>ERZ1673741.215-NODE-215-length-77593-cov-13.368955_pt1 | contig 77593 bp, 53 predicted proteins | sample MGYA00580209_ERZ1673741 | MGnify/ENA primary metagenome ERZ1673741 (study PRJEB41218, sample SAMN15661754) | gut metagenome | host: Homo sapiens | place: Canada: London | collected 2015-08-20/2019-03-30 | study: EMG produced TPA metagenomics assembly of... | reverse complement strand
TCAATTGAGCCTCGGAGATCGGAGCTCCGAGGCCGGATGAAATATCAAGGTTAACCGGGAAGCCGCCCGATCGCCGCAAAGCGCTTTGTATCCTTTGCAAAAACCAGACCCAGACGAATAAGCGGACGCCCCGGGCGCTTGAAGCCGTATCGGCGAGTTTCAATCTGGGCTAACGCCGCTTCGAGGCGATGAGGCGTCTCTTTTTCCGTTTGCGCCATCTTGAATTCGATTACAGCATCGGTTTCCCGGGTTTCAAGCTCAAGATCGCTTCTGCCATTGGGAGAAACGCGCTCAATGCTAGCGTCAAGACCTGCGCCTTCGCAGAAGACCTGCACGATTTGGCGAATGAGTTCCTCGGTCGGGTGCTGCATGCCCTGGTAGGACAGGCGATGGATGAGCTCGTTCAACGATTCAAGAACATGATCCGGATTACCGGCTTCAAGCCCATGGACAAAGCGCCTCGCAATCTGCGAGCGCATGAGGTCCTGAGGCCAGTATGCTGTTGAAAGGATTTCCGCAAAGGCGTCGCGTACTTCCTGGTTGGGATAGCCGAGGACGAGAAGACCGTTCTCTTTGCCTTTGATGCTGAGGTAGCCGACATTCGTCAGAAGGAGCTTCGGATCGAGTTCGAGGATATGCGCGCAGGATTCAAGCTCCGAGCGCTTCGCATACTGAGGCTTGTCGAATGCTTCGAAACGGAGCTCGCCATTTTCCTTCAGAAAATTAATTAGGAGCCGAGGAGAGCCGCCGGACTTAACCCAGTATCGTCCGAACTGCTCCTCCGGATAGCGTCTCAGGAAGTTCTGAACGGACCACGGACTGAAGACGTGCTTTGTTGCCGTTGCTTCAAAGCAGTAGCCGTCATAGTGCTCTGCCATTTCCCTGATGAGTTCATCGATCGTCAGACCGAAGTAGAGCGCCGCCTTTTCCAGATACGGTGAGAAATAGCTGCGTATCTCTGCTTCGGTGTAGCCGAGTAGCGTGCCGAAATGTTCGTCAAGAGAAATGTCGACGATGTTGTTGAAGGCGGAAAAAATGGATGCCTGCGGGAACTTCATTATTCCCGTTATGAAGGTGAAGTCGAACTTTCCGGATTGCTTCTTGTTCGCGATGAAGAATCCTGAAATGATGCTTCGGACGGATTCAAACAATTCCGGTTCATTGAGAGCGGCTGAGAGGGGCGAATCGTATTCATCAACGAGGAGTACCAGACTCACCGGCTCGAGGCGGCTAAGAAACATGCGCCACTTAAGGAGTGGGTTGCCAGTCGGGACGTTCGGCTCCTCAAAACCCGCTTCGGCAATGGCCATCGTGAGGAGTTCATCGAAGGCCTGCAGAAATTCTTCATGGGTTTGAAACACCATGTCCGAAAAATCGAGATGGAGGACTTTTCTCTTCGGTCGCGTCCAGAGTTTTTCGGCCTTGAGACCCTGGCAAGCTGAGGCACCTTCCGTAAAAAGCGTTTTCAATGTGGAAATGAGCAGTGATTTACCAAAGCGGCGCGGGCGAGAGAGGAAGACGTACTGATCCCGGTTCACAAGGTCAACGATCAGATCGGTTTTATCGACATAAATCATTCCCTTCCGAAGCAGTCCGACAAAATCGGCAATGCCTGTGGAAAGAGGATTGGCAGCAGGAACGTTTTCAGTCATAAAACTCGGGAAAAGCGAAGGAATCTGAAGAGACTCCGTTAGTCTACGACAGGCCGTGGAAAACTACGGCATGTCCCTGGGAAGAGGGAAAACGATAGAAAAATGAGGACGTCTGCAAAGTGCCGGCGTCCTCAAAATCCCGAGACGGGAGGAAAGAATTTGTTCTCAGTGAAAAATATGCAGTGTCACGCAGGTCACGCACGGCTTCCGATGCCGATAAGGCGTTCGGGGTGCGTATAGACGTTGGCGCGCGAGCGCCGGCAGAAGGCGACGAGCGTAATGCCGGCGCGCTTCGCGACATCAATGGCGAGCGCTGTGGGAGCGGAAACCGCAAAAATGATCTCGACCCCGCACATTGCAGCCTTCTGAACCATTTCATAGGAGGCGCGGGAGCTGATGACGAGCGCGCCGTCGGTCCACCCACGGCGCGCGCGAAGGCCGAGGAGCTTGTCGAGCGCAACGTGGCGGCCGACGTCTTCGGCGCCGCCCGCAAGGCTTCCGTCCGGATGCACCCAGGCGGCGGCGTGAGTCGACCCGGTGAGGGCTCCAAGGGTTTCGACCTTCTGGAGGTATTCGAGCGCCTGGCCGTAATGCTCCATGTCGAAGGTCTGCGTGAAGGGCAGAACCGGCGTCGGCCTCATGGCGTCGTCAAGCGACTCCGTGCCGCAGATGCCGCAGCCCGTGCGGCCCGTCATGGAACGGCGGTGCTCCTTCAGCTTCCAGAAATCTTCGGAAGAAATCGTGAGGTTGACGTTCTTCCCGCCCCGGCATCCGTCCGTCACCTCGATGTCATGAATGTCGTCGAGCGACCGGACAATGCCTTCGGCGAGCGAAAAGCCCACGGCAAAGTCCTCGAGCATGGTCGGGGTCGTCATCATGACGGCGTGCGAAATGCCGTTGTAGACGAGCGCCACCGGAACTTCCTCAGCCACCCAGTCCGTGTCGGGGCCGGAGGTTGAGCCCGCGATGCGGATGATTTCCGCCGGGCGCGCGCCGAGGGCTTCCTCTTCCTTCACCCCATCGCTTTCAGGGGCGAAAGTGCCGGGAAGAAACGGAATGCTGTCGGTGCCGGTCATGAAGTTCTTCACGATGCTCTCCTTACCTTCGAAGAGTGTCAGGAAAAGTTTATTCGGAATCGGGCTTTAGTAAAGTCCGCGCCCCGGGCCGCGGCCGGCCTGCGTGGCGTCGCCCTGCTTGAGCACCTTCTGCGGAACCGTGCCCTGCGTGACGGCAGCTTCATACGCTTCCTCAAGGCCCGTCAAAACGATCCCTTCAACGTCGGGGTTGAAGGTGAGTTCGTCCCCGCCCGCAAAGAGGGTCGGCATCGCTGCGTGGCAGTTGGTGCAGATGTGAAGGCGGTGCGTGTCGTCCGATTCATCGCTCACGTAGGAGAGGTCCGACAGGGCTTCGTCGCCGCAGCGGGCGCACCGGATGCGCTCGAAGGACCAGGAGGCGCCGCAGGTCGAGCAGTAGAGCTTCTTCACGTTGCCGCGATTCGTGGTGGTGGCAACCGCAGCGATGTCGGGTTCCGACCCGCAGCAGAAGCAGGTCGTTCTGCGGTCGAAGGACGGGGCTCCGGTTTCGGTGCGGGCAAGCGCCTGAGAGGCGTCGCGGGCGAATTTGTCGAGGAAGGCGCGGATCGTCATGCCGAGAACCGGGTAGACCCAGACAGCGGCGAGCGCCTCATCGATGTTTGCGGTGAGTCTCTCCGCCATCGCGAGAGCGTCCTGGGGCGAAAGAGAGGCGGCGTCGACAAAATCGGCAGAGGCAAAGGGCGTCCAGTCGAAGGCTTCGGCTTCAGCATGAAGCTTTTCATCGAGCTTGAGCGTCCCGAGAAGGACTTTTCCGAGGCGTTCGAGCCCGGCCTTGAAGGAATCCGGACGGATGCGGACCAGATCGAGCGAAAGAAGCGTCGCGCCCCCTTTGGCGGCAGCGAGGATTTCCGCTTCAGTGGGTTCGCGCACGATGGTTGAATCTTCGTCCGTGAGGGAATTCGAAAGAGCGGCGGCTTCGAGGAGAAGCGGCCCGAAGATCTCCAGACGCGTGCGAACGTCTTCGTCCTTATAGGCACGGTAGCGCTGAAGGGCTCGTTCGATCGACTTCGAATTCATGATTTTTCCTTTTCGTTTGTATAGGGGTCTTTCCTCGTCCCGGATCCGGAAGGCAATCATAGCCGTCGCGGCCGGAAGCGCCGGGAAGCATTTTTTCCCGTCCTTGCACTCTCTCGGGGGAGTGCGATGAAGTCTCAATGAAAAGGCTTCATCGCACTCACCGCCCGCTTCGAAGGGTTCCGGGGAAACCCTTTTTAGAGCGGGCGGAGCGTGCTTTATTGGGGGGCTCCTCAGCGGGAGCCCCTGAAAGTCCGGAGACTTACTTGCCGTCCTTTTCAACGGTGACGTTCTTGCCGCTCGTAAGCTCCTGGTTGGCCCAGTAGCCCCAGTGGTAGAGCGCGTCCGATTCGCTCACCTTGCCGTCGCCGAACATGATGCGGGCCGTGCCCTTATAGGGTTCGAAGATGCCCGCGCCCAGGTAGATGTGGGCAATGCCGACGATCACCGTGAGAGCGAAAAAGATGTCGTGGAGCAGACGCGCCCAGAGGAGAACGTCCGTGCTGAAGGCTACCTTCATGCCGCCGTTGGGGAGAAGCCCCGTGTTGAGCCACAGGATCATGCCGGTGACAGCCATGATGATGCAGAAGAACACGAGCGCGCCGTCAGCGAGACGCTGCGCGGACTTCACGTGGTGCTGCGGGGGCATGTGCACCTTGGACGGGAAGAAGAGGTAGAAGGGGAACTTCAGCGCCCAGAGGTAGTCGTCCTTGTCCCACTTGCCGAAGATGTCTTCCTTGAAGAGATGCACGCATCCCTTCGGCGAACGGAAGACCGCGTAGAGCGGAATCAGGATGAAGGGGATGGCGAAGATGCGGTGCAGCATGCGCATCCAGTGGGTGAATTCGCCGCCCATCACCGAGCCGCCGAGCTCGGGCCAGAAGACGAAGAGGCCGGTCACCGCGAGCAGGATGCAGGTGATGGCGACCACGCCGTGAGTGACGCGCGTCAGAAGTGAGTGACGCTGGATATAACGGGTCATGATCTCTCCTTATTTAGCAGCCTTGCGGATTTCGGCGGCTTCGGCCTCGGCCTTCGCGCGCTGTTCGGGCGTCCAGCTTGCCTTCGCCTCCTCAAGGGTAACCGCCTTTCTGCGGTAGCCGAGGTTGGCGAGGAAGGACACGGCGAGCGCGCCCACGACGGCGGCAGCGCCCACGGCCGTGACGGGCTTCATCACGTCGATTGCGTTGATCACCTTCTTGGGTTCGGGGTTGGTCGGCAGACCGTAGGCTTCGTGACCGAGCGCGCAGACCTGAATGACGTGGAGCCCCCCGCATTCGTTCTCGCCGTAGACCTCAGCCTTCGCGAATCCCTTCTTCTTGAGGAATTCGACGCGGGCATGGGCTTTCTTGAGCATTTCCTCGCGCGGCCCGAAGTCGAGCGCTTCAGGCTGGCAGGTATGCACGCAGGCGGGCTTGCCGCCCTGTTCGAGTCGATCCATGCAGAGCGTGCACTTGTCGATCTTGCCGTCCATCGGGCGGAAGCGCGGCACGTCGAAGGGGCAGGCGGCCTGGCAGAAGGTGCAGCCGTTGCACTTGTCGGTGTCGAAGGTCACCACGCCGTTCTCGTTCTTCTGGAGAGCGCCCGAAGAGCACGCCTGAACGCAGCCCGGGTCCGTGCAGTGGTAGCAGGAACGCCGGCCGATTGCCCAGTCGATCGGGTGGTACTTGTTCCCCGAGGGCTTCTCATCAAAGGTCATGATGAGGCGCGTGTCGCCGTTGAGGTCCATCGGGCCCTGGTAGGAGCCGGTGAAGGGATTTGCATTGAGTCCGAGCCGTGCAGGCAGCACGTTCCACTCCTTGCACGCCACCTGGCAGCCGCGGCAGCCGGTGCAGTGCGAGGCGTCGAAGAGCATCGCGACTTCTTTCGTATTTGCCATTTGGTTGTCTCCTGTGGGTCCGGCCGGTTAGTTCGCCTTCTCGATGTTGACGAGGAAGGCCTTGTATTCCGGAATGAAGCTGTTCGGATCGGCCACATTCGGACTCAGGTCGTTGATGTTGTCGCCCGTGGCGAAGGTGCCGGCCCACGAGAAGTGGTGCGGCATGCCGACCACGTGGACCTTCTTGCCGTCGATCGTCATCGGCTTGATGCGGATCGTCACCATCGCGCGGACCTTGACGGAGCCGCGGTTGTTCCAGACGCGAACGACGTCGCCGTTCTTGATGCCCTTTTCCTCTGCAAGTTCAGGCGAAAGCTCGATGAAGTTGCAGCTGATGAGCTCATTCAGCCACGGGATGCTGCGGGTCTGCGTGCCCGTCTGCCAGTGCTCGGTAACGGAGTAGGTCGTGACCACGTACGGGAACTCTTCCTTCGTGCCGCGCTTCGCAGACTTGTCGTCCGTGAAGAGCGCGCAGGGATTCTGCTCGGCATTGTTGAAGAGGTTCTTCGCAGGCGATTCAAAGGGCTCGAAGTGTTCGGGCAGCGGGCCGTCCGCCATCGGATAGGCGAAGAGGCGGGCGTTCTGCTCCCAGGTCATGAAGAAGGCGTTGTTGTCCGGGCCCTTCGCGGTATTGAAGTCGCCCACGTCGTTCTGGATCCACTTGCCGTCCTTCCATTCGACAAAGACCTTGTCGGGATTCCAGGGACGGCCCTTCGTGTCGGCCGAGGCGCGGTTGTAAAGCACTCGGCGGTTGGCCGGCCAGGCGAAGGACCACTGCGGGAAGAGGCCGAGACCGGTCGGGTCGCTCTTCGAGCGGCGCGCGAGAGGCTGCTTCATCGGGTCGAGCTTTTCGGCCTCGTTGTTGTAGTAGCCCGAATAGATCCACATGCCGCAGGCAGTCGACCCGTCGGCGCCGAGCTTAGCGTAGCCCGGGAGGAGCTTTCCATCGGCGACGGTGTAGCCGTTGATCGCCCAGCAGACGGCGCGGATGTCGTACTTGCCGTCGATCCGGTAGTCCATGTTGGCCTTGAGAATCGGGTCGGGGTAGGCGCCGCCTTCCTTTTCATAGAGTTCGCGGATCTTCGCGAAGAGGCGCTCGATGATTTCAAAGTCGGACTTGCATTCGCCCGGCGGGAGAATGCCCTGCTGACGCCACTGGACCCAGCGGCCGGAGTTCGAGATCGAGCCCGTCTTTTCGTAGATGAGCGCGGCCGGGAGGAAGTAGACCTCGGTCTTAATATCCTCGGGCTTCATGTCCGGAGCCTTCCAGAAGGACGCGGTTTCGGTCACGAACCAGTCGGCGCAGACCATCCAGTCGAGGTTGGCCATCGCCTGACGGGCGAACTTGGCGTTCGGCGTCGAGTGCGCGGGATTCATGCCCCAGGCGAAGTAGCCCTTCATCTTGCCGTCGCGCATCATGTGGAAGGTGCCGATCGTCGTCCAGGCCGAGGCCGGGAGCTTCGGACCGATCTTCGGGAGCATGTCGTAGCCGTAGTCGTTCTCAAAGGTCGCGTTCTTGCCGAAGAATTCCTTCAGGAAGGAGACGATGAACTTGGGCTTGTTCGAGTAGTAGCCCGCCGCATAGGCTTCCTTGTGGCAGTAGTCGGCGAGCGTGAGGTGCTTCGGCACCGTCGGCCACTTGAGGTAGCCCGGAAGATCCGGCACCGTGCAGGCGACGTCGGTCGCGCCCTGAACGTTCGGTTCGCCGCGCAGCGCGTTGATGCCGCCGCCCGGGATGCCGACGTTGCCGAGGAGAAGCTGAACTATGCACATCGCGCGGCAGTTCTGCGAGCCGTAGGTGTGCTGCGTCTGGCCGAGCGCGTAGAGGATCGAACCCGCCTTGCCCGGCTTGCCGGTCGAGGCGAAGACCTCCCAGATTTTCTTCATCACGTCGATGTCCATGCCGGTCACGCGCGAAACGAGCTCAGGCGTGTAGCGGGCATAGTGGCGGCGAAGAACGTTGAGGACGCACATCGGGTCCTTCAGCGTCATGTCGCGCTTGAGGACCTCGAGCTCGGGAGGCTCGAACTTCGGCGTGCCGGGCTTGTTCACCCAGGCGTATTCGCCCGTGGGTGAGGTGTCCCACTTCTCGAAGTGGTCGACGTCGTAGCCCCAGGTTTCGTCGGAATACTTCTTCGTCTTCGGATCCCAGCCGGAGAAGAGACCCGTGTTGGGATCGAACTTGAAGTCCTTCCTCAGGATGCAGGCGGCGTTCGTGTAGTTGAGAACGTATTCCTCCTGGTAGAGGTGATTCTCAAGAATGTAGTTGATGAGGCCGCCGTAGAAGGCGATGTCGGTGCCCGGACGGATCGGGCTGTAAAGGTCGGCGTTCTTCGCCGAGCGCGTGAAGCGCGGGTCGACGACGATCCAGGTCGCGCCCTTGTCCTGAGCGCGTTCAACCCAGCGCGAGGAGAGCGGATGGTTTTCGACGTTGTTCGAGCCGCAGGAAAGGATGACGTCCGAATTGGCGAAGTCGCACCAGTGCGAGGTCATGGAGCCGCGGCCGAATGAAGGCGCAAGGCCCGAAACGGTCGAGGAGTGGCAGACGCGGGTCTGGTTGTCGATCGCGATCGAACCGAGCGCGCGGGTGAACTTCTGCAGAAGCCAGCATTCTTCGTTGTTGATCTGCGAGCCGCCGAGGACCGCAAAGCCTTCCGTACGGTTGACGGTGATGCCGTCCTCCGTCTTCTTGAAGGTTTCGTCGCGGGTCTTCTTCACGTGGCGGGCAATCCCTTCGATCGCTTCGTCCCAGCTGATGCGCTCCCAGTCCTTCTTGCCCGGACGGCGGACCATCGGGTAGAGAACGCGTCCCGGGTTGATCTGAGTCTTGCGGTCAGGGGTGACGATGTTGCTCAGACCCCAGAGGGCCGAACCCTTCGGGCAGAGGCCGCCCAGGTTCACCGGATGGTCCGGGTCGCCTTCGATGTTGATGAGTTCGCCGTTTCTGGCCGAAACAATCGTGCCGCAGCCGCCGGAGCAGTAGCAGCAGATGTTGAATGCTTCCTGAACGTTCGCGAGCTTGAAGGGCTTCTTGTGAACGGGGACCGCCATCGCGGCAGTGCTCGCAAGCCCAGCGGCAACCGGTGAGGCGCCGAGCAAAAAGCCGCGCTTCAGAAAACTTCTGCGGGTAACTTCCATGAGTCCTCCTTCTTGGGGAGTTTGATTCTTCACGTTGAATTTCCGGGCCTGCGCATCTTGGAAAGCGTCTTCGGCGGCCGGAAAGGGTCATTGATCGACGAAAGGCATTTCAGGCTGACGAGCCTCAGATGAGAGGCTCGCCCGCAGCGGAAAGCTTTAAGAGGGCCGATGGGCACGATTTTCCGCATATGCCGAACGGGAGAAAATCATTCATGCGGTTAAACCGAACCATCGGAATGCGTAGAGTTCGACGAACGCCATTTACGGCGTTTGCCGCCATTTCTACCCTTAAGTGGGTACGCAGAAATAATCTGGCGGGTTCCATCGCAGAAAGCATCTGCGCTTGTCGATATTCCGCAGATGAATAACGAAACGATGAATTTTATTTACAATAAATTATTAAATTTGATATAAATCAAATTATCATTAAATAGATAATATCTATCAAACTGGTAGACAAAGACAAAAATCAAGCAAGAGGGTTTACCCGCTGAGGGATTAACCCTGAAAAGTCCGGACGGAGGCGGGTTCTTTGAGGGGCGAGGAACGAGAAGTCCGGCGGCAGGGCGGGCGGCAGTTTGCTATTCTTCTCGGCATCAGGGTTTTCCCGCTAGCTGGTTTCTCCATCCCTGCACATGCCCCCCGATGTTTTCCCATGCGCCGCGATGACGCGCCGCAGACTTTTCGCCCTTGCGGGCTGTCTCGGAGTGCCGGCGCTTCCCGCTTCGCTCAAGGCGGCCGAAAGGCCGGATTGCTGCAACTTCTCGTGCGATGTCGCCGTGATCGGCGCGGGTGCCGCCGGGCTTGCCGCGGCCATTGCCGCGCATGAGGCTGGCGCGCGCGTACTCGTCCTTGAAAAAATGCCGATGGTGGGCGGCAACTCCCTTCTCGCCTGTGAAGCGATGCTCTATGCCGAGGATCCGAAGGATGTCCGCTCGGCGAAGGAAAGGAGCGAAATTGCCCGGGAGCGCGAGACGTTCCTGAAGCAGTTGCTTGCGCGCGGCAAGACCGGTCACGAAAAGCTGAGCCGAATCCTGATCGAAGGGTCTCCCGATGCCGTGAAGTGGCTTGAGTCTCTCGGCTGCAACCTCTCAGAACGCACCGAAGGCTTCGGGCTCGATCATATCTGGGAGTGCCGGCCGGCCAATCAGGTCCCGCTCGGCGTTGAGGTGATGCGGCATCTGCTCTACCGCGCCGAACAGCACAACATCCCGGTTCTCACCCGGATGCGGGCCATGAAGCTCGAGTCGGGGGCGGCGGGCTCGTCGCTCTTCATTCATGCCGAGAGCGCCGACGGCAGGTCGGTTCTCGTTGAAGCTCGCGACGTCGTCATTGCGACGGGGGGCTTTGCAGGAAGCCTTGATGCCGTTTCGAGGCTCTGTCCCAATGCGCCCGTACTCATGACGACGAACGCCGCTTCCGCGACGGGGGACGGTCTGAGGCTCGCCAACAACCTGGGCGCAAAGTTCCTCGACCTCGACTCCGTCGCGATGCAGCCGACGACGCTTCCGCTTTCGGGCGAGATCATTCCGATGGCGTTGAGGCGCGAGGGCGCCATTCTCGTCAATGCGGACGGGAAGAGGTTCGCCAACGAACTCGCCGAACCCGAGGTGATTTCTCAGGCAATGCTCGAGCAGCCTGGCGCGAGCGCCTGGCTCCTTATCGACCGTTCAAGCGCAACGGCTCGGTCCCTGAGGGACGATCTTCTTTCTCGGGTCTACTTCCATTCGGACGACTCCATTCTGGAGCTTTCCGCCACGATCGATGCCGACTTCAGCACGCTCGCAACGACGCTCGACTGCTGCCGCAGAACGCGGTGCCTGCACGACTGCGCGTTCGAACGTCCGCTTGCGTCAGCGTCCTTCACGATGAAGCCCTTTTATTCCATCAAGGTGCGTCCGGCCTATCACGGCACGCCGGGAGGCATCGCCGTCGACGCTGCTTCGCGCGTGGAATCGAAGAACGGCGGACTCATCCCGAGGCTTTATGCCGCGGGCGAAGCGACGGGCGGCCTCTGGGGGCGCGAGCGCTTCGACAACCTCGGGCTTTCGGGCGCCATCGTCTTCGGCCGCCTTGCCGGCGCCAATGCCGCGAGGAGCGCTCTCTCCGAAAGCACCCGGGCGGGTGCTGAGCCCGCAGTCAAGGCCGGTTGACCTGAAGCCGGCCCTGCGCATTCGCTGCGGCGCATTCTGCCGCATGAGGCGGCTAGACTTTCGCCTGAACGAATTCCGAATTTCTTTCAGGAACGAAAGCACGCATGTCTCAAAACACCATCCGCGTCCTTCACACATCGGACTGGCATCTCGGCAAAACGCTGGCCGACGTTGACAGAACGGCCGACTACAGAGCCTTTCTCAAGTGGCTTCTCGGGATTATTGAAGCCCGATCCATTAACGTTCTCCTCGTTGCCGGCGACATCTTCGACACGACGATGCCGTCAGCGGAGGCGCAGCGCCTCTACTACAGCTTCCTCACGGAAGCCGCGAAGACGAGCCTGCGGCAAATCGTCATCACCGCTGGGAATCATGATTCGCAGCGCTTTCTGCGCGCTCCCCGGGAGCTTCTTTCGGTGGTGAGAACCTTTGTGGCGGGAAGCACCGCTGAAAAAGAGGTCTGCGTCGTCCGGGATAAGGACGGTGCGCCCCTTCTCGGCATTGCCGCGGTGCCTTATCTGCGCGAAGGGGACGTGCGTCTTTCTGGAGAAAACGACACCGATGCCTCCCGGTCGGCCGCCTGGGGGCGCGGCATCGGAGAGCACTACGCCAGGGCGCTCGAAGCGCTCAAAACTGCGCTTTCGGGCGCCGACGTCCCGATGATTGCTTCCGGGCATCTCTTCGTGACCGGAGCGAAGGTCGCGGGGCCCGACGAAGGCTCCGACGGCGGCGTCTACGTGGGGAGCCTGAGAAACGTTTCCGCAGCCGTTTTCGGAAGCGCCTGGGACTATGTTGCGCTCGGACACATTCACCGCGCGCAGAAGGTTGCCGCGGAAATCCCGGTTCGCTATTCGGGGTCGCCCCTGGCGCTCGACATCGGCGGCGCCGGCGACAGGCATGTCGTCGTCGAGCTCGCGTTTGACGGGAAGAACCTCACGGAAACCGAAATCGAAGTGCCGCAGCCGCGCCGGGTGATGCGCATCCGGGGCAATCTGGGTGAACTCATGGCGAGGATTGAGGCGGCCGGGAGCGAATCGCCCGGCGCCATCCTTGAAGCCATTTACGAAGGCGACCCCATGGACGCGGGGATCCTCGTTTCCGAACTCGGCCGGGCTGCGGGCGAAGCCGGCGTCAATCTTTCTGCCGTGAGGCCGAAACTCCTCCTTGACGGAACGGGCGACACGGGGCCCGTGAAGAGCCTCGACGACATTTCGCCCGACGGGGTCTTCAAATCCGTTCTTGAAGCCAATGCCGTGACGGAAGAGGAGCGCGAGGCTCTCACGCCCCTCTTTCTCGAGGCGCTTGAACGCGCCGAGATCCTTGAGCGGGAAAAGAAGGCGAAGGTGCGCGAGAAGCTCGCGCAGGGTGAAAAAAACGCTGAGGAGGACGGGGAATGAGACTGCTGAAGCTCAGAATTGAGAATGTGAATTCGCTGGGCGGCGTGCATGAAATCGACTTTCGCGCGCCTGAATTCCGCGAGAGCGGCATTTTTGCAATCTGCGGGCCCACGGGCAGCGGCAAGACCTCCATCCTCGATGCGGTGACGCTTGCGCTCTACGGCACGACGCCCCGCATGGAGGAGCGCGCCCAGACCGCGAAGAAGGACGACGCCTGCATGGTGCTCACGAAGAACACCGATCAGACGAGCGCTCAGGTGACTTTTGAGTCCTTCGGCGCCGTCTACCGGTCGCGCTGGTCGCGGCGCGTGAAGCGCACGGGCAAAATCTCGGGCGACGAGGTGGAGCTTGTCCGCCTCGCGTCGCCCGATGCGGTTGAGGGCGAAATCATTGCCGAGCAGAAGAGCGAGTGGAAGCTGGCGATCGAGCGCATTCTCGGCATGAATCTGAAGGCCTTCACGAGAAGCGCCATGCTCGCCCAGGGGGCCTTTGCGGAGCTCCTGCGCGCGAACAACCGGGATCGTGCGGACATTCTCGAAAAAATTACGGGTACCGAGATCTACACCCTGATCGGCGCGCGCGTCTTCGAGCGCATGACCGAAGAAAAGGAAAAGAAGGTGCTCCTCGAGGAGCGCATGAGAAGCGTTGAGGTGCTCTCTGATGAGGACCGCAGCTCGGCCGAGGCGGACCTGCAGAAGACGAAGGCGGAGGCTGAGTCCTTCTCAAAAGCCCTTCAGGAACTGAAGCTCGACATTGCCTGGTCGAAATCCCTCATTGAAGCCCGCTCGAGGAAGGCTCGTGCGGATCATGAGCTCGAGAGCCTTGAGGCTGAGCGCGAGAAGCTTCAGGGTGAAAGAACGCGTGCGGCCGACGCCAGACGCGCGGCCGAGCCCGCGCAGATCATCAGCGTCCGTGAGAAGGCGCTTGCGGAAGCATCGCTCCACGGGAAGAATGCCGAAAAATTTGCTTCTGAAGCGCAGGAAGCCAAAGGTCGGGCTGACGTCCTCGAGAAATCCGTCAGGGAAGCCGAGGCGGCCGAAAAGCATGCCGGCGACAGGCTTCAGAACGCAGAGCCGGAACTCGGGCGGATCGAAGCGATGGATAAATCGATCGAAGTCCTGGAGCTTCGCAGTGATGAAGCTCTGAAGCGCATGAAGAATGCCGAGAGGAGGCTCGTGCTATCCGAAAGGGAGGCCGGGGCGCTCGGGGAAGCAGAAGGGAAGGCGAAGGAGGAAGAGGAGAGGCTTCTTGAGGTAATGAAGACGCGCGCGCCGGATGAGCCGCTGGTCGCCGATGCCCCGCTTTTTGTCGAACAGGCCAAAGAAGCGCAGAAGCTTTCTCTCGAGCTCGAGCGGGATCGGGAAGGTCTTGCTGCGCTCGAAAAAGAACTGAAGAAATATTCTCTCTCGCGCGAGAGGAAGCGCGAGGATGCTGATCGTGAGGAAAAGGCTCTCGAAGTGCTCCGGGGCGAGGTCGCTCAGGCTCAGAGAGAGGCGGGGATTGCATTTTCAGGAAATGCGCTCTCGCAGAAAATCGCTGAAACGAGGGAACTCACGGGCAAGCTCTGGGCAAAGGACTGGCTTCTTGAAACCGACGCGCTCCTCGGATTCGCGCCCGGCATGCCGCCCGAGGCCCTGAAGGTTCTCGAAGAGCGCAGGCAGAAGCTTCTTCGCGACTGGGGAAGCCTCGAGAAGGAAAGCAGAGAGGCTCTTGAAGCTCGTCTCGACGGTGTGGAAGGGTGGTCTCTTGAGGCAGGAGCCGCGCAGGAGGCGCTTGAAGATCTTCAGAAGCGGGAAAAGGAAAAAGAAGCGGAGGTTCAGAATGCGAACCGTGCCGCAATGCGGGCCGACGAAGCCTTTGTGCAGAAATCTGCCGATGTTCGTGCGAAGAACGAACTCCTCGGTGAAAAGGAAAAGGACGTCGCCGCTAGGTTCGATTCGCTTCAGACGCGCATGGCGGCTTATATGCAGGAGGACTGGCGGCTGACGGATGCCGTCGCGGACGCGGAATTGCTCCTCAGGCGCTCCCAGGCCGTCCGCGAAGCGCATGAGGCGCTGCAGCGCGCTCGGGTGCAGGCCGCGTCGGCCTCTGCCCGGAGAATTGAGGCGGACAAGAAGACGGCAGAGCTCGCGCTCGACCGGAAGGAAGCCCGGACGCTTTTCGAAGAGGCTTCAGCACGCCTCAATCAGCAGAGCGCTGAAAGAAAGGAGCGCTTCGGCGAGCGCAATCCGAAGGCGGAAAGAGAGGCTCTTCAGACGAAGCTCTCGGAATGCATCCGGATGACGCGAAAGACCGGGACGCTTCATCAGGAGGCCGTTCAATCCCTTCAGGCGGCAGCGATCAAGAGGGAAGCCGAGGAAAAGGCCCGGAGCGAATACGAGAGCGCAGCGGCGGACGCAGCGGCAGCGCTTGAGGAGGCGCTTCAGAAGGCGGGCTTTGCGAACGAAAAGGAAGTGAAGAGCGCATTCCTCCCGCGCGAAGCAGTTGAGGCGCTTGAAGCCGAAATCCGTGCGCACGACCTTCGCCGGGCCGGAGCTCAAAAGGAAGCTCAGAACGCGCGCGAAGCTGAGGAGAAGCTCCTCGAGGCGCCCCGCAGGGATTGCCCGCTTGAAGGCCTCGCAGCCGAAGAGGCGGAAGCGGACGAAAAAATGAAGGCGGCGCTGGAGCTTAAGGGAAGTCTTGAAGCGCGGCTTCATGCGGACGATGATGCGCGATCGAAGGCCAGGGACGCCGCAGAGGCGCTCGGGAAGGCCGAGAAGACGGTGCTCCTCTGGACGCGGCTCAATGCGCTCATCGGCAGCAAGGACGGCGCCCGCTTCCGGCAGGCCGCGCAGAAGCTCACCTTTGAACTCCTGCTTCATGAAGCAAATTTGATTTTGAGGCAGATGCAGAGCCGCTACGAGCTCATTGCCCGGGGCGAGAACGGGCTCGACCTTGCGGTGAGGGACCTTGAGCTCGCGGGCATCGAGCGAACGTCCTTCAATCTCTCGGGCGGCGAAACCTTCATGGTGTCGCTCGCGCTCGCCCTGTCGCTCTCGCGCATCAGCACGAACCGGATGCGGGTCGATACGCTCTTCCTTGATGAAGGCTTCGGGTCGCTCGACCCGGTGTCGCTCTCGAAGGCTCTGAACGCGCTTGAGATGCTGCAGCAGACGTCCGGCAAGCTCATCGGCCTCATCAGCCACGTGCCGGCGGTTCGCGAGCGCGTGGGGGTGCAGATCACGGTGAAGCCGAGAGGGTCGTCGGGCCTGAGCGACATCTCCGGACCGGGCGTGAGAAGGCTCGAACGGGATTGATGCAGGAATGAAAAACGCCTCGCGGGATTCGATTTTCCCCGCGAGGCGTTTTGAACTTGAGGCCCTTAAAAGGCCGGACGTCTTAATGGCGCTTTTCTTCGCCGATCAGATGGGTGCTGTCGAATTCCTTCTGATTGCGCATGTGCTTCACGATAACGAGCGCCATGGAGACCATGACGAAGGCGCCGAAAAGAAGCATCGTCATCGGGACCGAGAGGTCTGCCTTGATGAGGAGCGCATAGACGCCGAGCATCACGAGAATGGAGAGGTTTTCATTGAAGTTCTGCACGGCAATTGAGCGGCCGGCGCTCATGAGCACGTGGCCGCGGTGCTGCAGAAGCGCATTCATGGGAACGACGAAGTAGCCCGCACAGATGCCGACGGCAATCATGCCCGCTGCGGCAATGAGGGTTGCCCAGGAAAGCGAGAATCCGAAGAGCGAGAGTCCGCCCGCCGGCGCCCAGTCGCGCGTGTAGAAGGCCATGATGGTGACGAGAATGCCCATGCAGATCCCCATCGGGAGCACCTTGAGGGAGCTTTTGAGCGGGACGCGCGCGGCGGCAAGCACGGCGCCCACGGCAATGCCGAGGCTCACCACGGCCTGCATGATGGCGCCTTCCGAAAGGTTCATGCCGAGGGCGTGCTCGCACCACTTGAGAACGAGGAACTGCAGGACTGCGCCGGCGCCCCAGAAAAGCGTCGTGACGGAAAGCGAAATCTGTCCGAGGCGGTCGTGCCAGAGAAGCGAGCAGCTTCTGAGGAACCCCTTGATCGAATCGTACGGATCAAACTTCTGCTTCGGGTAGCGCGCGCCCGTATCCGGAATGGCGAGGTTGACGAGCGCGGCGGCAATGTAGACGAAGGTGATCGCAAAAATGGCGCCTTCCGCAAAGCTCGCGAGGCCGATCGCATTGAGGTGGAAGATGGAAAGAATCGGCTGGGCCACTTCCGGACGGATGAGAACCCCGCCCAAGACCACGCCGAGGATGATGGAGCCCACGGTAAGGCCCTCAATCCAGCCGTTCGCTACGACGAGCTTCTCCGCAGGAAGGAGCTCCGTCAGGATGCCGTACTTGGCCGGGGAATAGGCGGCCGCGCCGATGCCGACAATTGCGTAGGCGAGGAGCGGATGTCCTCCGAAGAGCATCAGGAGGCACCCCACCGCCTTCAGGGCGTTTGTGAGGAACATGACGCGGCCCTTGGGCATCGAGTCGGCGAAGATGCCGACCCAGGCCGCGAGAAGGACGTAGCTCACAACGAAAAAGAGCTTGAGGAGCGGCGTCTGCCAGTCGGGCGCGCCCAGGCTCGTGAGGAGCGCAATGGCAGCAATGAGAAGCGCATTGTCCGCAAGCGAGGACAGAAACTGCGCCGCCATGATGGTGTAAAAGCCGCGATTCATTGAAAAGCCCAGCAATTATTGAATCGGGAGAGTCTAACAAACGTTGACTCCCGTCGTCCCGGGAAGCCATTTTGAGCGCTTCCTCTCCGGGCGTGCGGCGGTCATTACAGATCGTTGCGAAAGAGAAAAAGGCGAACTGAGCGGCAAGGTGCGAAAATTTCCCTTTCGTTCTCATTTCCCCGGAGCTCCATAAAGCCGTGCCGCGCCCAATATTTGCTGAAATTGATCTCCATGCCCTTCGCCACAATCTGAGCGTGATGCGAAGCAAGGCCGAGGGCCGCACGCTCTGGGCCGTCGTGAAGGCGAATGCATACGGCCACGGGCTTGAAAATGCCGTGACGGCCTTTGCCGATGCGGACGGCCTCGCCACCATCGACCTCTGCGATGCCGAGCTTGCCCGCCGCTGCCGCTGGCAGAAGAGAATTCTTCTCCTTGAAGGCTTTTTCGACGCCTCGGACATTGAGCGGCTCGAGTCGCTTAAGGTAGAGACCGTCATTCATTCCTTCTGGCAGATTGACCTTCTCAGAAAGGCGGGCGTGAAGGATGTGCGCTGCCACATCAAGGTGAATTCCGGCATGAACCGGCTGGGGTTCCTCCCGGTGGAGGTGAATGCGGTCTACGACGAGCTCACCTCCATTCCGGGCGTGCGCGTGATGGATGTCGTCACCCATTTTGCGAATGCCGAACCCACTTATTTCGGCGACCGACCGGCTACGGTCGAGAAGCAGCTCGCCCGCATGGGCAGGCTCGCGCGCGGAGGTGCGGCAGCCTGCATGGCGAATTCCGCCGCCATTCTCTTCCACCCGGAGGTGGGAGGCGAGGCGGTGCGCGCGGGCGTCGCACTCTACGGCGTCAGCCCCGACAGTCATATCTCTTCTGAAGAGCTCGGCATCATTCCGGCAATGACGCTTGCCGCGAATATCATCGCGATTCAGGAAATTCCGGCAGGCGAAGCCGTGGGGTACGGTTCGCGCTGGATTGCCAAACGCCATTCCCGCATTGCGGTGGTGGCCTGCGGCTATGCCGACGGCTATCCCCGTTCCATGCCTGACGGTTCGCCCGTCTGGGTTGGGGGTCAGATCGCGCCCTTGACGGGGTCTGTCTCAATGGACATGCTCGAAATCGACATTACCGATATCCCGGCAGCAAAGCTCGGAAGCCGGGTGGAGCTCTGGGGACGGCATCTGCCCGTCAACCGTGTTGCGGCCTGCTGCGGCACGATCGGGTATGAACTCATCTGCGCGCTCGCGCGCCGCGTGCCGATCGTTCTGAGAGAGGATGCCTGATGGCGAAGCGCGATAAGGTTGAGTTTGTCTGCTCCGAATGCGGCGGAACGACCGTCAAGTGGCAGGGCCAGTGCCCGCATTGCCGCGCCTGGAATACGCTTCAGGAATTCAAGGTCCCGACGGGTGCGGCCGGGCGCTACGGTACGGATAAGCGCGCGGGCCGCGGCTTCGTTGATACGACCGGGGCGCTGCAGGATCTTGCCGACGTCACGGCCGAAGAGGCCCCCCGCGTCGTCACGGGGCTATCGGAATTCGACCGCGTGATGGGAGGCGGCCTCGTCCGGGGCGGCGTTTCCCTCATCGGCGGCGACCCCGGGATCGGCAAATCCACACTGCTTCTGCAGGTCATGGCGCGGCTTGTTGCGGGCGGGGTCAGATGCGTCTACGTTTCGGGCGAGGAAAGCGCCGGTCAGATTGCGCTTCGCGCACAGCGCCTGCAGCTTCCGCTTCAGGGCCTGCAGCTCATGAGCGAAATTGAGCTCGAGCATATCGAAGCGGTTATTACGGAAAAGAAGCCCGAATTCGTCGTGATCGACTCGATTCAGACGCTCTTTTCGGGTGCGCTCGACAGCGCTCCGGGGTCGGTTTCTCAGGTGCGCGAATGCGCGGCAAGACTCACGCGCATCGCGAAGACCACCGGCGCCACGCTCTTTTTCGTCGGGCACGTCACGAAGGACGGCGCATTGGCCGGCCCCCGCATTCTCGAGCACATCGTCGATACGGTGCTCTACTTCGAGGGCGACACCCATTCGAACTTCCGTCTCGTGCGGGCATTCAAGAATCGCTTCGGCGCCGTGAACGAACTCGGCGTCTTCGCGATGACGGATCACGGGCTGAGGGGCGTTACGAACCCTTCGGCGATTTTCCTTTCGGAATACAAGTCGAACATTCCCGGCTCAACGGTTCTCGTCACCCAGGAAGGCACCCGGCCGCTCCTCGTGGAAATTCAGGCGCTCGTCGACGAAACGCATTCGCCGGCGCCGCGCCGCCTCGCAGTCGGCGTCGACAATCAGAGGCTTGCGATGCTTCTTGCCGTTCTTCACCGGCACGCGGGCGTGGCGCTCTTTGATCAGGACGTATTTGTCAATGCCGTGGGCGGCGTGAAGATTTCTGAAACTGCTGTGGACCTTGCCGTGCTTGCAGCTATCTGCTCGAGCTGGCGCGACAAGCCCCTCGAGCGCGGCCTCGTCATCTTCGGCGAAGTCGGGCTCGCAGGCGAAATCCGTCCGGCGCCGAGAGGTCAGGAGCGTTTGAGGGAAGCCGCGAAGCTCGGTTTTTCGAAGGCGCTCATTCCGCGCGCCAATGCGCCCAAGCAGCCGATTGAAGGGCTCGAGGTTATTGCGGTCGACCGTCTTTCGGATGCGCTTGCGGCAATTTTCCCGTAGCTCATAGGCAAAAGCCTCACTCCGAAAGACTGAGGCCGGCCTGCCGTTCCTTTTCGTACAATAGACAAGTTTTTTTAGTTCGGGTTCTTGCTGCTTCAGCGAAGCATCGGGAACTCTGATATTTCAGGACAGTATTTCCATGACGACGCTTACCAAGCTTCTTCCCGCGCAGGCTGCTCCCGCACAGGCTCTCCTTGACAAGGCTCATCCGCTTCCTCTCACCTCCGCGCAGCGCGCGGAGCTTCCGCAGACCATTCATACCCCGACGGGCGATGTGACGGTGGGCGTTGCTGCCGCTGATCTTCGCCCCCTTGAGGTCGATGATCTCTTCGTTGATGAAACCGGTTCTTTCTGGGCCGTTCGTCCGGCCGTTGAGAAGGTGCTCCACGTCACGGGCGACCTCAACGTCCTCCGCGAGGCAGCGGGCGCGCTCATCAACCGCGGCGTTCGGCTTGCCCAGATTGATGAAGGCTTCTCGGTCCTTCCGCTCCCCAACCTCGCCAAGATGCTTCAGATGGTGGGTCTCGAGGTGACGGAAGCCGAGGAACCCTTTGATCCGATTCAGTTCCGCGAACCTGAAGGCGGGTGCGGCTGCGGCTGTGGCTGCGGCGGACATCATCACCATCATGATGAAGATGAGTGCGGCTGCGGCCACCACCATCACCATGAGGAAGGCGAATGCGGCTGCGGCGGCCACCACCATCATCATGGCGAAGGCGAGTGCTGCTGCGGCGGGCATGACCACGATCACGAGGAATGCGGCTGTGGCGGCCACCATCACCATGATGAAGAGGAATGCGGCTGCGGTTGCGGCGGTCATCACCACCATCATGGCGAAGGCGAATGCTGCGGCGGCGGACATGACCACGATCATGAGGAATGCGGCTGCGGCGGACATCATCACCACCATCATGAAGAAGGCGAGTGCTGCTGCGGTCACGACCACGATCACGAAGAAAAGAAGGGCTGCTGCTGCGGCCACGAGGCCAAGCACTAACTGCTTTTGCCCGCAGGCGGACGCGGGAGGAAATAACTCCCGTTAGTCCGCACCAGGCCGGAAAATACAAAAAGCCTCTGCTTTCGGGTCAGAGGCTTTTTTCTTGATGGGCTTTATCTGGGCTATGTCAGAAATCGCCCTGACAACACTGGAGAACTTTTGTGTGGATGGGATTGTGCGTCTGCGTTCTATCCAGGCGTTGATGGATTTACTGGCGACATCTTCCGTTTTGAGGCCTGCTAGTGGACAGCTATCCTGGTACGGCCTTTTCGTGCAGTGGTTGCCGAATTGTTCCGTCGTAAGTGCGCCGTAAATCCGTCGTAAATCAGAGCGGAATTTACATCCTCACGCGGCGTCTCACATACTGCCTATAGCGTTTAATGCGTCTTACTGCCTCTAAATACAGTAATCTGGTGCGCGAGGCCGGACTCGAACCGGCACGCCAGAGGCGTCAGGACCTAAACCTGGTGCGTCTACCAATTTCGCCACTCGCGCTCCCTGAGGGGAAGAGCAATTCTATAGGAAATCGCTGAGAATAAGAAAGCGCGAGCCGGCTATTCGGCTCCGAGGAGCGCTCTTCGGCGCTGGATTTCTTCAAAGAGCTCCAGCCGCCTCATGTTGTATTCACCCCAGGTGAGCGTTCCCTTGAGAAGTCCCTCCTGCATTGCTTCAATCCGGGGGTCGCTCAGCGTGCGGGACTCTTCGGCGATCCTCGCCTCCTGGGGCGTGCCGGTTTCAATCATGATGCGGCGCGTTTCCTCGTTGAGTTCGTGCGTGAGTTCAAAGACGCCTTCCGTAGCGCGGCGCTGCTCGCGCGTAATCCGGGTCCGGTCGCTGAGCATCGCCTCCGTGATGCCGTTGGGCAGACACGCAGATTTGCGGAAATAGGGCTGGAAGGCTTCCGCAACGCAGGCTGCCCGCATGCGGTTGCTGACTTCCGTGATGCGGAGTTCGTACTGTGAGGGTTCCCGGCGAAGAGACTGAGGCGCCGGTTGAGCGGCAGCGGGGGCCTCGGCGGACGGGGCATCCGCCTTATTTGACGGAGGAACGGCGCATCCGGCAAGCAGAAGGGCACCCAAAAGAAGCGAACAGCAAAGTCTGGCGGACATGGTTGACTCGGAGAGAGGCGCAGAGGAAAAATCAACAAAGGCAGAAGTTTAGCTAACCCGCAGAGAATGCACCGCTTTTCGCTTGGGTATAATGTAAAGCTTCGAATTTGGGGCAGTCCGGACGCAAAGAGTCTGATGACTGACTCGGAACAGAATTCATTCAAACCGCCCGGGTTGTGGCTGTTGCTAGCGGCACAGTGCATCCGGACGGATTTTCCAACTTCTCGGACTCTTGGGCTCAAGCAGCTTTCCAAAAAGAATCCTGTGTGCTCGGGAAGGTTTCCGAACTTTCAGTAAAGATCAAAGCAATGACTGAAGAAAAGATTGAACAGGCTGCTGAACAGACTGAGGCTCCCAAGGAAGAAACGCCGGCGGTGAATCCGCTCGAACGTTCGCTCGAGCTCACGGTTCCTGCCGCTGAAGTTCGCACGCTCTCCCAGAAGTACCTTCGCAACTATGCGAAGGATGCCCGCATGCCCGGCTTCCGCAAGGGCCATGTTCCGATGGCTCAGGTCGAGCAGATGTACGGCATGCGCGCTTTTGATCAGGCGCTCAACGAGCTCGTCGGCCAGGCCTGGTCGAAGGCTGCTCAGGAATCCGGCCTCGCCATCGCCTGCCAGCCCCGCATCGAGGCTCTCGAAGGCGAAAAGGACTCCGAGGACATGAAGTTCAAGGCCGTCTTCGAAGTCTTCCCCGAAATCGTCTACCCCGATTTCAAGACGCTTCTCCTGAAGCGCTACAGCTGCACCGTTGATGACGCCGCCGTCCAGAAGACGCTCGACGTCATGGCCCGTCAGCGCGTCACCTACGGCCCGCTCGAGGAAGACCGTCCGGCTCAGAAGGATGACCGCGTCACGGTTAACTTCCGCGGCACGAAGGACGGCGTTGAATTCGCCGGCGGCAAGGCTGACGGCTTCCAGTTCGTTCTCGGCGACGGCCGCATGCTCGCCGACTTCGACGCTGCCGTTACCGGCATGAAGAAGGGCGAAAAGAAGACCTTCGACATGACCTTCCCGGAAAATTACGGCCCGGCCGAACTCAACGGCGCCAAGGTTCAGTTCGAAGTTGAACTCACCAACATCGAACTCGCCCACATCCCCGAAATCACCGATGATTTCGCGAAGTCCCTCGGCGAAGAAAGCGTTGATTCGATGCGCGCCGCCATCCGCACGAACCTCGAGCGCGAAGTCGAATTCCGCCTCACGCAGAAGACTGAAGCCGAGACGTTTGAAGCTCTCGCCGGCGCCCTTACGTACCCGATCCCGACCTCCATCGTCGCCCAGGAACGCCACGCCATGGCCGAGCAGTTCGCTGAAACGATGAAGCAGCGCGGCGCCAAGGTTTCCCTCAAGGACTTCCCGGAATCCATGTTCCAGGAAAATGCTGAGAAGCGCGTTCGCCTCGGTCTCTTCACGGAAGACCTCGTTGCGAAGGAAAAGCTTCAGGCTACCAACGAGCAGATCGCTGAGCGCGCCAAGGTCATCGCGTCCTCTTACGAGAACCCGGCTGAAGTCGAGCAGTACCTCACGACGGACCGCAACTCCCGCATGAACCTCGGCGCTCAGGTTCAGCAGAAGAACGTCTGCGACTGGCTCCTCGCCCACGCCGACACGACGGACGAAGCCGTTGAATTCGACAAGGTGATGTCGGGTGCTTTCTAACTGAAGCACTCCCAAAATTTTCGGATTTGAGCTTTTCCTGCTGTTTTGCGCCGATAGAGCGCAATTCAGCAGGCATCAGGCAAGAATCCGATAGAATTCTGCAAGGGCGCCTGAGGGCGCCTTTGTTATTTTCTGACTGCGCGTTATGAGATGTCTCGTTACTGCACGAGTCCCACCGATTCGCGATAATGAGCGACACATTCAGCATCAATGCTGCAGCTTCCGGATCCTGTTCGGATCCGCCAGGCTTCTACAAACAGAAAAACCAGTAAAGAATCCAATGTCTCTTGTTCCTATCGTTGTTGAGAGTTCCGGCCGCGCTGAGCGCAGCTTCGACATTTATTCCCGTCTGCTTCGCGATCGCATCATCTTTCTCACGAGCGAAGTGAACGATCAGACGGCTTCGCTCGTTGTCGCGCAGCTCCTCTTTCTGGAAAGCGAAGATCCGGACAAGGACATTTCGCTTTACATCAACAGCCCCGGCGGTTCCGTTTCTGCCGGCATGTCGATCTTCGACACGATGCGCTTCATCCGCCCGAAGGTGAATACGATCTGCCTCGGCATGGCGGCATCCATGGGCGCTTTCCTGCTCGCCGCAGGCGAAAAGGGAAAGCGCTATGCGCTTCCGCACTCCCGCATCATGATTCACCAGCCGCTCGGCGGCGCCGAAGGCCAGGCGAGCGATGTGGAAATCCGCGCGCGTCAGCTCACGCTCATCAAGCGTCAGATGAATGAACTGATGGCGGGCTTTACCGGGCGTACGTATGAAGAGCTCGTGCGCGACACCGACCGCGACAACTTTATGAGCGCGCAGGAAGCGCTTGAGTACGGTCTCATCGACCGCGTGCTCACAACGCGCGCTGAAATGTAAAGAACCGCTGGTTAATCCACCGCGACTTTCCCCGCAAGGCTTCCCAGTTGAAGCTTTCGGGGAAATCAGACGACAAACAGTTATCGCGTTCGCAAATGGGTGAGGGAAAGCTTTTTCCCCGAATTTCAGAATATCTGCGGACGTAAGACGACGGCAGTTCTCTTCGTGCTGAAGAGGCTTCCGTCAGGGAAATTAAATAATGGCAAAACGCTACTGCTCCTTCTGCGGCCGCGACGAGTCGCAGTGTTCTGCGCTCTTTCAGGGCCTTCACGGAGAACTTCTCTGCGGCGAATGCGTTCGCGCAATGGCTGCGGAACTGAAGGTTGAAGTGCCGGGCAAGGATGCGCAAAAGACCGAGGGCGAAGACGCTCAGGGCGACGCCGCCGAAAAGGAAGTCTTTCCGAAAAAAGTGCCGACGCCGCGCGAGCTTTATGAGCTTCTCGACAGCTACGTGATTGGTCAGGAACGCGCGAAGCGCACGCTTGCCGTGGCGGTTTTCAACCACTACAAGCGCCTCATGACGCAGCAGGACAAGCACCTTAAAAACCTTGAGGACAAGGTAGAGCTGCAGAAGTCGAACGTTCTCCTCGTCGGCCCGACGGGTTCGGGCAAAACGCTTCTCGCGCAGACGCTCGCCCGCGCGCTCGATGTCCCCTTCGCGATTGCCGACGCTACGACGCTCACGGAAGCGGGCTATGTCGGCGAAGACGTTGAAAACATCGTCGCCAAGCTGGTTCAGGCTGCCGACGGCAATATCGAGCGCGCTCAGAAGGGCATCATCTATCTCGACGAAATCGACAAGATCGCGAGAAAGAGCGAGAACCCCTCGATCACGCGCGATGTTTCGGGCGAGGGCGTGCAGCAGGCGCTCCTCAAGCTCGTTGAAGGCACGATCGCCTCGATGCCCGTCAAGGGCGGCCGCAAGAATCCCGGCAAGCCCATGATGGAGGTCGACACCTCGCAGATTCTCTTCATCTGCGGCGGCGCTTTCGACGGCATGGAACGCATTGTCCGCCACCGTACGGAAAAGAGCGAAATCGGCTTCTCCGGCACGGTAATCGGCAAGCGGGATCATGATCTGAGCGAGCTCTACCATCAGATCGATACGTCCGACCTCGTCAAGTACGGCCTTATTCCTGAACTCGTCGGCCGTCTCCCGGTGATCACGGTCCTTGATGAGCTCGATGAAAAGGCGCTCATCGAAATTCTCACGAAGCCGAAAAACGCCATCGTGCGGCAGTACAAGGTGCTTTTCAAAATGGAGGACGTGGAGATCGAATTCACGCCCGAGGCGCTCAAGGCAATCGCGCATCAGGCGATTGAGCGCAAGACGGGCGCGCGCGGCCTGCGCTCCATCATTGAAGGCATTCTCCTCGACACTATGTTTGAAGTCCCCGGCCGAAAGGACGTGGCGAAGGTCGTTGTGACGGAGGATGCCGTTTCCGGCAAGAGCCGTCCCGAACTCATTCTGCGCGCCGAAGGTGAGGCCGCTCCGGCCGCTGAAGCGCCGGCCGCAGGTTGATTTCGAACCGGCAAATCCTCCTTTCCGAACGGGGATTGCGGTATTACCCAGGCGGCAGTTGAAAAAAATGCCGCCTGACCCCATATAGTCATTACTCATCCTATTTTTTGGGGCTAATAGCTTTGAACAATCAGAATTCAACCCTTTCCGCAGAGAATCCGGCGGTGATCGGGCCCCTGCCCGTTATCCCGCTGCGCGACATGGTGGTCATTCCGAACTCGATGACGACGGTCTTCATGGGCCGTCCGCTGTCGGTTCTGGCTGCCGAAGCCGCCATGCGCATTCATTCCGGGCGGGTGATCCTCTTGACGCAGCGCGACAAGGGCGTCGACACGCCGACTCCCGAGGATTTCTGGGACGTCGCTGTGAGCGGCGAAATTGATCAGCTGCTGCGCCTCCCTGATGGTTCCGTCAAGGCGCTTGTGCACGGCACGGAACGTTGCCGCGTCACGAAGTGGATTGATGCGTCCGGGTTCTTCAAGGCTGAAGCTGAGATTCTCCAGCCGGAAATTTCTCCTTCGGACGATCTTCCCGCCTATTCGCGCACGCTCCTGAAGTCTCTACAGGAGTATGCCTCGAACGTCAAGAAGTTCTCGCCCGACCATCTGAAGGCCGTGCTCGAAGAGAAGGACCCGATCCGCGTATGCGACATCGCGGCTTCCTTCATTCCGCTTACGACTCCGGAACGCCTCGAGTACCTGCGGGCGGCAAGTCCTGTTGCTCGCTTTGAACTCCTGATCGGCGTCCTTGACCGCGAACTCGAAAGCGGCCAGATTGAGAAGCGCATCCAGCTTCGCGTCAAGGGACAGATGGAGAAGAACCAGCGCGAGTACTACCTTAATGAGCAGATGAAGGCCATTAAGAAGGAGCTCGGCATCGAGAGCGAAGGCGAGGAAGGCGAGGACGAGGACGTTGCGCTTGAACGCAAGGTTCGCGAAGCCAAAATGCCGGAAGCGGCAGAACGCGCCGCGCTTTCGGAGTTGAAGCGCCTGAAGAGCATGCCGCCATCGTCGGCCGAAGCCTCGGTCGTACGTAGCTATGTCGACACGTTGCTCGATATTCCCTGGAAGAAGAAGAGCCGCGTCTCGCACGACATTGCCCGCGCCCGTCGCGTGCTCGACGAGGATCACTGGGGACTCGAGAAGGTGAAGGAACGCATTCTCGAATACCTCGCCGTGCAGAAGCGCGTTGGGAAGGTGAAGTCGCCCATTCTCTGCCTCGTCGGTGGCCCGGGCGTCGGCAAGACCTCGCTTGGCCGCTCGATTGCAAGAGCGACGAACCGCGAGTACGTCCGCATGGCTTTGGGCGGCGTTTCCGATGAAGCGGAAATTCGCGGCCATCGCCGTACGTACGTGGGCGCCATGCCGGGGCAGGTGATCAAGCATCTGATCAAGGCCAAGGTGAAGAATCCGCTTTTCCTTCTGGACGAAATCGATAAGATCGGCGCCAACCACAGGGGCGACCCTGCGTCGGCGCTCCTTGAAGTGCTCGATCCGGAACAGAACAATGCCTTCGAGGATCATTACGTCGAATGCCCGTTCGATCTCTCGGACGTGCTCTTCGTCGCGACCTCGAACAGCTACGACATTCCGCCGGCGCTTCTCGACCGCATGGAAGTGATTTCGCTCTCCGGCTATACCGAGGACGAAAAGGTGCACATTGCTCTGAGGCACCTTGTGCCCAAGCAGATGCGCGCCAACGGCGTGAAGGAAACAGAAGCCAGGATCACCGAAGGCGCCGTGCGCGACATCATCCGCTACTACACCCGCGAAGCGGGCGTGCGTGCGCTTGAGCGCTCGATCGGCAAGATCCTGCGCAAGATCGTTCTTACGGAACTTGAAGCTGGCAAGGATAAGAAGCTTGAGCTTCCGATCGTTGTCGACGAAAAGAACCTCGAGAAGTATCTCGGCGTGCGCCGCTTCAGCATCACGGTTGCTCAGCGCGAGCCGCAGGTCGGCATCGTGAACGGCCTCTCCTGGTCTGAAGTGGGCGGCGACATTCTTACGATTGAAGCTGTCGCCTTCCCCGGGAAGGGGCAGGTGCTCCGTACCGGCATGCTCGGCGACGTGATGAAGGAGTCTGTAGAGGCTGCGCGTTCGGTAGTTCGCTCCCGTGCTCAGATGCTGGGGCTCCGTCCGGACATCTTCGCCAATACCGACTGGCACATTCACTTCCCCGAAGGCGCCATTCCGAAGGACGGTCCTTCGGCCGGCGCGGCAATCACGACGGCCATGGTGTCGACGCTCACCCATATTCCGGTGCGCTCCGACATTGCCATGACGGGCGAGATTACGCTCCGCGGCGAGGTGCTCCCGATCGGCGGTCTGAAGGAGAAGCTTCTCGCAGCTCAGCGCGGCAACGTGAAGACGGTGCTCATCCCTGAGGAAAACATGAAGGATCTCACCGAGATCAATGAGGATGCCCTCAAGGGTCTCGAGATCGTTCCGGTGAAGCGCATTGAGGAAGTGCTCCGCAGAGCGCTCCTCAGGATGCCTGAGCCGCTCTCCGATGAAGCTTTTGCTGCTTCAATGCCGCCGCCTCAGACGATGGTGCCCCCGGCGCCGGCAATGCAGACTTCAGCCTGATAAAGAGCTTGACCAAAGCCGGCAAAAATTAATTATGAACGCAAAAGCCCTGTCCCTCCGGTATGGGGCTTTTGCTTTTAAAGTGACGAAAAATCCTTGTTTACAAGGAGGATTTTTTGTATACAATACCATCCATTCAAAACCTCGCGGATGTCTCAGGTAAACAAAGGATGGGCCTTTGTCTATTCATCACGCTGAAGGGGAGAGAAGCACATGAACAAGACCGATTTGATTAAAAAAGTGGCCTCGGAGGCAGGTCTCAGCAGAAGCAAAGCGTCAGAAGCTGTTGAGGCTATGCTTGACGGCATTCAGGAAGCGCTCGGGCGCAATGAAGACGTGGTAATTCTCGGATTCGGTTCTTTCAGCGTAGTGGATCGCGCCCCGCGTGCCGGGCGTCATCCTCAGACGGGCAAGCCCATGCATATTCCGGCAACGCGTCAGGCGCGCTTCAAGCCCGGAAAAACTCTTAAAGAACTGGTAAAATAACTCTTCTCTGTTGCTCACGCTGAGCTACAGGCAGTGGATCCTTAGCTCAGTTGGTAGAGCGGCGCCTTTACACGGCGAAGGTCAGGAGTTCGAGTCTCTTAGGATCCACCACAAGATAGGCCCATACTGTTCGTAGCAGTCCGGGCTTTTCTTTTATTTCAAATAATTGCGGTAAAAACAACCTTACAAGCGTTCGCTTTGATTTCTGCGGCCTCGCTTTATTGATGGTATGGGTGATGGCACGGCGGTTAGCCCATGTTCATGCCATCATTCGGACGAGCAAAATAAGAAAAGCGGTGCGCAGGCAGTGGCTCGTCTGAGGCCTTATCTCCTTATATTCCGTAGGCGAGAAATGAATAGACGAGCGCAGAATCCGGTCTGTGAATGAGGCGGACATTGAGGGTGTTCTGACCGCCTGAAAACTTGCCGGGAACGCTCTGCAAAACCGGTTTTAAACACTGTTTTCGCGCTTTGTAAGGGTTTTCCTTAAAACAAAAAAGTGTGGGTCTCATGTGGGGCTGTAGTTTATGCAACCGTATCAGCATGCGTTCTGCTGATGAGAAATTCCTTTTTTCCAGGCATGGACTAACAAAAATTTGTGAATGCGCCTCTTGACAAGAAAAAGATTCTTCTATAACATTCCAATTCTTCTTCGCTGAAGAAGAAATTCTCTCCGAGAAAACGCGGAGTGGTAGTTCAGTTGGTTAGAATATCGGCCTGTCACGCCGAGGGTCGCGGGTTCGAGTCCCGTCCACTCCGCCAGTTACTATCGAAGAGAATCCAAAGAAGCCGGGTTGACCGGCTTTTTTGTTGCCGGACTTTCCAGATAGTTCGGGCCGGAGGGAAGGCTCCGGAGTGCGGCAGAAAAATTTTTTCTGACCTCTTGCAAAAAGATCCGCGCTCCGTATAATTCTCCTCCTAAGCTGAAAAACGCAGCATCGCTGATGCGGAGTGGTAGTTCAGTTGGTTAGAATATCGGCCTGTCACGCCGAGGGTCGCGGGTTCGAGTCCCGTCCACTCCGCCAACAGTTTTTCTGCAAAATCTGATTTCAGATTTATTTCAAGCTTGGAAGCGCATCAGCGCGGAGTGGTAGTTCAGTTGGTTAGAATATCGGCCTGTCACGCCGAGGGTCGCGGGTTCGAGTCCCGTCCACTCCGCCAGAGATTCTTGAAAAAGGCGAGCCGTGAGGTTCGCCTTTTTTCTTACCTATAACTTTGTCCACCCTGTTCGACCGCATGGGGGCTCCTGAGCTGCCCAAAAGGGATCGAATTGATAAAGGAACCTCTATGCTTCAGGCATTCCGCGAGCACAAGCGCTGGCTGATGTTCATTGCCATGGTGCTGATCATCCCGAGCTTTGTGGTTACCGGCATTTACTCCTACAACCGCATGAGCCAGAGCGACAACGCCATCGTCCAGGTGGGCGAGGCGAAGATCACTCCCGAACAGTTCGACATGGCCAAGCGCGAGCAGCTTGAGCGTCTGCGTCAGCAGATGGGCGAAAGCTTCCGCGCCAACATCCTCGACAACGAACAGGCTCGCGAAGACATCCTGCGCATGCTGATGGATGATTCCGCCATCACGCAGACGGTGGCGAAGAATCACGTGATGGTGAGCGAAGCTGAAGCGGTGGCGCTCATCAAGAATGCCGACGCGCTCAAGCAGGACGGCAAGTTCTCCCCCGAGCTCTACGAGCAGTTCCTGCGCTCCCAGGGCAAGAGCGACCAGCAATTTGTTGCTCAGGTTCAGCGCGACCTTGAAAAGGAAGTGCTGATCGCCGGCGTCTCCAATGCCTATCCGGTGCCGAAGGCCCTGGTTGAGCAGATGCATGAGATCCTCACGAATGAACGTCAGGTCCGCACGCTTACGATCAATGCGGCTGACTTCCTCAATTCCGTTAGCGTTTCGGATGATGAGGTGAAGGCTTACTACTCCGCTCACCTGTCCGAATTCCTCTCGCCCGAGCACATCAAGGCCGAATACATCGTCCTCTCGCCCGAGAACTTCAAGGATCAGAAGGCCAATCCCGACGACATCAAGGCCTATTACGAACAGAACAAGAACCGCTGGTCCATTCCTGAGCAGCGCCGCGCGAGCCACATTCTCATTGAGTTCGGCGACGACAAGGCTGCGGCTCTCAAGAAGGCCGAAGGAATTCTTGCTGAAGTGAAGGCTGATCCCTCGAAGTTCGCTGGCGTCGCTGAAAAGGAATCTCAGGATCCGGGCAGCGCCTCGCAGGGCGGCGACCTTTCGTTCTTCGGCAAGGGCGTGATGACGAAGGCCTTTGAAGACGCCGTCTTCCATGCCAAGAAGGGCGACATCGTCGGTCCCGTGGAAACGGAATTCGGCTACCACATCATTTATGTGACCGATATCCAGGCCGGGTCCGTCGAACCCTTTGAAGCTGTTAAGCCTGAGATCGAACGCGAATACGCCGAGCAGATGGCGATCCGCACGTTCTCTGAACGCGCCGACGAATTCACGAACATGGTCTACGAGCAGTCCGACTCGCTCGAGCCCACCGCTCAGAAGTTCGGCCTCAAGGTTGAGACGACCGACTTCGTCACCCGCAACGGCGTGACGGATCCCGAGCTCGGCCGCATCATCAACGACCGCGTGGCTGAGGCGCTCTTCGGTTCGGAATGCCTGAAGGAAAAGCGCAATTCGAACGCGATCGAAGTTCAGAGCAATACGCTCGTTGCGGCCCGCGTTGTTGAGTACTACCCGGAAAAGGAACGCGCGCTTGACGATGTGAAGAGCATCATCGGCGAGAAGCTCCGTGCTCAGAAGGCGGCTGAAAAGGCCTTTGAAGCCGGCAAGGCGAAGCTCGCCGAGCTCCAGAAGTCGAAGAGTCTCGAGGGCTTCTCCGACGAAGTCTGGGTTTCCCGCCAGAACCAGCAGGGTCAGGAAACGTCTCTGATTAATGCAGAACTCGCGCTTGAGACGTCGAAGCTTCCCGCCTACACGGGCGCTACGCTCGCAAACGGCTCCTACGCGATTGCCTACGTTGAGGCTGCCCGCACGCACCAGGCGAACGAAGCGGAGCTCCGCGGTCTCGCCCGCGAGCTGGGTTCGATCTACGGCGAAGCCGACCGCGCCGGCTATCTTGAGGCCCTCAAGGAAGCCATCGGCACGAAGGTGCTCCGTCCGGATTTCGTGAAGGGCGAAGAGAAGCCTCAAGAGCAGGAGTAATCCGCTCTAAAAGCTGAAAGCGGGACGTTCAGGTCCCGGAAGAAGAGCTGCCAGGCCGTAAAGGTGAGGCAGCTCTTTTTTTCAGGCGTGAATCCGGCAGGAATACCCGGATGCTCCGTACGGATCGATAGACAGGAAGAGACCGCGACACTCGTAGGAGTCATGGGCTTCAAAGAACAGATCAACCCGGGATTGATGTTGAGGAAGACGCTCACGGATGTTCGCGCAGCGCTTTTGGGCAAGGCCGAAGGTGCATTCATCGGCGTCTGCGACGGTCTGCAGCCTCAGGTCTTCAAACCTCTTCGAGCACTCAGATCTGATCCGGTTGAGAGCCGTATAGAACACATCCGTTCAGGATTAGCGCTGCCAGACAGAGTAGGTGGTGCAGCTCTTTTTCTTCGGACGGGGGATCCGGCAAGACTCTCCTGCTCAATTGCGCAGAACGAAAGACACAAAAAGAACCCATGTGGTGAATATCAAGTGAGCTTTCGCCGATTTTGTTCTTAAAAAGTAGGTTGTAGTCTGAGCTCAGTGAGGGCTTTGCCCTCTCCGCCTTCGGCGGATTCACCCAGAGTTTTTTGGCCCGTAGAAAAGAAAAAAATGGAATTCCGCCCGTGCGGCACCGCGATCCTTGAGGTGGAAATGCGCTTCTCCGACGAAGCGGATACGCATAATGACGGCTTCGGACGAATTCTTATTCCGATCAGGCAGTAGCCGGCTTCGGTCCGTCGGCTCCAGACAAAAAGAGAGCGCTCCCGAAGATGCGCTCCCTTTGTTCTTCTCCCGCCCCGTCGGGATCACATTTCGCGCATGCGCACAAGCCTCGAGAAGGCGGCCTTCATGTCGCTGCGCACGAGCGCCTTTCTGTTTTCAAAGAGCTCGCGGTAGCGGCTCACGAGTTCGGGAACGGGTTCATAGACGCCATTTTCCGAAATGACCTTCGAGAGGGCCGCCTTGACGTCCGTGATGCCGCCCGTGGCATAAGCGCCGAAGACGCAGTTGGTAAGGACCGCGCCGCCCGGATTCTTGAAGCGGACGACTTCGGCGTCGAGCATGTTCGACTTGATCTGATTCCAGAGCGGATCGCGGCTTCCGCCTTCGGTCACCGTGATGCGGCTGAGGGCAACGCCGGCGCGGCGATAGCCGTCGGCGAGCTCCATGTAGTCGTAGCCGATCGCCTCGAGAACGGCGCGCCACATCACGAACTGATTGTCGTCCATCGTCATGTTGAGGAAGCACCCGCTCGCTTCCTTTTCCTCGCCGTAGCCGCCCGTGAGATAGGGGAGGAAGAGAACACCGCGCGAGCCCGCGGGGATCTTTTCCGCGCCCGCAGAAAGCTCGCCGTAATAGGAGCCGTCGCCCTCGTGGCGGCAGACGTTGTCCTTGAACCAGCGGAGCGCGAGGCCGCCCGTGCGCACGAACCCCCAGTAGAAGTACGTGTCGGGGAGCGTGCCGGAATTGAAGATGAGGCCGGTGCCGGGCTGAGAAAGCTCGGGGATGATGCCCGTGGTGGAAACGCAGAACATGGCGCAGGTGCCCGCCACGTCGACGCCCTGGTGCGCTTCAAAGACGCCCGAGCCCAGCATCGACTGCATCGTATCGCCCGCGCCCGCGAGAATCGGAATGCCGGCGGGAAGTCCGGTGCGTACCGAAATTTCCTCGCAGAGTCCGCCCACCTTGTCCCAGGGCTTCAGAATGCGGGGCATGTACTTTTCGTCGATCCCGAGGAGCTCGAGCTGTTCGGGGGACCAGCGCTTTGCCTGAACGTCGTAGCCGAGGCCCCAGCCCGACATGGCGCCCCAGTCGATGAAGGCGTCTTTGCCCTTCAGGCCCGCGAGGCGCATGAGGACGTAGGGGGCGTTGTGCACGAACTTCACGCCGCGCTCGCAGAATTCGGACGAATTTCTGAGGAACCACCGCGCGAACATGGCCGGGAACATCGGAGAGGCTTCGGCGTTGCCGGTTTCGCGGCCCCAGATCGCAAGCTTCTTCGCGTTGAGGGCTTCCACATCCTCCGTCGTGCGGCTGTCGAGGTAGTTGATGTAGGGCGTGACCGGGCGCGCATTCTCGTCGATGCCGACGATGCCGCAGATGATGCCGTCGCCCATGATGGCGGCGATGTCCTTCGGATCGCGGCCGATGCGGCGAAGCTCGCTCGTTACTTCGGCCATCGCCGTAATGCAGTTCTCGAGGTACGTGTCCACGTTCATCTCGACCCAGCCGGGATGCGGATAGCTGAGTTCGGTCGGAAGCGACCGGCTCGCAACGAGCTCGAAATTTTCATCGTAGACGCCTACCTTCACGCTCTGCGTGCCGGCATCAAAACCCATGTAAAGCTTCGCCATTGAGGTTCCTTCTGAAAATTAGAGAGATCAGGAATAGTACTTATTTTTAGAGAGTTCGGGCAAGCATCATTTCGTTTACCCGGCCACGGGAAATGCATCGAGAGATTGCTGCGGATCCGAAGTCGGCATGGCGCCTTCTGAGGGAACCGGAGGTCGGGCATTGCTAAAATGAATCCTTCGGCTTTGTTTCCTCCGGCTCATCTTTCGAGCCTGAATCCGGGAACAGGGCCATCCTTTCCCTAAGAATTCGAGCGTCCCTTCTGCCCGCAGCGTCTTTCGTCTGAGGGCATTTTGCGCGCATTCAACACAGCAATGGCCATCAAGCAGAAGAACAAAGACGATTACGGCGAGAGCTCCATCCGGGTGCTGAAGGGCCTTGAACCCGTCAAGCAGCGTCCGGGCATGTACACGCTGACGGACAATCCGCTTCACATCATTCAGGAAGTCATCGACAACGCGAGCGACGAAGTGCTCGCGGGGTTCGGGACGAAGATTTCGGTTTCGGTGAACGAGGCCGGCATCATCACGGTGGAGGATGACGGACGAGGAATTCCGATCGGCATGCATCCGGAAGAGCATGCTCCCGTCGTTGAGCTCGTCTTCACGCGTCTGCATGCGGGCGGAAAATTCCAGAAGGCCGACGGCTCGGGCCCTTACTCCTTTGCGGGCGGTCTCCACGGCGTCGGCGTTTCCGTGACGAATGCGCTCTCGAAGCACCTTGTCGTTACCGTCTGGCGCGACGGCGAGGAAGCAACGATGGGCTTCCGGGACGGCTTCGTGGCCGAACCTCTGGCCGTGCGCAGGAGCCCGCGGCCCAAATCGCAGACCGGCACCCGCGTCTCGGTCGAGCCCGATCCGAAGTACTTTGATTCGCCGGAGATCCCGGAAGCCTCGCTTGTCCGGCTTCTTCGCTCGAAGGCGGTGCTTCTGCCCGGCTGCGAGGTCGACTACCGCAATGAACGCACGGGCACTGAGGCGCACTGGAAGTACGAAGGCGGCCTCAAGGAATATCTTCTTTCGGAAATTCACGGCGAGCCGATGATCGAGCCCTTTGAGGCTGCGGCTTATGCCGACGAGTCGACCGAGGGCTATGCGCCGGGCGAAGGCGCCGCATGGGTGGTGGTCTGGACGCCCGAAGGGCCCCTCACGCGCGAAAGCTATGTGAACCTCATTCCCACCCCGCAGGGCGGCACTCATGAATCGGGCCTCAAGGACGGCCTCTGGCAGGCGGTGCGCGCCTTCATGGACGTACACGGACTTCAGGCAAAGGGCGTGAAGGTCCTCGCCGAAGACGTCTTCAGCCGCGCGAGCTTCGTGCTTTCGACGAAGGCGATCGACCCGCAGTTCCAGGGGCAGACGAAGGAAAAATTGACGAGCCGCGATACGCTCAAGCTCGTTTCCGGGTTCGTGAAGTCGCAGTTTGAATTCTGGCTGAACGACCATGTCGAAGACGGCAAGAAGCTCGCCGAACACATCATCAGCCAGGCTCAGGCGCGTCAGCGCCAGGCCGCGAAGTACGAGCGCCGCCGCACGTCGACCGTGGCGGTTCTTCCTGGAAAGCTCACCGACTGCGAGTCGAGCGACATCACGCGAAACGAACTCTTCATCGTCGAGGGCGACTCCGCAGGGGGCTCCGCCAAGCAGGGGCGCGACAAGGAATTTCAGGCGGTGCTCCCGCTTCGAGGCAAGATTCTCAATACCTGGGAAGTCGAGGGCGGCTCACTTTTCCGCTCCGACACGATTCACGACATCGCGCTCGCGATCGGCGTTGATCCGCACCCGAGAGACGGCGAGCCTGATCTCAAGGGACTCCGCTACGGGAAGATCTGCATTCTCTCCGATGCCGACGTCGACGGATCGCACATTCAGGTGCTTCTCCTCACGCTCTTTCTCAAGCACTTCCCGAAGTTGATCGAGCTCGGGCACGTCTACGTCGCAATGCCCCCGCTCTTTCGCGTCGATGCGCCGAAAAAGGGGAGGAAGCCCGACCGGAAGATCTACTGCCTTGATGAGCGCGAGCTCGCGAGGACCATGGAGTCGCTCCGGAAGGAAGGCTTCCGCGATGAGCAGCTTTCCATTTCGCGCTTCAAGGGCCTCGGAGAAATGAAGGCCGAGCAGCTCGCGGAAACGACGCTCGCGCCCGACACCCGGAAGCTCCTTCCGGTAGCTTTCGGGTCCGTGCCGGAAGAGGCTACCCGTGCGGTCATGCAGACCCTCATGGGCGAGCGCGAGGTGGCGGGCCGCCGCCTCTGGATGGAAGCCTACGGCGACCGCGCAGAACTTGATGTCTAAAGTCAGAAGGGAAGAAAAAGAATGACGGAGAAGAACCCCCTTTCCGATGAGACGGAAGATCTTTTTCACGCTTCGCTCTTTGGCGATGGCGGCGAACCGGAAGCGGAAGCTCCCGGGGATGCGCCTGCGGCTCATGACGCCCCTCAGGCGTCTGCGGATGACGAGGAGGCTCCGGCTTCCCCCGATTCGGATGAGGGCTCGGACGCTGAGGCAGAGCCGGAACTCTCGGAAGAGGAACTGAAGACGGCTCAGGCCGAAGAGCTCACGGTGGGCGCCGCGACCGAAGGAGAGGCCGAGGAAAACGGCGCCCTCACGCTCGCGCGCTACGCGTCCCGGGCCTATCTCGAATACGCGATGTCGGTGGTGAAGAGCCGTGCGCTTCCTGAGGTCACGGACGGCCAGAAGCCGGTGCAGCGCCGCATTCTCATCGACATGTACCGCATGGGGCTCAAATTTGATGCGAAGAGCGTGAAGTCCGCCCGCATCGTGGGTGATGTGCTCGGCAAATACCACCCCCACGGCGACCAGTCGGTCTACGACGCCCTCGTGCGCATGGCGCAGACTTTTTCGCTCCGCTACCCGCTTCTCGTGGCCGAAGGCAACTTCGGCTCCCGCGACGGCGATTCGGCGGCGGCCATGCGCTACACGGAAACGCGCCTCACGCCCATCTCGTCGCTCCTTCTCGAGGAAGTGGATTCGGGCGCGGTCGACTTTGCGCCCAATTACGACGGGAACTTTGAGGAGCCGGTGGAGCTCCCTGCCAAGCTCCCCTTCGTGCTTCTGAACGGATCCTCGGGCATCGCGGTCGGCATGGCTACCGAGATTCCGCCCCACAACCTCACGGAAGTGGCTCAAGCCTGCGTGCGGCTTCTTGAGAAGCCTGAAGCGGGGCTCGACGAGATCCTGTCTCTCATGCCCGCGCCGGACTTCCCCTGCGGCGGCCAGATCATCACGCCTCAGGACGAGATCCGCGCGATTTACGAATCGGGCCGCGGGAAGCTTCGCGTGCGCGCGCGCTGGCATTTCGAGGAGCTCGCCCGCGGTCAGTGGCAGCTCGTCGTCGACGAACTCCCGCCCGCCGCGTCCTCCCGCATCATTCTCGACCGCATCGAGCAGATCACGAATCCGCGTCCGAAGAAGGACAAGAAGTCGATTTCCGCCAAGCAGCAGCAGGCGAAGAGCGCCATGCTTGCGATGCTCGAAAGCGTGCGCGACGAGTCCGGGAAGGACGTGGAGGTCCGGCTCGTCTTTGAACCGAAGACGAGCCGCATCGACCGCGACGACTTCGTCAACTATCTCCTCTCCGAAACCGATCTCGAATCGAACGTTCCGGTGAATCTCGTCATGCTCGGCATTGACGGAAAGCCCCGGCAGAAGGGATTGCTCTCCATCCTGACCGAATGGATCGAATTCAGAAAGAAGGCCGTGAGGCGCCGCACCGAGGCGCGGCTCGCGAAGGTGCTCGACCGCATCCATGTTCTGGAAGGCCGCTCCCTTGTTCTTCTCAACATCGACCGCGTGATCGAGATCATCCGCGCAGCGGACGATCCGAAGGCGGACCTCATGGCTGAATTCGGACTCACCGAACGTCAGGCGGACGATATTCTCGAAATCCGCCTGAAGCAGCTCGCTCGACTTGCGGCCATTGAAATCGAGAAGGAGCTTGCGAACCTCACGAAGGAGCGCGCGGGGCTCGAGCGCATTCTCGGGAGCGACGGCGTTCTGAAGCGCCAGGTGGCGCGCGAAATCGAAGCCGCGGCCAAGACTTTCGGCGACGCCCGCCGTACGGTCGTGAAGGAAGCCAGGGTCGCCGTCCATGAGGTGGAGACGCCTGATGAACCCGTTACCGTCGTGATTTCAAAGAAGGGATTCCTGAGGACGCGCACGGGCCACGGCCACGACTGTTCGCTCATGAGCTTCAAGATGGGCGACCAGCTCGACCGGGCGATTGAGTGCCGCTCGTCGGATCAGCTTTCCTTCCTCGACGCGAACGGGCGCGTCTATTCCCTCGCCGTTTCGCAGCTCCCGGGCGGTCGAAGCGACGGGGCGCCCTTATCGGCCTTTGTCGACCTTCCGCGGGGCTTTGAATGCGCGGGGTGGATTGCGGGTCCGGCGGATATGGCGGTGCTTCTCGCCACTTCCGGCGGCAAGGGCATGCTCCTCAGGCTTGCCGACGTTTCGACGCGCCTCAAGGCCGGACGCGACTTTGTGAAGATGGGCGAAGGCGAAAGACTTCTGCCGCCCCTCACGCTTTCCGTGAGTGCCATCGAAGCGGGCGCGAAGCTTGCCTGCCTCTCGTCCTCGGGGCGCCTGCTTGCCTTCCCGTTGAGCGAAATCCGCTTCGTTGCTTCGGGCGGCAAGGGCGTTGCCCTCATGCTGCTCGACCCGAGCGAGGAATTGATTTCGATCGCGGTGACGGACGACCGCGGCGCCATCATCTCCGGCGTCGGCAGGGGCGGCAAAGCGCGTGAAGCGCAGCTGAGCGCGCGCGCCTACCTGGCCCACACCATGCATCGCGCCCGCCGCGGGAAGACCCTTGAAATTTCCTGGAAGGCCGAGCGGGTTGAAGCACTCCCGCCAGTCTCTTCGGACCCGCAGCAGACGTCCGGTTCGGGTGAGAGCGGCTCGGCCGGCCTCAAGCTCGAAGTCGTTGACGAAGCGCCGACATTGTTGTAAACAAAGGGCTGCCGGATACCGGCTTGAGGCCAGGATCCGGCAGCCTTCTCTTATTCAGATTCCCTTCCTCCATGAAGATCCCCAAGTTCTTCCGAAGTCTTTCGACGCGCCTCCTTTTTCTCACGCTCCTCTGGGTGAGCTTCATCGTGAGTTCGGTCGGATGGACGATGCTCCTCAACTGGGAGCTCGAGGCGAGCGCAGCGGCGAAGTTTTCGATCGCAGAACTGCGCATGCAGGTCTATCGGTCCGCCTACTTTACGCAGCCGATCTTCCCCGAGAAGCTTCTCGACGACGAGCTCACGCGCGTCACGACCCAGTTCAGGGTGATCCGGGTGGGCGACGCCTGGCAGCCGCTTGAGCTCCCGCGCGAGGGCGATTTCCATACTGCGCTCGAGACGCTGGAGCATCGCTGGAAGAGCGAGGTCGAGCCCATGCTGATCGCGTCCAAGGAGGGCAGCCGTCAGGTGGATACGGAAATGGTGCGCGTCTATACGGCCGAGCTTACCGATCTGGCGGACAAGATCGACGCCTGGCGCTACGACTATCTCTGGCAGCTGAGGTACCTGCAGATTCTCCTCATCGTGCTCGCGATCGGGAGCCTCTTCACGATCATGCTGCTCCTTCTGCGTTGGGTGATCCGTCCGATCGGAAGCCTCGGCGAAGGCATCAACCGCCTCTCCGGGGGCGACCTTGCCGCGCGCGTTGAGGTGAAGAGCGACGACGAGATCGGCCGCATCGCGGTGGGCTTCAACCGCATGGCCGACAGGCTCGAGGATCTCTACAACAACCTCGAGCAGAAGGTGGCTGAAAAGACCGCTTCGGTCGAGGAAAAGAACCGCCATCTTGCGCAACTCTACGAGACCACGTCCTTCTTCTCCCAGCAGAGGTCGCTCGAGGAGCTTACCGACGGCTTTGCCGAGCGCGTCGTGCGCTATACGGAGGCTGATGCCTGCCTCGTGATGCTCGTCGATCAGAAGGCGGGCTGCGTTGATGTTGCGGCTTCGAGCGGCCTCACGGCGGAGGCCCTCAGGGAGTCGTCGAGGATCCCATGGGAGGATTCGATTTTCCGCACCGTCGTGCAGAAGAACTACCCCGTGCGCGTGGATCTCAAGACCGACGGCCGCATGCTTGCGCGGACGCTCGCCAGGGCGGGCTTCACGACCGCTTACTGCTTCAATGTGAGAAGCGTTTCGGAAAGCATCGGCAGCTACATGCTCATCTTCCGCGAGGAGTCGCTGCTCTCCTCACAGATGACGCAACTCCTTGAATCCTTCGCGATGCACCTGGGCGTTGCGATCGACAACCAGCGCCTCATTGACCGCGACCGCCAGTACGCCGTCATTCAGGAGCGCCAGCTTCTCGCTCAGGGACTTCACGATTCGATCGCGCAGGCGCTCTCCTATCTGAACCTTCAGGTGCAGTTCCTCTCCGACGCGATCCGCGACAAGGATGAGAAGCTCCGCGACGAGTCGCTTGAAGCCATCCGCACGGGTGTGCAGGAGTGCTACGAGGATGTGCGCGAGCTTCTTCTCAACTTCCGCGAGCGCCTCCACAACGAAGGGTTCCTGCAGGGCGTGCGCACCGTGATCGACCGCTTCGAAGGCCAGGCCCACATCGGCGTGCGGCTCTCCTCGATCGGAGACGGTCCGAAGCTTACGCCGCGCGAAAAGCTCCAGGTGATCTTCATCATCCAGGAAGCGCTCTCGAACGTGCGCAAGCACGCTCAGGCCTCGAGCGTCAAGGTATCCATAAGAAACGAGGACGATTTGACGGTGGAAATCGTCGACGACGGAGTCGGCATCGATCAGGCGGTGGTTGAGGAGAGGAAGGGTCAGCATGTGGGTCTTTCCATCATGCAGGAGCGCGCCTCGCGCATCGGCGCGGTGGTGACCGTCGAGCGGGCGAGCCCGATCGGCGGCACGCGCGTTCTGCTGAAGCTTCCGGCTTCGGCGAGACAGATCAGCTGACGGGAGCCGATGGAAATGAAGCGCGTTGGAAGATCGGTGCTTGCGGGCCTCCTCGCCGCCCTTTATCTCACCTCTGGCCCCATCTGTGGGGCGCCGGCGGCAGCGGGTCCCGCAGTTCCTTCACGGCCGGAAGTTCCGGCCGCCGAGGGGCTTCCGCTCAATCCCGTCGACGCGGCTGCGGCGCTCTGGAAGGCTTATGCGGAGAGGGTCGATCTCGACGCGCGCACGGATCTTCTTCACCTGGAATTCCGGCCCGGGATCTCGTCGGGCGCTGTTGCCGTTGCCGGAACATCGGCCGACCGGGGGCTCCTCGCGGGCTTTTATGCGGAACTCTCCGCCTCGGGTCTCGGGATTGAGTCGAGCGTTGAGGAAGTCCCAAACGCCGACGATCTGAAGCGCCTCACCTGGGGCATCGTGAAGACTCCGTGGGGGAGTCTTTCGTCTGAATCCGATGCGCTTGCTGACGGCCGGACGCCGGAGCTCAGGCTTCCCCTCGGAAGCCGGGTTGAGGTGCTTCTCAACCGTTTCGACGGACTGGTGCTCGTGAAGTCGACGGAAGGCCGGGTGGGGTGGATGCGCGCGGAAGAGCTTTCGCTCAGAAACGACATCGCGATCGTCGCATGGAACCGGCGCAGTCAGGTTCTTGTGACGGCTCTTGCGGCAGAAATTGAAGTGAATGGTTCGGGCGACGGGAAGACCATCCTCACGGCGCCTTTTGCGTCGGAGCTTCCGATCGAAAGGAAGCTCCCTGATGGCGGCTGGAGCGTGATTCTGCCTGACGGCAGAACCGGCATCCTTCATGCGGGCGACGCGGTCGACCACGATGAATTTGCCGCCAATGAGGAAAATCTGCGCCGGGAATCCCCGGCAGGATTTCTCGCGAAGGCTGCTCAGTCCGCAGAGAAGCTTGCGGGCGCCGGATGGAAGAAGAACGAAGCCGGAATGAGTTTGCCGGAGGGCGCCTATCGTCTGCACGACATGATTCTGCCCTCGGATCCGGATCGTCAGGCGCGTCTCGGCGCTCCGCTTTCGGGCGGAAAGCGCGGCAGCGAACTCAAGCCCGGAGACCTCGTCTTCTTCGGCGAAAACGGGCGGGTCAGATATTCGGGCGTCTGGGTCGGAAAGGGCCGCTTTGCGGCGGACGATCTGAAGACTGGAGGCGCCGCGATTTTTGTTTTTTCGACGCGGCCGCGGGCGGATGCGAACGGCGGGCTCGGGCCCTTCCTCTGGGCGGTGCGGCCCGAGGTTTCACAGCTCGCAACCCCGTGCCTTCTCTCCATCCGCTCTCACCCCTTCAATCAGGCGCCTCCGGCGGACGCGGTGCGCTGTCGGCTTCGCTGACGGATCAAAAGAAAAGGAGAGGCCTTCAGCGGGGTCTCTCCTTTTTTTGAGATTCTTTTGCCGTCGTTAATCCGGGGCTTTCATCGCCGCAGTCTTTCTGCGAGCGGGCTTCTTAGGCGGCGTTCCGGGAACGAGGTCCGCGGCCTCCTCGGCTGCGTCCGCGAGCGCCGCTTTCTTTTCGGGCGCATTGCAGAAATTCGCCACCGGGCACTTCGTGCACTCGGGGTTTCTCGCCTTGCAGAGGTAGCGCCCGAAGAGGAGAAGCCAGTGGTGGGCGTTGAGCTTGAATTCGTCCGGGACGATCTTGAGAAGCTTTTCCTCCACCTCGGTCGGGGTTTTCCCCGTCGCGAAGCCGGTGCGGTTGCAGACGCGGAAGATGTGCGTGTCGACCGCAATCGTCGGCTCGTGGAAGGCCACGTTGAGAACGACGTTGGCGGTTTTCCTGCCGACGCCGGGAAGCGCGACAAGCTCCTTCATCGTGCGGGGGACCTCTCCGCCGTATTGGTCGACAAGGATGCGGCAGGCCTCCATGATGTGCGCCGCCTTCGTGCGGTAGAGGTTGATGGTGTTCACGTAGGCCGTGAGGTTTTCGAGCCCCAGGGCAAGGATCTTTTCCGGGGTATTGGCGACGGGAAAGATCTTCGCGGTGGCGAGATTGACGCCCTTGTCCGTCGCCTGCGCGGAAAGCATGACGGCGATGAGAAGTTCAAAGGGCGTGGTGTAGTTCAATTCCGATTTGGGATCGGGATTGAGCTTTGCGAGCGCCGCCATGAGGGCAGCGCGGTCTTTCTTTAAAACGGGCATTCCGGGGTCTTGTAGGCAATTTCTTGTTATGCCGGGAGGTCAGCGGCGTCCGGCGCGCGCCATGGCGAGGATGTCCGCCATGAAGGCTTTTTTGGCGTTTTCCCTGGTTTCCGCAGGGCTGCTGCTGCGGCGGCCGGCAAGACGCGCGTCTTCGAGCGCCGCGCGTCTCACGCGCCGCGCCCAGGCGGCTTCATGGTTGGCCTTCGCTTTCTTTGCATCGTCGTCCGTCCAATCACGGCCGGCATCGACAAAGTCGATGCAGTCCATCGGGCAGGCGGGCGCGCAGAGGCTGCAGCCCGTGCAGCGCGATTCAAGCACGGCATGAAGGTGCTTCGGAGCTCCGGCAATGGCGTCGGTCGGGCAGGCTTTCGCGCACCAGGAGCATCCGATGCACTCGTCGGCGCGGATCGTTGCGCGGGCAAAGGGGACTTCGGTGCCGTATTCGGGGTCGAGCGGGAGCTCGGGGAGCCCGGTAGCGGCGGCAAGCCGCCGGATGCCGCGCGCCCCGCCGGGGGCGCAGCGGTTGATGGGCGCGAGCCCCTCGGCAATGGCCTGCGCGTAGGCGGCGCACCCCTCGAACCCGCACTGACGGCATTCCGTCTGCGGGAGAAGATCGTCAATGGTCTCAGCGCTCGGACGAAGCGGAGGAAGCTGCATTCTCCAATTCCTCTCCGGTTACCAGAAGTTCTCGACGACGAGCTGACCGGGCTTGCCGAAGCGCGGGGACACGATGCCGCGGGCTTTAAGCGTCGCACGGGCGTCGGCAATGAAGTCGGGGTTGCCGCAGAGCATGAGGCGGGATTTTTCGGGCGTGATTTCACGGCCGGCCGCTTTTTCAAGCGCGCCCGATTTGAGGAGCTCCGGGATTCTGCCCGTAAGGTCTCCCTGGCGTGCAGGATCCTCCTCGCGCGTCGTCGTCACGATGAGCTTCGGCCGGCGGTCGGCGGGAAGCGAAAGGACGAGCTCACGGGCAAGGGCCGCCTCCTCGATCTTTCTCACCGATTCAACGAGCACGATGTCCTTCCAGGCATCCCAGACGGCGCTCGAGCGCACAATCGACGCAAAAGGCGAGAGGCCGGAACCCGTGGCGAGAAGCCAGAGCGTGTCGCCTCCCGGAATGCGGGACGGCGTGAGCGCTCCTTCGGCGTCGCCGTCAAGGAGCACTTCGTCGCCGGGGTTGAGCGCGCAGATGCGGGGCGAGAGCGCGCCGCCCTTCACTTCGGTAATGAAGAATTCGAGCACGGGGCTCTCCGGCGCGGAAGCGATTGAATAGCCGCGGATCACGGGCTCGGCACCTTCCGTTTCAGCGGGAAGTCCGAGGCGGGCAAACTGACCGGGCTTGAAGCTGAAGCCCTCAGGGCGCCCAAACTGAAGCACGTGGAGCGTTGGGGCGGCAAGACGCCGCGAAATAAGCTTGATTTTCTGCATGATCAATGCGAATGTGAGACCAAGGAGGCGCAGAGCAGAAGCGCGCACTCCGAGCCAAAAGACAGGATGCAGAGGATTCTAAAAAGAATGGCCCGCGAACGGGCGGGCCACTTTGAGCGAATCGCGACAGAATCTTTCTGCCGGCGAAGGAGCGCAGATATCAGCGCTTCAGGAAGCGGATCTTGTTCTTCACGCCGCGCCACTGATCCGCATCATCGGGATAGGGCTTGCGGTGCGTGATGGAAGGCCATTCGCGGGCGAGCTCAGCGTTGAGTTCGATGAATTCCTTCTGATCCTCGGGTACGTCCTCTTCGGCGTAAATCGCCGCTTCCGGGCATTCCGGAATGCAGACGGCGCAGTCGATGCACTCATCGGGATCGATCACAAGAAAATTCGGACCTTCCCGGAAGCAATCCACCGGGCAGACGTCCACGCAGTCGGTACGCTTGCAGCCGATGCAGGCTTCGCAGACAACATGAGGCATGGTTCTTCAATCTCCAAAAGGATGGGGTCGGAGGATGCGCCGTCGGGTTGAGGGCTCTAGCGCGCTTCTTAGTGGCGCTCCTCTGAAATTTCGAAGGCGTGAGTCTAGCGCTTTTCAGAGCGTCAAAACCTTAAGGTGCGTTCGATAAATTCGGAATGTCCCTAAAAACAGGAGATTCCGCCGGGATTGCTTTCAAAAATCGGGATGCCTCTCCCGGAGGCGGGCGGACCGCCGCGAGCGTTCGAGGTTCTCCAGAAGACCATCAGCCGCGCTGAACCTTTGCGCTATATAGATGCTGTATTAATAAGTTGAATTCCTTCCGAGGTCCGCCAATCATCCATAACCGGCGGACCCCTTGCGGAGCTTTGGTAGTCGATTCTCCGGGCGGCGTTATTCGAGCTTCTCGCTTCCTTCAAGGACCTTCGCCGGGATCTCAAGCCCAATCGCTGCGGCGGTCTTCATGTTGATGAGGGGCTTCTGAGCAGTCTGGAAGGCAACCGGCGTATCGGCGGGCTTCTTCTTACCCTCAAGAATGTCCGCGCCGATCGCGCCCGTCATGCGACCGAGCTCGTAGTAGTTGACGGAAATCGAGGCAAGGGACCCCGCGCGCACGAGCGCCGAGTCGCTTGCAACCACGGGGAGCTTTGCGTCAATGGCGAGCTTTGCGACGTTGGCGGCAGCGGAAGCGAGCACATTGTCGGTCGGAAGCCAGAGCGCGCAGACCTTGCCTCTCATCGAGGCGATCGCCTGAGGCACGTCGTTGACGCTTCCGGCTGCGGCTTCAATCACCGTGATGCCGCGGGCCTTAGCCTGCTCGCGGAATTTCTCAACCTGGTATTCGGCATTGACTTCGCTCGGGTTGAAGATGACGCCGACGGGCTGGGTGCGTGTCTTTTCGCCCGTCAATTCAACGAGAAGCGCGAGCTGGTCGGCAATGGGCCCGAGGTTCGAAACGCCCGTGACGTTGCCGCCGGGCGCCTTGTCCGACTTGACGACGCGCGCTGCCTCAAAGCTCGTCACTGCGGTTGCAACAATGGGAATCGACTTCGTCGCCCGGGCCATCGCCTGAAGCGCGGGCGTGGAGGAGGCAAAGATGAGTTCGGACCTGGCCGAAACGAAGCGGCTTCCGATATTGGCGAGCGTCGTCTGATCGCCCTGAGCGTTCTGGCGGTCGATGCGGATATTCTCGCCGTCCTTGAAGCCGCGGGCGGCGAGCTCGTCGATGAAGCCCTTGACGGTGGCGTCAAGCGCCTCGTGTTCCACGAGCTGAACGACGCCCACGGGAATGAGGGCGGTTTTTTCCTGAGAGGCGGCAGTTTTCTCCTCGCCGCAGCCGGCGAGTGCGAGTGCTGCAATGATGGCGGCAGCGGAAGCGCGAAGCGTTTGGGACGAAAGGCGAATCATTTGAGAGGGCTCCGTAGGGTATTGGTGAAAATAGTCCGGGACTTGCTGCCCGATGCCTCTGCGAGCCTTCTTTTCTTTCCCCGGGGTTGGAGCGCTGCTCTAACCCCGAAAAAAACAAAAGCCCGCATTAGCTGCGGGCTTGGTTTGAAAGGATTTCTTTGACTGTTTTTCAGAGTCAGGCCTTCGATCGCACCCGCAGCAACGCGTACGGATACGAGTAGTAATAAGCCTGGGCGAACATCGCGCCTGAAGAAATCGTAGTCATGAGCTTCACTTTACCGGAGGGCGCATGATGAGTGAGAGAGAAGAATTACCCCTAAGAGGAATCCTCTAGTCATGCCGCGGGCATAATGAACTTTTCTTCCAGGACTTTTTTCCTTCCCGGCGATTCTTCGCCTTCCTTATGTCTCTCGCTGATCCGGTTTTTCAGAACGATCTCACGCGGCGCATCGTCCACGTGGACATGGATGCGTTCTTTGCTTCGGTCGAGCAGCGCGATCACCCGGAGCTGCGCGGCCTTCCCATTGCCGTGGGGCACGCGGATCGAAGGGGCGTCGTCGCGACGGCAAGCTACGAGGCGAGAAAGTTCGGCGTGAGAAGCGCCATGCCCTCGAGCCGGGCGAAGATGCTCTGCCCGCAGCTCATTTTTGTTGAAAGCCGCATTGCGCGCTACCGCGAGGTCTCGGAAGAAGTCCGCGAAATCTTCCGGCGCTATACCGATCTTGTGGAGCCGCTTTCGATTGACGAAGCGTTTCTCGACGTCACCGAAAACAAGCTCGGCATTGAGTACGGCACCGAAGTGGCGCGCCGCATCAAGGCGGACATCCGGCGAGAACTCAATCTTACGGCGAGCGCGGGGGTCTCCTACAACAAGTTCCTCGCCAAAATTGCGTCCGACTGGCGCAAGCCCGACGGGCTCTTCACGATTCATCCGGACCGGGCGCAGGACTTCATCGACAGGCTTCCCGTTGAATCCTTCTGGGGCGTGGGACCCGCCACCGCGAAGCGCCTTCATGAGATCGGGATCACAACGGGGCTTGAGATGAGGCTCGCGAGCTTCAGGTTCCTCACGGACCGCTTCGGCGCGGCGGGTGCGCTTTTCTACAAATGCGCACGGGGAATCGATCTGAGGCCCGTGCGGCCGACGCGGGAGCGTAAGAGCGTCGGTTGCGAGGAAACCTTTTCAGAGGATATTCCGGCGGGAGACGAGCTCAATGCGCGCCTCTCCGAGATCGCCTCTCACCTCGTGAGGCGCCTCGCACGGCATGAATTCAGAGGGCGCACGCTCACCCTCAAGGTGCGCTTTGCGGACTTCACGACAAAAACCCGGAGCGTTACGGCGCTCCGGGCTTTCGAGGATGAGGCTTTTGTGAGGCAGAAGGCTGGGGAGCTTCTAGCCGGAATCGAGATTCCTCCCGCAGGCGTGAGGCTCCTCGGCCTCGCGGTAAGTCAGCCCGAAAATTCAGGCCTCATGGAGGAAACGCTCTTTTAAGAGAGGCCTCGCGTCAGGGGAGACGCGTCATTGCGCCGTCGTCCTTCGATTCCAGGTCTTCGGGCATCGAGCCGTCAGGGAGCGAGCCCGCAAAGATGTCGCGGAACATGACCCAGATCCCCGCCTGGCCGATGGAGGTGAAGAGCGCGGCGACGAGGGGCGCAAGGAACGCAAAGAGCTGCGGGACGCCGAGAAGGCCGAAGACGACCTCAAGACCCATGAAGAGCGCGAAGGCCGCGGCGCCTGCGAGAAGCACCCAGACGAGCACGGGACCGATCGCGCGCAGGACGCCGAAGAAGGAATAAAAGAGGCTCTTTCCTACCTTCTGGCGGTTCTGCACGATGAGAAGCGGCGAAAAGAGTGTCATCATGAGAAGCGGCAAATAGAGGATGAACATCACGGCAAAGGCCGTGTAGGGAAAGTTCGATGTAATCGACGCGAGATCGATCCCTTCGGCGGTGATCTTCCATTTGTCGAGCGCGTCGGCGCCGAGCGTGCTGAAGATCAGCATGTCGACTTCCATCCAGGCGCTCGAAATGAGGCCGAGGATGAGGAGCGGATAGCGCGAGGTCTTGTCGCGGAAGATCGCAATGAGCGTGGTGTAGACCGGAACGCGCCCGGCGAGCGTATCTCTTGCGGCAAAGCCCGTGAGGACCGAGGCGTAGGGCATCCAGAGGCTCGCGAGGAGCGTCCCGATGAAGGGGATTCCCGTAAGCATTCCGCTCACGAGGAGCGAAAAGATGACGATCGCCGGATAGGAGAGCGGCTGCATTCTGACGGCGCGGCAGGATTCCCTGAACCAGGAGAGGCCGAGCGAGAGCGGAAGGGCTTGAGACATGAAGGAAAGCGTTGGTGTCGAAGGAGATGCGGGAAGTTTTGCGGCGGTTTGAAGAGGAGCCCGGAAGCTCTCCTAAAGAAGAGGGCGCCCGCCCCGCAAGGGAGCTGGCGCCCGTCTTCCCTCAAAGAAGCCTCTTCGGAGGCTTTATCGTTACCAGCCGAACTCAATGAGCTTCGGCGTTCCGAGCGTGCCGCTCGGGTTCTTGCCGGGCGTCGTATCGATGGGCCGGTCGGCGCGGTTTTCGATCCGGTAGGGGATCTTGGTGCTGCCCGGCGTGACGACGTACTCGGTCACGTGGTTGTTCGGATCGCGCACCGCTTCAATCTTGGTGCGCTTGTCGTTGTTGCGCGGCGTTCTGTCGCCGCGCTCGCGCGCTTCGCGCGCACGCTCCATGTCTTCTTCCGTGGGCGCAATCGACATGTCGGCGTCGGACGCCTTGGGTTCAAGACGACGGGCAGGCTGAGGAGCCGCAGCGCCCTGAGCGGCAACGTCGCCTGCATAGGGCGGAGGCGCATCAAGGGGGGCAGCCTGAGTGCTCATCGCGAAGACGAGACCGAGAGCGGCGGAAAGAAGAATCTTCTGCATAAATACTTGAAAACCAATGCCGGCCGCGAGGCAATGCTTCATTGTTCCGGCGACCGCATAAGAAGCACTTTGAGGCGGAAAACTGCCTTCGGGCTTCCATAATCAAATTGTGCCACGGGGAGCCGGTGGATGGCGTCATTTAACGAGAAGCATTTCGTATGCGGATATTGCTTGAAGAATGCAGGTCCGCTTCGGGAAACGAGGCGATGGGTTGACGGTAAAGCGGGCGCCGCGCCGCTTCCTCGCGTATGCTTCTCCTTCAACAAAGTATCCGCGCGATGTTCCCGGGTGAATGTGATGCCAAAGCTTCTTCTTATTGACGGTTCAAATTATCTTTTCCGCGCCTACCATGCGCTTCCGCCCCTCACGACGTCGACGGGCGAGCCCACCGGCGCGATCAAGGGCTTCCTCGGAATGCTCTCCCGCGTTCATTCGCTCGCGAAGCCTGATATGGCCGCAGTCATTTTCGACGCGCCGGGAAAGACCTTCCGCCATGAGATGTATCCCGAGTACAAGGCGAACCGCCCGCCCATGCCCGACGACCTGCGCGTGCAGATCGATCCTCTGGAAAAGGTTGTGGCCGCGCTCGGCTGGAAGGTGCTCATCGTCCCCGGGATCGAAGCCGACGACGTGATCGGGTCGCTTTCGGCAATGGCCAAGCGCGAGGGCGTGAAGTCTGTTGTCGCCACCGGCGACAAAGACCTTTCGCAGCTCGTCGACGACGACGTCGTGATCCTCAATACGATGAACACGAAGTTCTACGACCGTGCGGGCGTCATTGAAAAGTACGGCGTGCCGCCCGAGCGCATGATCGACTACCTTGCGCTCATGGGCGACAAGGTCGACAACGTCCCCGGCATCAAGGGGTGCGGACCGAAGACGGCGGCCAAGTGGGTGGCCGAATTCGGCGGCATCGACGCTATTCGCGCGGCGGCCCCTGCCATGAAGGGAAAGATCGGCGAAAACCTGCGCGCAGGGCTCCCGTTCCTCGATGAGGCCGTGGCGCTCGTCACCGTGAAGTGCGATGCGGAAATTCCGGGCGTGAAGTCTCTTGCCGACCTCTCCTTCGTCCCGGGGGATGCCGGGGCGCTCAACGCCTTTTCCGAACGCTGGGAAATTTCGCGAACGACGCTTGCCCGCGCTGAAGCGCTCAAAGGCGATTCTGCCGGCGCGCAGGCGGGAGGAGCTTCCGCAGCATCTTCCGGAACTGCTCCGAAGGCCGTTCCGGCGGCAAAGCCCCGCGTGACCGCCGAGGACCGCCCGGAACTGCCGGTCGAGGGCGAACCCTTCCCCGAGGACTATCAGAATCCGGACGCGATTCCCTTTACGGAAGTGACGGACCCGGACGGGCTCGAAACCCTCGTGAGGGTGCTGAAAACGCCCCGCACCGAACCCGTTGCGGTTTCGCTCCTCTACGACGGGGCGCCCCGCCACGCTGACCTCGGGGGCTTCGGCATTGCGCTGAGCCCCAAGGAAGTCTATGTGGCTCAATCCTCCGTCGGGCTCTCGATCGACAAAATCGCCGCTGCCCTCAAGCCTTGGTTCGAACGGAATACGCCCAAAATCTTTCATGACGGCAAGTCCGCCATGCATGCGCTCGAGGCACAGGAAATCTTTGTCGAGGGCGTGGTCGACGACGTGCGCCTCATGGACTACACGCTCGAAGCTCATCTCTCCCATGATCTCGACAAAATCGCGCGGCGCGTGCTGAGAAGAAAGCTCCCGACGCGCGATGAGGTTCTCGGGAAAGGCGCGAAGCGCCGTCACTGGCGTGAGGTCGAGCCCGATGCTTCGGCGCTTCTCCTCTCGGAAGAAGCGGCCGCCATCCGTGCGGCGGGTTCGGTTCTGCGCGCGCGTCTCGATGCGGATCCGAAGCTCGCAAACGTCTACGATACGATCGAGCGTCCGCTCCTTCCGGTTCTCTACCGCATGGAAGCGGTCGGGATCACGCTCGACGCGAAGCTTCTGAGGAACGAATCCGCCGAGCTCGGCGTGGAAATCGAGAAGCTCGTTCAGGCCGCGGAAAATGCGGCCGGCCGCCCCTTTAATCTCGCGAGCCCGAAGCAGCTTGCTGAAATTCTCTTTGTCGAGCAGAAGATCCCCGTCATCAAGAAGACGGTCTCCGGGTCGCCCTCGACCGACGAAGAGGTGCTCACCGAACTCGCGCTCGACTATCCGCTACCCAAAATCATTCTCGAGCACAGAAGACTCACAAAGCTGAAGAGCACGTATCTCGACAAGCTTCCTCTCATGATCGACCGCGACGGGCGCGTGCATACGACCTTCGGCCAGGCAGTTGCCGTCACAGGGCGTCTTGCGAGTTCAGATCCGAATCTGCAGAACATTCCGGCGAGAACCCCGGAGGGAAGGCGGATCCGCGACGCCTTTGTCACCCAGGACGGGTGGACGATCGTCGACGCCGACTATTCGCAGGTGGAGCTTCGCATCATGGCGCATCTCTCGCAGGACGAGGGACTGCTCTCGGCTTTTGCGCGCGGAGAGGACGTGCACCGCTCAACCGCTTCAGAGGTTTTCGGCGTGCCCCTTGACCGTGTGACGCCCGACGAGCGCCGCATGGCGAAGGTGATCAACTTCGGCCTCATCTACGGCATGAGCGCCTTCGGACTTGCGCAGCAGCTCGGGCTCGACCGCAAGGTGGCGGCCGCTTACGTCGAGCGCTACTTCCAGCGCTTCCCCGGCGTGCGCCGCTACATGGATGAAACGCGCGCGCGGGCTGCCGAGGACGGCTACGTTGAGACCGTATTCGGCCGCAGACTCTGGATTCCCGACATCCGTTCAAGCCGCCCGATGGTCCGCGCCGGCGCCGAGCGCGCCGCCATCAATGCGCCGATGCAGGGAACGGCCGCCGACATCATCAAGCGCGCCATGATCTCGGTGGAAAACTGGATCCGCGACGAGAAGCTGAAGGCCCTGCTTCTTCTTCAGGTGCACGACGAGCTCGTTCTGGAAGTGCCCGAAAACGAGGTGGAGCTCGTTAAAAAGAAGCTCCCCGAGCTCATGGCGGGCGCGGCCTCGCTTTCGGTGCCGCTCATTGCCGAGGTAGGCACCGGCCGCACCTGGGGCGAATCGCATTGATTCGCGAACAAAAAACGCAGAGACGAAAAAGCCCGGCGTTCGAGAGGAACTTCCGGGCTTTTTCTGCATTCAGGCAACCGATGCGGGATCAGTCGCACTTGCCTGCGCGTTCGGGAACGAGCGTGACGATCTTCTTGCCGTCGGCATCCCAGAGATCAATGCCTTCGCCTGCCTGAGTGACGTAGCGAACCTGGCGCAGGAACCCGAGGAATTCGTCCTCAACCTTCATGAAGGGAGGAGCGCAGAGCTTCATCGTGGTCGCAACCTCGCCGAGGTCGAGGCTCGTTCCGTCCTGCTTATATTGACCGAGGAGGCGGTTGCAGCCGGCGAGACCCGAGAGGCGGCCTTCAGCGCTGAAGTCAATCGTGGGCGGAAGTTCGCAGTCCTCGCTCACGCCTCCCGTCCACATGAAGGACTTGCCGGCAAGCTCGGGGGCCTTCCCCTGAGGACCGGCATTTCCGCCGGTGGCGGCGCAGCCGGCGGCAAGTGCGGCGCAAAGAAGAGCGGGAAGAAGAGGCTTGAAGCTCATTTGTCATCTCCTGATTTGTGTTTGGCGACGGCTGCCGGCTTCGGGCGAAGTCGCCGGCAGCTGCTTCTTTTGACGCTGATGCTACATGAAACGGTCGTCGATGGCCGCGGCCCGTAAAGAACTGAAATGATTTTTATTCGCCGGAGCTCCCAAAAGGAAAGGCTCCGTTTCCGGAGCCTTTCGGGAGTGAATCCTCTGGAGAGAAGCGGAATTAAGCTTCGCCTTCCTGATAGGGTTCGCTGTTGAGGTCGCCTTCGAGGTTCGTGACGACGAGAGCGGAGGCCACGTCGCCCACCACGTTGATCGACGTACGGATCATGTCGAGGATACGGTCGATGCCGGCGATGAGGGCCACGGCTTCAAGGGGAATGCCCACCTGCGTGAAGACGACGGTCGTCATGATGAGGCCGGCGCCCGGGACGCCCGCGGTGCCGATGGCGGCGAGAACGCCCATCAGAACAACGGTGAGCTGGTCGGAGAAGGTGAGGTGAATGCCGAAGACTTCAGCCGCAAAGATCGCGCAGACGCCCATGTAGACGGCCGTGCCGTTCATGTTGACGGTGTTGCCGAGCGGGATCGAGAAGGAAGCGATCGACTTCGTGGCGCCGAGCTTGCGGGCAGCCTTGAGGTTGGCAGGAAGTGCAGCCGCAGAGGAGCAGGTCGTGAAGGCGACGAGCCAGGGCTCGAAGATGCCCTTCAGGAACTTCGCGGGACCGGTTTTGCCGAGGAACATCACCATCGGGATGAGGACCAGGAAGACGAGGACGACCGTTGCAATGAAGGACGTGAGAATGAGGGAGAAGAGCGGGAGGAGAACGGCGAGGCCGTGCTTCGCAACCGTGAAGGCGATGAGGCCGAAGACGCCGATCGGAGCGTACATCATGACGTAGCCCGTCACGCGGATCATCACGTCGCCCACGATTTCAAAGAAGTGGAGCACGGGCTTGCCGCGTTCGCCGAGCGCCGCGAGGCCGAAGCCGAAGATCACCGCAAAGAAGATGATCTGGAGCATCGAGCCCTTGGCCATGGCTTCCATCGGGTTGATCGGCACGATGTTGAGGAGCGTGTCGGAGAGGCTCGGGGCCTTCACGGCCTTGGCGACCAAGCCGTCGGTCGAGAGGTCGAGGCCGAGGCCCGGCTGGATGAGGTTTGCAAAGAGGAGGCCGAGCGCCACGGCGATGGCGGTCGTGATCGCGTAGACGACGAGGACCTTGCCGGCAACGCGGCCGAGCTTGGAGGTGTCGGAAATGCCGGCGGCGCCCGCAATGATCGTTGCGACAACGAGGGGAACCACCACCATGCGGATCAGGCGGATGAAGAGCGTGCCCAGGGGCTGCAGATAGGTCTGAGCAAACTGAGAGTCAACGATTGCGCCGACTATGACGCCGAGCGCGAGGCCGATCATCATCTGCCAGGCTAGTGAAATCCTGCATTTGGATGCCATGATTAATGTCTCCTGCGCCGGAATACGGCGCATTATCTTTGTGAGTCAGAGAACCGAGAGCCGGACGGGACGCTTCTGTATGGATTTGATTGAGATCAGAAGCCGACCGGCCCTGAACACTCCGGCTTGAATTGATTATAGGAAGGTGTTGTCGCGAAAAATCACCGACTTGTCTTAAGTATTTCTGCGTATTAAATCTTTTGCAGAATGTATTTCCCAATCAATTCCATGAATTTCAAGGATGCTTTTTTGAAAGGTCTTCGAACTCAAAAATGAATTTTTTTGTTCGAAAGCAAATTGCCCATAACTAAATCGGAAATCTGCGCGGCGGAATCTGAGTCATATGCTTCAGCGAGTAGGTAAAGGGACGGAAAGACGGGGATTAAATCCGCTCTTTTCGGGAGGGCCCCCTTAAATATTTGCCGGCATGAGATAAATAGGGATTCACCCTTACGTTTTTTCCACAGGGCGTAGAATGCTTCCATTGTTATTTTTCGATTTTTTTGTCGGACACCATGAGCGTTCTTCTTTGCCTTGAAGTGTTCCTTGCCAATTTTCTCACCCGCGGAGCCGCCATTTTGTGCGCCTTCTGGCTGGTGACGCGCCCCTTCGCGCGCTTCGGAGACGTGATGCTCGCCGCTGCGAGCGGCTTTCTCCTCACCATGTCCTTCACGCACCTGCTCCCGGAAGCCTTTGAGGCCGACGGCGCCGACCCACATGCGCTCGGAATTGCGATGCTCGGGGTGGTGCTCCTCTTCATCATTGCGGGGTGCCTCCTGGGGGGCGGTCATGCGCACGAGGGCGCCCGGGGAGAAGAGCGGAGCCTTCCTGCGCTTTTTGCCGCTGCGTCGCTCCACGGCTTCGTCGACGGCATTCTGATTGCGACCACATTTCTCGTGAGCGAATCGGCCGGGTGGCTTGCGGCGCTCGCCGTCCTCATGCATGAACTGCCGCAGCAGGCGGGCTTCATGGTGATCCTCAGGAATGCCGGCAAGTCCTCCCGCGCGGCGCTCCTTTTCTGTTCCGGCATTGCGCTCTCGGCCGTGCTCGGCGGCTTTGCCGGGCTTGCCGCGATCGGAAGCTTCGAGGGGCTTCTTCCCTATGCGCTCGCGATGTCCTCTGCTTCCTTCGTCTACATCACGCTCTTTGCGCTTCTCCCGGAGGTCTTTGAAGGTTCTGACGGAAAGGGCGCCCGCGTGAAGCGGCTCCTTGCCGTGCTCGCCGGATGCGCGTTGTCGCTCCTTCTTTTAGGCGCCGCGCACGAGCATGAGCACGACCACGCGCCGATTGAGGGCTTTCATGCGCCGCATGAGGATGTCCGGCACGGGTGAAGCGTCTTGTTGTCCGGTGCTTCCATAAAGGAAGATTTCAGCCGCCGCCCGCTACAATCTCGGGCAGCCCGCAGGAAAGAGGTGAGAGTCTTCCCTCACTGCGGAACCCATCTTTCTTCAATCAGCTGAGGGATAAATGACCGAAGCAGTCCAGAAGCCGGCAAGGCCGCCGGAAGAGCTTTCCTTTGAGGAGGCGCTCGCCGAGCTCGAGGCACTGACCTCGCAGATGGCATCAGGCACCGTGACGCTCGAAGAGAGCGTGAAGGGTTATGAAAGGGGCGCGAAGCTTCTTCTTCGCTGCCGCTCGGAACTCGCGCGCGCAAGAGAGGCGATTGAGCGCATCCGCGCCGAAAACCCGGGCGCGGCCGGGGGCGACTCGCCTTTCTGACCAGAAAGACCTCTAGTGAATGGAGACGAGAGACATGACGGCTCAAGCGGAAGAGAAACGGGCAACCGGATTTGAGGCCTGGTCGCACGACCGGGCGAGACATTTCGAATGGGCGGCGGAATCGATGATGCCGCGCCCGGGCGCGGGGCCGAAGCGCCTCATCGGCGCCATGCGCTATGCCGTCCTCGGGGGCGGAAAGCGCATCCGGCCGCTTCTCTGCTACGCGGCGGGCGAAATCACCGGCGCGGATGAGGCCGTGCTCGATCGTGCGGCGCTTGCGCTTGAAATGATTCACAGCTACAGCCTCGTGCACGACGACATGCCGTCGATGGACAACGATACGCTGCGGCGCGGGCGCCCGACCTGCCACGTGCAGTACGGCGAGGCGCTCGCGATGCTTGCGGGCGATGCGCTCCAGGCGGAGGCCTTCACCGTCATTTCCGTCCCTCAGGTTCCTGCGGAAATTGCCGCGCGCCTCACGCAGACGCTCTCGCGCGCCGCAGGCGTCTGGGGCATGTGCGGCGGACAGGCGCTTGACCTCGCAATGGTGGGCGAACATCCGGGCGAAGCCGAACTGCTGCGCATGCAGGCGATGAAGACGGGCGCGATGATTCTCGCCTCCGTGCTGATGGGCGCTCAGTCGGGAGGCTGGGAGAAGCTCGGCGACGGCGCAAAGGCGGGGCTCGTTCAGTACGCGCAGTCGCTCGGCGTTGCCTTCCAGGTGGTCGACGACATTCTCGACTGCACGCAGGATACGAAGACGCTCGGCAAAACGGCCGGCAAGGACGAAAAGGACGACAAGCCCACCTGGGTGTCGCTTCTTGGACTTGAGGGAGCCCGTGAGCGCGCGGCTGAGCTCGAAAACAAGGCGCTTCAGGCGCTGAGGCTCGTCGAGGCCGATCCGGAGGTGCCTGAATCGGCTGCCGACCGCCTCAGGGAAATCGCGCTCTACGTAGTAAACCGCACCCATTAAATCTCAAAAACCGCCAAAATACCTTATTTGCACCCTCAGGCTACCCAGCATGTTTTCAGGCACTTCGCATAAAGCCTCTTCGTCGGGAGAAATCGACTACAGCGCTCCCATGGACTATCCGCTTCTCGACGAAGTAACGGGCTTTGATGCGCTCAGAAAGCTTCCTGTGGAGGAACTCCCCGAGCTCGCGCGGGAGCTGCGGCACTTCATGGTGCGCTCGGTTGCGAAGACGGGCGGCCATCTCTCGAGTTCGCTCGGCGCCGTGGAGCTCGCGATTGCGCTTCACTACGTCTTCAATACCCCGTACGACCGCATCATCTGGGACGTGGGGCATCAGGCGTATGCGCACAAGATCCTGACGGGGCGCAGAGAGGGCATGGCGAAGCTGAGGATGCTCAACGGCCTCTCCGGGTTCCCGAAGCGCTCCGAGTCTCCGTTTGACGCTTTCGGCACGGCCCACAGCTCAACCTCAATTTCCGCCGCGCTCGGCATGGCGGTTGCCGCTCATCTTGAAGGCGAAAACGACCGCTGGGCGATTGCCGTGATCGGCGACGGCGCCCTCACGGGCGGCATGGCGATTGAAGCCCTCAACGACGCGGGCGTCTGGAAGAAGGGTCTGAGGCTTCTCGTCATCGTGAACGACAACGACTGCTCGATTTCGCCCCCTGCCGGGGCGCTTTCGAAGCACCTCGCGAGAATCGTCTCGACGCGGGCCTTCAACAGCGCGCGCGAAATGAGCAAGCGCATGATGAAGCCGATTCCGCGCCTCTGGGAGGTTGCGAAGCTCGCCGAACGCCAGACGATCGGGTTCCTGAGCCCCCAGTCGGCGCTCTTTTCGGCTTTCGACATCAACTACTACGGCCCCGTGGACGGGCACGACGTTGAGAGCCTCGTGAGCGTGCTCAAAAACCTCCGCGAAATGGACAGGCCCCTCGTCCTCCATGTCGCGACGATGAAGGGCAAGGGCTACGCCCCTGCAGAGGCCGAACCCACCCTCTACCACGGCGTCTCGCCCTTTGATCCTGCGAAGGGCATCGTCAAGTCGAATATCCCCTCGAAGCCCACCTACACGCAGGTCTTCAGCCGCTGGATCTGCGACATGGCGGCGCACGACAAGCGCCTCTATGCCATTACGCCTGCTATGCGCGAGGGCTCGGGGCTCGTGGAATTCAACCGTCTTTACCCGGACCGCTACCGCGACGTTGCAATCGCCGAGCAGCATTCGGTGACCTATGCTGCGGGTCTCGCCTGCGGCGGCATGAAGCCTGTGCTCGCCATCTATTCGACGTTCCTTCAGCGCGGGCTTGATCAGCTCATCCACGACGTTGCGCTCCAGAACCTTCCGGTCATGTTTGCAATCGACCGCGGCGGCATTGTGGGTGCTGACGGCGCAACCCACCAGGGCGTCTTCGACATTGTCGAGTTGAGAAGCGTCCCCAACATGACCGTGATGACGCCTTCGGACGAACGCGAGACGAGGCTCATGCTCAACACCGCCTACTTCATGGAAACGCCCGCATCGGTGCGTTATCCGCGCGGAAAGGGCCCGGGCGTTGAGGCGGGAACGGATTTCGAAACCATTCCGATCGGCGTCTCTAAAACGCTCATGAAGGGCTCGAAGGCTGCCTTCCTCGGCTTCGGCTCCATGACGGGCGTTCTGAAGCCTGTGGCGGAGGCGCTCGGAGGGACCCTGATCGACATGCGCTTTGTGAAGCCCATCGATCGCGACGCCATCCTTGAAGCTGCCCGCACGCATGAGCTCATCGTGACGGCTGAGGAAGGCGCTCTGATGGGGGGCGCGGGCGACGCGGTGATGGAGGTGCTTGCCGACGCGGGTGTCGCGCTTCCGGTCATGCGCTTCGGCATCCCGGATGAATTCATCGAACAGGGAACGCAGAAGGAAATCTACGAACTTCTGGGGCTTACTCCGCAGGCGATTGAAGCGAAGGTGCGCGAACGCCTTGCGGAGATTGAGAGCAATAAAGATCAGGCCTGATTTCCACTCTTTCCTTCAGTCTTTTCGCCCGGAAGTTCTCGATGGAGCGCTCCCGGGCGAAATGTTTTTTGGGCGCCCGAATGCCTTCCTATAATCCTCTGAATACTTCCCCTCAACCCGAGGGATTCATGTTGTGAGGTTTGAAATGATAAAAATCAAAGAAAATTATTCACTTGACGACCGCACAACCTTCGGGGTCCGGGCGACGGCAGAAGCCTGGACCGAGGCTGGAACGACGGGCGAAGTCATGGAAGCGGTGAAGGCCGCCAGGGAACGCGGCTGGCCGCTTCATATTCTCGGTGGCGGCTCGAACGTTATTCTGATGAGCCGCGTTCCCGGACTGGTCCTTCATCCGGTTTTTCACGGCATCCGCAGGGAAGCTGAAGAGAACGGCACGCTGATCGTTGCAGGCGCCTCTGAAGCGCTCGACAAGCTCGTCCGCACGTCGATTGAATGGGGCCTCGGCGGCCTCGAAAACCTCGCTGCCATCCCCGGTACGGTTGCGGGCGCCGTCGTTCAGAATGCCGGCGCCTACGGGCTCGAAATCGCCGAGCGCCTCGCCTGGTGCCGGGCTCTGGACACTGAAACGGGCGAGGAACGGGTCTTCACGACCGAAGAATGCGACTTCGGCTACCGCTCGAGCTTCTTTAAAACGGAAGCGGGAAAGCGCTTCATTATTCTCGAGGCGGCTTTCCGCCTGCCGGTTCGCTGGACGCCGATGATCGCCTATAAGGAGCTCGCGCTCGCTTTTGGAGGAATGGCTCCTGATGCCGCAACGCCCGCCGCCGTTGAGGCAAAAGTCCGCAGAATCCGCGCGGCCAAGCTTCCTGACCCTAGGGAGACAGGGAGCGCCGGGTCCTTCTTCAAGAATCCGGTTGTTGCGAAACTGAAGGCGAGGGAGCTCATTACCCTTCATCCTTCGCTTGTTACCTATCCGCTCGCCGGCGGCCGCGCGAAGCTCGCAGCGGGCTGGCTTATCGACGCCGCGGGACTCAAGGGCTATGCCGAAGAGAAGGTCGGCATCTGGCCCAAACACGCCCTCATTCTCGTCAACCGGGGCGGCGCCGCGGGCGAGGATGTGCTCCGCTTCGCGCACGAGGTGAGAGACCGCGTCGAGCGGCGCTTCGGCGTTGAGCTCGAACCCGAACCCGTCATCATGGGCGCGGACTGGGACGATTGAGTCTCAGAAGCGTTTGTTTACGCTTTTTGCTTTTTCTTCGGGTTTCCCCTTAATCCTGATCCCGTTCAAAGGCTAATCTCTCCGGGAGAATTCCACTCGGGGCCGCAGAGATGTTCTTCTGCGGCTCCTGACGGGTCATCCCAGTGAGAAGAGGCTAGTGAAATGGGTCATTCAGAAAAATCGGCGCTGAATTCGCTCGGCGGCTATTCCGTGAGAGAGGAAATCGCGAACGCCACAACGCACGGCATTGCAGTGCTTCTTTCCATTGCCGCGCTGGTGCTTCTCATTGTTTTTTCCGTAAGGGAGGACGCGGGGGCGCTGACCGTCGTGAGCTCGGTGATTTTCGGCGCCTCGATGATCATTCTCTATACGGTCTCGACCCTCTACCATGCGATTCCGAATCTGAGAGCGAAGCGCGTTCTCCAAGTGCTCGACCACAGCGCGATCTACATTCTGATCGCCGGTTCCTACACGCCCTTCTGCCTCATCACGCTCGGGAACACCACGGGGATCGTGCTCTGCTCCATCGTCTGGACGATTGCGCTTCTCGGCGCCATTCTTCAGCCCATTCTTCTCAAGGCGGCCGACTGGCTCAACTGCGTTCTTTATCTGGGCTTAGGCTGGTGCATCGTCTTTGTGATGAAGCCTCTGATTGAATCGCTCCCGACGGGGGGCCTCTGGCTTCTTGCGGCCGGCGGCGTCACGTATTCGCTCGGCGTCATCTTTTATCTCTGGGAGCGCCTCCCCTACAACCACGCGATCTGGCATGTGTTCGTGCTCGCGGGCACGACGCTTCAGTTCCTTGCCGTTCTCCTCTACGTGATTCCGGAGGCGCCCGGCATTGCCGCCTGATCCTCAGGCTGCCAGCGGCAGGTTTCCAAAAAATCCGGACAAACGAAAAGCCCGGACATTTCTGACCGGGCTTTCGGATCGACGCCTGTGTCGCTGCCTGAGGGAACAGCGCTTTCAGGAGTGCAGTATTTGCCTGACCGAAATTAGGCGGCGGCAGCCATCGCCTTGATTTCGGCGGAGAGGCGGCTCTTATGGCGGGCAGCAGCGTTGCCGTGGAGCACGTGCTTGCGGGTCATCTTGTCGATCACGGATTCAGCAGCCTTGAAGGCTTCGAGGGCAGCAGCCTTGTCGCCGGCAGCGACGAGCTTGCGCACCTTCTTGATGGCGGTGCGGTACTGGCTGCGCTGGGCGGCGAGATGCAGATTACGCGCAACGGTCTGACGGGCGCGCTTGCGAGCTTGCTTGGTATTGGCCATTTTTCTGTGGTTTCCTAAAAATCAGTCGACGATCTGGTGTACGTACGAGGGCCGTGTTTTCGGCCTTCAGAAAGTGCGTTTTCCCGGGGAAGAAGACGGAATTTCTGTTACGAAAAGCCATCAATCCTGTTGGGTAACCCCGAAAAGTCCTAGACTATACCACCTTTTCGGGCGGCGCACAGCGAGTTTCCGCCTGAAATCTTTTGCCTGCCCGCCGGATGATGCTCGTTCCTCCGGAAGTTTCCGCCAATAAGACGATACGCATGTCGCTCATCAAATCCGCCGCCACCATTTCAGGACTTACGCTTCTTTCGCGCATCACGGGCGTTGTGCGCGACATGCTGATTGCGCGCTACTTCGGCGCGACGGCTGAGACCGATGCCTTCTATGTGGCCTTCCGGCTCCCCAACATGCTGAGGCGCCTCTTTGCGGAAGGGGCTTTTCAGCAGGCGTTCGTGCCGATGCTCTCCGAAGTGAGGGAAAAGGAACCGGAGGAAGGCGAAAGGCGCTTCATCGACAACGTCTTTACGGTGCTCGCGCTTGCGGTCTTCGTCGTGAGCGTTCTCGGCGTCATCGCGGCGCCGCTTCTCGTCTGGGCGATTGCGGGCGGCATGAAGGGCGACCCGGAAGCCTTCACGCTTGCGACGGGGCTCACGCGATTCATGTTCCCCTACATCGCATTCATGAGCCTCGTTGCTCTTGCTGCGGCAGTACTCAACACCCGGAAGAAGTTTGCGCTTCCCGCTGCAACGCCGATTCTCCTCAATATTTCCTTCATTATCGCGACCGTTTTTCTCGCAGACCGCTTCTCCGAACCCGTCTGGGCGCTTGCCGTCGCCGTGATCGGCGGGGGCGTGCTGCAGCTCGGCGCTCAGGTCTGGGGACTCTCGAGAATCGGCGTCCGCGTGCGTCCGAGAAACGTAAGGAAGGCGCTAACGGATGAAAACGTGCGGCGGGTTCTCACGCTGATGGCGCCGGCGCTCTTCGGGGTGGGTGTCGCCCAGCTTTCCATCCTCATCAATACCAACATCGCGTCTCACCTCGGGCAGGGCGCCGTGACGTGGCTCAACTACGCCGACCGCCTCATGGAATTTCCGACGGCGCTCTTAGGTGTAGCTCTGGGCACCGTGCTTCTTCCGGGACTCTCTGCCGCCCATGCGAGAGGCGACGATGCGCGCTACAACACACTTCTCGACCACGGCCTGAGGCTCGTTGCGCTGGTCGGCATCCCGGCGAGCATCGGCCTCTGGCTCACAGCGGATGCGCTCGTAAGCTTCCTCTTTCAGGGGAAGAGCTTTACGCCCGACGACGTGAGCCAGACCGCGCTTGCCGTCGTGGGTTATGCGGTCGGGCTGATCGGCCTCATCGGCCTCAAGATCATCGCTCCGGCTTTTTATGCGAGAAAGGACATCCGCACGCCCGTGAAGGCCGCCTTCATGTCGCTCGTCGTCGTGCAGCTCATCAACTGCGTCTCCGTTCCCTTCCTTTCGCATGCAGGGCTTGCGCTCTCTGTGGGGCTCGGAAGCGTCGTCAATGCGGGAACGCTTCTTGTTATTCTGAGGCGGCGCGGAATCTATTCGCCCTGCGCGGGGTGGCTTAAGGCCATTCTGCGGATTGCACTCGCCTCGCTTCTGATGGGTGGAGCCGTCTGGTGGGTTCAGCAGGGCGTCGACTGGACGGCGCTTCGCTGGACCTTTCGCGCCGCGGGCGTTCTCGGTCTGGTGGCGGGGGCGGCAGTGCTCTACTTCGGAGCGCTTTACGCGCTCGGCTGGCGGGTGCGGGACATCCGGCCCGCCTGACGGCATGCGGCAGGGAAAGCCGCTTTCCTCCGGATTCTCCTGACGAAAAAGGCGCTGAGGAGAGCCTTCAGCGCCTTTTTCACAATCCCGGCATTCGAAGCGGATGTCAAAGCGCTTCGAAATGCTCTCCGGTAACGTTTCGAAGAGGCATCAATTCGATTCCTCGACCTCTTCGTCGAGTTCCGCCATGGTGGCGAAGGGCATTTCCGAAGGCCAGGCGATGAGTTCGTCCTCCGTAAGCACGTTGAGGGCTTCGGGCCCGAGGTGCGCAGAGTTGACGGCATAGTTGAGCTTCGCATAGACGGAAACAAGGTCGCGGCGAAGAATTTCCGAGGCGGTTTCCTCGTCCATGTTTTCATCGAGCTTCCCGAGCGCATCCTGAAGGGTATCGGCGGCATCGAGCAGCGTGGCGTGGAGCCACTCCGGGTTGAGGTCTTCGGACATGTCTGAAATCTCCTTGAGCCAGTTGGGATGACAGGTAATCACATATTCCGCAATTGTAGGAGTTCCGGCTGAGAGCGGAAATGAGAAGCATCGTCTTCCCGGGTTTTGCCGGATATTGTCCGAAATGCGCGCTTAAGAATGCGCTCCTAGACTTTCGGGACAACATAAGAAGCCCGCTCCTCGCTCATGGTGAAGAGAAGCAAAGAGCGGCCACCCATGAGGAGCCTTCCCATGCCCAAGAGCAAAACCGCACCCCGTCGAGCGAAGAAGCTCGAAACCCGCCGTGCCGCCAACGCGAGGAACGTTCAGCCGATGTCCTATGTCGAGATGCTCGACCGGCTGCGCGAGACGCTCAACGCCCGCTTCTATGAAGAGCAGGGCTTCCCGCACCTTGAGATTCTTGCGGCCAACTACAAGGGTCCCGTCACCACGGGCGACCTCTCCGACTACATGCAGCTGCAGCATTTCTTCATCGGCATGACCGTGGCGCTCGCCCATGCGGCGAGCTCGTCGAGCCGCATGACGATGGAGCAGCGCGAGGACAGCTGCGCGGCCGTGGCTTATGCGATTGCGGCGACGCTTCTCGATCTGCGCGAAGATTTCCGCGACACCTCGGGCTGGATGGGCCGTCAGGCGCTCGACGCCGTGCGCGCCCGCTGGGGCATGGCGAAAATGTACCAGGCAGGCATCGAGGATGCGGCACGCCAGATGGACGACAGGAGCCTCGCTTCTTACTTCGGCATGGATTTCGTGATGACGCTCCTCGACATGACGGGCGAGCTTGCTCAGAGGGGCAGCGACACCGTCATTTCCGTGACGACCTGCAAGGATGAGGTGATTACGGCCTTCACGAGCTATGCGACCGCCAATCAGGCGCTTGCGGGCTCCCGCCTCATTGACCTAGAGAAGATCTTTGCCGAAAACGCGGTGACGGAAGAGTTCCACAAGGACTATCCCAACTGGCGTCCGGAACCTGCCGATGCGCTTAATCCTGCGCTTCTCGGCTTCAACGCCCTTTCGGACGAAGATACGACCTACCTTGAGAAGCTTCTTAAGGACCCGCACTTCCTTCACGACATGCGCGTTCTTTACGTGCGTACGCCTGCCGAGGATATTCCTCAGGGCAAGCGCGAAGAGGTCGTCATGGGCTATGCGCTTCGCTACGGCCCCCGTTCGACGAAGGCCTTCGAGGCCGGGCGCGACCCGACGGAAGCCGAAATGGATCAGGATGCCGAGGTGATCAACCTTCTCGTCATGACGGTCTTCCTCCAGGCCGACGCCATTACGGTAGCGGGCATCGACGATGATCCGAAGGGGGATGACGAGATCGACCGCGACTCGCACACCTATCAGGTGACGATGGATTCGCAGGTTCAGAAGGTGTTTGAAACCTGGAAGAACACGAAGCTCGTCCCGGGCGCTGCGCCCGTCCCTGAAGCCAAGGCCTGATGCCGGCCTGAACGCTCCAAAAGAAGAAAATGGCGGTCCTTCCGGAAAGAAAGGCCGCCATTCTTCTCTTCAGGATGCTGAGGCCGCTTTAATGCGGAGCGGACTCAGCGGCATCCTTTCCGATCGCTTCGATTTTCTCTGAAAGCTCGAGCCAGCGCATTTCAAGCGCCTCAACCTTAGGCGCAAGCTCGCCGTGTTCGCGAAGCGTTTCGGCGACCTTGTCCTGGTCGGCGCTGTTGTAGAACTCCGTGTCGGCCAACTGAGCGTCTAGCGCCTTGAGGCGGTCGCCCAGCTTCGTCATTTCCTTTTCCACTTTCTCGAGCTCGCGCTTCAGGGGCTTTCTCAGCTCGGCAATGCGCGCGCGCTCCTGCGCGGCAAGGCGCCTCGCCTCGCTCTTATTGATGCCGGGAGCCTCAGGACGGGCGGCCGCGCGCTCCGCCTTCGCCTCGGCCTGCGTCATGCGGCGATGTTCGAGAACGAGCTTCGCGTAGTCGTCAAGATCCCCTTCATAGGTTTCGCGCTTCCCGTCATGAATGAGCCAGAGTTCGTCCGTAACGGCGCGAAGGAGGTGGCGGTCGTGTGAGACGAGAAGAACCGAACCCTCGTAGGTCGAGAGCGCAATCGTGAGCGCCTCGCGGGTTTCCATGTCGAGGTGGTTGGTCGGTTCGTCGAGGATGAGAAGATTTGGCTTCTTCCACGCGATGAGCGCGAGCGCTAGGCGCGCCTTTTCGCCGCCCGACATCGGCCCCACGGGGCTCGTCGCGAAGTCGCCCGAGAAGCGGTAGGTGCCGAGGAAGTCTCTCAGCTCCTGTTCGCGCGCTTCCGGAGCAATGTGGCGGAGCTGCTCGAGGGGCGTTTCGTCCATCCTCAGTTGATCGAGCTGATGCTGGGCAAAGTAGCCGATCTCAAGGCCCTGTCCGCGGCGGATTTCGCCCGCGATCGGCGGGAGGTCCCCGACGATTGTCTTGACAAGAGTGGATTTGCCCGCGCCGTTCACGCCGAGAATGCCGATGCGTTCGCCCGAGCGCACGCTGAAGGTGACGCCCCTCAGGATCGGATTCCCGTCGTAGCCGCAGGCGAGGCCTTCGGCGTCGACGAGATGATCGGGGAGGCGTTCGGGCTTCAGGAAATTGAAGCGCCACTCGCGCTTCGAGCGCACGGGTTCGACGGACTCGAGGCGCTCAAGCATCTTGATGCGCGACTGCGCCTGACGTGCTTTGCTTGCCTTGTAGCGGAAGCGCTCAATGTAGGCCGTGAGGTGCGCTGCCGTCGTTTCGAACGCCCGGCGTGCGGCATCCTGCTGGCGAAGCTTTTCAATCCGTTCGCGCTCAAACTGACTGTAGTTTCCGGCATAGCGGCAGATGGTGCCGTCTTCGACCGACCAGATGGTTTCAACGGAGCGGTCGAGGAATTCACGGTCGTGCGAAATAATGACGACGGTCGATTCGACGCGCCTCAGCCAGTTTTCGAGCCAGATGAGGGAGTCGATGTCGAGGTGGTTGGTCGGTTCGTCAAGAAGAAGCAGATCCGCGGGCCGCATGAGGGCGCGCGCGAGCGCGATGCGGTTTCTCCAGCCGCCCGAAAAGTCCCGGACCATGCGGCCGCAGTCGGACTCATGGAACCCGAGGCCCGACAGAATGGTCTTCGCCTGGGCGACTACCGCCCCTTCGTTCACTTCCGCGAGTTCGCTGTGCGCAGCGGCAAGCGCCATTTCGTCGCCTGACTTTTCCGCGATCGCGAGATTTTCGCGCGCCTTCATGAGGGGCGCGTGTCCCGAGAGCACGTAGTCGATGCAGGAGACGTCCTCCACCTTGAAGCTCTGCGCAACGTGCGCAATGCGCTCCTTCGGCGGCGTTTCAATGTCGCCTTCCTCGGGGGAAAGTTCGCCAAGAATTGCCGCAAAGAGGGTCGACTTTCCGCAGCCGTTCGGGCCGACGAGGCCGATGCGCTCGCCCGGGCTCGCAATGAGGTTCGCTTTGGAATAAAGAACGCGCGTCCCGCGCATGAGCGCGAGATTGAGTAGTCGAAGCATCTTTGAAAGAGGACGAAAGGACGGTGAATCAATAAAGAAGGATGGTCAGCCTGAGGGAGCCCGTCTTTAATTGCGGAAGTATTCGCGAAGGTCCTTCGCGTGCGCAAGGAAGACCTGATCGTCGCCGCCCGAAACCGAAAGCCAGGTGATCGGAAGATCAGGGAAGAGCGCTTCAACGGCTTCAAGACCGTCGCCCACTTCAACGATGAGAATGCCGTTTTCGGTGAGGTGATCGGCCGCTTCGCTCACGATGCGCTCAACCACATCCATGCCGTCCTCGCCCGCGGCAAGCGCGAGCGACGGTTCATAGCGGTATTCCTTGGGAAGCGCGTCCATTGAGCGGGTCGTAACGTAGGGCGGGTTCGAGATGATGACGTCGAACTTGCGGCCCTGGAGGTTTTCGTAGAGGTCGCCCTGAACAAGCTCGAGTTCGTCGTCGAGGTCATAGTCGCGGCGGTTGATTTTCGCGACTTCGAGCGCGTCGGCGGAAATGTCCGAGCCCGTCACGGCCGCGTGCGGGAAGCAACCCTTCGCGAGAATCGCGAGGCACCCGGACCCCGTGCAGAGGTCGAGCACGGAGCCGACGGCTTCCGGATCGGCCACCCACGGAGCGAGATCTTCCTCGAGAAGCTCTGCGATGTAGGAGCGCGGAATGAGGGCGCGCTCGTCAATGTAGAAGCGGTGGCCGGTGAGCCAGGCTTCCTTCAGAAGGTAGGCGGTCGGGGTTTTGTCGTGAACGCGGCGGTCGATGAGGTGCACGAGACGAACGAGTTCATTGTGCGTGAGCGCGGCGTCGAGGAACATGTCGAAGCGCTCGAAGGGGAGCTTCAGCGCCCGGCAGATGAGGAAGGACGCATCTTCCGTGGATGTGGGCGAGCCGTGGCCGTAGCTGAGGTTCGCGTTTTCCATCTCCGTCACCGCCCAGCGGTAAAGGTCGCGGATGGTCTTGAGGTTATGAATGGGATCGTCAAGAAGCGGAGCAACTTCGTACATGTAGCGTCCTCGGAAATTCTGCTGTAAAAGGCCTGAATGCGGCGGAAAGCTCTCATCCGGCTGATGATTGCGCTGCGCCGCATTATAGAGAGAGGCCGGACGGCACTCCTAAAACTGAATGAAGTGCGCGAAAATACCGGATCCGTCGGCCGCATCTCCTTCAGGCCGCACTTTCAGGTTTTTCGTTTTAGTTCCCGCAAGAGGAGTCCCTTCAAGTTGCGCCTGCGCCAGATCAAAATAGCCGGCTTCAAGAGCTTTGCTGATCCGACAGAGATCGACATCCGCGACCCCTTCATCGTGATCGTGGGGCCGAATGGCTGCGGGAAGTCCAACATCATTGATGCCGTGCGCTGGGTTCTCGGCGAAGGTCGCGTGAGCGAACTGCGCGGGAAGGCCGCCTCCGAACTCATCTTTGCGGGCTCGACCGCGAGAAAGCCACTCGGGCGCGCGAGCGTTGAACTCGTGCTCGACAATTCCGACCATGCCGTGAAGGGCCAATGGGGGCAGTATGAGGAACTTTCGATCCGCCGCGTGGTGACGGGCGAGGGCCTTTCCGCCTACTACATCAACCACCAGCAGGTGAGAAGGCGCGACGTACAGGAAATCTTCCTCGGCACGGGGCTCGGCTCGAGAAGCTATGCGATCGTCTCGCAGCACATGATCGCTCGCTTTACGTCCGCGAAGCCTGAGGAGCTCAGAAACTACCTTGAGGAAGCCGCAGGCGTCTCGCTCTATAAGGAGCGCCGTCGGGAAACCGAGTCGCATCTGAAGGAAACACAGGAAAACCTCGAGCGTGCGGGGGATCTTCAGACCATGCGCGCCGAGGAAATTGAGCGCCTGAGAGGCGAGGCGGCAACTGCGGCCCGCTGGATTGAGCTCGACAAAAAGAAGACGGAATCCGAAGCCCTCTGGTATTTCCTTCAGTGCGAAGCTGCAAGAAATGAAGCCGATGCCGCGAAAGCGGATATCATCCGCACGGAAAACGACATCGCGATGAAGCGCCGGGCGATTGAAGAGTGCGAAGGCGCTCAGGAAGCGCTCGTTGCCGACGAACGCCGGGCGGACGCCGAATATCAGCGGATCTCCAACGACTTCCAGAATGCCGAAAAGGAGCTTGCCCGGCTTGAGGGCGAGATGAGCCGCCTCGTCGAGCGCCGCAGAAAAGCGGAGCACGATCGCGAGGAGGCTCAGAAGCAGATTGCGCAGAAGGAAGAAGCGCTCGAAAATCTCGAGCGCGACAACGAGGAGCGCTCGGGCAGGATAGAAATGCTCGAAGAGGATCTCGCTGAGTTCGAGGCCATGAACGAAGCGCGGCAGGAAGAGCTTGACCGCGCTGAAGAGGCTGAGCGCGCGGCGAGAGAGGCTTCTGAAGCCGCCGGTCGCGTGCTTGCCGACGCCCGTACGGAGGAGCGCCTCAAGGAGCTTGAGCTCTCGCGGGAAAAGGAACGCGTGCGGGAGCTCGAAGCCCGGCTGAAGCGCCTGGGCGACGAGGAAAAGAACGTCTCCCGGCCGGACCCTGAACGCCTCAAGGCGCTCACCGAAGAATTGAGCGGGCTTCAGGAGGAGTCCGAAGCGCTCGCCGCCATGCTCGAGGAAGCGCTCGAGCGCGCCGAACGCTCTCGCGAACGCGCGGCCGAGCGAAGCGAATTCTATTTCTCGCGCCTCTCAGAATTGAAGTCTCAGACCGCAAAGCTCCAGACGCTCGAGGAAGTCCAGAAGGAAGCCTTGAATGCCGATGCGCTCACGGAATGGCTTAAAAATGCGGGCATTGATGGTCTTCCGGAGCTTGCCGACGCGATTGAAGTGCCAGACGACCTCATAACGGCGCTCGAAGCCGTGCTCGAGCACAGAACCTGGGCATTCCTGCTGAGGGATCTACGGTCTGCCGCCGACTTCGCCCGCCGGCGTCCCCCGGCGCGCCTTTCCTTTGCCGCCCCGGCAGCATCGGGCGGTGCAGAGAAGACCGGCGGCTGGGAGCTGGGAGGAAAGCCCGTAGAACTTCTCAGGTCGAAAATCGAAACCGCGAACCCGGCGGCGCGTGCCGCGATCGACGCCTGGTGTTCGGGCGCTGCGCTTGCGCCCGATCTGGCTGGAGCGCTTCGCGAGCGCGAGAAGATTCCGGCGGGGCATTTTTTCGTGACCCCTCTGGGCGACATTGTTACGAACGCCACAGTGACCTTCTGGGCAGCGGAGGATCCGAGGCTCGCGCTCCTGTCGCGCGGTCGCGAGATCAGGGAATTGAAAGCTCGGATCGATGATTTCGAGCTTCAAGTGGCTGAGGCCGACGACGAACGTCAGAAGGCTTCCGGAGACGAAGCTCGCGCCCGCCGCGAAGCCGAGTCGCTCCAGGTAAAGAAAACTGAAGCCGAGAGGCGCCTCTCGAAGCTCACGCTCGAAGAGCGCGATGCCCGCGCAGAGCTCGAAGCCGCTCAAAGGCGTGAAGCGGATCTCAAGCGCTCCCGCGAGGAACTCGAAACTGAGTTTGAGGAGGTTTCTGCGCGCTCTGAAACGGCGCTCCAACTCGCCGAGGAAGCCGCGGAGAAGCTTGACAACGCCGAGCGGGCGGCAGGTGAAGCCGCGGCCCGGCACGGGCGCTCTCAGGACCGGCTGATTGAAATCCGGCGCGCGGAAACGGAAAACATCCATCGCGCCGCCATGAAGAAGCTCGAAATCAGCCAGGCGCAGGAGGCCCTCAGGACGGCTGAGCGCCGCGGAACGGAAATTCAGAGCGACATCGAGCGGGAGAAGGCTCGCCTCGAAGAGGCGCAGAAAAGCCTTGCCGAGGACGATCAGAATGTTCTTGAAAAAGGCGCTGCGGAACTTCTCGAAAAGAGCGCTGAATTTGAGCGGGCTGCGGGCGACGCTCAGGGGCGGCTTCAGGAAGCGAAGCGCCGTACGGAGGAGAATCTTCGGCTTATGAAGACTCTCAATGCTGAGATTCTGCCGCTCACTGAAAAAGCGGGGCTTCTGCGCGGAACGGCTGAGCAAAAGGCGACGCTCGTCGGTCAGCTTTCCTCGCGCCTCGATGAACTCGGCGTTGAAGCCGAAAAGCTTCGGCTCATCGCGATCGAGCGCGGCATGAAGGTGACGGCCGTCAGAAATGAAGTCTCGCGCCTCATGAACGAAATCGCAGCTTTGGGTCCCGTCAACCATGCGGCGCTCGCGCACCTTGAAGCCGCTGAAAACGCCTGGAAGCTCGCAGCCGCTCAGATGGACGATCTCGCTAAGGCGGTGGAGACCCTTGAGAACGCCATTCGCCGCATCGACATGGAAACGCGCGCTCGAATGAGGGAGACCTTTGAGAAGGTGAATGCCGGGTTCGACGAAACCTTCAGGCTTCTCTTCGGCGGCGGCGACGCCTCTCTCCAAATCGTGGGCGACGAAATCCTGACGGCCGGCGTGGCGATGTCCGCGCATCCTCCGGGAAAGCGCAACTCCACGCTCAATCAGCTTTCGAGCGGTGAGCAAACGCTCACTGCGATTGCGCTCATTTTTGCCATGTTCAGGCTCAACCCCGCGCCGTTCTGCCTTCTTGACGAAGTGGACGGGCCGCTCGACGAAGCAAATCAGGGGCGTCTCGCGAGGCTCTGCATTGCGCTCTCCGAGGCGACGCAGTTCCTCGTCATCTCGCATCACCGCTTCACGATGGAGCATGCTTCTTCGCTGATCGGCGTAACGATGAAGGAGCCCGGCGTGAGCCGCATCGTGAGCGTCGACGTGAAGGAAGCCGTTGAGATTGCAAAGGCGGATGCCGCGGCAAGGAAGAAGGCCGGCTGAGGAGTCGGTTCGGGCATGGAGATTCCAGACAGCAATCCTTGAGATGCGCATGCGGCGTGTGCAAGGTTTGCAAGGCTTCTCGTTAAGATGAGGAACTCTTTTTCTCTTCTCGAATATGCCTCCGATCGGTAGAATGATCTGCCAAGTGCCGCTCTCCCAAAACAGGCGGCTTGTTTCTTTTCTTCCCTCGGGCTCACGTCATGCAATCGCTTGAGATCCTGATACCCATCATTGTTATTGCCGTCATTCTGGTCGCGCTGATTTTCTGGCGATCCAAGCGCGAGGAAAAACGCGCCCGGGAATCCGGCGGGAAGCTTCGCTCCGTGCAGACCGCGGACGCGCTTGCGGGGTCGGAACCGCGCGTGGAGCCTGATCTCATTGCTCAGGCGACGGAACGCGCGCGAAAGGCGGCGGATGGAGAGCTCAACAGCACCATCAAGGCCGATCCGACGCTGGGGCGACTTCTCGACGAGAGCGAGATCCCGACCCCGACCGAAGAGCCTCCGATTTATGCCGAGCTTGAACGCGAGGAAGCTGAGGCAGCAAGGGCCGAGGAAGCGAAGAAGGAGAGTGCCGAGCAGTCTGCCGATCCGCGAAGCCGCGCCGTGCCGCCGGTGGATTCTGCTATCGAATGGATTCTCGACATTGCGCCCGTCGACGGGATGCAGTTTGCACTCGGCGGCGTGAAGAGCCTGAAGCTCGAACTCGCGCGCCTCAATCTCCCGCTCCTCGTGCGCGTCTTCGCGCAGTCCTCGAAGGACGGCCTCTACTACGAAGCCGAGGAACTCCACTTCCCGGCGCGTCACGTCGTGGCCTCGATGGTGCTCGCCAACCGGGCCGCGAAGCTCGATGAAGTGGGCGCGTCGCGCTTTTATCAGGTGCTCGAGCAGTCGGCGGCGCAGAACAACGTCGTCATCCGCCGCGAGCTCGAACCAGGTCAGGCCGTGCTTCGTTCCGCAACGCTCAAGAACTTCATCAATTATTTCGACCGCAAGGTCGAGGTCGTCATTGCTCCGATCGATCCGGAGCAGCCCTTTGATTTTGAAGCAGTTTCGAAGGCGGCTCGAAAGGCAGGCTTTGAGTCGTCGAGCGGCTGCTGGGAGCTTCGCTTTGATCCGGCAGAACGCGATCCGGTGATCTCGCTTGCCTTCGGTCCTGAAGGCACGAATACGCTGGTTCTCACCTACGACCTGCCGCTCGGGAACCTCGCCCGCGGCGATCTGAAGCGCTACTTCGCGCTCGCCAACCACCTCGCGGCGGAACTGAAGAGCCGCTGGAGCGACTGCTCCAAACACCCCGTTGATGCGGGCGGCGCCATGCTGATTGCCGAACAGGCCGAGGCGCACGGGAAGCTCATGACGGAAAACGGCGTGGAGCCCGGATCAAACCGCGCGCGGCTTCTCTTCTCGCGCTGATTGAAGATTGCGAAGCGTCCGGCGGAGAGAATCCCCGGGCGCTCTTTTTTAAGATTTTTGCCTATCCATGACCTCTCTTTTTGACAAGACCGAAGAGGCGCCTCTTTCTGCGCCGAAGAAGACCCCGGCAGCTGCAAAAACGCCGGCGCCGGCCCCGGTTGAACCGCTTCCCTCCGACGCTGACCCCTTCGGCGCGAAGGCCGCAGCTGCTGCCGTGCCGCCCGAAAAGGCGCGTGAGCGCATGGCGGAGCTTGAGACGGAAATCGAACGCTGGAGCTACGAGTACTACGTCCTTGATGCGCCGAGCGTGCCCGACGCTGAGTACGACCGCGCCTGGAACGAACTCGCGGCGCTCGAGGCGCGCTTTCCGAAACTGAAGAGCTCGACGTCGCCTACGCTTCGCGTCGGGGGCGCCGTGCGCGAGGGCTTCAGGAAGGTTTCCCACAAGATTCCGATGCTCTCGATTCATACGGAAACGGACTTTTCGAGCGAAGGCGCGAAAGCCTTTGACGAGCGCGTTCGTCATGATCTCGGCCTCACTGAATCCGATCCTCCGGTTGAATACGACTGTGAACTCAAGTTTGACGGTCTCGCGCTCTCGCTTCGCTACGAGTCGGGCGTCTTCGTTTCAGCAGCCACCCGCGGCGACGGGTCCGTGGGAGAAGACGTTACCGAAAACGTCCGCACGATCCGCTCGATTCCTTTGAAGCTCACGGGGAATTATCCTCAGGTGCTTGAAGTCCGCGGCGAATGCATCATGCATAAGAAGGACTTTGAGGCGCTCAATGCCCGTCAGGAAGCGGAAGGCGAAAAGCTCTTCGCCAATCCGCGTAACGCCGCCGCCGGGTCGCTTCGACAGCTCGACAGCAGCATTACCGCGAAGCGCACGCTGCACTTTTACGCCTATTCACTGGGAGAATGTTCCGAACATTTCGCGGACACCCAGAGTGCGGTGCTCGATCGCTTTGAGTCGCTCGGATTCCCGGTCGCCAAAATGCGCCGCGTCGTGAAGGGCGCGGAGGCGCTTGCCCAATTCCACGAGGACGTCCTCCGGATGCGCGGGGACCTTCCCTTTGAAATCGACGGCGTCGTCTATAAGGTCAACAGCCTTGAACTCGAGGCCGAACTCGGCTTCATTGCGCGCGAACCCCGCTGGGCCTGCGCGCATAAATACCCGCCTGAGGAAGCCCTCACGCAGGTACTCGGAATCGACGTTCAGGTCGGCCGCACGGGGCGCCTCACGCCCGTCGCGCGCTTGGCGCCCGTTTATGTCGGCGGCGTCACGGTTTCGAACGCGACGCTTCACAACGAAGATCACGTCACCGAGGAGCTCGACCTGCGCGTCGGCGACACGGTGGTGGTTCGCCGTGCAGGCGACGTGATTCCGGAAATTCTCCGCGTCGTGAAGGAGCGTCGTCCGAAGGACGCAGTGCCCTTCCGCATGCCCGAGGTCTGCCCTGTCTGCGGGAGCGCCGTCATTCGGGACGAAGAGGAAAAGGACATGCGCTGCACCGGGGGACTCTTCTGTCCGGCGCAGATGAAGCTTTCGATCGTGCACTTTGCTTCACGCCGCGCGATGGGCATTGACGGGCTTGGCGAAAAGATCGTCGAAATGCTCGTTGACGAAAAGCTCGTTGCGACCCCGGCCGACATCTTTTCCTTAAAGGCCGAAGATCTGACGGCGCCCATTCAGGCTACGGCCGGGACGATGAAGCCCGTGAAGCGCATGGGGCCGAAGGCGGCGGAGAACCTTCTTGCAAGCATTGAGAAGGCTAAGTCGACGACGCTCGCGCGCTTCATCTTCGCGCTCGGCTGCCGCCATGTGGGCGAAGCCACGGCGCTTGCGCTCGCCAACCATTTCGGCACGCTTGACGCCCTTGAAAGCGCTGAGGTCGACGCGCTCTTGGGCGTTCCCGATGTGGGCGAGGTGATTGCCGAAAGCATTCATGCGTTCTTCCGCGAACCTCACAACCGCACCGTCATCGAGGCGCTGATTCATGCGGGCGTTCACTGGCCGGCAGTGGAGAAGCGTTCAGGAGAAAGTCTCGTCGCCGGAAAGACCTTCGTCCTGACGGGAACGCTACCGACCCTCACGCGCGATGAAGCGAAGGACCTTCTCACGGCTCAGGGCGCGCGCGTCTCGGGGTCCGTCAGCCGCCGCACGGACTACGTGGTGGCGGGGGCGGAAGCCGGGAGCAAGCTCGCGAAGGCTGAGGAGCTCGGCATTCGCGTGATCGGCGAAGAGGAGTTGAGAAAGCTCCTCGCAGGCCAGTCCCTTTAATGGAGAAGGAAAAGCATGCTCGCACTCATCGGCGGAACCGGATTTGAAGAAGAAGGCATCATCACGGATGCCGAGGAAATTGAGATTGAAACCCCGTGGGGAAAGCCCGCAGCGCCCCTTGTGATCGGAAAGCTCGGCGGCGTGCCGCTCATCTTCCTCAGACGCCACGGCGTGAAGCATGAGTTTGCACCGCACGTGATTCCCTACCGCGCCAACATCTGGGCGCTCAAAGACGCGGGCGCCAAGGGCATCATTGCCGTCGGCACCGTGGGCGGCATTGGGGAGGCGCTTTCAGCGGGCACCCTGATGGTTCCCGACCAGATCCTCGACTACACCTGGGGGCGCGAACACACGTATTTCGATTCGCCGGAAGCCGGCGTGAAGCATATCGACTTCACGTACCCCTTTGACGAGGGGATGTCCCAGGCGCTCATCCGCGCTGCCCGCAGGAGCGGACACGGCGTCGTCGAAGGCGGCGTCTACGCAACGACCCAGGGCCCGAGACTTGAGAGCGCAGCCGAAGTGCGCCGCTTCCAGCGGGACGGCGCCCATGTGATCGGCATGACGCTCTACCCCGAGTGCGCGCTTGCGCGGGAGCTTGATCTCCCCTATGGCGCCCTTTGCGTGTCGGTGAATTCGGCGGCGGGTCTGAGAGAGTCGCACCGCAAGATTGAATTCGAGTCGCTGAAGGAAATCGTCGACCGGGGCGTGCGCGCTGCGGTGGATGTGGTGCGCGAGGCGCTTCGCGCGAACGCCTCGGAATAATCTCTGATTCGATTCGCTGGAGGCGCCCGGAAGATGGTGAGAGAAGTTCTCCGCATGGGAGACGCAAGACTCCTCGAGCACGCCCTTTCCGTTAGGGACTTCGGGAGCCCCAGGCTCCGTGCGCTCGTTGCCGACCTCTGGGATACCATGGCCGCAGACGGAGGCATCGGGATCGCGGCGCCCCAGATCGGCGTAAGCGAACGGGTGATCTGCTTCGGGCTCGAAGAGGGGTCGGGAGGAGCAAGGGCCGGCGTGCCGAGGACGGTGCTCATCAATCCGACGATTGAGCTTCTGGGCGACGAAACCGAGGATGGCTGGGAAGGCTGCCTCTCGCTTCCCGGGCTCAAAGGCATGGTGACGCGCGCGAAGCGCATCCGCTACACGGGCTATTCGCTCGAGGGCGAGCGCATTGAACGCGAGGCGGAGGGCTTTCATGCGCGCGTCGTGCAGCATGAGTTCGATCACCTCGAAGGCATCCTCTATCCCATGCGCGTCACCGACTGGACGAATTTCGGCTACACGGACGCGCTTTTCCCGGAACAAAAAGGCTGAAGCGGCGCGCCGGAAAGCGCTTCCAGCGCCGTTCTTACCCGCGGGACATCTCTGCTAAGGATGCTCTGAGCAAATCGAAAGATAATGCATTAATTGCATAAATATCAAA
>ERZ1673741.205-NODE-205-length-79898-cov-6.282066_pt1 | contig 79898 bp, 68 predicted proteins | sample MGYA00580209_ERZ1673741 | MGnify/ENA primary metagenome ERZ1673741 (study PRJEB41218, sample SAMN15661754) | gut metagenome | host: Homo sapiens | place: Canada: London | collected 2015-08-20/2019-03-30 | study: EMG produced TPA metagenomics assembly of... | reverse complement strand
GTCGGGGATTCCGGTGCAGGATTACCGACGGTCGGGGATTCCGGCACAGGGATTCCGACGCTCCGTGCTTTTGGCGAGAAGCGCGGCAAGAAGGACGCCGCCCGTCGCGGCGCCGCCTCCGCTACCATTGGGTGGCTTTGATACTATTGCGGCCTCGCCGCGACCCGGACTCGAAAAAGGTGCCCCTTGACCTCGCTTCTTCTTCCCGTGATCTACCTCACGTTCGTCTCGCTCGGGCTGCCGGACTCGCTGCTCGGGTCCGCCTGGCCCGTGATGTACCCCGAGCTCGGGGCGCCCGTGGCAGCACAGAGCGCGCTCAGCATGCTCATCAGCGCGTGCACCATCGTCTCGAGCCTGGCCACGGCAAAGCTCGTGCGGCGCTGGGGCACGGGCAGGCTCGTCGCGGCGTCCGTGGGCTTGACCGCAGCGGCGATCCTGGGCTTCTCGGCCTGCAGGGAGTTCTGGCAGCTCGTGCTCCTCACCCTCCCCTACGGGCTCGGCGCGGGCGCCATCGACTCCGCGCTGAACAACTACGTCGCTATCCATTACGGCCCGCGGCACATGAGCTGGCTGCACTGCTGCTGGGGCATCGGCACGAGCGTCGGGCCCGTGGCCATGGGCTGGGCCCTCGCGGGGCCGCTCAGCTGGCACGGCGGGTATCTCGTCATCGGCGTCGCGCAGGCGACGATCACGGCGGCGCTCGTGGCGTCGCTGCCGCTGTGGAGAAGGACCGGTGCGGCGGTCGCGGACGGCGCGAAGATGGCCGAAAGCAGTGACGCGGCGGGCGCGGGCGCAGGCAACGAGGGATGCGTAAACGATGCGGCAGGCGCGAGCCGCGCGAACGGCGACGCGGCGGACTCGGGCTCGGGCTGCGCGGACAAGACCTGCGGCTCCAGCAGCAACGGCGACAACCCGGGCACGAGCCACGAGGGCGGCGAGGGCCAGGGCGGCTCGGCCGCCAAGCCTCTCTCCTACCCCGAGCTCCTGCGCCTTCCGGGCGCCGCCGCCGTCATCGGCTCGTTCGGGTGCTACTCCGCGCTGGAGTCGAGCATGGGCCTGTGGATCGCGAGCCACCTCGTGCTCGCCCGCGGCATCGGCGAGGCGCAGGCCGCGTCAATGGTCGCGCTGTTCTACCTGGGCATCACCTTCGGGCGCTTCGTCTCGGGCGTCGTCGCAAACCGCGTCGCGGGACGGAACATGATCCGCGCCGGGCAGGTCGTCATCGCTTGTGGGTTGGTGCTTCTCGTCACATGCAAAAACGACGCTGCGGCGCTCTCGGCCGCGATTGCGCTCGTGGGCCTGGGCTGCGCGCCGATCTACCCGAGCATCGTCGCGCTCACGCCGTCGCGCTTCGGCGAGGCGGCGTCGCAAGGCATGGTCAGTCTCCAGATGGCCTGCGCATACGTGGGGTCGACCTTCTTCCCGCCGGTTTGCGCGCTCGTCGCGGGCGCCGGGGCGGCTGGGGCGCTGCCGTGGCTCTACGTCGCCGTGCTCGCTCTCATGGTCGCGCTCTCCGAGCTCGCGAACCGACGGACGGCGCGCATCTCCTCCCGAGGATGAGGGTCGCACTTCAAAAAGACAAAAACGCAGGCTGCGAACATAAAGAGGCTCTACCAGGAGAAAGCGATCCCGTCTTTTCGCGGGGGTCACGTCTGCCCGCGGTCGCGAGCCGCGAGCCGTGAACGCGAGCCGTGAACGCGGGCGAAGGCCGCAGGACAGGTTGCGGTCGCGTCAAATCTCCGGGAGAAAGGGCGAGCACGCGACGGCCGCGGCCCATAGTGTGCTGAAAAGAAGCACCGGGTCGATAGCGGAAGGGCCTCGATGGTGGAGTCGGCGGTGCTCGGCGTGTTCTGCGCCGAGCTGATGGTTTGCGTGTTCACGGGTGTGCCGATCGTCGCGGCGCTGGTCGCGGGCCTCGCGCTGTTCATCGGCTACGGGCTATGGAGAGGCTGCCGCCTAAGGGAGCTCGCCTGCATGTGCGCCCGCGGGGTCGCGTCTGCTCGCGGCGTGCTCGAGTCGTTCGTGCTCATCGGCGCGCTCACGGCGCTGTGGCGCGCGTGCGGGACCGTCTCCGAGGTCGTGGTGCTGGCGGCTCCCCTCGTGCGGCCCGCCGTCGCCCCTCTCGCGGTCTTCTGCATGTGCTCGCTGATGTCGTTTTTGATCGGGACCTCGTTCGGGACGGCCGCGACGATGGGCGTGAGCATCGCGCTCGCCGCGCTCGTGTGCGCGGCCGCGCGCAGAATGTCCGCGGGCCAGATCGCCTCCGTGTGCGTGCTCGGCTTTACCCCCGCCGACCCCACCGTCGCCGAGCTGATGTCGGGCGGCGGGGTCGTCTCGATGGTCAACGTCTCGCTGGTGGTGTGCCTCTCGTCGAGCTTCTCGGGGCTGTTCGACGGGACCGGCCTGCTCGACGGCGTGCGCGGGATTGTCCAAGCATACGTTTCCACCACGCCATGTCGTGCATGTACTCGAGCTGTTCGGGCGTCCACGAGGCCAGCAAGCACGACGGCAGGTCATCGTGGCAGTCATGCACCATACCGGGGATGCTGAGGTGGAGTTCGCCGCCCGTCCGCACGTACGGCAAGAGGCGCTCGTCGAGGTAGCGCGAGTCGCGCCCGTAATAGTTGTACGAGTCGATGCTCACCACGGCATCGAAGAACCCCGCGCAAAAAGGCAGCCCGCGGGAGGCGTCGGCCTTCACGGGATGGATCGAAGACACGGGGATTCCGAGCGAATCGAAGAACGCGCGGTTCTCGGCAGGGTCGCTCCACAGCTCGACGGCGTACACGTCGAGGCCGTACTCGCGGGCAAGAAGCGCGCTCGTAATCCCGGTTCCACTGCCTAGGTCGCAGACGCGGCTGCCATGGGGGCAGGTCGGAGCCGGTTAGCAGCTCTTCGCAGAGCTTGAGCGGGTTGGGACCCATAATCTTCTCGCGGACGAGGGAGACGGGGAAGGTCGCGGTTTTGGGGAAGCGGGTGGGGCTGGAACTCGGACAAGAGCCATATCCAAGGTTGACGCTAGGGTAGGAATCAGCGTTCGTCATTGTGCTGTTCTTCTCTTCCTGATTTAGTGTTTGATACAAAGAAATCAGGAGGAACGGCGATTATGGGCATAAAATCGGCGCACAAGGGCTTGCCGCGCGTGCGGCCACGTCGAGCTATGCGGTTAGCCGTTCCCTAAAGAACAATGACCAAAAAGACATCCCCTTGATGCTTCTTGCGAATGTTGGGGCCAGTGTAGCATTCCTCGCGAGCGGTCTGTGAGCGATTGGGGGGCTTCGGGAAACCGCACGTCGAGAAGAGGCGGCTTGCCAGTGGCGAAGCTGCATGCCAACAGAACCGCGAACCGAGGCAACGCTGTTTGCCGGCGACGAAGCTACTTGTCAGCAGAACTGCGCGCCGGGGCAAGGCGGCCTCCCGGCGGCGAAGCTACTTGCCGACGATGAAGTCGACGCGGTCGAGGCCGGGGACGTTCAAGCGGATGAGGTTCTCGGCCGTTTGCCTCGAGCGGTCGTCAAGCTCGTTTTTGCAGGTCACGCGGGCAACGACCTGGCGCGTCGCGGCCCCTCTTGCCGCGCCGTCAGAAGCTGCGCCATCCCCCGTCGCGCCGTCCGCGGAGACCTCGACGTCGACCGAGTACCGCTCGAAGCCGGGCAGGGCAGCGGCGAGCTCGCGCGTCGTCTCGGCGACGCCGTAGCCATCCTCAACCCCGCCCGCCGCCGTGTCGATGGAGCCGGCCGTGAGCAGCACGCACGGGATGGCAAAGACGATTGTTCCCAGCACCACGCGCCGGCGGACCTTGCGGGAGAGCTCGCTCGCAATCGCGGCTTCTTCCCTGGTCTCGACGCCGTCGCCGTCGAGGTCGCGCTTGAGCGGCACGCGCAGCAGGAGCAGCACCGTCTCCGTCGCCAGCGCGATGAACACAACGTTGATCCCGAACTCGTAGAGCGCCGAGAGGAACAGCGAGAGGCTCCCCGCGGCGATGCCGTAGCCGGCGGCGCACAGCGGCGGCATGAGCGCGGTCGCCACCGCGACGCCCGAGATCAGCGTCGCGGGCTCTTGCTCGCGCGACATCCCGAGACCTCCCGCGAAGCCGCCCGCGAGCGCGAGCGCGAGGTCCCAGACCGTCGGAGTTGAGTTGTCCACGAGCGCCGGGGTCGTGGACGCGATGGGCGAGATCTTGAAGTAAATCGTGGACGTCACCAGGCAAAACGCCATCTGGAGCGCGAGCCCCGCGATGGCCTCGGCCGTGATGCCGCGGTCGAGTGTGGCGACGCCGTACGAGATCGCGAGCACCGACCCCATGAGCGGGCAGATGAGCATGGCGCCGACGATGGCGATGTCGGAGTCCGTGTCGAGCCCGATGCAGGCGATGAGCATGGCGACGATGAGGATGCACAGGTGCGTCCCGGTGAGCCGCGCCCCGTTGACGAAGCGCCGATGGATCACGCGGTAGGGCGCGCGGCCCTCGCGGATGTTGAACGCGCGGTGAAGGAACTTCTTTGTGCGGAACGCGAGCTGCTGGATTCTGTTCATGGGCGCCTCGATGTGTGCAGAGGCCTTCGGGCCTGCTAAGTGCACTTGTACCCAATGACTGTCACAGAGACCGAGCAGGTCATCACATCGTCGCAGGTGATGCCGGAGTCCTTGAGCTGCTTGAAGAAGCTCACGTTGGAGTCGCCGTTCAGCGTGTTGAAGACGAAGTCGGGCTTGGCGGCGCGGATCTTGTTGATGATGGTCGCGTAGTCGGTGTGACCCATCGGGGTGTAGGTCTCGCCGACGATGCTGTAGCCCTTGGCCGCGGCCTGCGCCTTGATGACGGAGTTCGCCGTGCGAGGGAACACGTAGTCGGAGCCCATGAGGAAGATGCGCGGGCCGTAGTTCTGCGCGAGGTAGTCGACGGCCGGGACGATCTGCTGGTTGGGCGCGGCGCCGACGTAGAAGATGTTCCTCGACGACTCCATTCCCTCGTACTGGACGGGGTACCAGAGCAGGCCGTTCTTGGACTCGAAGACGGGCAGGACCGCCTTGCGCGAGGCCGAGGTCCAGCAGCCGAAGACGCAGGCGACGCCGTCGGAGTCGAGGAGCTTCGTGGCCTTCTCCGAGAAGGTGGCGTTGCTCGAGGCGCCGTCCTCGACGACCGGGACGAGCTTCTTGCCCAGGACGCCGCGGCAGCGTTGATCTCGTCGATGGCGAGGACCTCGGCGTCGCGGACGGAGGTCTCCGAGATCGCCATCGTGCCCGAGAGCGAGTGGAGGATGCCGACCTTGATCGTGTCGCCGAAGACGCCGTCCGCGCCGTCGGCGGAGGACGCGGCGGAGACGGGCTCGGCGCCCTGCGCGCCCGCGGCGACGGTCGCGACGGCGCTGCCGCTGCAGCCGGCAAGGGCGGAGGCTGTGGACGCGGAGGCAGCGAGGCCCATGAGCCCCACGAACGAGCGCCGGCTCAGATTTGCCTGACGATTCGTCATCCAGACCTTCCTTTCGTCGTTGTTCGGTGCGTTCGCTTGCGGTTATACGCGAGGGCGGCGAGCGGTCTGGATTCGGCGGTGAACGGCGAAACACGATAGTTGCGCTAGGCAGCATTCGTCACATCAGCGCAGGTAAACCGATATACGCGAGAAATCCCCGCGTAACGCGTAACCTCCCCGTAACCCGCCAACGCTGGGTGGGGGCGATATAGCTGTGAAAACACAACGCAGCACGTGTGGGGATATTAAATTGGGCCTCCGAGCTGTTGTAAAATTTGTCTTTACATGGTAGGAAGCGCGACCGAGGAGGACCCGTGCTCAAATTCGAGCAATACGCTCGCCCCGCAAGCACAAAGGAGGCCTACGACCTCCTGCAGGAGAACCGGCTCGCCACCGTCATCGGCGGCATGATGTGGCTTCGCCTCTCGGACCGGACGATCCCCATCGGCATCGACCTCTCGGGCTGCGGCCTGGACCGGATCGAGGAGACCGACGACGCCTTCGTCATCGGCGCGATGGTCACGCTCGGCCAGCTCGAGAACCACGAGGCCTTCGCCCGCATGACGCGCAACGTCTTTACCGACGGCGTGCACGACATCATCGGCACCCAATTCCGCAACCTCGCCACCGTGGGCGGCTCGGCCTACGCGCGCATGGGCTTCTCGGACATCGTCACGGCGCTGCTGCCCCTGGACACCTGGGTGGAGTTCACCGGTGCCGGCACCATGCGCTTCGCCGACTTCGTCAACGGCGGCGCGGCGCGCGACGTCCTCGAGCGCATCGTCGTCCGCAAGCACGACTACCGCGCGAGCTTCCAGTGCGTGCGCAACTCCGCAACGGACTTCTCGACCCTCAACGTGTGTGCCGCGCTGTGGGACGACGAGTGGCACCTCGCCGTCGGCGCCCGGCCAAAGAAGGCCAAGTTCCTCGAGGGCGACGAGCTCGCCCTCCCCCGCGACTTCACGCCCGACGAGCTCGCCGCCGCGTGCGAGCGCGCCCGTTACCTCAACTACGGCACCGACCGCCGCGCGAGCGCCGACTACCGCGCCGAGCTCGCCGAGGTGCTCAGCCGCCGCGCGATCCTCACCGCCACCAACCAGCTCGACGTCGAGACCGAGCTGCGCTTGGCCGCCGAGGCCGCCAAGCCCAAGGGGGTCATCCAGTAATGAAGCTCACCTTCACCCTCAACGGCCGCGAGGTCACCGAGGACGCCGCGCCCGACCAGACCCTCTTTGCATGGCTGCGCGCGCACCACATCAAGTCCGTCAAGTGCGGCTGCGAGACGAGCAACTGCGGCCTGTGCACCGTGTGGCTCGACGAAGAGCCCGTGCTCTCGTGCTCCGTCCTCATGGCGCGCGTCGACGGCCATGCCGTGACCACGCTCGAGGGCGTCGGCCCCGCGCGCGAGGAGTTCGCCCGCTGCATGGCCGAGGAGGGCGCCGAGCAGTGCGGATTCTGCTCCCCCGGCCTCGAGATGGACGTCCTCGCCCTCGACCGCAAGCACCCCGACGCCGACGACGAGACCATCCGCCGCTTCCTCTCGGGCAACCTCTGCCGCTGCTCGGGCTACGCGAGCCAGATGCGCGCCATCCGCCGTTTCCTCGGCCGCCACAAGAACCCCAGCGGCAGGCTCTCCGAGCGCTCCGAGGCCGCCGTCGCCATGGAGAAGCAGGTCAAGGCCGCCGGCAAGGGCGTCACGTCCTCGGACCGCGGCAGCTCGCTTTCCCGTCCCGTCGTAAAGAAGGACGCCTACGCGCTTCTTGCCGGTAAGCCTGCCTACGCCGACGACCTAGCGCCCGACGACGCGCTCATCGTCAAGCTCGTGCGCAGCGGCCAGGCCCACGCCCGCGTGACCAAGATCGACACCTCCCGCGCGCTCGCGGTCCCCGGCGTCGTCGCCGTCTACACCCCCGAGGACACCCCGCGCAACAGCTTCACGCTCGCCGGCCAGTCCTACCTCGAGTGCTCCCCCTACGACACCAGGATCCTCGACGACGTCGTCCGCTACGTCGGCGACGAGGTCGCCATGGTCGTCGCCGAGACCGAGGAGGCCGCCGCCAAGGCTGCCAAGCTCGTCAAGGTCACCTACGAGAAGCTCCCCGCCATCCTCGACATGGAGCAGGCGCTCGACAACCCGACCGTCATCCACGACGAGAAGGACTGGGCCTACGGCGCCGACCGCACGGGCGACCCCAAGCGCAACCTCGTCGCCCACGACGTGCACGAGCACGGCGACGTGGACGCCGAGCTCGCCGCCGCGGACATCGTCATCGACCGCGAGTACCACACCCAGGCCGCCGAGCAGGCCATGATGGAGACCATGCGCTCCTACGCCTACACCGACGCCTTCGGGCGTCTGACCGTCGTGGCGTCCACGCAGGTCCCCTTCCACATCCGCCGCCAGGTGGCCATCGCCCTCGGCATCCCCAAAAGCCAGGTCCGCGTGATCAAGCCCCGCGTGGGCGGCGGCTTCGGCGCCAAGCAGACCGGCTGCAACGAGGTCTACGCGGCCTTCGCCGCCATGAAGACGGGCCGCCCCTGCAAGTGCATCTATTCCCGCGTCGAGACGATGAGCTGCTCGAACTCCCGCCACGAGATGAAGATGCGCGTGCGCCTCGGCGCCCGCCGCGACGGGACCATCACCGCCATCGACCTCTATGCGCTCTCCAACGCCGGCGCCTACGGCTACCACGCCACCACGACCATCGGCCTCGTCGGCGCGAAGTCGCTGCCGCTCTACAACCGCGCCGCGAGCCGGTTCTCCTACGACGTCGTGTACACGAACACGATGCCGGGCGGTGCGTACCGCGGCTACGGCGCCACGCAGGGCTGCTTCGCCGTCGAGTCCGCCGTCAACGAGCTCGCCGACCAGATCGGCATGGACCCCTGCGAGCTGCGCCTCAAGAACCTCGTCACCGAGGGAGAGACCCTCTGGCAGCTCGGCGAGGAGCCCCTGCGCAGCTGCCGCGTGGACGAGTGCCTGAAGCGCGTCATGCACCTCACCGGCTGGAACCGCCGCCCGATCGTCGAGGACCTCGGCGACAAGGTCCGCGCCCGCGGCGTGGCCCTCACCATGCAGGGGTCCGGAATCTCCAACGTCGACATCGCCAACGTCGACATCACGCTCGAGGACGACGGGTTCTACGTACTCAAGATCGGCGCGACCGACGTGGGCACCGGCGCCGACACCATCCTCGCGCAGATCGCCGCCGAGATCCTCGGCTGCGACGTCGACCACGTGGTCACCAAGGGCGTCGACACCGACACCTCCCCCTTCGACACGGGCGCCTACGCCTCGTCGGGCACCTACACGACCGGCGGCGCCGTGGTCAAGGCAGCCCGGGACCTGCGCGACAAGATCCGCCGCCAGGCCGCCGTGTGGTGGGAGATCGACCCCGACGACGTCGAGTTCGACTCCGGCGCCGTCCAGACCGTCGACGGCAAGAAGCGCATGACCGTGGCCGAGCTCGCCAACCGCGCCATCGGCTTCGGCCTCAACCCGGGCATGCTCTCGGGCCACGGCTCCAACACCCAGCCGCAGTCTCCCCCGCCCTTCATCGCCGCCGTCGCGGAGGTCGAGGTCGACAAGGAGACCGGAAAGTACGAGCTCACCGACTACGCCGCCGTCGTGGACTGCGGCACCGTCATCAACACGAACCTCGCGCGCGTCCAGGTCGAGGGCGGCCTCGTCCAGGGCATCGGCATGGCCATGTGCGAGGACGTGAGCTACGACGCCAAGGGCAAGATGCGCACCGACTCCTTCATGCAGTACAAGATCCCGTCCCGCATGGACGTGCCCGACGTGCGCGTGGAGTTCATGCCGAGCTACGAGCCCACGGGTCCCTTCGGCGCGAAGTCCATCGGCGAGGTCGTCATCAACACCCCCTCGCCCGCCATCGCGAGCGCCGTCGCGCACGCCACAGGCAACTACGTCCGCAGCCTGCCGATCACGCCCGAGAAGGCCCTCCACGGCGACCCCGTCGCCGCGCCCGCTCCGCGCAACCCCTCCAAGCCCGAATGACGAAAAGGGACAGTCCCTTTTCGTCATCGCACCCCGTCGGCTGATGTCGGCGGGGTGCTTCTTTGTGGCAGGGAGACGGGCAGCGGCTTTCCACCGCCTTCCGTTGTGGGAAATGACGAAAAGGGACTGTCCCTTTTCGTCATTGGGCGAGGGCGATGGCCTCGACGTAGGCGGTCTCGTTGGTGACGGAGACGAGGACCGAGCTCACGCTCGCCTCGGCGTAGACCTCGGCCAGGGCGCCGTCCATGACGATCTGCGGCTGGCCGGAGGCCGCGTCGAGGCACTCGACGCGGCGCAGGTCGAAGCCCCCGCGCGTCAGCGGAGCTACCGCCTTGAAAACAGCCTCCTTGACGGCAAAGCGCCCCGCGAGGTACTGGCAGGCGTCGTGGCGCGTACGCGCCTGGGCGAGCTCGGCAGCCGTGAAGGTGCGCGCGACGAAGGCACAGGGGCGCTCGCACGACGCCTCGAAGCCCTCGCAGATGCGGCGGAATTCCGCCAGATCGACCAGGTCGATGCCGATGCCCTTTACCAAGGGGGCCTTCTTTCTAACTCGGGAATCAGCGGGCAGGTATTCATCATCGCACCAGGCGCGACGGAAGGCGGGCTGGATCGTAGGGCAAGAAGGGCGTCGGCACAGCCGTGGGCGCCCTTCTTGCCGCCCGCGCAGCCGCATGCCTTACTTCGCCGCCGGGAACGCGACCGCGAACGAGCCGGGCCCGCAGTGGGACGTGATCACGTCGCCGGTGTCGTACCAGCGCCAGGCCTTGAAGCCGAGCTCGCGCGCGTGGGCCTCAGCGGCACGCTGGATCGAGTCCGGCAGGCCGGAGGAGCGCACGAAGTAGATGAGCTCGGGGTCGTAGTCGCCTTGGATGGCCATGTGGTCCATGAGGCCGATGGCAGCTTTCTCCATGGAGCCGCGGAGCTTCTTGGTCGCGACGAGCTTGCCGTCGATGAGCTCGATCACCGGCTTGATGCGCAGCAGCGTGGCGCCCACGAACGCCGCGTTAGAGAGGCGCCCGCCCGCGCGCAGGTAGCCGAGGTCGCCGGGGACGAAGCCCATGCGCATGCGCCCGGCGAGCTCCTCGGACCAGGCCTGGAGCTCCTCGACCGAGATATCGGGGTTCTGCGCAAGGTGGCGCGCAGTCTGCGTGACGACGAAGCCCTGGCCGATGGTCACGTGGCGCGTGTCGAACATGTGCACGTAGTCGCGCCCCTCGGCCGCGGTGCGCGCGGACTCGTAGGTGCAGGTCGTCACCGCCGAGTAGGCGATGTAGAGGATCTGCGCGCCCGGGCGCGCGGCGTGGATGCGGTCGAGGGCCTTGGCGAAGTCGCCCGGAGTGCAGCCGCTCGTGCGCGGCAGGACGCCGAGCTGGCGGCACTCCTCGAGCATCTCGGCGGGCGCGAGGTCGCCGTCGTCGATGGTCTTCTGACCGATGGAGACGTGCATGGGAACGAGCTCGATGCCGAGCTCGGCGGCCTCGGAGGCGGGGACGTCGGAGCCGGTCTCGGCGAGGATGACGATGTCGCTCATGCTGTTGCCTTTCTACGCAGGTTAGGGTATCTTTTGAACAAGGTTCAGTAATTCTGACCGTTGTTTTTGCAGGTAGATATGCACATGAAATCATAAGTCTGCGCACGGTTCAAAACGCAACCTACATAAGTGCGCGGGGTGCCCGTTAGGTGCGCGCACTTCTTTGCACAAGCCCGGCGCTCGCATCCACCCACGCACCGGGAGCGCTTCTGTGCGCATGCTGCGGAGCCGCTCCCCCGCTCCCCGCCGTATGCGGTCGGCACACCGAAATCGGAGCGTTATACTACTCAGGCTCAGATAAGCTATTCGCGACGCCGATTCACGACCTGGGGAGAGGGGGAGCGCGCGTGTACTTGGAGAAGATCAAGGGCCCGGCGGACGTCAAGGCCCTGCCCGAAGAGGCGATGGGCGCCCTTTGCGCAGAGATTCGCCGCGCGATCATCGACTCCTCCGCCGTCGTCGGCGGCCACGTCGGCCCCAATCTCGCGGTCGTCGAGCTGACCGTCGCGCTTCACCGCGTGTTCGACTCCCCGAGGGACAAGATCGTCTTCGACGTGTCCCACCAGTGCTACGCGCACAAGATCATCACCGGGCGCGCCGCGGCATTCCTCGACCCCAAGTCCTACGAGGATGTGAGCGGATTCACGAACCCGCGCGAGTCCGAGCACGACCACTTCGCCGTCGGGCACACCTCCACCGCGGCGAGCCTCGCCTGCGGCCTGGCCAAGGCGCGCGACCTCCGCGGCGGCGACGAGAACGTGATCGCCGTGATCGGCGACGGCTCGCTCTCCGGCGGGCTCGCCTTCGAGGGCCTCGACTGGGCCGCCGAGCAGGGCGGCAACATGATCTTTGTCGTCAACGACAACGAGTGGTCCATCGCGCCGGACGCCGGGGGTATCTACCGCTGCCTCGCCCGCCTGCGCGAGACGAACGGCCAGGCGAGCGACAACTACTTCCGCTCGCTCGGCCTCGACTACCGCTACGTCGCCGACGGCCACGACGTGCTCGCCCTCGAGCGGGCGCTCGAGGAGCTGCGCGGCATCGACCATCCCTGCGTGCTGCATGTGCGCACCGTCAAGGGCCGTGGCTACGCGCCCGCCGAGGCGGACCCGGAGGGCTGGCACCACGTCGGCCCCTTCAACGCCGCCACTGGCGTCAAGCGCCGCAGCCCCGCCCCCCACTCCATCGACGAGGAGGAGCGCGACTACGCGCAGCTCACGGGCGGTTTCCTTCTTCGCCGCATGACCGCGGACCCGAGTGTCGTCGCGATCTCCGCCGCGACGCCCTACATCATGGGCTTCGGGCCTGAGCGCCGCGCCGCCGCCGGCGCGCAGTTCGTCGACGTGGGCATCGCCGAGGAGCACGCGATCACGTATGCGGCGTCCCTCGCCTGCGCGGGCGCCCGTCCGGTCGTCGGCGTCTACGGCACCTTCCTGCAGCGCGCCTTCGACCAGCTCATGCACGACGCGGCGCTCAACGCCGCGCCGATGACCGTCCTCGTGTTCGGCTGCTCGGTATACGGCACGAGCGATGCCACCCACCTGGGCTTCTTTGACGTCCCCATGCTCGGCTGCGTGCCTGGCCTCACCTACCTCGCGCCGACCTGCGCCGAGGAGTACCTGACGATGCTCGACTGGTCGATCTCGCGTCCGGCGGGGACCGCCGGGCCTGTGGCCATCCGCGTGCCCGCCGCCGCCCTTGTGAACAGGCCCTCGTTCGCGCCCTTGGCCGACTACTCCGCACCCGTGGCGGAGGTCGCCCGCGGCGCCGAGCACGCCCGCGCCGCCATCGTCGCGCTCGGCGACTTCTACCCGCTCGGCGAGGAGGCCCAGCGCGCCTGTGCCGCCCGCGGCATCGACGTCGCGCTTGTCAACCCCCGCTGGGCCAACGCCGTCGACGTCGAGGGCCTCGTCGCCCTCGCGCAAAAGGGCGTGCGTCTCTTTGTGACGCTCGAGGACGGCTGCGTGGACGGAGGCTTCGGCGAGCGCGTTGCCCGCGAGCTCGCCGCCGCGGACGGCGCCGCCGGCGCGCGCGTGCGCTGCCTCGGCCTGCCCAAGGCCTTCGCGGACCGCTACGACGCCGACGCGCTTCTCGCCGAGTCCGGCCTCAACCCCGAGTCCATCGCCGACCTGATTGACGCAGAACTTACCCGCTAGCGGTACGATAGCCGGAATGACCGTCACCGAGTGCAGGTCGGAGCTGTATGTTCAAGCTGAGGCGTTACCTACGCGGGCACTACCTCGAGTGCGTGCTCGCGCCCGCGTTCAAGGGGCTGGAGGCCATCCTCCAGCTCATCGTCCCCCTCGTGATGGCGCAGGTCATCGACGTGGGCATCGCCAACGGCGATAAACCCTTCATCCTTTTGCACGCCGGCGCCCTCGTGCTGCTCGCCGTGTTCTGCTACGTCGTCGCCATCGTCGCGCAGTACTTCTCGTCGAAGCTCGCCGCGCAGTTCGGCGTCGCCTGCCGCGACGACCTCTTCCGCCACGTCCTCACGCTCTCGCGCGAGGACATCGACCGGCTCGGCCGCGCCACGCTCGTCACGCGCATCACCAACGACACCCAGCAGGTGCAGGACGGCCTGAACCTCTTTTTCCGCCTGATCCTGCGCTCGCCCTTCATCATCGTCGGCTCCGTGATCGCGGCGCTGTTCGTCGACGGCTGGGAAGGCGCGGTCCTCACCGCGTCGACCGTCGTGGCCGTTGGGTTCATTCTCTTCTTTATGGGGATCACGACCAAGCGCTACCGCAAGACCCAGCACGCCCTCGACGACGTCCAGCTCAAGACCTCCGAGAACCTCGCCGGCGCCCGAGTACTGCGCGCCTTCCGCCAGGAGGACTCCGAGATCGCCGGCTTCCACAAGGTCGCGGGCACCGTGCGCGACCTTCAGCTCCAGGCCGGCGACCTCAGCATGTTCGTGAACCCCCTCACCTACTGCGTCGTGAACCTCGGCCTCATCGCGCTTCTGTGGGTCGGCGGCCTGCAGGTGAACATCGGCAACCTCACGCAGGGCCAGGTCGTGGCCCTGGCGAGCTACGTCAGCCAGGCCCTCGTCGAGCTCCTCAAGCTCACCTGGCTCATCACCACCATCGCCAAGGCCCAAGCCTGCGCGAACCGCATCAACGAGGTCTTCGCCGTCGAGCCCTCCCTCGCAGATGGCAAGAAGGACGCCGTCAAGGTCGCCGCGGCACAGCCCGCGGGCGAGCCCCTCGTCGCCTTCGACGACGTGAGCTTCGCCTACCCCGCAGCCGGCGGCGAGTCCCTGAGCCACGTCGACTTCGACCTGCGCCGCGGCGAGACCCTCGGCGTGATCGGCGGCACGGGCTCGGGCAAGTCCACCCTCGCCTCGCTGCTCATGCGCTTCTACGACTCGACCTCCGGCCGTGTGCTCGTCGGCGGCGAGGACGTCCGCGACCTCACGCAAGAGAGCCTGCGCCGAGAGGTCGGCCTCGTGGCACAGAACCCGCAGCTCTTCAGTGGCACCATCGCATCCAACCTGCGCTGGGGCAACGCCGACGCGGCCGAAGACGAGCTCGCGGCAGCCGTCGCGTGCGCCCAGGCGACCGAGGTCGTCGACGGCAAGGGCGGCCTCGAGGGAGAAGTCGAGCAGTTCGGGCGCAACTTCAGCGGCGGTCAGCGCCAGCGCCTCGCCGTGGCGCGCACCGTCGCCCGTCGCCCGGGCGTGCTCATCCTCGACGACGCGAGCTCCGCTCTCGACTTCGCCACCGACTCCAAGCTCCGCCGCGCCATCCGCTGCGAGTTCGCCGGCTCCGCCGTCGTGCTCATCTCGCAGCGCGTGGCGGCGGTCCGCGCGGCCGACCGGATCCTCGTCCTCGACGGAGGCCGACAGGTCGGCCTCGGCACGCACGAGGAGCTGCTCGCCACCTGCGAGGTCTACCGCGAGATCTGTGACTCCCAGCTCACGAACGAGGAGGCCCACCGATGAGCAGCCAGAACCAGGGCCGCCCCGCAGGCGCCCGGCCCGCCGCAGCCGGCGCGACCGTCGCCGGCAAGAAGGACGCCCAGCGCGACCAGACCATCCGCCGCATGCTCGGCCTCTTCTCCGGCCGCAAGGGCATGCTCACCGCCCTCATGGCGCTCGTGTGCGTCGTGACCGTCGGCACCCTCACCCTGCCCATGCTCACCGGCCGCGCGGTCGACTGCATCGTGGGGCCCGGCCAGGTCGACTTCGGCGGCCTCGCCGACTGCGCGCGCCTGATGGCGGCGACCATCTGCGTCACCGCCGCGGCCCAGTACGCCCTCGCGCTCGTGACGAACCGCCTGGCCTACAACGCCGCCTACGACCTGCGCTGCCAGGCCTTCGACCACCTGCAGCGGATGCCGCTCGCCTACATCGACATCCACGAGCACGGCGAGGTCGCCAGCCGCATCGTCAACGACGCCGACCAGCTGACCAACGGCTTCGTCATGGGCTTCCAGCAGCTCCCGAGCGGCGTGCTCACCATCGTGGTCACGCTCGTCTTCATGTTCCGCTTGAACCCGTTGATCGCGGGCGTGGTCACCGTGCTCACGCCCTTCTCGGTCTGGATGGCCAAGTTCATCTCGAGCCACGCGAGCCGCCACTTCGCCGGGCAGACCCAGCTGCGCGGCGAGCTCACCGGCCTCGTGGAAGAGATGATCGGCGGCGCGGACACGATCGAGGCCTTCGGCGTCGCGGAGTCCGTGTGCGCCCGCGAGCGAGAGGTCGACGCGCGCCTCGGGCAAGAGAGCTTCAAGGCAGTGTTCTTCTCTTCCCTCGCGAACCCCACGATGCGCTTCATGAACTCGCTGGTGTACGCCGCGATCGGCATCTTCGGCGCGTTCGTCGTGCTCGCCGGCGGCATCACCGTGGGCGGGCTCTCCGCGTTCCTCAGCTACGCCGACCAGTACGCGAAGCCGTTCAACGACATCACGGGCGTGGTCACGGAGCTGCAGAACTCCATCGCCTGCGCGCGGCACCTCTTTGAGCTCGTGGACGAGCCGCTCGAGGAACCCGACGCCGCGGACGCCGCCGAGCTCGGGCACGTCGATGGCAAGGTCGAGCTCGATGACGTGACCTTCTCGTACGTACCCGGCAAGCCCATCCTCGAGCACCTCGACCTCACGGCCGAGCCTGGGCAGCGCTTCGCCCTCGTGGGCCACACCGGCTGCGGCAAGACGACCCTCATCAACCTGCTCATGCGCTTCTACGACGTCGATTCCGGCAGCGTCACCGTTGACGGCAAGGACGTGCGCGCCCTCACCCGCTCGAGTCTGCGCAGCGTCTGGGGCATGGTCCTGCAGGACACCTGGGTGCGCCGCGCGACCGTGCGCGAGAACATCGCCATCGGCCGGCCCGACGCCACCGACGAGGAGGTCGTGGCCGCCGCGAAGGCCGCCTACGCCGACGAGTTCATCCGCCGCCTGCCCAAGGGCTACGACACCGTCATCGACGGGTCGGCGAGCCTCTCGGCCGGGCAGCGGCAGCTTCTGTGCATTGCCCGCGTGATGGTCGCGCGGCCGCAGATGCTCATCCTCGACGAGGCCACGAGCAACATCGACACCCGTACCGAGCTGCTCGTCCAGCGCGCCTTCGACAACCTCATGCGCGGCCGTACGAGCTTCGTTGTCGCGCACCGCCTGAGCACCGTCCGCGACGCCGACGCGATCTGCGTCGTCGACCACGGCCGCATCGCCGAGAAGGGCACCCACGAGGAACTTCTCGCCCACGGCGGCATCTACCGCGACATCTACGAGAGCCAGTTCGCCCCGGCGGAGTAGGGCGGCGGGGCAGGGGGCGGGGGCGCAGAAACTCCGGCGTCCAGTTTCATGACGGGGCGTACCGCGCAGAATCCTGGATGCCCAGCCCCAAGGCGCCCGCACGCGCGCAGAATCCTGGATGCCCAGCCCCGCAGCAAGAAGTTCCGCGCAGAAACCCGCGCCCCCAGCCCGCGCGCGCAGCTGAGGGCGCGGGTTTCTGCGCGCATCACGGCCAGTGGGCAATCAAGAAGGACTGAGCGTCAGTATTCCTGCGCATCAACTCTGACGAGACAGGCCGGCGAAGCTGAGCTTCAGGGTTTCTGCGCGGCCTTCTCCCTGCGCGATGGTTCCTTGGCGCGGAGTCAACTTAAAGGGTTGGCCGATTGCCCATGGCCGGCCAGCGCCGGCGGTCCGCCCCACAAGCCGGACGATTCCGCCGGGAAGCTGACAACCTTTCACCAGTTCATCCATTTCCGAATTCGCCAAGAAGAAATCCCAGCTCAGTGGACTGCGTTATTTCCGAAGGAAGAGATGGTGAAAGGTTCTGAACCCCACCAACGACGATCGTCCCCTCCCCTTTCTTCGCGTCTCCACAAAATGCTCCTTGAAACAACCGGGCGATTTAGGTAGCATAATTATTCGCGCGCCGGCATAGCTCAGTTGGTAGAGCACCGCTCTCGTAAAGCGGGGGTCATCGGTTCGAGTCCGATTGCCGGCTCCAGTTGCTCGCAAAGCCAGGGAATTCGTTCCCTGGCTTTTTCATGGCCCTGTTGGATATGCACAAGCCGCGCAGGATCAACAGGGGCCCGATGATGCGTAGATAAAAAATGCTGGGGGATAAGCCCCCAGCGCTTGGAGGTAGCCGTGACGGCTACCGATATTCTTGTAACATGCCCCACTTTGCCTGACAAGAGGCGGCTCTATGGCCCGAAGGAAGGCCAATATGCGAAGACCGTCAGCCCCCTCCGTTTGCACGGCGATGATCTTAAGCGACCAGAATCGCCTTAACTCCACAGCGCCGAGCACGCGCCCTGCGCCCAAGGGCTTCAGCCCGTGACCAGCTCCCCCTCAGGCCTCCTCGAGCATTGCGCAACCCCTTTGAAGTGCGGAAACGCGACGCTTATACAGATACCTTAAAGAGCATACTTCCTTCAACCGGCGCGCATCCGGCGCGCCGCGGAGAAGGGAGCCACCATGAGAAAGCCCGCAGCGGATAAGCTCATGCAGAGGGTCGGCGTCGCGGTCGTCACAGGCGCGGTCCTGCTGTCCCAGGTACCGGCTCAGGCGATCGCCTCGGAGGCGGGCTCCTCGGCCGCGCCCCAAACCGCGTCCCAGGCCTCCGCACAATCCGAGCCCCAGCAGCAGTCCGACTCCGCGAACCCGCCCGACCCCCCTCCGGCGGCGTCGCGACCGACCGCGGCGGCGGAAACATCTCCGTCGACGGTGGCACGATCTCGATCGAGGGCTCGGGCTCCCCCATCGTCTACTCCACGGGAGACATCGAGGTCAGCGATGTGACCGGCACGGCCTCCGAAAGCCAGCTCGTGGGCATGGAGGGCCTGATAACGGTCCTCATCCGGAACTCGACGCTCTCGAGCTCGCAGACGGGCAAGACGGCGAGCGACCCCGTGGCCGACGGGGTGATCATCTACCAGTCGACCTCCGGCGACGCCGAGTCCACCACCGGCGAGGCCGCGACGTTCCAAGCCGTCGACTCTAAGCTCTCGAGCGCGATCCAGTCCGGCTCCATGTTCTACCTGACCAACACCTCCGCCGACGTCGTGCTCAAGAACACCGAGCTCGACTTCGCCTCCTCGGCGGCGCGCCTCCTCTACGCCGCTGGAAACGACGCGAACAACTGGGGCCAGGCCGGTAGCAACGGAGCGACCGTCAAGTTCACAGGCATCGGCCAGCAGCTCGCGGGCGACGTCGTGGCGGACACGATCTCCTCTGTCGACCTCCACCTGACCGAGGGCACAACCTGGGCAGGCGCCGCGTCCATCGAGCAGAACGCCGCAGGCTCGACCTCCGATGCGCCCATGACAGCCAACATCGACGGCAGCTCCCAGTGGACTGTGACGGCAGACTCGACCGTGAGCTCCCTCAACGTCGCAGAAGGCGCCAAGGTGGTCGACGCGGACGGAAAGACGGTCACCATCGTCGCCGGCGGCCAGACCGTCGTCCAGGGTGACTCAGGCCTAACCGTGACCGTCACAGGCTCCTACTCGACCGACTACGACGCCTCGGAGGCCGGTAGCCTGACGAGCGAGGCAATTGACCGCACGGCCTACGACGACGCCTTCGGAACGGATGTGGACGACGCCTCGAGCGACGAGAAGGCCGCTGTCAGCCAAGCCTCGACGGCATCCGACACAGACTCCGGCTCCTCCTCTGACGCCGAGAAGGGCTTCTTTGCCCAAGTCGTGGACTGGCTCAAGTCGCTCTTCGGGATGTAGGCGCGCGCAAAGGGCGCGCAGGGGCGCACGACGCCCTTACAGAAATAGGGCCGGCGACGGGATCCATCCCCCGTCGCCGGCCCTTCTTCGCGGCGCTCATCGTCCGCACGTGCTCCGTCGCCGCGCTCCCGCGTCGTTCCCTACAGCAGCCGCAGGACCCCGCGCACGAGGCGCTCGAAGTCGTCGGCGTGCTTCTCGGCCTCGGCGACGACGCTCTGGTGATCGACGCCGGGGGCGCCCGCCTCGTTGGCGGCGAGCGTGAGCCCGAGGACGTTCATCTCGAGCGCCTTGGCCATGATGACCTCGCAGACCGTGCTCATGCCCACGTAGCTCACGCCGAGGGTGCGTAGCATCGCGGTCTCGGCCGGGGTCTCGAAGCAGGGCCCAAGCATGCCGGCGTAGACGCCCTCCTCCACGGAAATCCCCAGGTCGTCCGCGACGCCGCGGGCGATGGTGCGCAGGTAGGGGGAGTACGCGTCGTTCATGTCCACGAAGGGCGTGTCCACGTCGCGGAGCTCGGCCCACTCGGCGAGCGGGTTGCGGCCCGTGAGGTTGATCTGGTCGGTGAGGATGCCCAGGCCATTGTGCGCGTTGCCCGGCACGCAGCCCGTCGCGCAGGCAAAGATGATGTCTCGGCAGCCCAGGTGATGCGCGTGGCGCACGAGCGCGGTGACCTCGGCCGCGCTGTAGCCTTGGTACAGGTGGATGCGGCCAGGGTACACGACCACGGGGACGTCGTCCACGGTGCCCACGAGCGCCTCGAAGGTGTGTCCCTCGATGGGCGTGGCGTCGCCCGGGAAGCCCTCGATGTCGTGGTAATCGATGCGGCGAACGGCCTTGACCAGGCCCTTGAGGTGGCCGAGGCCCGTTCCGAGCACGATGGCGACGGGATGCTCGACGGACGGCTTGACGTTCTTCACGGTGTCTTCGGTGACCACGCAGATCCCCTCCTTGGCGAGCAGGCGGGCGCACACGCCCATGCCTGCCGTTAGCGTTCCGGTATAGGTACCATCGTAGACCAGCCCGACGCCGCACGACGGGCTTTTTGCCTTCAGCACGGCGAGCGGTACCTCAGCGCGCTGAGCTGCGGCGCATTCGGCCCTCGCGCCATCGGCGAACGCACGGGTCACGTCTGTGCCGCCCTTGAGCAGCACACGCTCCCCCACCTGCTCGGCCGGCGGTCGCGGACAAGAAAGCCCCGCGGCCCTCTCGGGGCACACGGGGCAGACCTGGTTCTTCTTTGTGAGCTCGATAACCTCGGCGCACGGCTTGGATCCCCCGTCGTAGCGGACGGGCTCCCCGAGCAGGCATGCGCTGACGGCCAGACGCACCTTAGACCGCCAGCGAGCCAATCTGAATGGTGGCCTTAGAGAGGAGCTCGTTGCAGTAGGCCGTCCACTCGGAGGATATCTGGCTGGAGGCGGTGCTGTACTTGGACTGCGCGACGTAGTAGGCGGCCTGGGCGGCGGCGTAGGTCGCGGAGTCGCTCTTCACCTCGTAGGAGGCCAGGGCCTTGGCGTAATCGCCGTCCTGGCTCTTCCAGGTGTTGTTGTCGGCGTCCCACTCGTCGCCGGCGAGGCCGATGATGTACTGGGCGTAGTCGGCGGTCGGGGTGTCCTCAGCGCCGTCGGCCGGCTTGGTCGGGGCGGTCGGCTTGTCGGGGACCTGGGTGCTCACCACGGAGTCGCGCAGCTTGCTCATGACGGCGGACTGCTTGATGGTGTCCTTGGCGGTGTCCTCGTCGATGTTGTACTGAGAGGCGATCTGCGAGTAGTCGCTCGAGCCGAACATCTTGTTCGCGTACTGGTCGACCTCGTCGTCGGAGACGGTGATGTTCTGGTTGCCGGCAGCGTCGAGAACGATCTGGTTGCGCGCGTACGAGATCACGTCGGTGGCGGCGGGGACGGTGTAGTTGCCGTCGGAGTCTGCGAACTTGTCCACGCTGCCGTTCTGCGCGAGCACCTCGCGGGCGGTGACCTTGTTGGTCTTGCCGTCGTAGGTGTACTCGGCGATCGTGGAGTCGAGCTGATCGGACGTGAGCTTCGTGGTCCCGTTCAGCGAGAAGGACGTGGACCCGCCGCCCAGCAGGAAGTGGCCGCAGAGCACGCCCACGACCACAGCGGCGACGACGCACACGATGAAGACGGGCAGGCCGACGGTGGGCAGGGGCTTCTTGGCGGAATCGGACTTGGAGGCGTGCTTGTCGGCGTGCTTCTGCGCCGGCTCGGGGGCCTCGGGCTTGGCGGCGTCCTTCGCGGGCTCCTGGGGCTCGGTGAGCTCGTCGTGGTTTTCCTTGGTATCGGGCATGTTCCTATCCCATCTGTTCGCATCGAAAACTAGTCAGACCCTAGGAATTTACTCCCCGGGTCTTTAGGTTTACTGAAGGGCGCTACTTGCAGGCCTCGGCGATCTGGGCGCTGAAGGTCTTGATGTAGCCGGAGCCGTTGGAGGCGTCGAAGGCCACGCGCTCGGCGAGCGCGGAGCGGGTCGCGTCGGAGACCTCGCCGTGGGCGAGGTCCAGCAGCGCCACGAGCATGTCGCGGTACTCAGCGTCGCCGTGGTAGCACTGGATCGCCTCGTCGAGCAGCGGCCAGGCGGCGTCGGAGCGCTCGGCAGACGTCGCGCCATAACGGCACAGAAAGACGAACGCGGCCAAGCGGACCGTCGCCGAGTCGTCGTCGAAGAGCGACTCCTCCGCTCCGTCGAAGGCGCCGGAGAGGTCCGCCGCGTTGTCGGCGCACAGCTCGGAGAGCGCCGTGAGGATTTCCCAGCGGGTCTGGGCCTCAGGGCGCTCGAGGGTCTCCACGAGCTGATCGATGTAGCCGACGAGGCGCGACGGGTCGGCCTTGGCGACGAGCGCGAGCTTGTGGGCGACCTCCTGGCGGCGACGGCGTCCCGTGCCCTGGAGCTCCTTGAAGAGCGCTTCGATCTGCGCGTTGGCGTTGGTGGCCTCTGCCATTGTTTATCCTCCTATGTGATGTGCGATGTTTTGTGCGATGCGGCGCCGCGGGGCGCGGTTCGGGCTTGGGCCCGGGGCGGACGCGGCGGGGCGGGTGGACTGGGGCGCTAGCGGCCCTTCTTCGCGTCCTTGCCCGCGGCCATAGTGCTCATGAGCTCAGGCTCCGGCGCGCCGTCGCGGCGGGCCCTGCGGGCGGCCTCGGCGGCCTCGGGGTCCTTGGCACGGCGGACGTGGTCCTTGTTCACGCAGAAGGCGGTGTCGGCCTTCTTCCACGGGCCGACGGATTCGCCGAAGGTCATCTTCATGCCGGCGAGCGTGCCCGCCATGACGCCGAACACGAGCATGACCAGCATAAAGAGCCCCGTGAGGCAGACCACGGCAGTGAGCAGCGCGCCGGCCGCGAGCACGACGACGTTCATGCGGATGTACTCGCCGCGCGTCACGCAGCGCTTGGCGAGGATGTCGCCTGCGCCGACGCCCGCGAAGATCCCGAAGAACAAGAAGAGCAGCGCGATGACCGCGCCGGCAAAGCCGAGGTCCACGGGCTAGTCCTCCCCGTGGCAACAGCAGTGGTGTCCGCCGTCCCCGTGGCCGTGGCCGTGGCCCTCGCCATGGCCGCCGCAGCAGCCCTCGCCGTGGCCGTGGCCCTCGCCGTCGTGATGGCTGCCGCAGCACTCGTGGCCGTCCCCGTGGCCGTGGCCGCCGCAGCAGCCGCCGTCGTGGCCGCCGCAGCCGCAGCCGTCCTCATCGCCGTCGAGCAGCGACCAGTCGAGGCCGGCCGCCGCGGCATCGGCCTCCTCGGCGTACAGCAGCGTGAGCGCCTGGGTGCCCATGCGCGCGCCGCCGACCTGGCAGAGCGTGTCGAAGAGCGCGAAGGCGGTCTCGGCGCCCGGGAGCGCCAGCTCGGCGTCCTGGGCGGAGCGCAGCGCGAGCGCGATGTCCTTGCGCAGGTGCTCAGCCATGAAGCCGGGCTTGTAGTCGCCGTCGAGGGACTTCGGCGCGAGGCTCGCGGAGGCGCCGGAGCCGCCGGTGCCGCTCGCCATGAGCTCGAGGACCTTGTGGGGGTCGACGTGGCCCTGCTCGGCGAGGGCGAGCGCGTCGGCGTAACCCACCATGCAGGAGGCGAGGCTCACCTGGTTGCAGAGCTTCGCGGTCTGGCCGGCGCCGGGGGCGTCGAAGTAGAAGAACTTCTTGCCGAAGGTCTGGAGGATGGGGAGCACCGGGGCCGCCTGGGCCTCGGTCGCGCCGAGGATTAGCGTGAGGGTGCCCGCCTCGGCGCCCGCCTGGCCGCCCGTGACGGGGCAGTCGAAGGCGTGCTTGTCCTCGATCTCGGCGGCGTCATGGATGTCGCGGGCGAGCTGCGGGGAGCTCGTGGTGAGGTCGATGAGGTAGGCGCCCTTCCGCGTGGCGCGGATGAGGCCGTCGGAGGCCAGGTAGACGTCCTCGACGTCCGTCGGATAGCCGACCATGGTAAAGACGACGTCGGCCTCGCGGGCGGCGTCGGCCGCCGAATCGGCCCAGTGCGCGCCGCGCGCCAGGAGCGCCTCGGCCTTGGACTTCGTGCGGTTGTGGACGGTGACGTCGTAGCCGGCGTCGAGGATGTGGCCGCAGATCGCGGCGCCCATGATGCCGGTGCCGATGAAGGCGACCTTGGTGTGGTGGGGGGAGATCGTGGTGCTCATTCGTGCCTTTCTATCGATGACGAAAAGGGACTGTCCCTTTTCGTCATTTGCTGCGGACCTTGCGGGCGAGGCGGTCGGTGAAGCTCAGGCTCTCGCGGCGGTCCTTGCCCCAGAACGCGCAGGCGACCATGCCGGGGCCGACGTGCGCGCCGATGACGGGAGAGACCGAGCTGAAGATGATGGGCATGTCCGCGCAGCCGGGCTCCTTTCGGAGCTGGTCGGCGAGCCAGTAGGCGTCCTTCTCGGCGTCGGCGGAGACGATGCCGACGGGCATCGGCACGCCGCCCATGTCCTCGTTCGTCAAGTGGTTGGCCTTGAAGTCGGCGATGATCGCGCGCAGGGCCTTCTTGCGCCCGCGGCACATGCCGCGCAGCATGAGGGCGCCGTTGAGGTCGTAGGAGAGCTCGGGCTTGATGTCGAGCTTGCCGCCCACGGTGGCCGCCGCCGGCGGGATGCGCCCGCCGCGCGCCAGCGCGTCGAAGCTGTCGAGCGTAAAGAAGCCCTGGATGTAGTAGCGCGCCTCCTCGGCCCACTCGACGAGCTCCTTGGCAGTGAGGCCGTTGCCCGCCTGGTGCACCGCCTCGATGGCCAAAAGCTCGGCCGCCGTCGACGGGCAGAGGTTGTCGACCACGTAGAGCTCGAAGCCGGGGTGGTTCTCGCGCACCATGTCCGCGGCCGTGCGGGCCGCGTCGATGGAGGACGAGAGGCCGCGCGTGAAGCCGAGGTAGACGGTCGGCGTGCCCTTGGCTGCCGCCGCCTCGAAGACCTCGAGGTAGTGGCCGGGCGTGATGGCCGACGTCGTCGCGACCTCGCCGGCGCGCATGCGGCCGTAGAAGTCGGACGGGCTCATGGTCTGCCAGAAGTCGTCGAGGTGCTCCTCCCCTCCCATGACGAAGGGGAAGCTCACGACCTCGACGCCGAGGGCGCGGACGACCTCGGGCGCGAAGTCGGCGCACGAGTCGACGATGATGTGCACATTGGGCTGCGAGTGATAAGCGCGGCCCAGGCGCGCAGCCTCCTGCGACGCCTGGGCATTTGAGTTGCTAAGTTGTTCGTCCTCTTGGACGGTCTGATCGCTCAAAGGTGAATCCCTACTCCTCGTTCTCCTCGATCTTGGGCTTGATGATACCGTACCCGCCGTTCTTGCGGTGGTAGATGACGTTGATAAGCCCAGTTGTCGCGTTTGTGAACACATAAAAATCGTGTCCGAGCAGGTCGGTCTGGACGAGCGCCTCCTCCTCGGTCATGGGCTTGAGGTCGATGACCTTCTCGCGCACGAGCTGGTCGTCGGCGTCCTCGTCGGGTGCGGGCTCGATGAGGGAGGCGAGGTCCTCGGCGCTCACAGGGGCGGCGTGCGCGACGCGGGCGCGCTGACGGCGGTCGACGACGCGGGTCTTGTACTTGCGCAGCTGGCGGGTGACCTTCTCGGCCGCCTCGTCGATGGCGGAATACATGTCGTCGGAGGAAGCGACGACGCGGACGACGTTGTCGCGGACAAAGACGGTGACCTCGCAGGCGCGGCGCTCGGGGTTGGAGGGGTTCTTGTCGACGCGGAGCACGACGTCGCAGCTCATGGGACTGATGTCGAAGACCTTAAGGGCGTTGCCGACCTTCTCTTGCACATGATCGCGCAGGGCGTCAGAGACGGTGACCTTGCGGCCGGAGATCTTGATGTCAACCATAAAAGCCTCCTTACGTATGCCTACGCGGGCCCGGCGAGAACACCGTGCCCGCGTCATGTACTTAACATACCCAGAACCCGCGCCCTAAACCGGCTCGCACGAAGAAGGCTGGCGAGAGGCTGCGTTTATTCGGTGGGCGCAGGGGCGGCCGCGGCGGCAGGGGTCGCGGCAGGAGCGGCAGCGGCGTCGGGGGCGGCCGTTGCGGCGGCATCGGGGGCAGCAGCGGGGGCAGCGGTGATCCCTTGGAGCATGGACGCGCTGGTCAGGGTGCCGATCTGGCCGACCCAGCGGGACTTGATGACGTCGAGCTGGCCGTTGGACTGGACCGCATCGACGGCGGACTGGACGGCGGAGGTGAGCGTCGGCTTCGCCGAGCTCACCGCGACGCCGAGCGCCACGGGGGTGTCGAGCGTCCCGATGAGGTTCACGTCGTCGTAGTCGGCGGCGAGGTAGCAGCCGGCGTACGCGTCGCACACGACGGCGTCGATGGTGCCGGAGCCGAGCGCGCTCATCGCCTCGTTGATGTTGGCGAAGGACTGCTCGACGCAGCCGGTATTCGCGTTGGAGAGGGCACGCTCCGAGACCGAGCCGGGCTGCACGCCGACGGTCTTGCCCTTGAGGTCGGTGGCCGTGAGCTCGCCCTGCTTCCCGCGGGCAAAGAGGCCGATCGCGCTTTCGGCGTAATCGCCGACGACGGTCGCGTTCGTGGCGGAGCCGGCGTCGGCGGTCGAGGCGCCCACCACGATGTCGCAGTCGGTCCCCAGCGACGCCGTCGCCGAGGAGACCGCCTTAAAGGTGACGGGCAGGCCGACGTGGTCGCCCAGGGCGTACGCGAACTCGACGTCGATGCCGGCGCGGGAGCCGTCGTCCTTCGTGCAGATCAGGGGCGCGGTGTTCGTGGGGAGCACGCCGACCGTGAGCGTCCCCGGCGATACGAGCTCCGCGGAGTCGACGCCGCAATCGCGCTCGTCGCGGATGGCGGACTCGGCGTCGGCCACGGAGGTCGTCACGATGCCGACGCCCTTGAGGAAGCCGAGGTCGATGTCCGGGAGGGTGACGGGTCCGACCGTGCAGCCCGCGAGGGCCGCGCAGGCGAGGCCGGCGGCGGCGATGCCGAGGGTCTTGTTCTTGAGGTTGCGCTTCATATTCGAGGATCCCGTCTCTCTCCCTTATTCTTCAGTTCGTCGCCTTGCCCAGCTGACCTGGTCTTTGACCCCACACTCGCGCACCGGGGCCTTCGCTTCGGGGGCCGCGGCCCCCTCCACTTGCAACCCTCTCGCCCGCGAGGCCGGATGCCTCATAGGTATGACGGGCGGTGCGACTTACTTCTAGGACGAACCATGATCGCGCCGCGCGCACGCGGTCGCTTACGTGGACCCCTTCGGCCTCGTCTACCTTGGGCTAGGGGCGCTGACGCCCCGCAACCACAGACCTGAGCAAGACAGGGTGATTATAACCGCTGGTAGGCGATGCGCGGCTTTGGGGCGCGATCTTTTGCGCGGGGGCACAGGGAATCCGCGGCGAGCGGTCGAGGGGCGGGGGCGGTCACGGCCCGGGGCGCTCCCGCGCGACGGCGCTACCACACGCGGATGAGCGAGCAGGCGGTGACCTCGGCCGCCCCGCGGCGCAGGAGGGCGCGCGTGGCCTCGCGGATAGAGGCGCCCGTGGTCACCACGTCGTCGACGAGCAGCAGCCGCAGGCCGGACACGTCCTCGACCGCGCTCATCGTGCCGCGCAGGTTCTCCGCTCGGCCGGTGCGGCCGAGGTCGCGCTGATCGGAGGCGGCCCTTCTTGCCAGCGCATCGGCCAAGGGCAGGCCGAGCATGCTCGCAAGCTTCCGGGCGGTGAGCTCCATGTGGTCGTAGCCGCGCCGGGCGTACGCCTCCGCCGTGGCGGGGACGAAGCAGACGGCGTCGGTGGCCGGGGCGTCGAAGCGGGGCCGGCCGTCGCGGGCGGGCCAGAACGACGCCTCCTCGAGCGCGCAGAGCATCGCCGCCGCGTTCACCGGCGCGAGGCGCAGCTCGTGGTAGTCCTTGAGGCAGGTGGCCATGCGGGGCGCCGCGCCCGTGAAGCCGAGGGCGGCGATGGTCGCGCGCGGCTCCCAGTCGCCCTCGCAGCCCGTGCAGGTCACGTCGCCGAACGCAGCGCCGCACACGGGGCAGGCGCGCCGCTGCTCGATCCAGGGAAGGTCGGCTCGGCACTCGTCGCACAAAAGCTCGCCGGGCATCTCGCAGCCGACGCAGCGGGTCGGGTAGAGGAGCTCGAGCGCCGCGTCGGCGGCCTTGTGCGCGAAGCGGCGCATGCCCATCTTGCCCTCCCCTTCCCAGCTCGCTGTGGCCGGCCGTCTGAAGCGTGCGCGAGGCGGCCGCCGGCTACCGCTCGCCGTCCGACAGGCCGAAGAGCTCGCAGGCGTTGCGCCACAGGTCGCGGTAAGTGGCAGCGGCCGGCGCGGAGCCTGCCTCGGCGCGGACCTTGGCCACGAGCGCCGCGGTGAAGGCGACCATCGCCGGCTCGCACTCCTCGCCGCGCAGGGGCACGGGCGCCATGTAGGGGCAGTCGGTCTCCGTGATGACGCAGCGCGACGGCGTGAGGGCGAGCGCGTCGCGGATCTCCTGCGAGCGCGAGAAGGTCGCCGCGCCGCCGTAGGCGATGTGGCAACCGAGCTGCTTGAAGTCCTCCATCACGTGCACGTTCGAGGTGAAGCAGTGCAGGTCGCAGCCAGCCTCGGGGACGCCCTCCTCGGTGAGGATGCGCACCGCGAGGCGGTGCGCCGTGCAGCCCGCGTCGCCCGCGGCGTCGCGGATGTGGAGCTCGGCGGGCAGGTTGAGCTCGTGCGCGAGGCGCAGCTGGCGCCGGAAGGCGACCTCCTGGGTGCGCTCGTCGACCTCGTTGTAGGGGCCGAAGTCGAGGCCGATCTCGCCCACGCCGACGGCGCGGCCGGAGGCGAGGAGCTCGCGCGTGAGCGCCTCGGCCGCGTCGTCGTACTCCCCCGCTCCGTAGGGATGCGCCCCGGCGACGATTCTGACGTTGTCGAGAAGCTCGGGCACGTCCCAGCCCTCGAACTCGGGAGGCCGGAAACCGTGCGCCGCCGCTTCCTCGAGGCACATGCGCGCGATGGCCACATGGGTGTCCACGAAATCGAGGAACTCGGCGGCGCTCCCCCACTTGCGTGGGAACTCGTCCACGGGGTCCACGGGCACGACGAGCAGGCGCACGCCCACGAGCGCCGCACGGGCGAGGGCGAGCGCGGGGTCATGGAGCTTTAGGCTTCCCAAGTGGCCGTGGGTGTCGGCGAGCGGGGCGAGCGGCGTCGGCACGGGGCAGGCGCGCCCGCGCGAGTCGTGGAAGAGCTCGCCGTCCGCGAGGGTCTTGCTGTCGAGGACCTTGAGCTCGGGCATGGTTCCTTCTCTCTGATCGAGCATCAAAAGTACAATGATAAAAAGGGACAGTCCCTTTTTATCATCAAAGATTAAATGACGAAAAGGGACTGTCCCTTTTCGTCATTTAAGGGCGGCGGCGAGGGCGACGAAGTCGGCGGTTGAGAGGGTCTCGGCGCGGGCGGTCGGCGCGATGCCGCAGGCGGCGAAGGCGGCGTCGAGGGCGTCCTTGGCGAAGCCGTTGCTGCTCATCGAGTTGCGGATGGTCTTGCGGCGCTGCGCGAAGGCTGCGTCGATCGCAGCCGCCACGTCCTCAGGCAAGAGGCCCGCCGGCAACGGAGCCTCCGCGCGCTCGATGCGCACGACCGCAGAGTCCACGTGCGGCGCGGGCATGAAGCAGCGCGGCGGGACCTCGAAGCGGCCCGTCACGTGCCCGTAGAGCCCGAGCTTGGCGGTATAGCCGCCGTAGGTCTTGTTTCCGGGGACGGCCGAGATGCGGTCGGCGACCTCCTTCTGCACCATGACGACGGCGCGCTCGAGCGCGGGCATCGTCTGGAAGAACTGCAGGATGATGGTCGCGGCCACGTTGTAGGGCAGGTTCGCGACGAAGACCGTCGGAGCCTCCCCGCTCGCCTCGGCGATGCGCTCGGGAGCGACCTTGAGCGCGTCGCCCATGATGAAGGCGAAGTTCGGGTGCTCGACCGAGTGCGACCAGAGCACCTGCTCGAGCTCCGGGTCGGCCTCGATGGACGTCACCTGGGCGGCCTCCTGAAGGAGCGCCAGCGTGAGCGTGCCGATGCCGGGGCCGACCTCGAGCACGTGCTCGTCCTCGCGGATCCCCGCGAGCTCGCAGATGCGCTCGATCACGTGGTTGTCGATGAGGAAGTTCTGGCCCAGGCGGTGCTTGGTCGCCAGGCCGAACGCCTCGAGCAGGTCGCGCGTGGCGGTGGCCGACGCGAGCGGGGAGGTGGTCATCGGGCTTCTTTCCTATTTCTTCTCGGACGCGAGGCGCGGGAAGAGCGCGTCGCCCTTGGTCACGGGCACGCCGCCCGCCAGGCCGCCCCACTCGCACACGGCCGCAAGGTCGTCGGTCGCGGCCTCGTCGGCGAGCGACATGCGGCGCAGGACCTCGGCCGAGGTCTGGGGCATGAAGGGCTCGAGCAGGTGCGCGGCGATGCGGATGGACTCGAGGAGGTTGACGATGATGTCAGAGAGCTCCTCGGCGCGCGCCGGGTCCTTGGCCACGGCCCACGGCGCGGAGTCCTCGATGTAGTGGTTGGCGGCGTGGACGAGCTCCATGACGACGTCCTTGGCGCCCACATAGTCCATGCGGTCCATGTGCTCGGCGTAGCGGGCCTCGATGCCCTCCGCGATGTCGCGCAGCGGGTTCTGCTTGGCGGCCCAGCCGTCGGCGAGCTCGGGGGTCTTGCCGTCGAAGTACTTGGCGCTCATGTTGAGCGAGCGGGAGACGAGGTTGCCCCAGCTGTTGGCGAGGTCAGCGTTGTAGACCTGCTCCATGCGCTCGAAGCTGATGGCGGAGTCCTCGCCGTGCGCGACGTCGGTCATGAAGTAGTAGCGGTAGCCCTCGACGCCCAGCAGGTCGACGACGTCCTGCGGCGCGATGGCGTTGCCGCGGGACTTGGACATCTTCTCGGCCTTGCCGGTCTCGGCGTTGCGCACGGTGAGGAAGCCGTGGGCAAAGACGTGCTCGGGCAGCGCCTCGCCGATGGCCATGAGCATGGCCGGCCAGATCACGCAGTGGAAGCGGATGATGTCCTTGCCGACCACGTGATACTGCGCGGGCCAGCGGAAGGCGAGCTCGGCGCGGGCCTCGGGCGTGTCGACTCCGTAGCCCACGGCGGTCATGTAGTTGAGAAGCGCGTCGAACCACACATAGGTCACGTGGCCGTCGTCGAAGGGCACCGGGATGCCCCAGTCGAAGCTCGTGCGGGAGACCGAGAGGTCCTGCAGACCGCCCTCGACGAAGCTACGCACCTCGTTCATGCGGAAAGACGGCTGGACGAAGTCGGGGTGCTCGTCGTAGAGCTTGAGCAGCTTGTCCTGGAACGCGGAGAGCTTGAAGAAGTAGGACTCCTCCTGGACGCGCTCCAGCGGGCGGCCGCAGTCGGGGCAAAGGTGCTGGCCCTGGGTCTCGTGCTCCTCGTCGGACTTCTTTACCTGGTTCTCGGTGAAGTAGGTCTCCTCGGGCACGCAGTACCAGCCGTCGTAGCTGCCCTTATACAGGTAGCCGGACTCCTTCATGCGCTCCCAGAGGTACTGGACCGCGTGGTGCTGGCGCGGCTCGGTGGTGCGGATGAAGTCGTCGTTGGAGATCTCGAGCTCGCGCCAGAGGTCCTGGAAGAGGGGCGCCTGGGAGTCGCACCACGCCTGCGGGGTGTCGAAGCCGTGGGCAGCGGCGGCCTCGGCGACCTTCTCGCCGTGCTCGTCCATGCCGGTGAGGAACTTGACGTCGTAGCCGGCGGCGCGGCGGTAGCGAGCCTGGACGTCGCAGAGCATCGTGCAGTAGGCGGTGCCCAGGTGCGGCGCTGCGTTGACGTAGTAGATCGGGGTGGTGATGTAGAAGGAAGGCTTGTCTGCCACGGCGTTCTCCTCATGACGGATGGATGGCATCTTGCGTGCATACAACTCTTTGATTGTACTCTGTTGCACGCGGCCATTTGGCCGAGCTGGATGACGAAAAGGGACTGTCCCTTTTTATCTTCGATGTTTGATGGGAGAAGCGCATGACGCTTACGCAGCTCAGATACGTCATCGAGGTAGCGGAGGCCGGCTCCATCAGCGCGGCGGCGGCGCGCCTCTTCATCGCGCAGCCGAGCCTTTCCAAGGCCGTGGGCGAGCTCGAGGCCGAGATGGGCGTGAGGATCTTCGAGCGCGGCGCCCGCGGCGTGCGGCTGACCGACGAGGGCACGCGCTTTCTCAGCTACGCGCGGCAGGTCGTCGAGCAGGCCGACCTGCTGGAAAGCCAGTACCTGCACGCAGAGCCGCGCCGGCGCGTCTTTGCCGTGTCGAGTCAGCACTACGCCTTCGTGGTCAACGCCTTCGTCGGCCTCGTGCGCGAGATCGGCCGCGAGAAGTACGAGTTCTCGCTGCGCGAGGGCACGACGGCGGGGATCATCGAGGACGTGCGCACGCAGCGCAGCGAGGTCGGCGTCATCTACCTCAGCGACTTCAACCGCGAGATCATCGAGGGCGCCGTCAAGCGCGCGGAGCTGCGCTTCGAGCCGCTGTTCACGGCGAGCCCGCACGTCTTTGTGAGCAGGACCTCCCCGCTCGCGGGGCGCTCGTCGGTCACGCTCGGGGACCTCGAGCCGTTCCCGCGCCTCACCTATGACCAAGGGTCACAGAACTCGTTCTACTTCAGCGAGGAGCTGCACTCCACGCAGATGGTGGACAAGCAGATTGTGGTCACCGACCGCGCCACGCTGTTCAACCTGCTCATCGGCCTGGACGGCTACACCATCAGCTCGGGCGTGCTCTCGGCCGACCTCAATGGAGAGGACATCGTGGCCGTCCCGCTCGAATCCGACGAGCACATGGAGATCGGCTACCTGCGCGCCGCGGGCAGGCCGCTCTCGTCCGTGGCGGAGCGCTACGTCGCGCACCTGCGGTCCTACATCGCGGGGCTGTAGCGGGCGGTGCAAAGAAGGGCGCCCGTGGTCGCGGAACGGCCGCGGTCGGGCTTTTGCAGCGGGCGGGCTTCTTTGTGCCTCTTCTTCGTTCCATAGTTTCTAGCTATAGTTGCATATAGGATGTCGGTAATTCTCTATAGCTCGGCGAGCTGGCAGACTTTGTCCCAGCACAAACACCCGCAGAGAGGACCCACCATGCCCTACACCCACAACGCCCCGTTCCGCTATGACGTCGTCGGCAGCTTCCTTCGCCCCGACGTGCTCCACCAGGCTCGTCACGACTTCAACGACGGCGTGATCGGCGCCGCCGAGCTCAAGGCCGTCGAGGACGAGGCTATCCGCGACCTCGTCGCCAAGCAGAAGGCCGCCGGCCTCCACGTGATCACCGACGGCGAGTTCCGCCGCAGCTACTGGCACCTCGACTTCATGTGGGGGCTCCAGGGCGTCGAGCGCCGCGCCGCACGCCAGGGCTACCTCTTCCACGACGAGGAGACCACGGCCGACACCGCCGTCGTCGTGGGCAAGATCTCCGGAGAGAACCATCCCTTCGTCGAGCACTATAAGTTCGTGAAGGCGCTCGAGGAGGACGGCCAGGTCGCCCGCCAGACCATGCCCGCCCCCGCACAGACCTACTCCGAGGTCATCCTCGACCGTTGCGACGGCCAGGTCGAGAGCCTGCGCTCGGTCTACCCCGATGACCAGGCGCTCATCGACGACATCGCGGCCGCCTACCGCACCGTGATCGCCGACCTCTACGCCGCCGGCTGCCGCTCCATCCAGTTCGACGACTGCACCTGGGGCATCTACTGCGATGGCGACTTCGTGGCAAAGACCGGCATGGAGCCCGTCGACATCCAGAAGATCTCCGAGCAGCTCGTGGCCATCAACAACGCCGCGATCGAGGGCAAGCCCGACGATCTGGTCATCAACACCCACGTCTGCCGCGGCAACTACCACTCCACCTACGCCTTCGAGGGCGGCTACGACCCCGTGGCGCCGTATCTCTTTGCCCACGAGGACGTCGATGCCTTTTACCTGGAGTTCGACACGCCGCGCGCCGGTGGCTTCGAGCCGCTGCGCCACATCGCCGACGGCAAGAAGGTCGTGCTCGGCCTCGTGACCTCCAAGCAGCCTGGCCTCGAGGACGAGGAGCTGCTCGTCGAGCGCATCAACGAGGCGGCCAAGTATGTGCCGTTGGAAAACCTCTGCCTCAGCCCGCAGTGCGGCTTCGCATCCTGCGAGTGCGGCAACAAGCTCACCGAGGACGAGCAGTGGGCCAAGGTCGCGCTGGTGCGGCGCGTGGCCGAGCGCGTCTGGGGCGAGGCGTAGGGGCGCCGGCGCGCCTCAGGCGCCAAGCCGGGAACCGGCAGGGAAAGCCCGCAACCTGCGAAATGACGAAAAGGGACTGTCCCTTTTCGTCATTTCGCGTTGAGGATGGCGTCGTAGACGTCGGATTTGGGGACGCCGAACTCACGGGCAAGGCACTTGGCGAGGGCGCTCTTCGGCTCCCCGGCGGCCAAGCCCTGCGCAATGGCATCCTCGAGCGTGGCGGGCCCGCTCGAGGCGGCGCGGCGGCGCCCGTCGAGCTCCTCCGCGCTCGGTGCCGCGATGACGACGACGCACTCGCCGCGGACCTCGTCACGCGCGGCAACCTCGGCCGCGAGCTCGCCCGACATCCCGCGGACGCACTCCTCGTGGAGCTTCGTGAGCTCGCGCACCAGCGCGACCCGGCGGCCGGGGAACACCTCGGCCACGTTCGCGAGCGTCGCCGCCACGCGCCGCGGGGACTCGTAGACCACGAGCGTCCCCGGCACGGACGCGAGCTCCTCGAGCCGCGCGACCTGGGCGGACTTCTTTCTGGGGAGGAACCCCTCGAAGTAGAAGTGCTCGCTCGCGAGGCCGCTCGCCACGAGGGCGCAGGTGACCGCGGAGGGGCCCGGGATGACCTCGACCTTGAGGCCGACGTCGAGGGCGGCGTCCACGAGCTTCTGGCCGGGATCGCTCACGCCCGGCATCCCGGCGTCCGAGACGAACGCGACGCGCTCCCCCGCCTCGAGGCGCTCGAGCACCGCCGGCACGCGGGAGGCGATCACGTTCTCGTCGCAGCGCTCGAGGCGCGTATGGAGGTCGAAGGCGGCGAGCAGCTTGCCCGTCACGCGGGTGTCCTCGCACAGGACGACGTCGACGCGACCGAGCGTCTCGATCACGCGGGGCGACGCGTCCCGCAGGTTGCCGATGGGCGTGCCGACGATGGAAAGAAGCCCGCCCACGGGACCCTGCGCCATCAGACGATCATCCCCCGCTCGAAGCTCGAGAGCGCCACGCGCGCGTCCCAGCTGGTCAGCAGCCCCGACGTCTTCCAGGTGTTGAAGAACCACGCCGGGCATGCGGCGTAGGCCTCGAGCTGCTCGGAGGTGTAGACGCGCTCGAGCGCGATACGGCCCTCGGGCGTCATCTGGGCGTCCGCGAGCGGAAGGGCGCTCGACCACTTGCCCACCATGACGGGCATGCCGGTGCGCGAGGCGTCCTTGAGCGCGCGCTTGCGGGCATCGACCAGGCGTCGCACGCCGGAGGGGCCGGCGACGTCGATCTTTTTTCCGTCCTTGTGGTCCATGTGGGCATCGACCCACACGTTGCGGTAATGACGCTGCGCCATAAAATTGACGAAGCCCGCAGGGAAGCCGCCATCGGGCATGATGACAACGGGGTCGTCGCCGGCAGCGCTCCTGACCAGCTCGTAGGCCTCGCGGTAATAGTTGCGGAGCTGATGCTGCGGCACGCCGTCGGTCAACGTCAGGCCGCGGCGGTGCTGGACCACGACGTCGTCGGCGATCTCGATGCCGAAGAACCCCACGCGGGAGGCGTAGCGCTTGGAGAGCCGGTAGACGACGTCGAGCGCGGAGTCGCGGGCGAGGCGCATGTTCGCGAGGTCGCGGCACATGACGTCGCCCTCGTGCGGCGCGCCGGGGTTGATGGCAAGGGCAAAGACTACGTTGAGCCCGATCTCCTCCGCCCAGTCGAGCGCGCGGTCGACGTGCTCGATGCAGCCGACGTACGGCCCGCAGTCGGGGCCCTCCTCGCCGAAGACGTACCACGGCACCGGGAGGCGCACGGCGTTGAACCCGCGCGCCGCGATGCGGACGAAGTCCTCGCGATCCATGAACTTCTCGCGATGGCCGCGCACGAGGTCGGCGTAGCGAGAAGCGCCGAGGGCGACGAGCAGCGCCTCCTCGTCCAGGGCGCCCGAATCGGCGAAGAGCTCGGGCGTGACCCACGACTCGAGGGTGAGCCAACCCGTCAAGTTGACACCGTGCAACGTCCCGCCTGCCATGGGTACCTCCGCGAAGAATCCCGGTTGGTGCTTTTCTTTACCTGAGTATAGCCGCTGGACGGGACAACAATGGCCCCTCCCCCGCGCTACCGCGAAAATCCGGCCGATACGTCGCGCAGTTGAGCGGGGTCTCGTAGACGTCGACCCGCGAGCACGGAAGGCCGCGGGCGATGAGCTCGTCGGCGAAGTGGCGCGCGAGGTTCTCGGCGGTGGTACGGAACGGCACGATGGTCAGCGAGAACCCCTCGGACTCGAGCGCGGCGACCGTGGAGTCCTTGAGGGTGCCCTTCTCGACGAGGAAGGCGTGGTCGTACTCGGCCACGAGCTCGCGCAGCGCGCGCTTGAACACGCCGAAGTCGAGGACCATGTCGCGCATGGTGCCTTCTTGCTGCAGGCCGTCCTGCTCGAGATAGGCGACCACGCGCCAGCGATGGCCGTGGAGGTTCTCGCACTTGCCGTAATAATCGGCGAGGAAGTGGGCGGCGTCGAAGGACGCCTCGGTCTTGAGCCCGAACGACACGGGGGACTCCTCTCTTTGCGCGGGAGCCGGGAAAGAAGTCCTTCTTGCTGTGCGCGGCGCGACACGCTCAAGCGACTCGTTCGAGCGGAGCCTAGACGTCGACTATGCGTCGACCAGACCCGCGGCCTGCTTGGCGGCGATGATGCGCGAGACGGACTCGTCGATGCGGCTCTCGGCGATGCTTCCGGAATTGACGGCATCGATGATACCCTGATGCGCCGCCCAGGGGTCGGGGGGCATGAGGAGCATGTCGCCGCCCGCCTGGACGAAGCGGACCGCCGCGTCCTCGGGCTCGAAATTCTGGGCGATGGCGCCCATGCTCATGGAGTCGCTGATGACGACGCCCGTGAAGCCGAGCCTGCCGCGCAGCGCCTCCGTGATCATGACGCGCGAGAGCGTGGCGGGCAGCCCGTCGCCGGCGGCGTTGGGGGTCTGGATGTGACCCACCATGATGAAGGGGCACCCTGCGTCGATGGCGGCCTTGAAGGGCACGTATTCGCAGGAGTGCAGGTCGTCGGCCGTGCGCAGCGACGTGACCGCGCCTGTGTGCGAGTCTCCCTGGGTGTCCCCGTGGCCGGGGAAGTGCTTGGCACAGGGCAAGGTGCCCGCCTGGAGCATCGCCGTGACCTCGGCCGAGACCATCTGGGCGCAGACCTCGGGGTCGCTCGAGAAGGATCGATGGCCGATCACGGGGTTCTCGGGGTTGGTAAGGACGTCGGCGTCCGGAGCGAAGTCGACGCTGAAGCCGATGTCGCGCAGGTAGGAGCCGATGGAGGTCCCCACGTACGCGGCGCGGGAGGGATCGCCCGACTGGCCGATCCACCACATGTTCTGGAAGGTCTCGACGTCGAAGCAGCCGGATTTCGCCACGCGGGCGACGAGCGTGCCGCCCTCCTCGTCCACGCCGGTAAAGACCGGGATCCCCGCGCCGGCGCCGCGGGAGAGCTCGACCGTCCCCGAGAGCAGGTCGCGGAGCTGCTGGTTGCCAACGATGTTCGCGCCGAAGTAGACGACGCCGCCGATGGGCAGCTTGGTCAGCGCGTCCCTGGTAAGGGCACCCGCAACCGTGGCGAGCTCGACACCCGTGAGCTGCTCGGGCGTGACGAAGAGCATCTGGGCGACCTTCTGCTCGAGCGTCATCGAGGCGAGGAGCTTCTGGGCCGTGGTCTGGGGGGCGGGGCCGGGCTGGGCGTCCTGGTCGGGCGCGGAGCCGGCATCCGCGGGCGCGCCGGCCTGGTCCTGTGCGTCGGAGCCCGTAGAATCGCTCGGCTCGGCCGCGGGCGCGGGGTCGGCGGGAGCCTGCTCGGCATCCTTCGCCGCACAGCCCCCGAGCACGAGCGCCGAGGCGCCGCCGAGGACCTTGATCGCCTGTCGGCGCGTGAGCTTGAGGTCAATCAAGGGAAGGCACATGGGCAGGGACCCTTTCCAACGGCGGTCTTGGGAATCAGTGGACCCATTCTAAAGCGACACGGGTCGCTCAACGATTGGTTGCAGGCGACGGCGCGCGACGGGGCGCGTTCCTACGATTCTCCCTAGTCCCAACTGCAGAAACTCAGGGGCGGGCGCGAAACGAGCGCGCAGAGAACGCGCTCATCCCGCGCCCGCCCCCGGGCTTGAGTCAGTGTCGAATCGGCTAGGAGCAGCAGGCGACGACCCAGGCGAGGAGGTTGCCGACGGGGCTGCCGGAACGCTCGGCGAGGACGTGGCCCTGGCCCCAGACGGGGGTATAGGAGACTTCCTTGACGCCGTCGTACTTGCCGAGGGCAAGGGCGAGGTTGGACGCGGAGCAGGCCGGCACATCGGTGTCGAAGAGGCCGGAGTTGATGCGCCAGTGCGGGGCGACGGAGGCCTGGCCGTAGCCCTCATAGGCGCCCGAGAGCCAGTACAGCGGGTTCATCATGTTCACGCGGCCCTCCATCGAGGTGCCGAGCGAGTCCTCCTTCGCGAGGTCGAGGGACCAGGCGTTCTCGCAGGAGGCGTCCCAATCCGAGCACGTGGTGTAGGCGTCGATGTTCTTCTTCATGAGGTCGCCGACCATGGCATCGAAGTGCAGGGTGCTCTCCTCGCCGATGCCGAAGAGCTGGTTGGACTTCGAGGAGCGGTCGGGGCGGTCGAACGGCGAGCAGGGCTGCTCGGCCGGGGCGACGTGGGACGAGAAGTCGCGCAGGCTCTGGATCGAGACGGTCCCACGCTTGAGGTTGTAGTTGATCCAGTGCTGGCCGGAGTTGAGCGCGGCGAAGTAGTTGGACGCCGTGTCGTAGATGATCGACTCGACCTTGGTCGTGCCCGTAGGCTGGGACGTCTCGGTGGACGCGGAGTCCTTCTCGCCCGTCGCGTCGGCGTCGGCCTTGGCGTCGCCGGAGCTCGCGTCGGGCTTATCGGCCGCGGAGACCGCTGAGCCGAGGCCGGAGGCCTGGGCAGCGGAGCGCGTGGCGAGGAGGTTCGGGTCGCCGGGGAAGGTCGGGTCGTCCAGGCGCTGCGGCGTGTAGGCGTACGGGAACGGCGTGTTCTGAACAAAGAAGGTCGCCGCGTCGTCGGCCTCGGCCAGCAGCGCATCGGCGTAGCTGCCCATCGTGAACTGACCGCCCTCCGCCTCCTCGAGCGTGAGCTGCTCGTCGTCGGAGTTGCGCAGGTCCATGCCGTTGACCCAGTCGCCGTAGGAGACGGCGAGGCCCGAGGAGAGCTGTGCGCGCCAGGTGCCCGCGGCGCGGGACTCGTCGGTTGAGTACTGCCCCTTCGACCACTCGTACGCGGCGTCGGCGGTGTCGATACCAGAGACGGGGCACCACGAGGCGCTGCCCGCAAGGGCATCGGAGATCGCCTTGCCCTGCGCGTCGTGCGTGGCAGCCCCGATCTGCTTGAGGTAGGGATCGAAGAGCTCCGAGTCGCCGGAGGCGCCGAGGACGGCGCTCATGCCGCCGCCGCCCGAGAAGCCGAAGACGAACACGCGGCTCGCCTCAAAGGGAAGAGCGTCGGCGTTGTAGCGCAGGTAGCGCACCGCCGCCTTGAGGTCGACGACCGGCCAGGGCGCGCCGCCCGGGTACATGTCGTTGGAGCCGCTGGCGGTGTCGACGCCCGCGGAGCGGCCGCGGAAGCCCGCATAGACGTAGACGCAGCCCTTCTCGAGGTACGAGCCGAGCCCGCTGTACTCATAGGCGGTCGGGGACGCCTGGGCGGCGAAGGTACCGGTGTTGATGGGCATGAGCACCGGGGCGGTGGCGGGAGTGAAGTTGCCGACGACGGCCTTCTCGTTGACCGCGCACTTATACGTGCTGCCGTTCTTCTGGGCATCGAAATACTTGCCGGGGACGAAGATCGCGAGGGACTCGTAGGTCTTCGTCGCGGGCTTGGTGCAGTACGTGAGGCCGAGCTGGTAGTAGCAGTCGTTCTCCTCGTCGTACTTCCAGGAATCCATGTTTATGGCGAGGTCCTTGAACTCGCCGAGGTCGACGTCGGAGGAGGGGGCGTCCTGCTTGGGGTCCTCCGGCTTCTGCTCGGCGGGCTTGGAGCATGCCGCGAGCTGCGCTCCGGCGGCGATGCCGGCGAATGCGAGGAACTCTCTTCTGGTGAAGCCCATGGTGGTCTCCTTGGTTGAATTGCTTTGCTCGGGAACGTGGGGGGCACCCTACTTTGACTGGCGGACGCCCTTGACCTTGGTCACCGCTTTGTCGTTGCGGCGGTCGCGGCCCCAGAACACGATGGACACCATGCCCGGGCCCACGTGCGAGCCGATGGTCGGGCCGATGGTCGGGCGCAGGACCTCGAGGCCGTCGTCGAGACGGCGGAGCTCGGCGGCCACGTTGAAGCCGTCCTCTGCCACGTCGGCGTCGCCCACGCCGCAGACGTTGGCCTCGTCGCCGAGCTGGACGTTCTTCGCGTAATAGTCGACGAGCTTGCGCAGACCCTTCTTTCTGCCGCGGGCAACGGCGCGGATTCCGAGCGTGCCGTCGAGGTTGAAGTGCAGAAGGGCCTTGACATCGAGGGCATCGCCGAGGACGGCCACGCCCTTGGGCAGGCGGCCGCCGCGGTGAAGGGCATCGAGGTTGTCGACCATGAACAGGGTGCGTATACGGAAGCGCGCCTCCTCGGCCCACATGACGAGCTGCTCGGCGTTCATGCCGGCGTCGCGCTTGTTGCACGCCTCGTTGAGCAGCAGGGTGAGGGCGGTGGAGGCCACGAGGGTGTCCACGACGTAGATGCGGACCTCCTCGCCGGGGTGGGCCTCCTTCAGGCGGTCGAGCGCCATGACGGCGCCGTCGTAGCCGCCCGACAACCCGCTCGAGATGCAGAACATGACGGTGGGGACGCCCGACTCGTAGGCTGCCTGGAAGGCCTCCTCGTACTCGAGCTGGGAGGGCTGCGAGGTCATGGGGGTGGCGCCGTGGCGGATGGCGTCGTAGAACTCGTGGGCGCTTCGCGACTGGAAAAGGTCGTCGTCGCCGCACAGGCCGCCGCCGGGCTTGCCCGCCTCGACGTAGTGGAAAGGCAGGATGGTGACGCCGCGCGCGGCCGCCTGCTCGGCGGTGAAGTCGCACGTGGAGTCGCACATTATGTTGCAGATCGCGGACATTCGGTTCCTCTCGCCCGGAGGGTGGAAGATGCATAGTTCGTAGTATTGTAAAGCCAGCGAATGGGCAAACCGTGGGCGAAGGAGAGCAAAGATGTTCTGGAGGCGTGGAGAGCGGCGCCAGGCAGCCGCGGCGGAGTCGATCGCCGACCTGATCCGCGAGGCCCGCGGGGGCGGGTCGCCCGAGCCGGAGCCCGTGGCGCCGACGACCGACGCCGACGGAAACCTCATCCTGCGCCGCAGGTACCGCTATGTCGGCGAGGTGCAGGGCGTCGGCTTCCGCTGGACCTCCCAGCGCATCGCCGAGGAGCTCGGGCTCACCGGCTGGGTGCGAAACGAGGACGACGGGTCCGTCACGCTCGTGCTCCAGGGCAGCCAAGACCAGCTCGGCGCCTTCGCCACGCGCCTGGCCGAGACACTTGCCCGCTACGCCCGCTATACCGTGGTCGACCGCGTCGACGAGCCGCCCGTGGCGAGCGAGACGGATTTCCGCGTGCGGTACTGACGCTCCCGGCACCGGCAAGAAGCACGCAGGCTGGCGTTATCCCCGCAGGTAGGCGATGGCGATCTGGGTGCGGTTGCGCAGGCCGAGCTTGGCGAGGACGGAGCTGATGTGGTTGCGCACGGTGCCCTCGCCCATGTATGCCGCGGCGGCGATCTCTTTGTTGTCGAGGCCCTCGGCGACGAGGCGCGCGACCTCGAACTCGCGGTCGGTCAGGCAGGCGAACGCGGCCGGGCGCGCGAGCGCGCTCCCCTTCCCCGCCGCCGAGAAATCCACGTCGGCTACCGCCTTGCCCTCGAGCACGCGCCGGCCGGCCATGACCTGCGCGAGCGCGGGCGGGATCGCGGCGACATCCGTCTTTATGAGGTAGCCGCGGGCACCCAGCTTGAGCGCTCGGACGATGTACTCATCGTCCGAGAACGTGGTCAGGAAGACCACGCGCGCTGCCGGGTCCTCGGCAAGGATCTGCTCCGCCGCCCACAGGCCGTCGCGGCCCGGCATCTGGATGTCCAGGAGCGCGACGTCGGGGCGCTCCTGCTCGTAGAGGCGAGCGGCCAGGTCGCCGTCCGCTCCCACGCCGCAGACCTCGATGCCCTGCGCGCCGAGGATGATCTTGAGCGAGTCGCACACCAGCCTGTCGTCGTCCGCGATGATGATCCTCATGCCTTGGCCTCGCTTTTGTTCGATGATTTGGGGATGGAGGCGAACACGCGCCAGCCGGGGGCGTCCGCGCGGGCGCCCGCTCGGAAGGAGCCGCCGAGGGCCTCGACGCGCTCGCGCATAGACGAGAGGCCCATGCCGTCGCGGGAGGCGGGGGCGGGCTTCTTTCCGTCCGGGCCGGCGCCCGCCGCTGCGCCGCCCGCGCCCTTCTTGCCGCCGGCGCCCGCCGCGCCACCGTTGTCCACAATGACCAGCTGATAGAAGGCCGGATGCTCGAAGCACCGGACCTCCGCGCGCGTCGCGCCCGAGTGGCGCAGCGTGTTCGCGAGCGATTCGCGCAGCAGCGCGACGAAGCAGGTCGAGACGTTCGCGGGCACATGCTCGCACGCCACGTCGAGCTCCACGTCGAGCCGCGTCCCGCCGGATACCTCCCCCGCGACCTTGCGCATCTGTGCCCCGAGGTCGACCGAGTCGTCGCGCAGCGCATGGACGCTCGAGCGCACCATCGCGAGCGCGTCGTCGACCGTTGCCTTGACGTCGGCGAAGTCCGCCGCGACGCCCGGCTCGCCCGCATGCACCACGCGCAGCGCCTCCGCCTGCAGCGAGGCGCGCGTGAGCTGGTGGCCGACGTTGTCGTGGATCTCGCGCGCGATGCGGGCGCGCTCGGCGAGCGTGGCGAGCTCGACCTCGTACTCCTGGCGGCTCGCGAGGTCGCGGTTCCTCTCCTCGAGGCGAAGGGCGCGTTCCTGCAGGTCGTCGCGGGTATTTTGCATACGCTTCCGCTCGCGCTCGAGCTCAGTGGTCCTTAAGGAAAGGAGGGTCGTCACCAGTGCGAAGAGCGCCACAAGAGCCGCCTGCCGCGCCCCGAAGGCGCCCGCGCGCGCATGCACTGCGATCGAGGCGGCCAGGAGCGCCCCCGCCGCGATGAGCGGCCAGGCGTGCTCGCGAGAACAGCCGCGGGCGACGTCGTAGAGCGCCAGCGGCGAGAAGGGCACGACCGGCGCGGCGAGCATCGACGCCGCGATGTAGGCGAAGGCGGCGGCCTCCGACGCGCGAAGCGCGCCCTCCCCGCGCGCTGCCTCGGCAAACGCGCACAGGGCGACGGCGGCGCAGGCCGCGGCAACGAGCCCGGCATCCACAGGCAGCCCCGCGGCAGCGGTGAGGCAGCACGCGAGCACGATCGTCTTGTCGAAGAGCCTGTTCATGGGCCTATTGTAATGGGGCTCGCCGCGGACGGGACAGTGACAAAACTCACTTCCGCCGCCCTCCCCGTCCCCCGTACGATGGAAATGACGAAAAGGGACAGTCCCTTCTCGTCATCGCGATAAAAATGACGAAAAGGGACTGTCCCTTTTCGTCATTCGGAAGGAGGACGGGATGACGGACATCGTTCGCGTGGAGAACCTCGTCAAGCGCTACGGCGACCTGTTGGCGCTCGACCACTTCAGCCTGCGCATCGCGCCCGGCGAGATCTTCGGCCTGCTCGGCCCCAACGGCTCGGGCAAGACCACCTCGATCAACTGCATGCTGCAGCTGCTCACCTACGACAAGGGCACGATCGAGCTGTTCGGCGAGCCGATGTCTCCCACGCGCTACGACCTCAAGCGCCGCATCGGCGTGGTCCCGCAGCAGATGGCCGTCTTCGACGAGCTCACGGTGCGCGAGAACATCGATTACTTCTGCAGCCTCTACGTGGACGACCGCGCGCGCCGGCGCGAGCTGGTGGATGAGGCCATCGACTTCGTGGGCCTTGCCGACTACGTCAAGTTCCGACCAAAGAAGCTCTCCGGCGGCCTCGCGCGGCGCCTGAACATCGCCTGCGGCATCGCTCACAAGCCGGAGCTCATCTTCTTTGACGAGCCGACCGTGGCCGTGGACCCGCAGAGCCGCAGCTCCATCCTCGACGGCATCTGTCACCTGCGCGACGAGGGTGCCACGGTGGTCTACACCAGTCACTACATGGAGGAGGTCGAGCAGATCTGCTCCCGCATCATGATCATGGACGGCGGCCGCACCCTCGCGGAAGGCACGAACGACGAGCTCAAGCGCATGATCTCCATGGGCGAGAAGGTCGTGATCGAGGTCGCGGAGCTGCCGGGCCAGGTGCTCGCCGCCGTGCGCGAGCTGCCGCACGTGCTCGCCGCTGACGTGGCCTCAGGCACGCTCACCTGCTCGTGCGAGGCCTCGCCGCACAACCTCACGGACATCCTCGACTGTTTGCGCTCCCGCGGCGTCGCCCTCGGGCGCATCTACTCGGAGCCGCCGACCTTGAACGACGTCTTCCTCGAGATCACCGGCCGCGAGCTGCGCGATTAGGGCCTGGAGGGCATCATGTTCACAACCATCAAGGTCACGATCCTCACGAACGCGCGCCGCGCGGACTTCTGGATCTGGTGCCTCGCCTTCCCCATCATCCTGGCGACGCTCTTCATCTTCATGTTCGGCAGCCTCAAGAACTCGGACACCGTGATGTCCGTGCCCGTCGCCGTGGTCAAGGACGCCTCCTGGGAGGGGTCGGGCTTCTCGCAGGTCGTGGGCGCGCTGTCGGGTGAGGGCGGCGAGAAGGACGCGGGCGACGGCGCCGCCGTTGCCACGGGCGCCTCCGACGGCTCGCTCCTCGACGTCCATGAGGTCGCATCGATCGCCGAGGGCGAGAAGCTCCTCGACGATTGGCAGGTCTTCGGCGTCTACGCCGTCGACGCCGACGGCGACCCGAAGGTGACCCTCGGCGAGGGCGCAGGCTCCACCGACGGCACGAGCGAGAAGAGCGTGAACCGCTCCATCCTCGAGGCCGTGGCGAGCTCCTACACGCAGACCGCCTCGCTCGTCGAGCGCGCCGTCCGCGAGAACCCCGCGATTCTCTCCGACCCCTCCGCGATCGCGGGCGCCATCGGCCTGCAAGCCGAGATCGAGCGCGTGAGCCTCACCCGCTCGACCCCCGACGACACGGTGCGGTTTTACTACGCGCTGCTCGGCATGGCCGCGCTCTTCGCGAGCACGACCGCGGCGATCTCGCTGCTCCACGCGGCGGGAGACCTCAGCCCGCTCGGGGCGCGTCGGTGCGTCGGCGGCCAGGGCAGGCTCAAGATGCTCACCGGCACGCTCATCGGCTGCTGGGCCTCCGCGTATTTCTGCCTCGTGCTCGTCTTCCTCTACGTGCGCTTCGTCGCGGGCGTCGACTTCGCGGGCCGAGAAAGGCTCGCGCTGATTGGCCTCGCCGCGGCGTCGTTCCTCGCGGTGACGCTCGGCATGCTCGTGGCGGTGCTTCCGCTGCGCGGCGGCGAGCAGTCGCGCACGGGGCTTCTTACCGCCGTGAACTGCGGCGGGTCGCTCTTCGCGGGCCTCTACGGCATGCCGGCGATGGCCCTTGCCGACGAGATCGCGCGCGCCTGCCCCGCCGAGGCGTGGCTCAACCCGCCCAAGCTCATCAGTGACACCTTCACCGACCTGTACTTCTACGAGAGCACGCAGCCCTTCTTTGCCCACGTCGCCGTGTGCGCTGGGCTCGGCGTCGCGCTCCTGGCCGTTGCGACTTTGATTTTTAGGAGGCAGCGCTATGAGCACCTTTAAGGCCGCGCTGCGCGTCGCCGCCGCGCACCCGCTCTACATCGTCATCTACACCGTCTTCGTCTCGCTGATGGGCGTCTTCGTCGCGCTCTCCGTCGCGAGCGGGAGCCCGGACGGGCCCGCGGACGCCCCCGCGCAGGGCAGCGCCTACGAGCCCTACGGCGCGAAGGTCGCCGTCGTGGACCGCGACGGGTCCGCGCTCTCGCGCGCCCTCGGCGACTACCTGGGCGGCCGTTACGAGCGCGTGGACGTGGCCGACGACGAGGCGGAGCTCCAGGACGCCGTGGCCACGGGGCGCGCGGACTGCGTGTTCTTCGTGCCGGCGGGCTTTAGCGAGGAGCTTCTTTCCGCCGCGCGGTCGGGCGGCGAGCTTCCCCAGGTCCAGGAGGCCTACGGCGTGAGCACGCAGGCGTCCGCCCTCGCCGGCATGGACGTGCAGCGTTGGGTCTCCCTCGCGGCGGCGAGTGTATCGCTCGACCCGTCAGCGAACGAGGCGCAGGTCATCGACCTCGCCGAGCGCTCCGCCGATGAGCGCGCGGACGTCGAGGTCCACGTTGCGCAGGCGGAGAACTGGGCCGTCGACCAGATCTCGGTCTTCCTCAAGTTCGCCTCCTATGCCATCACGTCCTCGGTCGTCATCTCCGTGGGGCTCGTCCTCTCCGTGCTCTCCGAGCCGGAGCTCCGGCGCCGTCTCGAGGCGGGGCCGCAGACACCGCGCTCCCGCGCGCTCGGCACGCTCGCGAGCTGCCTCGTGCTCACGCTCGCCGTCTGCACGGTGACCACCCTCGTGGGGCTCGTGGGCCTTCGCGGCGCCGTCGCGTCGCTCCCCGCCTGGCAGGTCGCGCTCGCGTTCGGGACCAGCTACGTGTTCGGCCTCGTGCCGCTCGCGATCGCCTTCCTCCTCGGCAGCCTCGACGCGCGCGAAGAGGCCCTCAACGCATGCGGCAACATCCTCGGCATGGTGATGAGCTTCATGGGCGGGGCCTGGGTGCCGCACTCGTTCATGGGCGCGACGGTGGTCGCGGCGGCGCACTTCTTCCCAACGTTCTGGACCAACGCGGCGATCGACGCGGCGCTGGGCGCGGCCGACTCGGGATTCAGCGCCGCGGGGGCGTCCGCCTACCTGACCGGCATCGGCATCACGGCGCTCTTTGCCGTGGCGATCGCCGCGGTCGGGCTCGCGCTCGCGAGGAACCGGCAACAAGGGCGGTAGTCAGGGGCTTAGAGCGTGCCGAAGATCCTATCGCCGGCGTCGCCGAGGCCGGGGACGATGTAGGCGGCCTCGTTCAGATGGTCATCGATGGCGCAGGTATAGACCTGCAGCTCGGGATCGTGGCCGAGCAGCGCCGAGAGGCCCTCTGGCGCCGAGACGAGGCAGAGCATCTTGAGGTTGGTCACGCCGCGTGCGCGCAGGGCGTCCACCGCCATGATCGCGGAGCCGCCGGTCGCGAGCATCGGGTCCACGATGAGGACGGTGCGCTGGTCGATGTCGCGCGGCATCTTGCAGTAATACTCGTGGGGCTCGTGGGTGACCTCGTCACGCTCCATGCCGATGTGGCCCACGCGCGCGGCAGGCGCGATCTCGAGCAGGCCGTCGACCATCCCGAGGCCGGCGCGCAGGATCGGCACCACAGCGAGCTTGCGGCCCGCGAGGCGCTTGCAGGTCGCGGGCGCCACGGGCGTCTCGACCTCGCAGTCCTCGAGCGGCAGGTCGCGCATAGCTTCGTAGCCCTCAAAGATGGCAAGCTCGCGGACAAGCTGGCGGAACTGCTGGGTCCCGGTATGGACGTCGCGCAGGATCGAGAGCTTGTGCTGGACGAGCGGGTGGTCGACGAGCGTCACGCGGGTCGCGTCGTACGAGATGGCCATGGGTCGCCTTTCTTGTGGGCAATAGTCAAACGAATGATACACCGAGGGAGCGGTGCGCTCGCGGCGGCCGATTCTGGTGCCCGATTGCTCGCCGCATGGCAAGCGGAAATAAGGGCGGGCGCCACACGGGAAACCAGCCCGAGAACGGGTGGATAATCTCTTCCGAGCTTTTTTCTAAAAAAGTTCTTTGCAATCGCGAATTCTTTTGTTATATTAATCCCCGCACGCATTCGGCTGGGTAGCTCAGTTGGTAGAGCAGGGGACTGAAAATCCCCGTGTCAGGGGTTCGATTCCCTTCCCCGCCACCAGTAAATTCGCAGGTCGGAGGCCTAAAGCCTCCGGCCTGTTTTCGTGTGGTTCAACTTGTGGTGCAAAAGTGGTGCAAATAACTGCCAACGGCCCTTTCCTCCCTTCTTAAGAGCATATCTAAAAATCAACCGCTGATTATTAAACAGAAACAGAAATAGTTAATATAGATATATACAGAAACAAATATCAGTGCTGGTTGAACGAAAAAAACACCTGTTATCTTACGTGATTATACGCTCTGAGCCTGACGTATAAGCCATGATTGCTTTATTGAAAAACCGCGGCGTTGAGGAGGTAAAGAGGTTGACTGTTGACGAGAAGATTTCTTCGGTCGAGAACCTTCCCGACCTTGCTTCAGTTTCTCAGGCTGCGACGGCGCTGAACGTCAGCATTAAAACGGTCTAGCGCCTCGTGGAGGAGGGCGCTGTCCGCGCCTATCGAATCCGTGGGTCGCTGAGGATCAATAAGAATTCGATCAGGTCTTATCTCGAAGCCTATCCCTAGCGTTTCGCGGTTCTGGAGGCACGGGGTCCATGCCTCCAGAGCCCTAGTTTGCTTACAGGGAGTATTTCTGTGCGAGATATCTTTGGATTCTGACCAAAGATCAGAATTGGACTCTGTCGATCAGCGGGCAACGGTCGGAGCGATGCGGTTCCGACGAGTTGTTCATGTCTCTCGGGTTTCCGACAGATGGGCCACCGGCGTGCTGCGCCGGCGGCCTTTTATGGCAGCATCGACCCGAACGGCCCGCGGGCTGCGGGCGCGATATGAGGGCTGCCCTGAGAGAGCGGCCCAACGACCCCATGAAAGGAAGGCGGAAGATGGACCTTAGGACACTCGACGAGCTGGAGGAGATCAAGCGCCACCTGTATTTCTGGGCGCAGATCGGCACCGTGAGTGAACTGCCTCCCATTTCTCGTGTCCAGGAAATGGGAGGCAGTTCAAAGCCGCGGCGGGTTTGTTATTTGCTCGGTTGCGGGCGCTGCGCCCGTTGAGCTTGAATGCCACGCTAGGGCGCGGGGCATTCCCGTGAGCGTCGGCGACGGAACGCTGAAGACATAAATACTAGAAGGGAATATCCTCGTCATACACGTCGGCCGGCGGCGTCTGTTGTCTCGTCACGGGCGCCGGGGCGGCGTAGTCGGGCTGCGCGGGGATCTCTACGCGGCCGCCCGCCCCCTCGTAGCCGGTGATGGCCACGGTTCCCGGCCCTCGCTGCTCGTAGACGATGCCGTCGGAGGTCGTTGCCGCGACCGCGACCTGGGCGGGAAGCCCCAGGGGCATCGGTGCGCCAAGAACGACCGCCAGGGCAACGAGCTGAGCCGCGAGAATCCATCGCAGGCGTCCAAGAAGAGACGGTCGGCTCTTGAGGCTGGCGGGGTTCGTGCGATCGGTCATGGCTGCTCCGCCCATGCGGGGGTTTGGGAAAGGCGACCTTATTGGTAGAGGGGCTTCTTAGCCCTCGAGCGCGGCGATCATGGCAGCGTCGAACGCCTCGAGATCCGCCGGACGGCGCGAGGTGATGAGCCTCCAGCCGTTCGCGTCGTCCACGTGGCATTCCTCATCGAGCCAGGTCGCGCCCGCGTGCTCAAGGTCGACGCGGATGTAGCGGCAGCTCGTCATCGTCTTGCCCTGGAGCACGTCGGCGTTCACGAGGACCCAGGGGCCATGGCACACCGCCGCGATCGGCTTGCCGGCCGCGGCGAAATCCTGCGCCAGCTTGTGGGCCTCGGGGCGCACGCGCAGGCGGTCGACGTTCACGGTGCCCCCGGGGATCACAAGGAGGTCGAAGTCGCGGGCGTCCACGTCCTCGAGTCCGCAATCAGGCGCGTAGTGAATGCCCTCATGCTGGTCGTGGACCACGCAGTCCGCCGGATCGGGGTAGCTCGCGCCCGCCACGGTCACCTGGACCCCGGCGGCGCGAAGGTCCTCGACGGGACGGGTGAGCTCGGGTTCCTCGATGCCAAAAGAGGCGATGATCACGAGGGCGCGCTTCTGAGAGAGGCCCTTCTTTGCGGGGGCCTGACCAGAGACCTGCCGTGCGGAATCTGACATATGGATGCTCCTTATATGACGGGACGGACGCTCCGGGCGAGGATCCGCAAGCGGCGGCGAGCCTGGAACGGATTTATTTCCTTGCAGCTTAGTACTGTACCAGCAAGTCCAGTAACCGTGTCACCTGACTCGCGACCCGGCCGCATATGAAACGATTCGGCGGCACGAAAGTATGAGGTCGATGCTGATGTCGTGACAATACAACCCATCGATCTCGCTATGCCGAAGTGAACAAGGGCTAGAAGTGCGAGTTGCCAACCCTTCGTCGCTATTGGTGACAAGGGCAGCAAATAGGTGAATGCGAGGGGCTGTCGATTAAGACGCACAGGCCTTGGTACTGCGAGGAAGCATGGTGATGCTGTCGGCGGGCAACAACTTTCCAGTTAAAAGCTTAGGCGATGGAGCCGGCGCCCGTCTCATTGGAGAGGGGTGTGGTTTGGCAAGAGACGCGGCTTCGCCGCGCATCTCGCGATTAGGTGAAGCCCTGCCCACATGACGGGACACGCCGGCTAAGCCTTGATTCCAAACAAGTCTCTCAGCGCGTCGGCGTCTTCTGTGAGTAGGGTGCGGGAGACGTCCGCGACCAGCGGTGCGAGGCTCTCGAGCGCGTTGCTGCCTGCCGCATCTCGTCTCAGCGAAGTGGAGGTGACGTAAGCTCGAAGCTTGGAGCAGGCTTCGGAGCAGTATGTCCTGCCCCGGGAAGAACCCACGACAAATCTTTTGCCGCAAACCGGGCAGCGGCGAAAGCGCTGGGGGGTTCCGGTGTGCATCGCCTGGTCCCATATCTCCGCCAGGAGGCAGTCATAGGCGCAGGAGAGCTCGCCGTCGGGCGTGAGTGCTTCGGTCACGTGCGCCGCATGCGCCCGGGCGAGCTCGATGGGGGAGTCTCCCGGCATCGTGCCGCCGTGGAGCCTCTCGACAATGGAGAGGTATGCGTCCATGGCGATGGCCGCGGCGGCGTAGCTCTCGATGTCGACCCCGTCCGCTTGGCTCTCGGCGGGGAACAGCGGCCCGAGCCTCTTGAACTCCGTGAGGTCGTCGATGAATGCCTTGTCCCTGGGGCTGCGCCTCGTGGGCCCCACTTCTCCCATCCCGGGGCGCCGGCGCATTCCGAGGCTGGCGAGCTCGGAGGCCAGCTGAGGTCCGGGAGGGAGCTCCCTGGTCGTCGACCTTTCGCTCGACCCGTTTTTCGACGTGCTCATCGCGCTCCTTTCCCTGCGTGGCGTGATCAAGTCAATTGAATCGCAGCGGAAATGAAAAGCACCCCATGTCCCGAACGGGACGTTGGGGTGCGGGGACGACCTTTGATGAGAGGGCCCAATGGGCGATGCGTCTCCCGGTCGGAGGGCCGCGGCTACGCCTCCGGATTCCCCGTCATGGCCCACTCAGTGAGTTCCGCTGCCCTTCTCTTCGCTTCTGGGTCGCAGCTCGCGTAGACGTTCAGCGTCATCGCCGCGTTGGCGTGCCCGAGGTTGGACGCCGCCGTCTTGACGTCGCCGCCTGCGGCGAGGTACATGGTCGCCCACGTGTGCCTCAGGTCGTGAAATGTCGGGGTGCGCCCTGCGGTCCCCTTTATGCCGATCATGGTCGATAGCAACTTCCATCCCCGGCTGACCGTTGCCGGGCACAGGAAGCCGAGAGGGTCCCCGATCACGTAGTGATCGGGGCGGAGGAGTACGCCTTTCTCGGCGAAGGCGAGTGTCTGGTGGACCTTCCATTTGTCGAGCACCTTGGCGAGCGAGGCGGGGAGTGCCACGTCTCGGGTCTTGTCGGTCTTTGGGGCCTTGACGTATGAGCCCTTGTCGCCCACGCCGATGGAGCGGCGGACCCACAGCACGCTCGCGGCGATGTCGACGTCTCGCCACTGGAGGCCGCAGACCTCGCCTTCCCGGAGACCGGTGTAAATCGAGATGAGCGCCGCGACCGTGACCTCGGTGAGCTCAAGCTCGCCGGTTCTAGCCGACTCCGCCGCGTCTACGTAGCGGTCGACGTAGTCGGGCACCGCCATGGAGGCGGCCTCCCTGCCGGAGGCCCCCTTGCGATCCTCGGCATCTGCCCGGGCCTCCATTTCGGCGCGCCATGCCGCCAGCTCGCGCTTGGCTTGGGAGATTCCCCTGGCGTCCAGAGTCTTTGAGACCTGCCGGCTGGTGCCGGCCTCGTCCTTGAACGAGAGGAAGGCACGGTACCTGTTCCCGCGCTTTGAGACTCGAGCGCTCGTATAGTGCATCGTTCGTCCTTTCGACGTCCCCCCGGCGTTGCACGTTAAGCGATGTCGATCCCGGCCTCGATGAGGCGGGTGGGAAATAACTTGCAATGGCATCTGGTGCAACTAGTGGTGCAACTGTGGTGCAAAACCTGGGCGGGAAGATTGGATAAGGTTGGGAGGCGTGACACTCGACTCGCCTCTCTAGCTGCGGCTATTCAATCAACGATGAGTTAGATGGGACGTGTGGCAACGTAAATCAACAACTGAAAATCCCCGTGTCAGGGGTTCGATTCCCTTCCCCGCCACCAGTAGATTCGCAGGTCAGAGGCCTAAAGTCTCCGGCCTGTTTTATGTTTGGGTAAATGCCGAGATAGACTCAACGTGGCACAGTTCGCCGATCGAGCGTCCCTCTCCCCCACCAAAAAACGCGGGCGCTGATCTGGCCGTGATAGCCCTGATCCGCGCCCGTTCCTGCAGCGTATGTCAAGCAATGCAGTTCTTAGCGACTGTCCCCGATGATGTGTGTCCCAGGAAACTGCAGCCAATGACTGTCACCCAGTGATGGGTGGCAACGGATGATGGGTGTCACAGAAAGCTGCACGCAATGACTGTCACCGGGTGTTGGTGTTGGGGGACTTGGCGGCGGCTTTGCCGGCGGCGATCTTCGCCTCGATGTCCACCTTCGGGGCGGGGGCGGAGGACTTGACGACGGCCTTCGTGCCGCGGGTGGTCACGGTGGCGCCCGAGACTGCGGGAGCGGCGGGCTTGCGCTTCGCCTTGGGCTTCACGGTCACGCCGCCCTTGGGGGCGCGGGCACCGGACTTGGACGCGCCGGACTTGAAGGAACCGGTCTCGATGAAGCCGTTGATGCCGCCCGTGAAGCGGTCCCAGACCCCATGCCAGCGGCGGTTGATAGAGATGCCGCTGTTCGAGCGCATGCCCATGCACGGCGCGGCGATGAGGACGGGGAGCAGGTACTCTACCGCGCGCCAGATCACGAAGCCGGCGGCGAGGTGCTGGCCGAACATCCCCTTAAAGAGGTACGCGAAGCCGACCTCGGCGCCGCCGGTGCCGCCCGGCAGCGGGATCGCGTTGATCAGGAGCTCGAGCATGGAGCCGGACGCGAGGCAGATCATGAGGTCCGCCGGCTCGCCGAACGCGCGGAGCACGAAGTACGGCAGCGCGTACATGCAGCCGAGCTGGCAGAGGGTGACGATCATCGTGGCGCACATCTCGCCGACGTTCTTGGACGCGCCCTTGAAGGCGGCGGAGAACTCGGCGACCTGCGTGTTCACGACCTCGTAGTACTTCTTGTACTTGTCGTCCTTAATCCAGCCGTGACGATTGGCCAGGCGCAGGGCCCAGTTGCCGATGGCCGTGACCGGCCGGGGGAACAGGCACAGGAAGAGGACCGCGCCCACCTGGACGACCTTGAAGCCGAAGAGGAAGACGCCGATGAGGGTGACGTCGCCGAACTGCTCATAGAAGTAGCCGCCGCAGAACAGCAGCATGATGGCGGCAAAGACGCCCTCGCCCGCCTCGTAGAGGACGAAGCGCGTGAAGTTGAGGGCGCTCGCCTGGCCGACGGAGAGGCCGGCGCGCGTGAGCCGGTAGATCTGCGCCGGGGGCGCGGCCGCGCCGTTGGGCGTGAGGCGCATGAAGAAGACGCCCGAAGCCTCGACGCTCATGAGGTCGCGGATGCCCACCGGCGAGTCGGGGTCGGCGATGACGGAGAGCACGTAGGCGAGCACGCCGAACACGTAGTAGAAGAGGAAGCAGACGACGCCGGCGACGATCCAGCCGAGGTCGACGCCCGTAAGCGAGGTGATGAACTCGTCGAACTGTCCGGAGAACACCAGGTAGGCGATGTATACGATGACGACACCCGCGAGGAAGACCAGGCTCTTGCGCACCTGGCCCATCGATTCCTTGTCCGCCTCGGCGTCCTCGGCGGCCGCCTTTGATGTGGCGGCACCGCTTACCTTGAGGGCGACTTTTTTCTTTGGCTTCTTGAGCTCGTCTGCCACGGATGGCCTCTCTGATGCGGGTATGGGGCTGGGGCCGGGATGCAGCCCCGTGGCCGGCGCGGGCCGGCAGTCCGATTATTTTACCCCAGCGCGGCGCGGGGCCCTCGGCACGGGCGCGGCTTCAACGAAGGGAGCAGACACGCAAAGAAGGGCATGAGGGCTACCTTCCGGCAGGACGCGAGGGCCTAGAGATCGCCGGGGTGGTAGTCGTTGATATAGGCCTCGATGACCGCGGAGCCGGCGTCCGCCGAGGTGCGCGGGTAGCCGAACTCGATGCCGTTGACGTAGTTGCTCCCCACGTACTGCTTCGCGTAGTACTCGTTGCCGTTCTCCTTCCAGGAGGCGACGACCCAGGTCTTCCCCGTCGCCTTGTAGTCGACGTTGTGCGCGGAGGTGTAGGAGTCGAGAACCGACTGGAGGGTCTGGCCGGAGGCGTTGCTGCCGCCCCACGTGCGGACCTCGATGCCGGTGGACGACTCGCGGAAGGTCACGCCGTCGCCGTTGGCGGACGCGTCGATGAGCTCGTAGGTCGACGGCAGGGTCACGGAGTACCCGAAGCGGGGATTCGAGTAGGTTTGCTTGCCGGAACCGGTGGTCACGCACTTCTTTGCGGCCTCGATGGGGCTGACCTGGTCATCGGAGCCGGAATCCTTGTCCTTGGACTTTTCGTCCTTGGACTTCGAGTCGGAGTCCTGCTTCGCGCCGGAGTCGGCCTTCCCCGCCGTCGACTTGCTGGTGACGGTAACCCCGGACCCGCCTTGGGAGCCGGAAGACTGGGTCTGCTCCGAGGTCTGCGCCTGGTCGGGGGCCTTATCGGAGACCATGAAGAACGCGAAGGCGGCGATGCCCATGACGGCGATCGCGGCGACGACCACGGCGACGATGGTGCCGACGCTCGGACCGGACCGACGCGGGGCGCCGTCACGGGCCCCGAGCCCCCACGTTACGGCAACCCAAGAACGAGCAAGAAACCCCAGTGCAAAGCAGCCCTTACGGCTGGATGATGCCGCCGCCCAGGCACTCGAGGCCGTCGTAGATGACGGCGGACTGGCCGGGGGCCACGCGGCGCTGCGGAGCGGCGAAGCGCACGGTCGCGCAGGCAGCCTTCTTGTCCGCGGTAGACGCGAAGTCGCTGCCGCCTGCCGGGCCGGGACCGCCATCGCCCGCGCCGCCGCAACCGGTGACCTCCAGCTCGCACGGCACGAGCTCGCCCGTGTGACGCGTGCGCACGACGTAATCCCCCGCCGCCGGCGGCTCGCCCGCGATCCAGCGGCAGTCGCCGAGCACAAGCTCGCGCGTGAACAGCGCGGGGCTCATGCGGTCGGCGGTCACGTAGACGGTGTTTGTCTCGACGTCCGTGCGCACGACGTAGCGCGCGGGGCCGCCGCCCAGGTCGAGCCCGCGACGCTGCCCCACGGTAAAGAGGAACGCGCCGTCGTGGTGCCCGAGCACGCGGCCGGTCTCGAGTTCAACGACGTCGCCCGCGCGGCGCTCGAGCGTGTCAAGCAAAAACGTGCGGATACCCACGGGGCCGATGAAGCAGATGCCGTCGGAGTCGGGCTTCTTCTCCAGCCCGAGCCCGCGCTCCGCGACCATGCGCCTGACCTCGGTCTTGTTCGGTATGTCGCCGATGGGAAAGAGAGTCTTCGCGAGTACTTCTTTACCCACGCGCCACAGGAAATAGGTCTGGTCCTTGTGCTCGTCGGCCGCGCGGAGCAGGCGCGTCCGCCCATCGGCGTCCGCATCGACGCGCCCATAGTGACCCGTGGCCACAAAGTCCGCGCCCGCCGCGAAGGCCTTGTCGGCGAAGGTGCCGAACTTGACGGTTTGGTTGCACATGACGTCGGGGTTCGGCGTGAGGCCGTGGGCGTAAGCGTCGACGAGGTAGTCGACGACGGTCGCCTTGTACTCGGCCTCGCAGTCCCAGACCTCGAGATCAATGCCCAGGCTCACCGCCACGCGCTCGGCGTCGGCGAGGTCGTCCGCCCAGGCGCACTTGAAGCCGGGCAGGTCGCGCGACCAGTTGCGCATATAGACGGCGGTCACGTCGTGGCCCGCCTCGCACAGCAGCGCGCAAGCGAGCGCGGAGTCGACGCCGCCGGAAAGACCAGCATAGACGCGCGCCATCAGGCATCGCCCCTCTCTGTGTCGGGCACCTGGACAGAAGCGCTCGCAGAACCGGTGCGAGCAGCCGCGGCGCGAGCGGTTCCGATGTTGCCGGAGGCGCCCTCGCGGCGCCCCACGCGGGCCGCCTCGGCCCTCACGGCGCGCGCGATCGCGGCGGCGGCGTAGTCGACGTCCGCCTCGGTCGTCGGACGCCCGAGCGTGATGCGCAGGCTGCCGGCGGCGACCTCGGCGGGAGCGCCCATGGCGGCGAGCACGTGCGACGAGTGCATCTTGCTCGCGGCGCAGGCCGACCCCGTTCCCACGCTCACGCCCTCGCGCTCGAGCGCGATCACGAGCCGGCGCGCCTCGAGCCCCGGGAAGCTGATGTGCAGAAGCCCCGGAAGGCGCAGCTTGCCCTGGCGCGGGCCGGACACGACGGCCCAGCCGAACTCCCCGCACAGGGCGCGCTGCAGGCGGTCGCGCAGGCGGGCGAGCCGGCGCGCCTCCTCGCCCCGCCGCGCCGCGGTGAGCTCGAGCGCCTTCGCGAAGCCGATCACGCCGGCGACGTTCTCGGTCCCCGAGCGCACGCCGTTCTCCTGCCCGCCGCCAAGCACGAGCGGCCGCAGGGCCACGTCGTCGGAGGACCACAGGAGCCCCACCTGCTTGGGGCCATAGATCTTCGCTGCCGAGAGGGTCAGCATATCGCACCCGAGCGTGCCCACGTTGACGGCGAGCGAGCCCGCCGCCTGTGAGGCGTCGGTATGGAGCCAGATCGGCTCCCGCTCCCCCGCCGCCAGGCGCCGGTCGCGCTCCGCGGCGACGACGCGCGCGATCTCGCGCACGGGCTGCACCGCGCCGACCTCTCCGTTGGCAAGCTCGACCGAGACGAGCCTCGTCGCGGGCGTGATCGCGGCGGCGACGTCTGCGGCGCTGACGCGGCCGTCGGGCCCCACGCCCACGACCGCGCACCCGCCGCCCGCGGCCGCCGCGCACGCGAGCACGCTCTCGTGCTCGACGGCGTCCACGACCACATGGGCGTCCGGGCCCGCCGCTGCGAAGGCAAGGTTGTTCGCCTCGGTGGCGCCCGCGGTGAAGGTCACGTTGCCGGGGCGGGCGCCGATGGCGTGGGCGCACGCAGCGCGCGCATCCTCGACGTCGGCTCGGACGGCTCGGGCGGCGGCGTAGGGCGCGCTCGGGTTCTCGAACGCATCTGTGAAGTAGGGCAACATCGCGTCGACAACCTCGGGGTCCATCGGCGTGGCGGCGGCGTAGTCCAGGTAGACGGGGCGACGATCGGCCGAAGCGGCGCCGGCAGCCCCCGCGACCCCGGCGGTACCGACTGCCCCAAGGGTTTCTTGCCCGGTATAAGCGAACGTCACTGGGAATCCCTCTCGTCGCCGATCTTCAGGTTCTCAAAGCGCCCAGAGATGAACTCGTCGCTGTAGTGCGTGTCCACCCACTGCTCAAAGGCGTTCGCGGGCGGCACGCCGGCGTCGCGGGCGGACTTGCGGTTGAAGCACACGAGCGTCATGCCGATGTCCGCCACGAGGTAGACCGCCACAAGCGTGACGAAGAGGATCTGCCGCTGCGAGGTGGGCATGCCGATCTGATAGAGCAGCTTGGGCATGATGACGCGCGTCCACACGATGCCGAGCAAGCCCCAGAAAAAGAGGAACCGCCACGCCACCCACTGCGTGATGTGGTCCGGCAAGTGCAGGTACGTCCACGACTCGGCGTTGAAGAGCACTTCCATGGCCCAACCGGTGATCTGCTCGAGGCCGCCGCCGATCGCCGCGGAGATGAGGAAGACCTGCCACGTCTTTGCCCCGTGGCGGCGCATCTGGAAGCACAGCACGGTAAGAAGGACCGCTCCCGTGCCGTACAGCGGGCTGAAGGGACCCCACACCAGGCCGACGCGGTTCTCGGTGAGCCCCGCGGTCACGAGCATCCAGACCTCCTCAAGCAGAAGCCCCGCCATGCAGCCGACGAAGAAGATGATGATGACCTGGTACCAGCCGAGGCTCATGTTGTCGAGGTACTCGTCGACGGCGTCGTTGGTGGCCTGCCAGCGGGCGAACACACGGGCCAGGCCGCGCTTCTGGCTCGCGCGCGCCATCTCGCGCTCGAGCGCGTCGTCGGACTCGACCATCGCGCGGACGGCGGGCTCGAGGTCCTCCTCGTCGATGCTGCGGCCGCGCTGGAGCCACTCGGCGAAGTAGACGACCACACGGACGAAGCCGCGCACGATCTCGATGAGAAGGACGAGCAGAAGTAGGGTGTACAGCATAGGGGTAAGGGCTCCTAGCGACGTCGGACGGGCAGCGTTCTGCCTTTTGCGTCTATGGTAGCGCAGAGGGTGGCCCGGCAAGAAAAAAGGCACCCCCGAAGGGTGCCCGTCATTTCCTGGAGGCGAAGCCCGGATTCGAACCGGGGGTGAGGGCTTTGCAGGCCCCTGCCTTACCACTTGGCCACTTCGCCATATGAAAGAGGCCGGAGTGACCGGCCTCGGTGCTCACATGGAGCGGGCTACGGGGTTCGAACCCGCGACCTCCACCTTGGCAAGGTGGCGCGCTACCAACTGCGCTAAGCCCGCAAGCGCAAGGGATAATATACGGGAACCGTCGGCCTCGCGCAAGCCCAAATTTCAAATTCGTTGGAAAAAATTTTGGGACCCCGGCCTTTCGCGGAGCGGAACACGGACGATCCGCATGAATCCGCAGCTTAAGCCCATATCTATTCGCATCGCAGTGTCCACTCGCGGTATCGAGCCCATATCCTACCCTCCCGCAGTGTTCCCGACTGGAACGGAGCCCACATTGCCACGCCCCGCAGTGTTCCAGAGCGCTGCGGGGCGGGGCAATGTGGGCTTCAAACAACTTCCTGGCACTGAGGTGGATACCGATGTGGGCTCCGGGCGACTTCCCGACACTGCGACGACGGTAGACCTAGGCTCGCGGCGATCGCCGCCCCTTGGCAAGAAGCGCAAAGGCCTCGCGCGCAACAAAAAAGCGGCCGACCGATTGGTCGACCGCCTGCAATTCATGGAGCGGGCTACGGGGTTCGAACCCGCGACCTCCACCTTGGCAAGGTGGCGCGCTACCAACTGCGCTAAGCCCGCGTGACGCGAGAAATAACTATACACGAGCACCCACAGGCGCGCAAGGACTTTTTTCGACTTTCTTTGGCGAGGGCGGAATACGGCAATGATCGCACGTTGCCGCCTTTGCTACGAGTAGGATAGCTGCACCGGCATGTGAGCCAGCAGCTTGTCAATCGCCATGCTTTGGAGGCCGCATATTGAGCACGGGAACAGCCCAAGAGTCTGATCGCACGACGCTTTTGCTGCGGCGAGCCCCATTGCTGCTCGCCATGTGCTTCCCCCTTGTGCCTCACCACTACGCGCTCGTCGAGTTCTCCGTTCACGTCGTGTACGAACCTTTGGCATTCTCTCCGATCGCCATCGCCTTTGCCTTTGCACTTGTGTCCAGCTCAAGAGTCCGGCATTCAGCTCTCCCCAGACTCGGCCCCAAGCTTCTGCTCGCCTCTGCGCTGCTTCTCGTGGGATGCGACATCGCCTATGTCGCCTGGAGGCTCGGCCATGACATCCAGATACCGATGACATCCCTGCAGCCTTTGGATGTTCTTGCCCAGTCGCTTCTTTTGACGACATGCGCCCTTCTACCTGAGCACAAGCCTGCCGAGGATGACCTCCCTCGCAACTCGAGCCAGAAAGCCAGCGACACGGCCTTCGCGTTCGTCATTGGAGCACTTCTTCCCCGGGCGCTCGGCTTACTCAGTTTTGCGTTTCAAGGCTCAATCCCCGGGCAAATAACTGTGTGCGTCATCTCAGGGGCAATCGGATATTTCCTAGTCACCAGATTCAATCGGCGCGCCGGCAATTCCGACCCCCAAATCACCGTGCCCCGCCCCGCTTTGCTCGGGCTTTTGTTCTCTTCCTCATTCGACGAGCTCACGCTAACCGCCCTGTGCAGCGCGCAGGTCAATCTCGACTCTCAAAATGCCGCCGCGCTCAGAGGCGCTGCACTCGGCTACGCCATAGCCTTCGCCTCCTATGTCCTGATCATTTTGCTTATGGGCCTCATTCTTTGGCTACTCCTGCGCGCACGGCCGCAGGATATAGGGTCCTCTTCGGGCAAGCCCTCGGCACCCGCTCATAACCTCGAATCGCTCAGCGAGCGCCAGCAGCAGGTTTTATCCATGGCCTCCGACGGCCTGTCCGATACCGAAATCGCTCAGTCCCTTGGTCTTGCGCCCGGCACTGTGAGCAACCATAAACGTCGAGGCCTCGAACGACTCGGCCTTGCCGGAGTCGCCGATCTTTGCGAAAACACCCACGCCCAAAACGAACAGGCACTCACCGAAGTTCCGTCACGGCGCCCCATCGTCAAGGCAATCCTTGGAATCGCCGCTATGACGCCCCTCTGCATCGCGCCCTTCATCCCCGCCGCTCCCGACACCGCATATTGCCTCGCTATTGTGCTTGGACTCCTTATGTGCTTTACCTCAGCCTTACTCCAACCGCAATCGCGCGGATCCGCAGATCGGCAGAGCAAAGAAGTGCAGGAGCTGCATTCGAGCATTTGCGCCTTCTCCTTTGTCCTCGGCATAGGGATTGCCTTGTGCTGGTCCTTCCCGAACACGGTCACCGCCGTCGCCATCTGCGCATCGGTTTTTCTCATAGTCATCGTGTCATTTTCCGGTTGGATTGCGACCAAGGGCGCCTCGAGGCCCCGCAGCAGCGGTCTCCGAATCGCGGACGATACGACCCTGCACGCAGCCCTTGCGTTTCTTGCGGCGGGGCTGATCCTTGCCGCGCACGCATCCCAGCTTCTCGGCATGCTGCCCGCCACGGCGTCACGGTGTCATCTTGTGGCTCAGCTATGCATAGTCGTCACAACCGTAAGGTTAACCGGCATTCTGATGCGACTCGGCCAGGCCAACGCCACCGACGAAGCAGCCGGCAGCACCTCGGCGACTAAAGAAGCCTTCCTTAGGTCAAAGGGCGTCGGAGACTTGGAAGCCGAGGTTCTCACGCTCTCGGCACAGGGTTATACAAGGCCCCAAATCTGTGACCTGCTTCACATCGCCGCAGGCACAGTAAACAGCAGTCGAGCCTCCGCCTATAAGAAACTCGGCATCCACAGCAAAGACGAGCTACTCAGATTACTTGAGGAAATCGCAGGTAAAGACTGTCGTTAAAACCGCATATCCCCTCGACACCCAATGCCCCGCCCTCCGTAGGTAGACTCCTTCTCGATCGCTCACGCCCAATTGGAGCCCTAAGAGAACGGAGGCGCGATGTTGGTCGAACTCAGGGATTACACGAAGATCATCCAAGGCGTCACGGTGCTGGACAAAGTGAGCCTCACCTTGGAAAGCGGGAAGATCTACGGCGTGAAAGGCAAGAACGGCTCGGGCAAAACGATGCTGTTGCGGGCATTGGCCGGTTTGATCTATCCGACGGCAGGCTCCCTTCTTATTGATGGCACGCCGCTCGAGAAAGGTCATTTTCCCCCGAGCGTTGGCGTGCTCATCGAAACCCCTTCGTTTGTGCCGAACAGAACCGGGCTATCGAACCTCCTGGAGATCTCCGAGATCAAGGGCCTGATATCGGGCCAAACAGTGGCCCGGGCGCTTCAAGCCGTCGGCCTCGACCCCAAAGACCGCAGGCCGGTCAGAAAGTACTCGCTAGGAATGCGCCAGCGACTTGGAATAGCCTGCGCGGTCATGGAGCGGCCCTCGCTTCTGCTTCTCGACGAACCGGTAAACGCCCTCGACCCCGCCGGCGTCGAGATGGCGTGCCAACTCTTTGACGGCGCAAGGCGCCACGGTGCGATCGTCGTCATCGCCTGTCACGACTCGGAGGAGCTCGAGGGACTCTTCGACGAGCGCATCGACCTTTCGGACGGCAGGATTGTCGGGAGGCGATGCCCCCATGAATAAGCGCAAGAAGAAAACTAGGGCGGTCCTTGCTGTGCTTCTTGCGGCTTTTGCCGCCCTCCTCTACGTCCATCGCTTCAAGGAAGTAAACGCCGGGATCAATTACTCGGTCGAGAAGGCCCAAGTCGGAGAGCCTGTCCAAGCTAATCTAAGCGGCGCATCCAGCGACTCGCTTTCAACTATTACGGTCGCAAGTGCTCGCGAGCTCACACCGGACGAGCTCGCCGAACTCTCGGCCCGGCCTCCCCTCGAAGGCTATCTGGACGAAGATGCCCACGTCGTACTTGTCTTCATCACCACCGATGATGGCGAGGTGAGCACGGCGGAGGCAACGACCGGAATCTGCCTCCAATCCGGGGTCACCTCCTGGCAGTGCGACCCGATGATCGGCATCGAGCTGGCAGAGGATCCGCTGTCCACGATTGAGTCCGACGGAGCCGCCATCGCTCTGGCGTATTTGGTCTCTCCCGCCCGATCCGGCGGGCAGGCCTGGGCCGACCTGAACAACAAGGGCTTCTCTTTGGTCACCTCAACGTGGCCTCAGCGGGTGTCCGTCGAGCTTGGGAGGATTGAGCCGTGGTCGCTTACGAGCTAAGGCGTGCTTTTACCGGATATGAGTTCAGAATCGCCCTGTTCGCCGCGCTCTGCCTTTCGATGTTGCAGCTTTGCTTTGTCCCGCTGCAATACTGCGTTGGAGACGCATGGAGCCAATGGCGATCGGGCGCATACGGCATGCCCCCGTCAGTCTGGGCCTCTTGGATAGGAGGCACCCCACAGTCCATCTGGTCGGCTCTGTTCTACTACCTTGTGCCGCTCCTCTGCTGCGCCCCGTTCGCCTCATCGGCGTGCACGGACCTCAGCGGAGGCCTGGCCCCCGTGCTCGCCTCGCGGTCGAGCGCACGCGAGTACACGCTCTCCAAGATGCTGGCAAGCTGCGCCTCCGGTGTGTTCGTTTTTGTGGTCCCCCAGGTCTTGAATCTACTTGCCACCATGCTGCTTGTACCCTTGATTCCCCCAGACCCCGTTACGCTGTTGTTCCCCATCACCTACCGAGCTGCCGCGGCCGAGCTGTACTATTCCTCTCCCCTGCTCTACACGCTGCTCTTCTTGGCAGTCGGGTCCGCCTTCATCTGTCTCCTGAATTGCGCCTGCATCGCCTGCTCGAGTCGATTGCGGTCCCGCCTGCTCATCTCGTTTTTGCCGTTTCTGGGGTGCATGCTGCTGAATTTCCTCCTGAGCACGATCGGCCTGGCGTGCTATTCGCCGGAGAACATCCTGAGCCCCTACCAGCAATACCCGGGGATGAGCATCAGCCTTACGGTCGCACTTCTTGGCCTTTTGCTTGCCACGGTTGTGGGGTACGCGGCAATCAAATCGCAAAGGGTTGATGTCTTGTGAGGTCGCATGGCAAGAAGTGCCCTCCCGAGATATCAAGGGCTTTGGCGCTATCCCGCCACTTTGCACGACCTGGGAGCATGGCCGCATGCGGGTTCATGGTCGCATTCGTTGTCTTCGACTCTGCGGCGATCGCGCTGTCATCGAACGCGCGTGGCTATTCCCCGCCATCGCCGCTTGACGCTTTCTTGCTCCTGTACTACGGCGAGCCTGAGCACGCGCCGTCTTCACGCTTTTATGTGACCGTCCCCATAACATGGCTCATAGGCCAGGCCCTGTTTTTTGCTTATATCGCCTGCGCGCTCTTTTGGGCCGACGGCGGTCGAGGGAGGCAATTCCTGCTGCGCGCCGGGTCCTCGAGGGTGTGGTGGTCCTCCCTATGCCTGGCCGTGCTAACGATGACGCTTGTTCGCTTCCTCGTATCCATAGCCGTCTGCACGGCCTTTCCAGCCGTCTCCTTTTTGCTAGGGATCAAACCGAGCGTAGGAGGGCCCTTCCCCATTGGCTCTTTAGGACCCTCGCCCCGGGTCGCGCCGCATTTGGCCTTCTCTGTCTTGCTGCCACAGATTTTACTTGCCCAGCTCCTGGCTTTCTTGTCGCTTAACCTGGGAGAGTTCTGGTCATTCGCGTGCGTCGCGGCGTTTTCCGCCCTCTCGGCGATCGCGCCGGGAGCTTTGCTCTTCGGCGACTGGAGCATGCTCGCCAGAAACACGATTTGCTGCCCCGGCGGCGTAAGCCCGATAGCCATCGAAGCGCTTTGCCTTCTTCTGGGTGCTCTGCTCTGGGCAATTGGCGCCCTCAGGGTGACGTCGCGCGTCGAGCTCATGTAAACACAGGTCACGACCAATGGAGCCACATGCCATCCCATATAAAGAAACTCGCGAGGTCTTGCCGCGCAAACCGAGGCCTGTTGCTGTCCCTGCTGATCATCTCCGCAATCGTCGTTCGGTATAACCAAACGGGATTCGCGAGGTCTCTTCCCCCGGGAAGCCGCCCGTCCCCCATAGACTTCATAATCTTCGATATGGGAACGGACGGTCAGCTGAGCATCGCTTGGCTTCTTGCCCCGCTCTGCTCGATGGCGCTCGTGTCTATGGTGCTTAGCCCCGAGGCGCACCAGATGGCGGTTCTCGGCCACGGCTCGCTGCGAAGGCTATGGATTTCCGAGGTGGCTGATGCCGTCTTGACTGCCGCGCTCGTATCGATTGTCGTATTCCTCGTCTCCTTGTTATGCGGGCTCGTGACGGCGGCCGCCCAGGGCGCCTGCGCCGTGATGACGGGACAAGAATTCCATCCGAGCGCAAGTCAGGTTTTTGTTGCCCTCGCCTGCTTGGTCCATCTGGTGTCAGCGACCTTCTTTGTAACGCTGGCATACCTGGGCACAAGAAGAATCACCGGAAGCTGGCTGGGCTCATTCGCCATGACCCTTGTGCTTCTGCTTCCAAGCGTCACGGACGGGAACTCGTTTGTGAGCGATCTTTTGCGCAATATCCCCGGCGTCGCGTTCGTCGAGAACCCCATCCACGCTTTCGTCGCGTTTCAGAGCGTCGATTGGCAGCGGTGGCTTGGCGGTGAGGCCCCGCACCTCTGGTTTTTGCCTCTGGTATCCATACTGTTGGCCGTAATCGTGTACAGCCTCTCGAATCGGCAAGAAGCGCCATGGCGATAAGGACCGTCAAAATCCTTCGCTCCCGCGCAGCCAGTGATGGGGCACCGACCTAACCGACCGAGGATGAGAGCCGCTCCGCGTCCGCGGGCCGCGCCGAGTACATCTTCACCAGCCGGACGACGGTGCCGGAGCCCGAGGTCTTGGGGCCGATGGTCACCGAGTCCGCCAAAAGCCGCATGAGCTTAATCCCGCGCCCGCGCTCGGCGAACGAGTCTCCTTCGGGCTCGGCAGCGGCCCCGCCCCCGCCGGCGCAGCCGCAGCCCCCCGACAAGAAGCCCTCCCCGCAGTCGGCAACGTCGACGACGACGCGGTCCGCGTACGCTGCCACCGTGACCAGCACCCCGTCGGCACAGGTATGGTCCACCGCGTTGCCCACCGCCTCGCCCGACGCGAGGTTCATGTCAAAGAGGTCGTCGTCGGAGAGCGGCAGCTCGGCGATCATTCGCTGCAGGCGATTGCGCGCGCAGTCGAGCTTGTCCTTATCCACCCGAAACGTCGTGCGCCACTCAGGCAAGGTGTTCGCGGGGAGCTCGGGCACCTCGGTGGAGTCACCCGCGCGCGCGACGGGCACGAGGTCCGCCATCCGCATAACGACGAGCGCCCGGTACACCCTGTCGGCCACGTTGGTGAGCGAGATGAGCCCGCCCACCTGCCGCATGCGACGCATCTCGCGCAGAATCATCCCGAAGCCGGCGGAGTCGGCGTAGGAGGCGTTGGCCATGTTGAGCACGACGCGCCGGCAGCCGGAGTCGATGAGCTCGTCGACGAGCTCGCGCACCTTGGGCGCCGACCTCACGTCGAGGTCGCCGTCCACGCTCACCTGCGCTATGTTCGTCTTCGTCGTCATACCCAGAGCATGCCCAGCAAGAAACCCCGCTAAACACCCGGATTGCCCAGGGGGCACAAATTGGCCTACCCGAGCGCGTCGAAGCGCAGCGAGACCATGGCCACGTCGTCCTCGAGCTTGTGTCCCGTGAACGCCTCGACGGTGCCCAACAGGCGGCTCAGGAAGCCCTCATACGGCTTTTGGGGGTCGCTCTCGCGCATGACCATGTCGCGCAGCCCCTGCTCGCCGAAAAAGGCTCCCGAGGGGTCTCGGGCCTCGGTCGTGCCGTCGGTGTACAGCAGCAGCACGTCGCCCTCGCCGATGCCGATCGAGCCGTCGCGGTAGGCGATGTCGTGGAAGGCGCCGACAACGCCCGATTGCACGTCCAGAAGCGTCATCTCCTGGCCGCCCGCGCGCACGAGCAGCGCGGGCGGGTGCCCCGCGGAGCAGTACGTGATGGTCGACGACGCGAGGTCGATGATGCCCACGAACAGCGTGGCGAACGTCTCGACGCGCGAGAACCCGAGCAGAAACTCGTTAAGGCTCCGCACCATGCGCGCAGGCGCGAGGCCTTCCCAGGCGTAGGCGCCGAGCGCCGTCTTTACCGCGGCGGAGACCGAGGCGGCCTCGACGCCCTTGCCCGAGACGTCGCCCATGATCACGCAGGCGCGACGGTCTGGCAAACAGATCAGGTCGTAGAAGTCGCCGCCCACGAAGGCCGAGGCCGTGGCGGAGGAGTAGACGCCCTGGGCATCGATGCCCTCGACGTGCTGCAGCTCGTTTTTCATCCCCGACTGGAGAGCCTGCGAGATGCGCCGGTTCTCGTAGCGGGTCTTCTCGCCCTCAAGGACGTCGCGCAGGCACGAGGCCAGGCGCGCGAGGAAGGCGAGGTCGACCTCGTCGAACGGCTCGGCTCCGTCCGGTCGAAGCATGAGGCAGGCGCGCCGCGCACCTGCCGCCTCGCCGCCGTCCACCAGGACCGCCTCGCACGGCTCCCCGAGCTCGCGCAGGCGCTCGCGCAGGCGATCGCCGGGCATGAGCGGCACGACCGACACGCCGTCGATCGCGTGGCCCTCGCACAGCTCGTCGATGTCGCAGTCGAACTCCTGGCGCCCCGTGAGCGGGAGCGTCGCCGCGAGCTTTCCCGACTCGACCTCCACCTCGGCGAAGGCGGCGTCGAGCTCGCCCGCCGCCTCGCGCAGCATCCCCTCGATGGCGTCGCGCGGGTTCCCGGAGTCGCCCGCGCCGAGAGCCTTCTCGCGAAGCTCGGTCAGAATCTCGTCGAGGCGCGCCGAGCGCTGCGAGCGCATGGCGGCGAAAGCCCCCACGAGCTGGACCGCGAGGTAGTGCGCCACGGAGTCGAGCAGCCGCGCCTCCTCCTTGTCGATGGGGTACTGGCGCTTCCAGCCCACCTCGATGATCGAGATGACCTCGCCGTCGAACCACACGGGCACGGCGATGAAGCTGGTGAAGGGCGGCAGGAGCTTGGACTGGATCTTTATGATCTCGCGAGTGTCCTCGTTGACGACCTCTCGCGATGTCAGGCGCCCCGCGCGCAGGGCGTCGCCGGTCGGCGGCGCGACGCGCAGGCGGACAGCCTTTCCGGCGCGCGTGGCGAGCGTCTCGACCGTGCGCCCGAAGTGCATGAAGCGCGGGACCCGGGCCGCGTCGATGTCGCCCGCCAGGCCGCGCAGGTGAAACCCGTCGGCACCGGCGAGGTACACGATCGTGCCGTCGGCGTCGAGCGTCTGGTAGAGCCGCTCGAGAACGCGCGAGAAGAGCTCGCCGACGTCCGGGGCGTCGAGGGTGTCGAGCACGATGTTGAAGGCGCCCGAGAGGCGCTTGTTCGCTCGCTTGAGGTCGTCGACCGCCCGGTCGTGCTCGCGGGCGTCGGCGAGCCCTCCGTCTGCCGCGTGGGCAACGAGCAGGTACGTCTCGCCGGGTGCCGTCACCGACTCGCATCGGACCGTCACGGCGCGAAGCGCGCCGTCGAGGCCGCGACACATGGCGGGAGCCGAGGAGCCGTCGAGCGCAAAAGGCAGGTCCTCCACCGAGGACGCGACACCGGACGCGGTCGATGCGTCGGCGTCGTCTAGATCGGGAAAGAGGCCCTGCACATAGAGCCCCGCCACATCGACTCCGCCGGCAGCCAGAAGCTCGGAAGCCTCCTCGTTGGCAAGAAGCACCCTGCCCGCCCCGTCAAATACGAGCACGCAGTCGCTCGTGAGCTGCAAAAGACGCGAGAAGGTGCCCGCGAGGCTCCCCTCCCCGATTCCCTCCACGTGGCGCCTGGAGAGCGCCGTCTTCGACCTTGGCATGCGCGCGGCAACCTTTCGTCCGAGGCCGCGCGATGGCGTTAGCCGACCTCGTAGAGGTCCTTGGCCTCCAGAAACGCAAGGCCGCTCTCGCGCAGCTTGATCTCCAGCGGCTCACCGGTGGCCTTGATCACGTCCACCGTGCGCTCGCCCATGGAGCAAGTGTAGGCGTATTCGACGTTGAGGTCACACGACGCGAGGCGATCGAGGAGGTGACCCAGCGCACCAGGGACATTCTCGACCTCGGCGGCGACCACGCGTGCGCACATGGCGTTGTAGCCCTTCTCGCGCAGCATGGCGGCGGTCGTGCGCGGTTTGTCGCAGATCACGCGGATAATGCCGAAATCCACCGTCTCGGCGACCATGAGGGCGTGTATCTGGACGCCTTCCTGGCCGAGGAGCTTGCACATGGCGGCGAGCTTGCCGGGGCCGTCGGGCAAACAGACTGTGAGCTGATCGATCATGGTGTGCTCCCTTCGCGTATGTCGGTGCTGTGTTGACATCATGCTAGGGTCGACACTGAAGGGACGCGACCGCCCGAAATGCTCAGGTTTCTCGGTATTTCGCGTTTGGACACAAGGGGCGCGGGACACGGTCGGCAAGGTCAAAGGCACGGAGAAGACCATCGGCTCAGCTCCACGAAACAAGGCATTGAGATACGAAAAGGGTGGCTCCAAAGAGAGCGAGAACCTACTGTTACGCAGCGCTGCCATGTAGGCTCCAAAGAGAGCACGAACCTGCTGTTACGCAGTGCTGCGGCGTACTTAGATACAAAAAGAGGATCTCCGAAGAGACCCTCTTGAATTCGTGGTGTCGGAGGCGGGACTTGAACCCGCACGACCTTTTAGTCAGTCACTAGCACCTCAAGCTAGCGCGTCTGCCAATTCCGCCACTCCGACTTGCTGCGCTTTCGCGCGATAAAGAATATAACACGGCCGTCAAACCTCGCGCAACCCCCAATTTCAAATTTCTTTGCAATAGAGGGTTTTTGTTCTCCATGCGCAAAGCTGCACAGGCAAAACCGCTGCTATTCGCAGTGATTCCATCGGGAGTCCGGCCTCGCCCAGTCTCAGATACTCCCCTATCCGTTTCGCACGCCACCATTCGCCGGGTTCATGCAAAGAATTCCAACAGTCACGCAGGAATGTGCACAGAGATAAGGACCTGTTGGCCTGGTTGCAAAGAATTCGAGAGTTGTTGGTCTGCTTGCCAAATAATCGGGAGTTCTTGGTCCATTTGCGAAGAAAACAGGAGTTGTTGGTGCTCGGGGAACCAACAGAACGGTATTTCTTTGCAAACGGGCCAACAACTCGCGATTTCTTTGCAGAAGCTCGGCTGAGGCGCTCCGCGTAGCGCGCGGGTCGCTCATTCGACAGACGCATTTCGCGCGAACCAAAGTACCGTTAAACGCAAGCCACAGACCCGCCAAGTCAGTTGGCCGTAAGCAGCTCACGAGCCGAAGCCCGTTAAGTGAAAGCCGCGGACTCGCAAAGTAAGATGGTCGCAAGATCCGCCCGCGCAGGAGGCACGGCACTTGAAGCCGCCCGTTTGTCTCTGGCGCAGTTCCGCATGAGCCGAAGGCGACTAAATGTCGCCTTCGTGCGAAGAGGACTGTTTGAGCACAGAGACAAACGGGCGGCTTCAAGTGCCGCGGGCCAACGCGCAAGCAGTGTTGTCCGAGCAGACAACTTACTTAGCGAGCCCGCGGCTTCAAAAAGCAAGGTCTACAAGGCCAGGAGCCTACAGCTCGATAGAGCTCTCCTTGATCGGGTTCGGCGCCGCGAAATGGCAAGCGCAGAAGTGGCCGGGCTCGACCTCGCGGAACTCCGGACGCTCCTGGGAGCACTTCTCGCAAGCCATGGGGCAGCGGGTGTGGAAGCAGCAGCCGGAAGGCGCGTCGATCGGTGAGGGCGGATCGCCCGCGAGAATGATGCGCTTACGGGTAGCCTGGATGTCCGGGTCGGGCACGGGCACCGCGGAGAGCAGCGACTGGGTGTAGGGGTGGAACGGCGTGTCGTAGAGCGCCTGCCAGTCGGCGTACTCCATCATATTGCCCAGGTACATGACACCGATGTTGTCGGAGATGTGCTGGACGACCGAAAGGTCGTGGGCGATGAAGAGGTACGCGGTGCCGGTCTCGTCCTGCAGGTCGTTGAGGAGGTTCAGGACCTGCGCCTGGATGGAGACGTCGAGGGCAGAGACAGGCTCGTCGCAGATGATCAGCTTCGGCTTGAGCGCGAAGGCGCGGGCGATGCCCACGCGCTGGCGCTGACCACCGGAGAACTCGTGCGGGTAACGGTTGATGTGCTCGGGGTTCAGGCCGACCATGTCGAGCAGGCTGCGGACGTACTTCTCGCGCTCGGCGGCGTCCTTCATGACGCCGTGGATGATCAGCGGCTCAGAAACGATCTCGCCGATGGTCATGCGGGGGTTCAGCGACGCGTAGGGGTCCTGGAAGATGAACTGCATGTTGCGGCGCATCTCCTTGAGCTCCTTCTTGTTCATCTTCGCGACGTCCTTGCCCTCGAAGAGCACGGTGCCGGAGGTGGGGTGCGTCAGGCGCATGATGCAGCGGCCCGTAGTGGACTTGCCGCAGCCGGACTCGCCGACGAGGCCGAAGGTCTCGCCAGGGTAGATGTCGAAGCTCACGTCGTTGACGGCGTGGACGCTCTTCTTGGAGAAGCGCTTGCCGAAGACACCTGACTCGACGGGGAACTCCTTGCAAAGGTGCTGCACAGAGAGCAGCGGGGTGCGGGTTTCGGCCATTTAAGCCTCAGCTCCCTTCTGGTTCCGGGAGTTCTCGGGGGCGTGCGCCGCCACGAAGGACTCGTCTCCGGCATAGTGGCAGCGGGCGAAGTGGCCCTCGGAGACCTCGACGCGCTCGGGCGCCTCGGCGCGGCACTTGTCGGTTGCGTAGGGGCAGCGCGGCGCGAAGGAGCAGCCGGCGGGGACGTTGACGAGTGACGGCGGGTTGCCCTCGATCGGGGTGAGGGGGCGCTTCTCGCCGACCTCTGCCTTGGGGATCGAGTTCATAAGGCCCCAGGTGTAGGGATGGTGGGGCTGGTAGAAGATCTCGTCAGCGGTGCCCATTTCGACGGGTGCGCCGGCGTACATGACCATGATCTTGTCGGCCACGTCTGCGACGACGCCGAGGTCGTGGGTGATCATGATGATGGCGTTGCCGTTCTTCTGCTGCATCTCCTTCATGAGCTCGATGATCTGGGCCTGGATGGTGACGTCCAGGGCGGTCGTCGGCTCGTCGGCGATGAGGATATCGGGGTCGCAGGCCAGCGCCATGGCGATCATGACGCGCTGGCGCATGCCGCCGGAGAACTGGTGCGGGTAGTCCTTGACGCGCTGCTCCGGGTTGGGGATGCCCACGAGGTCGAGGAGCTCGATGGCGCGCTTGGTCGCCTGCTCCTTGGAGTAGCCGCGGTGGAGGCGCAGGCCCTCCCCGAGCTGGCGGCCGATGGTGTAGACCGGGTTGAGCGAGGTCATCGGGTCCTGGAAGATCATCGCGATGTCGTTGCCGCGGATGTGCTGCATCTCGGCCTCGGACATCTTGAGGAGGGACTTGCCGCGGTAGCGGACGTCGCCGCCCTCGATGCGGCCCGGGGGCATCTCGATGAGGCCCATGATGGTGAGCGACGTCACGGACTTGCCGGAGCCGGACTCGCCGACGACGCCGAGGGTCTCGCCACGGTCGAGCGTGTAGCTCACGCCGTTGACGGCCTTGACCACGCCGTCCTCGGTGTGGAAGTACATCTTGAGGTCGTCGACCTCGAGCAGGTGCGAGCCCTCGGGGACGGGCTGCGACTTAAGGTCGACGTAGCCGTCGTCCTTCTTTTTTCCGAATGCCATCGTCTATCACGCATCCTTCATCTTGACGTCGAGGGCATCGCGCAGGCCGTCGCCGAGCAGGGTGAAGGCGAGGACCGTCAGCAGGATGGCGATGCCGGGCATGATCATGAGCCAAGGCTGGGTGGCCAGGTACTTCTGGCCGTCCTGGATCATGATGCCCCAGGAGGGGTTCGGCGGGGTGACGCCCATGCCGAGGAACGACAGCGCCGCCTCGGTGAGGATGGCGCCGCCGATGTTCATCGTGGCGTAGACGACGATGGACGCGACGGAGTTCGGGAAGATGTGGCGCGCGATGATGCGCAGGTCGGAGGCGCCCATGGCGCGGGCGGCGTCGACATAGTCGTTCTCCTTGACCGTGAGGATCGCGGAGCGGAACACGCGCGCGATCGACGGCCAGCCGAGGATACCGATGGCGATGAAGACGTTCGTGATGCCCTGGCCCAGGACGGCGAGAAGCACGATGACGAACAGCGTGTACGGGAACGCCAGGAAGACGTCCGCCAGGCGCATGATAATCGTGTCCCAGATGCCGCCGTAGTACGCGGCGAGGGCGCCCATGATGAGGCCGATCACCGTCGAGATAGCGGTGGCGAGAACGCCGACCGTGAGCGAGACGCGAGCGCCGTAGATGACGCGGACGAGCGTGTCGCGGCCGAGCGAGTCGGTGCCGAAGGGGTGCTCCGGCGAGGGCGGGAGCTTAGACATGGTGGCTGACATGGTGGTGTCGGTCTCGGTCGGAGAACCCAGCCACTGCGGGGCCCACAGGTCTGCGGTCACGGCCACGAGGATCATGAAGAGAATCCAGACCAGACCGATCATGGCGAGCTTGTTGCGGCGAAGGCGCTTCCAGGCGTCGCTCCAGAGGGTGCGGCTCTTCTGCGGCTTCGCGGCCTTGGCCTCGGCAGCTTTAGGAGTTGCTTCGTTGGACATATCTCGCACCTCCTTATTTCTCTGCCTTGTTGGAGCCGAAGCGGATCCTGGGGTCCAGGAACGCGTAGCTCACGTCAACAAGTAGGTTGATGACCATGACGACGATGACGATGATGGTGACGCCGCCCATGACGATGGGCCAGTCGCGCTGGCTGATGGCGTTGTAGATCTCGTTGCCGACGCCGGGCCAGTTGAAGACGGTCTCGGTGAGGATGGCGCCCGCGAGCATGGTGCCGAAGTCGATGCCGATATAGGTGACGACCGGGATCATCGCGTTCTTGAGGGCGTGGTGCCAGATGACGTCGCGGCGCGAGAGGCCCTTGGCGCGCGCGGTGCGGATGTAGTCCTGGTTCATGACCTCAAGCAGCTGCGAGCGCATGATGCGCGCGGTGTAGGCGGTCGAGACCGAGGCGAGCGTGACGGCGGGCAGGATGTAGTAGACCCAGTCCTGGAACTCGCCGTTGATGCCGCCGGCGCCGGAGATCGGGAGGTAGAAGCCCTCGCCCGTCGCCTCCTTGAGCCAGATGCCGAAGACCAGCTGCAAGATCATGCCCAGCCAGAACGCCGGCATAGCGACCATCGCTGAGGTGAAGAGCGTGACGAGCACGTCCCAGATCGAATAGCGCTTGATCGCCGAGACGAGGCCCGCGCCGATGCCGATCACCGCCTCGATGCAGATGGCGACGATAGCGAGCTTGACCGTGTACGGGTACTTCTGCGCCAGGATGTCCGCCACGGGCATGGACTTCTTGTAAGAAGTGCCGAGGTCGCCGTGGAGGAGGCCGCCGAGGTAGGTGACGTACTGCTCGGGAAGCGGCGTCGGGATGGTGTCGCCGTTCTCGTCGTAGACCGGGTTGCCGTTCTCGTCGGTGACGATCAGGCCGTGCTGCGCCTTGATGGCGATCTCCGTCTCGGGGCTCAGCGCCTTGTCGCCGGCGATGAGCTTGATCGGGTCACCGGGGACCACGTTCTGCAAAAGGAACATGATGATGGTGACGCCGAGGAAGACGGGGATGAACTGAAGAACTCGCTTCAGGATGTACTTGCCCATAGGGACTCCCCTGCTTGAATACTTGCGCCAAGGGGCTCTGTGTGCCCCTACGGTGCCAACCTGAACGTAATCTGAACGGCACCGCGCATAACCCATAAGAGGGGCGAAGCGCTCCCAGGCGACTTCGCCCCTCCTTAAAATACTAACGAACTAGCTGCTCAAAGCCCTAGACTAGGCGAGCTCGGCCACGCCCATGTGGTTGCGGCGGGCGGCGTCGAACTTGAAGGACTTGAACTTCTTGGAAGCCACGATCGAGTGAGCGTAGTACATGATCGGGGCGACCGGGCAGGCGTCGCCGATCTTCTCGTCGGCCTCCTGCATGAGCTTGACGCGCTCGTCGTCGTCAACGGTGTTGCGGGCCTTGTTCAGCAAGTCGTCGATCTCGGGGTCGGAGAACATGGAGCAGTTGTCGCCGCCGATGCCCGTGGAGACGAACAGCGAGTACAGGAAGTTGTCCGCGATCGGGTAGTCGGCGGTCCAGCCGAGACGGCCGGCCTGGGTGTTGCCGCTACGGTAGTCGGCGAGAATCGCCTTCCACTCGCGGGTGTCGGCCTGGGCGTCGATGCCGATGGCCTGGAGGTCGGCCTGGACCATCTCCATGATCTCCTTGTGGCCACCCTCGGGGTTATAGGAGATGGTGATCTTCAGATCACGCTTGCCGTCGGCGTTCGCGGGGTACTTGGCGTCGAGGAGCTTGGCGGCGGCGTCCTTGTCGTACTTGGAGTACTTCCAAGCGCCGGACTTGTAGCCCACGATCTTCGGCGGGAGGATGTCGTCGGCCGGCTTACGGATGCCGTTGTAGAGGGTGTCGCAGATGGCCTGACGGTTGATCGCCATCGAGATGGCGCGACGGACGTCGACGTCCTGCAGGACCTTGTCCTGGCAGTTGAGGTTGAGGTAATAGACGGAGGCCTCGGCGCCGGTCAGGACCTGCTTGCCCGGGGTCGCGGTGTAGCCGTCCTCGGCCTGGCCGTACTGGGACAGGGCGTCGGAGATGGACGCGGGCGGAACCTCGGAGACGTCGTAGTTGCCGGCGGTGAACTCGCGGTAGGCGGTCTCGACGTCCTTCTGGATGTTGAACTGGATGGCCTTCACCTTGGGCTTGTCGCCATAGTAGTCATCGAACGCCTTGACGTTGATGTACTGGCCGTCGACCCAGGAGCCGTCCATCTGGAAGGGGCCGTTGCCGATCGGGGCGAGGTAGAAGGCGTCGAGCGCGGCCTTGTTGTCGTCGTTGGCGACGAGGTCCACGGCCTTCGGCGCGGGGGCGAGGGCGGGGTGCGCGGCGACGTACGGGAAGTCGGCGTAGGGCTTGGTCAGCTTGACGACGAAGGTGTACTTGTCCTTAGCGGTGCAGCCGGAGAGCATGACCTTACCGGTGGTGTCGGCGAGGCACTCGTCGTAGCCCTCGACCAGGGCCAGGTGGTAATCGAGCACGCCGGCGTTGCTGTGGCCGTAGGAGGGGTTCACAACGCGGGACCAGCCGCGAACGAAGGACTCGGCGTCGACGTCCTCGCCGTTGTGGAACTTAGCACCCTCGTGCAGGTGGAAGGTGAACTCGGTGGCTTCGTCGTTGGCCTCCCAAGAGTCGGCCGCCTTCGGGACGAGCTTGTCGGCGTCATAGTCGAAGTCGGTGAGGGAGTCGAACAGGACGTAGCCGACCTGGGTGCCCTGGTCCTCGTTGAGGTTGTAGGCATCGATGCAGTCAGGGTTGGAGATGTAGTACTTGACGGTGCCGTCGGACGAAGCCTGGGCGCCGTCGCCGGAAGCGGCGGAGCCGCCGTCGGACTTCTTGCCGCAGGCGGCGAGGGCCGCGAGGGCGCTGGCGGCGAGGCCGCCCTTCACGAAGTTACGGCGGGTGACGCCGTGGTTCGTGATCTGAGCCATAAGATTCCTCCTCCTATACAACGGGCCGGGCAACCCATTTGCCCGAGCACCCGCATTCCCACCACCGCGCTCGGCAATCGTTGATGCGTCGCCGAACGCAGTGCGGTTTTATGAACTTAGGCTAAAAAACTGTATGGGAATTGACAGCAATTCGATTGTTACCCTTTATTTAACAAAACCATACCGCTCAGCAGAAAAAAGGAGACGGTCACCCGCCTCCTTCGTTGAAATTTCGACTTTATGGTACGCGAAGCGCTTCGTTACTTGAAAGCGATAGTACCCGTGGGGAACGTGATGGCCATCACGATGATGCAGACGATGAAGACCGTCGTGGTAATGACGGTGAGGCGATCAAGGTTCTTCTCCCAGATGCCTGAACCGGACGCAGCGTTGTACATGGAAGAAGCGATCATGTCCGAGACGCCGGTGCCTTTGCCGGAGTGCATAAGGACGAGGATCACGGTGAGGACGCCGGAGATGATGAGAAGCGCGAGGAGCACGTAGTTGAGCGGGTTCAAAGGGGTTCTCCTTTAGAGATTCGGTTCATACAGTCTGTAACTGTACCACAGCAAGAAGGGTCCTGTAATGAAGGGCACCGGGCGTCCCCAACTTGCACATCACCGTGGCACGAGACAAAAAACGCCCGCCGGCGGCGGGGCCGGCGGGCGCGGTGGCGCGAATCCCTGCGAGGCTAGGGGCTACTCCTCGGTGGCGAGCACGCGGCCCGTCATCTCCTTGGAGGGCTCGAGGCCCGCGAGAGTGAGCATCGTCGGGGCGATGTCGGAGAGGCGACCATCCTCGATGCCGTTGAGCTTGGCCTTCTCGTCGACGACGATGAAGGGCACGCGGTTCGTGGTGTGAGCCGTGAACGGGTGCTTGTGGCCCTCGGCGTCGACGTCGAACATGTGGTCGGCGTTGCCGTGGTCGGCGGTGATCAGCGCGAAGCCGCCCTTGGCCAAGATGGCCGGGATGACCTTGGAGAGCGCCGTGTCGACAGCCTCAACGGCCTTGACGGCCGCGTCAAAGACGCCCGTGTGGCCGACCATGTCGCAGTTGGCGAAGTTCACGATGTAGAAGTCGGCGCGGTCCTCGTTGATGGCCTCGACGAGCTTCTCGGTGACCTCGGGGGCGCTCATCTCGGGCTTGAGGTCGTAGGTAGCGACCTTCGGCGACGGAACGAGGACGCGCTCCTCGCCGGGCTTGGGCTCCTCGATGCCGCCGTTGAGGAAGAACGTCACGTGGGCGTACTTCTCGGTCTCGGCGGTGTGGAGCTGCTTGAGGCCGTTCTGCGAGATAACGTCGGCGAGCACGTTCTCGGGGAACGTCTTGGGGAAGGCCACCTCGACGTTGAACTCGGGGTCGTACTCGGTGATGGTGTCGAAGTGCGAGAGCTTGATCTGCTCGCGCTCGAAGCCATCGAACTTCGGGTCGGTGAACACGCGGGTCATCTGGCGGGCGCGGTCGGGACGGAAGTTGAAGAAGATGACCGCGTCGCCGGCGTGGACGCCCTCGTTGTGGCACGCGAAGGGCTCGACGAACTCGTCGCCACGCGGGTCCTTCTCGTAGTAGGCCTTGATGCCCTCGACCGGGCAGACCTCGGCGTCGGAGGCGTTGACGATGACGTCATAGGCGCGCTTGATGCGCTCCCAACGGTTGTCGCGGTCCATGGCCCAGTAACGGCCGGAGACGGTGGCGACGCGGGCATCGCAGCCGGTCTCCTCGTTGACCTTGGCAAGGAACTCGACGAAGCCCTTCATGATGTCGGCGCCGGACTGCGGGTCGACGTCGCGGCCGTCCATGAAGGCGTGGACGCGCACGGTCTTGACGCCGCGTTGGGCAGCCATCTTGACCAGGGCCTCGAGGTGGTTGATGTGCGAGTGCACGCCGCCCGGGCTCACGAGGCCCATGAGGTGCAGGGTCTTGCCCTCGGCCTTGACGTCGTCCATGGCCTTGACAAAGACGGGGTTCTCGTTGATGGAGCCGTCCTTGATGGCGTTGTTGATGCGGGAGAGCTCCTGGAACACGATGCGGCCGGCACCGATGTTCAGGTGGCCCACCTCGGAGTTGCCCATCTGGCCGTCGGGAAGGCCCACGTCCTCGCCGGAAGCGCCGAGGGTGGTGTGGGGGTACTTCTCGTAGAGGCTGTCCAGGAACGGATGGCTGGCGCTCGTCACGGCGTTCTCGTCGTTGGCGGGGGCCAGGCCGCAGCCGTCCATGATGACCAGAAGTGCAGGAAGGTGACGCTCAGACATGTACGCTACTCCCCTGCCTTGATGACCATCTGGGAGAAGTCCTCGGCCTTGAGCGAGGCGCCGCCCACGAGGGCGCCGTCCACGTCGGGCTTTGCGACGAGCTCGGCGATGTTGCCGGGCTTTGCGGAGCCGCCGTAGAGGACGCGGATCTGATCGGCGGTCTCCTTACCAAAGACCTCGGCGAGGGTCTCGCGGATCGCGCCGCAGACCTCCTGGGCGTCGTCGGCCGTGGCGGTCTTGCCGGTGCCGATGGCCCAGATGGGCTCGTAGGCGATCACGTACTTGGAGGGATCGGTGATCTCGAGGCCCTCGGTGTCCTTCTTGATCTGGTCGACGACGAACTCGACGTGCTTGCCGGCCTCGCGGACCTCGAGCGGCTCGCCACAGCAGCTAATGGGCACGATGCCGTGGGCCATCAGGACCTTGGCCTTCTTGTTGATGTCCTCGTCGGTCTCGCCGAAGTAGCCGCGGCGCTCGGAGTGGCCGATGATGCAGTACTTGGCGCCCACGGCCTCGAGCATGTTCGGGGCTGTCTCGCCGGTGAAGGCGCCGGACTCCTCGAAGTACACGTTCTGCGCGCCGAGCGCGAAGGGGGCGGAAGCCTGGTCGATGACCTCAGAGACGCCCTTGAGGTCGACGGTCGGCGGGCAGACGACGACGTCCACCTTAACCTCTGCGTCCTTGAGCGCGTCGGCAAGACCCTGAGCGAGGACGACGCCCTCGGTGTAGGTCTTGTTCATCTTCCAGTTGCCGGCGATCATGAGTTTACGCATCGAGAAGTGCCTCCACTCCGGGAAGAGCCTTGCCCTCGACGAGCTCCATGGAGGCGCCGCCGCCGGTGGAGATCCAGCTCATCTTGTCGGCCAGGCCGAACTTGTTCACGGCCGCGACGGAGTCGCCGCCACCGATGATGGAGGTGCAGTCGGAGTCGGCAACGGCGCGGCAGACAGCCTCGGTGCCGGCGGCGAACTGATCCATCTCGAAGACGCCCATGGGGCCGTTCCAGAAGACGGTCTTGGCGCCCTTGATGGCCTCGGCGTAGAGCTCGCGGGTCTTGGGGCCGATGTCCATGCCCATGCGGTCATCGGGGATCTTGTCGGAGTCGACGACCTCGCCCTTGGCGTCCTCGCCGAAGTGATCGGCGACCACGTTGTCGACGGGGAGCAGGATCTTGACGCCCTTGGCCTCGGCCTTCTTGAGCATCTCGCCCGCGCGCTCGACCCAGTCCTCCTCCTTGAGGGAGGTGCCGACGGTGTAACCCTTGGCCATAAAGAAGGTGTAGGCCATGCCGCCGCCGATGATCAGGGTGTCGGCGGAGTCGATAAGGTGATCGAGGACGCCGATCTTGGAGGACACCTTGGAGCCGCCGACGATGGCGACGAAGGGGCGCTCGGGGTCGGCGAAGATAGAGGTCAGGGTGTCGACCTCCTTCTCGAGCAGGAAGCCGGCGTAAGCGGGCAGGTAG
>ERZ1673741.202-NODE-202-length-80176-cov-9.287827_pt1 | contig 80176 bp, 93 predicted proteins | sample MGYA00580209_ERZ1673741 | MGnify/ENA primary metagenome ERZ1673741 (study PRJEB41218, sample SAMN15661754) | gut metagenome | host: Homo sapiens | place: Canada: London | collected 2015-08-20/2019-03-30 | study: EMG produced TPA metagenomics assembly of... | reverse complement strand
CATCTTCTTCTTCATCATCATCTTCATCCGCCGGAGAAACTGCAGCTACCAGTTTCTCAAGCTCATCTGAAGTCAATTTGAATCGGATTTCGGAGGTGCCATCTGAATAGGTTACTAATACTAATGTTTTGCTGATTGCTACTTCGTTAACTACTTCTACTTTAGCTTCTTTTTTTCTAGCCATGATTGTAATGTTTTAAATTGTTGATAAATGATAGTTATTTGTTCTCGAGTTGTTTCATTAAATAATATGGAAGTTTCTTTTTCTTAGCTTCCCTGTATAATCTTTGATTTAAGGGAGTGAAAGTTGAAACATAAGATTTTAGTTCCTCAAGAGAATTGAAGGTTTTTTCTTCTCTCTCATCTTCTAAAATCTTTTCATTAGCCCAGTTGCAGCGATAGGTTACTTCGTCTACCTTGATAGCATTTTGGGTTAATATGTTTTTTTGTAATGTTATTTTTGTTTCCATATCTTTTTATTTTTATTTTGACAATGCAAATATATATACATTAAATTTATTATGCAATATCCCAATCAATTTTTAATTGGTTCGATTGTTTCGATGAGAGATTGGGAAAATGTTCCATTTCAGGATAGATAACTCTGGTATACCCGGATAATCCGATTTTAATAAAGTTATCCCAGAGATGAGGAAGTTCCCTCTTCCCGTTTGTCATCCTATAGTTACTCCCCATTTCGAAAGGATGGATGTAAAATTTACCCTTAACTGGGAAAGCAGTCATCACATAGCTCCTTTTAGGTTTTACATGAAATTTATCAAGTAAAACAAATCCTCTGAATAGAAGTTCTTTATGGGCCCTGTCTTCGGATAAATGTTTTCTTTCGATGCTCTGAGTGGTTAACCATTCGTTATATTTATCATAGATCAATGAAACGATATTTATTGCAAATGGTACACTCTCGGTTTTATATTCAGTTTTGAGTCGATGTAAAACCTTCAAAGCAAGATTCAATTGATCTGGCAATAAATTATATTCCTTGAATTGCTTTTGTTGCTTATCTGTTAATCGATTCCACCTTAAATATGAAGCATCGTGATACTTCAATAATCCTTCGAAAAATAAAGGATCTTTGAATGATGATATTTTAGGATTGCTTCTCATAATGTTTGCATGTAATATGTTTTTAAGAATTGATTAATCATAGAACGTTTTCCAATCTTTAGAGTTTTATCCATGAGTCTTCTAAAGACTTTTCTCTTTCTCTTGTTATAATTCCATTCTAAAGGGATATAATACCTTCTAATCTGATGGTGTTTTCCTTTTATCATTACCGAATTTTTTCCAAATTTCCAGCCTCTACTAAGGATCATCCTTCCAGTGGCAATTTTGAGATATTTATGCCAATCTTTTCCGAATTGTCCTTTTAAAGTAAGCTTTGCTTGGTAACGAGTGTAATATTTAACTGGTACTACGTTTACTCTTAAATCTTCTGTAAAATAATAAGGATAGAACTTATTTGCATAAATCCTATCCTCATTTACTTTAAATGGCTTTGGCTTTTTTCTTTCTTTTTCCATTTCGTTTCTTTTTATTAAGTGACTCTCTGTAAGCTTCTGTTCTTTCATTAGCTTGCTTCCTTAGTAATGCCCTTTCCTTCTTTCTTTCTCGGGCCCTTAACCTGGAAGCTTTAATCTGTTCTGGAGTCTTTTCCTTTTTTACTCTGGGCTTTCTTTCTTCTTTAGGTTTAGCTATATGTTTAATACCCAAAGCCTGTCTATACCAGATAATGATAGATTTTTCAGAAGCTTCTGGGAATTTCTTTAATACTCTTCGTTTGATTCTATCCAATGAATACCCTTTCTTTGCAAGTTCAAAGGTATAGGATTTTTTTGTTCCCTTGAGAAGATTATTAGAATCCCTTTCTCTTGGAGGTTTCTTTTCTTTTACCTTTTTCTCTTTAGCGGGTTTTTCCTTAGATCCTTCTCTCATTTCATCAGATACATATGATAATCTGAGAGAGGGTTTTACTAAGTAATCAGCACCTCTTTCTTTTAAGATTCCTTCTAACCAGAGATCAAATTGTAATACCAAATCTGGATTAGGTTTTTGAGCCCTTTCAGAATCGATGAATGATACCAGAGAATAGAAATCTGAAGAGACTACCTCTGGGAATGGCATCCCTCTTTCGATTGCCATTTTTTTAATGTCTCGGTATTTTAATTCTGAATGCCAATACCGAGCTGGTTTTTGTTGTTTTTTATCTGTTGCCATATTTTTTATTGAATTTTAAATTATGATGCAAATATACATATATTATATATTATATGCAATAATCCATCTTTAAAATATTATACAAAATTAGGAAATGTACTGGTGAGTCAATTGGTTTAGAGGTATCCAATTCAGGATAGGATTCCATTACTTCTTTGAACTTTTCGAAGTTTATGTTTTTTCGATGTTCTTTTGAGATATAAGGTAATATTTGAGGTTCAAAGAATTCTCTCTTTTCTAAGGCTTTGTTAAATTGCTTTATGTACCTCTTTTCGAAACCTTTATTATACCAAGCAAATAATCCCATCGAATAATAAGAAGTTCTCTTTACTCTGATGTTAAACCATTTACAGATATATGGATGATATACTCTATCGGCTAACCAAATGAATGGAATGTACCAAAGTTTATGCCAGAATGTTTTAACTTGAGCTCCACCAAGTTTATTGTATACTGCTCTGAACCCATAAGAGAAATACCAATTATTAGCTCCTCTTTTTACTTTGATGTTGGGTTTGAAATGTTTCATTCTGTTATAAATCCTATCCCAGGGTTTAACCTTCTTTTCATTCATTGAAGGCAGGAATGTATAATAATGTAAGATTTCAGAGAGATAGGGATTGTATATCTTATGTTTGTTTACAATAATATAATCTAAGATTGATTTTAATCTGTTTTGTAAACCAAAATCGGTAAAGAACATAGGCAACATTAAGTTCCATACTTGATCTTGAGAAACAAAAGGTGAATAACAAGGATCTTCTGAGGATGTTAGTTTCAATGAATTATAAGCCATCGAATCGATATACTCAAGATTAAATTTTTCGGCCATTAATGGATTAATATCATCCCCCACAAAAAAGCCATCATAGGTTTTGTTAGTAATAAAGGAACCCTTGAAATAATTCTTGGCAGCATATACTAACCTTGTAAAGGCAGTAGCATACATTGTACCTTTTCTATTAAGAAGGTGTTCTAACGTCAGGAGCTCAGCAAAATTAATGGTACCATCCCCAATTTCACCTAAACCGTTTACTAAGTCTACCCTTGATAAAGGGATATAAGTTCCCGGTTTTGTAGCATCTCCCATCCATACAAAGTATTTGTAATACAAATCTCTGTAATCTTTGTACTTTTCTTTTAATGTTTTCATATGTAAAATGAGTTTTCGTTAGCTCTTTGTAATCCTTTACGTTTTTTCTTTTCTCTCTTTTCGAAATTCAGTAATCTTTGTTTATCATTATTCTGATAAGCATAATCTAGTTTCTCAGCATAAAAATCTAGATTGTTTACACTGTTGTAGTTTACTGCTTTTTCGATTGTTTGACGATAATTTGGCCAAAACGCTTGACCTTTCTTTGCAGTCTTATTCCCATATTGGAATTCTACTACCAAGTAGCCATATACATCAGCCATGTCCTTATCATCAAATACATAGATATAAAGTTTAGATAGCTTCTCTAAAGTACTGTCTCGTTTTTTTACAGGTACTATCTGATACCCATCATCGAACCTATCATAATCGAATACAACAAAGTAATAACATTGTTTCTTCCTTGAATACCAATATTGATCTATGAGATTTTGAACTTGCTCAGAATCCAAGCTACAGATGTATTTGATATAAAAGATATCTCTTCGATTATTCCTTCTTTTATATGCAGATGGCTGTTGAATTTTCCTTGGAAGGATTCTCCAATTATTCCATCTATCGAATTCCATGATAAGCTTGTATGTGTCGATATCCCACGGATCGGTAGACTCTTTTAATAGAGCCATCTGTTTTATTAGGAATTGAGTTTTAATTGGAGCCACATACATTGCAGCATCTCCAAAAGGGTCAGAAGCTTGTTTTCTTGTAACTCTTCGTTCTATACAAGCTTCTATATAATCTACAAATCTTTGATCAACACAACGAACAGGCTTAAAGATGTTATCATGAAGTTCAAAGAAATCATGAAACAATCTGAAAAGCCTTTCCGATCTTTCTTTTAATTCCAAATACTTGTAATGTACGATTCCCATTATCTCTCCAACTTCCCAGGAGGATTTACCATAGGAAATTGAAAGAGATAAGGATTGTTGTTCTTCTTTAGTAAGACAATTCCATGCTTTGTTATCTACTAATCCATCCATAATGAGTCCTCTTCTTGTGTTGTAGTTAATTTATAAGAATTGCTAATATTATCCTCGGCATGATCATAAGCTAATTTATCTGGATCATAATCCAAGTATGTACTGTAAAGAACATTCTCAAAAGGTAACCATATTTCGATTTCACCTCCATTTGGGAATAATTTTACCTTTACATTTTGTGTGTTAAGGTTTATCTCTAATACTGTTGCTTGAACACCATCAAAAGGATACCCTCTTAATACGATATAACTTCCCACTGTTAATTGGGCAATATCATATTTAGAATAAACCTTGTTTTCTTTGGAGAGTCTTTTTAATCTTCTGATTTCTTTTCTGGATACTGTTGCTACAATAGAGAAGTCATCCCAATCTTCGGCATTTTGAATCCTGGCCTTTATTTTCCTTTGGTGCATTGTCTCTGGAGACTTTACCCAAGAATGGATTCCCGGGATCGCCTTTTTTAATCGATGTAGGAATACCCTTGAGAATGCTTTTTCTTTTCTCATTCTGATAAAGCCATAAGAGAATAGCATGGGTACATCCTCATAGATATCTTTTCCTTTACTTCGTTTTTTTAATATTGAAAGTGTTGGAATGTATACTTTGATATCATCATATTTTGCTTTTTTAAGCTCAGCTTCGATTGAACCATAAAGTTTATTATCTATATGGCATATACACCATACATATTCTCTTTTTTTCATAATTTCCTTACTGCTTTATAGAATTCATTATAGGGAATCGCCGTTAAGTCGTTTGAATTGAACACCAGTAGATTCCCTAATGAACAGCTCAAAGCAATCATGTCTAAGCTTTTCTTGGATAAATCTACGATTAGCTTTCCCACTTTTACATCACATACTAAAAAATAGGTTTGCTTTGCCATCCCATTCTCTCTCATAAATAATAATGGGATTTTATTACATCGGTTAGCATCATATGATGCTTGTTCCCAAAACCTAAGTACATCGGATTTTGTACCTTTTAGAATATCATTGAATGTTATACCCTTATAGGATTTACATTCAACACTGAAAGGGAATTTGTGGCTATGTTTCGGATCAGTACAGGTTAAATCTCCAAAAGATTCGATAGATTTAGCCCAACCTCCTGACATGGGAGTTCGAGAAAATTTATAGCCAGTCCATCTTTCCCATACCTTAGCAAGTTCCCTTTCAGCTTTGGATCCTTTATTTTTACTGTTCACTGACATTTGGTATTGAATTTTAAGTATTATGGGATTATAGTGGTAATACCATTGTCTTTTTTTACCTTAATCGTATTAGAACCTGAGATTGAAAAATTCTCTTGGTGAGTGATTATATAAATGCTTTTCCCATTACCTATATATTTCACTAAGTCCATTACGATTTCGATATTTGCCTTATCTAAGTTTTCGAAAAGTTCATCCAAGAAAAGTAAATTTATTCCCAATGATACGCTTGTGATAGAATGTAATGCAAATGCCATAGCCACATTTACCAATTGTTGTTCACCTCCGGATAATTCTTCGTATTGAAGCAATTGGCCATCTTTATCGATTAAGGTTACAAAATCCCTTTTTGATGATTCTGTGTTTACTGTGAACTTTATATTAAATCCGATTATACTACTGTAATCATCCAAACAATCATTCAAGGATTTTAATGAAGCATCGAAAATAAAAGTTTTCATCCCAGAATTACTTAATGGGTCATTGATTACCCAATTTAGGTTTTCTAATGCCTTTTTCTGAGTTTCACAATTTTTACGATGTTTTTCTAACTTAGCTTTTAATTCCTTTCTCTGTTTTCGATACTGAGGTGAGATTATGTTTATTCTCTCTAATCTTAAGTTTCCCTTTTCTTTTATCAGGTTAGTAATTTCACCCTTTAAAGTAGTAATATCATCTTTAATATCTTCTTGTTCTCTACAAAAAGATTCTACATCGTAGATTTTTGACTGGGTCTTAAATTTTTTATCCTTAATCTCTTCCGAGGATTTGAAATGTGAGGATAGGGTTTTAAGGTCATTGTATGCAACCTTGTATTTCCCTTTCTGTAATAAATCCATGATAGATTCGATGAATTCCAGGACTCCTTTTTTACTTGTAATTTTGGTTAGTTGTTGATTGGTATTAAGTTCTTCTTTTTTAAGTTTGGTTAACTCTCTCTTAAGATGATCCAAATTTTTTAAGTTCTTAGTTAGCAGGTTTTCGTCGAACTTTTTCTCCAATCTAACAAGTTTCTCATGTCTCAATGTAATTTTATTTTCAATCTGATTAACCTGTTCTCTGAAGATCTTTTTATAATTCCTTTCACTATCTCGGAATTTTTCATAACTTTTTCTTGCATCTTCATATCTTTCAGTTATTGATTTAACTCGATAGTATGCTTCATCATATTTCTGTTGTGTTTCTTTTTTCATTACCATAGCAATGTTCTTTGCTACAGTAATATAACCTATTTCGAAAGCTTCTTCGAACAAAGCCTTTTTATCAGGGCCCGATGATTCAGCTATACGCTGGAGTCTTTGACCGAATGTGATTGTGTTTTTGAAAAGCCTAAAGCTACTACCCAAATCTTTTTCGATAAGTTCTTGAATCTTTGGTTTGGATTTTTCTTTTACTTGGGCTCCATTGATTAGATAGAGTAATCTGTTTCCCCCTTTAGCCTCTTCTACTTTACCTTTATATTCTTGACATCGTATTATCTGATGTATTGAGCCATCTTTCTCAAAAAAGATTTTTACCATTGTACCCTTATAATCATTGGGTCTCCAGGATTCTAAGGTATTTACATCTTTTATGTTTTTTAATGTTTTACCATATAAACACCAACTGATAGCATTCAAGAAGGTGCTTTTCCCCGAACCCGTATTTCCTTTAACCAGATGGATCCCTTCTGTACCCAATGTTATACTAAGATCCTGAATAGAACAGAATCCTTTTATTTCCATGTTCATGAATTTAATCATACTTCTTCCTCCTCTGCCTTTTTAAGTATTTCAATAAGAAGCTTCTTCTTTTCAGGATCTTTGATACCTTGTATTCGGAGATATCGTCTACCTGCTTTAACTTTCGAATAGTTTTTCTGTATAACCTTGCTTTCTGAGCTGCGCTCATCATTAGAGGCCTTAGGTTTGAGAACTCTATAATAATTTCCGTCCTCTTTAATTTCCTCCACACTGCCCACTGTCTTAAACTTAGGCAATCCTTTAATATGAACAAATTCAATGGACATATCAGAATATATCTTAAGATAACCCATTTTGTTTCCTTCATCTGTGAACCTTTGTTGTAAAGATGCTCCAACCATGTATACATGTTTCTCTAATTTCTGAAATTTATGTATGTGTCCACATAATACCAAATCGAACTTTCTGAGTAATGTTCTATCGAAGTTTTCTACAGAACCAACTTCTCTACCATCTGTATCCCTGGCTCCAGCATAATCAGTATGTAGTAATAGGATATTCTTTTTACCCTTAATTACTTTTGTTTCTTTTAATGCTTGCTTTAAACCAATATTATGATCCAGGTATGGTATGCCATGCAATGCAAATGTTGGCCACTGGATAGTTTTCCAATCCATACAATGAAACCAATGATATTGAAGATCAAGAGCTGTTAAGAAAGAATCTGACCTTTGATCATATGTGTTCAAATTTGGTATTTCATGATTACCCGAGATCCCAAATACTTGAAGCTTTGGCTCATTGGAATATTTATCGAAATATTTAGACATCTTAATATATAACTCCATATTGATTGTTTCTGGAGTATGTACCAAATCCCCACAAAAGAAAACTGGGATCTTTTGTTTTATTGCTTCTCTGAAAATTTTGTCTAAAATCAAAAAATGGGAATCTGTTCGACTCCCATTTTGATTGAACTTTGTCCAATTATTTAGATGAATATCAGAGAAAGCTAATGCTATAACTCCCTTTTTCATTTTAAAAACTTTCTGATTGCTTTCATTCGTTTATTGTGATCCATCTCATTTAATTCTAAGAATTTAATCTCATTGATTGGGTCATATCCATCTTCTACTTCCCAGTCAGTATCATGTACAAATAGAGTACCAACCCTGTTTTTACTGAATATGTTTCTGATAAGCTGGCCAAAAGATTGCTCTACTCCAATAACATTGAATACCAAAGTTTGACAAGCACTTACCATATATTGAAAGTATCTATTAGTAATGCGTTTGCCATTGTTTTCTATCTCCCATCTTTCAAATTGATCCCTTTTGTAAGGAATGAAAATAATATGGGTTATCTCTTTTTCCTTTAACATAAGATCATAATTGATAGCATTTATCTTTTCAATAAAATCATGTGTTTCACAGGTTGGGAGTCCCAGGGAATTCTCTTGAATTTCGTAACCCGCAGTATCATACAGACTACGATCTGTAACAAAACTGCCTTCTAATTCCATATACTGATGATACCTTAGGTTTAAGATTTGGAAATTCCTTTTGTGTTTTTCATTGGTATCATACTTGGTATTTAAATCATAATGATTTTTTGGGAGATTGGGCATTAAATCATATAAACTCCCAGAAACATATTTAATTCCAAACTCCTCTGAAATAGCTCTGGCTACAGCGCTCTTTCCAATACCCGCCGGCCCACAGATTACTATCCTCTTATTCTTCATATTTGTAAGTTTTTAATTGTTTGAATGATTTCATAAATTCTGATGACATGAAAGATTTGAGTTGATATTTCTCAAATATCTCATTTAAGGTAATCTTATCCATTGCATGTTTTTTATCATGATATGGGATTACTTCTGGATTAACCTTTGTTAGATAATAGAACAGGTCTATCAACAGTTGGTTTCGTTTGAATATTGGTTCTAATTCTGATTTAGGGAATTTCTTATCTCCATGATCAGATTTTAAGAACTCTCTTATACTTCCATACTCTTCTAAGAATTTTAAAGCAGTTTTAGGACCTACCCCTTTTATTCCTAAAATGTTATCAGATGTGTCTCCACATAGGATTTTCATATCCACTGCTTGTTCTGGTGTATACCCATATACATCTTTACAATTTTTAGGTGTTACTAGCATATCTTTAGAAGGATTTATCAATTTGATATTTGGAAATGCTAGAAGTTGAACAAAATCTTCATCTGATGATAATAGGTATACTTGAGATAAGCAATTCTTTTGATAAAGCAATGCAAGGTAATCATCACTTTCCATTTCATTGATCCTTTTGTTATCCCATACATAAACAATTCCTAAGTTCCTTAAGATACGCTTAATAATGGGAAACTGTACCTTGAAAATCTGATCCCAATCTTCTGAGATCCTTTTTCTATGAGCTTTATACTCGGGGTACATATCAGTCCTTAGTTTAGACCTATGACAGTCGAAACATACTACTACTGAAGTGATTTTAAACCTTACAATGTTTGAGTATAGGATTTTAAAGAATCCATATACTGCACCTGTTGGAATCTTACCATTTGAGAACCCTTTATTCTTGAATTTGAAATGAGCTCTCAACAAGCAGTTGTTTCCATCTACCAATAATATCCTTTCTTCTTTCATTGTAATTCTTGATATAAAAATATAACTCTGGGATTATTTAATGAGCCCGCAGATACTACTTGAAAGCATGGTACCATCATCCCTTTTGGGACAATGGCTACCACTACTTTAATCTTCGAATTCTTCTTCCTCTTCTTCATCTTCTGAATCATCGGATTGAGATTCATAATCCAAATTCCCATCTACTGGGAAGAGATTTATACCCTTTTCTACCAGCTCATCAATCTTATTCTGAGTAACACTGATAGTGTTTATTCCACAAGCTCTAATCAATTTTCTTCTAAGTTTATCATCTTCTTCTACTACAGATTGAAATTTCTCTTCACCTCTTGCAACTGTTTTTCCCTTATACTTATAGATACCTCCAGAGGTTTTCTCCAATACATCCTCTTCAACCAGAATATCTGCAAATCCATGATATCTATCAAAACCCACATATTCAACATATTTCTGATTAAAGTATACAGGAGCTTTGGGGATTGTATTCCTTAAAGGAGCTACTTTGTTTTTAATCGGTCGTATACTTACTAACTTTCCTACCTTTCTTTCTTTACCCTTTACCTTTTTAGTAACTTGTTTTCCAGCATAAAATGCAGAACGAATAGAAGCATAGAATCCAAGAGCTTTCCCTCCAGTCGAAGTAGTGTTATCTTGACCAAATCCCACATTTAAAGCTACCCTTAATTGATTGATATAAATTTGAGTGATACCCAGCTTAGAAAGAAGCTCTGTCCTGATCCTAAACATCTTATATAATGCCTTGGCTCTGCCCCCCATCTCAGCTTTACCATCAGTCATTTTTATATTGATGTTTTCTGTACAATCCATAGCAGCTATGGAGTCCACTACGATAAGAATTGGCTCATTATGAGTTAATTTGCTTCTCCATAGAATGGATAAATCTGCGATGGCATCTGAAATTGTTTCGATTTCTGTAGAGTTAATTAGGGTAACTTTGTCCAATTCTATCCCATTTTGTTCTGCCCATGAGTTATCCCAGGATTGCTCAGCATCAACCCAAATAACATGACCTCCCAATTGTTGAGTACAATATGCAAAGTCATAAGCTATCAAGGATTTTCCGCTTGAGGATTGGCCCATGACTTCTAGTATCTTACCAAAAGGAATTCCTCCACCATACTGATAATTTAAAGCTAAGAATCTTGATGGTAACCATAATTTTGGCATCTCTTGTGTACTGGGATTGATTAATAAATTCCCATACCTTCTATTAAGCTCGCTGGATGTTGGGACCTTTATCCCTATCTTTACTTTCTTTGCCATAGTGTATGATGATTTGTTTTAGATTAAAAAAGGGAGCAACCCAATTGAAGGCATACTCCCTTTAATTTTATTACGAGTGATATGGATTTTTTAAATATCCGAACCTTTAGCTTTTTTCTTTTTCTTCTTATCCTTGTCCTTTAAGGATTTCTTTTTCTTTTTTGGAGTATCATCTTCATCATCATCGTCATCAACCCCACCACAAAGGAATTCGTTTAATTTATCCTCTAGTTCATCGTAAGAAAGAATATGTTTTCTTACCATTTCCTCAAGATTAACTGGCTTAGCATATTTCTTATCCAGAGGTTTTTTCTGACATGGTGAAATGGTATAAGTGGTATCCATTTGACCTTTACCAGAACGGGTTAATTTCAAATCGTATCCATTTTTGATGGAAGTCATATCTCCCCATTCATCCTCATCCAAATAAAGATCAATGATATCCTGGTAAGCTTGTTTGGGGATTAACATTGGTTTATCAATGTTCTGTTCATCAACCTCTTTTCCCTTTTCATCTTTATATGCAACTACTGCGATTACATATTTTCTTTTGGGAACCAGTTTCTTTGCAAGAAGTTTATCATCTTCATCCTTGCTTTCCTTTAGTTCCAGGTATTTCTCCATGAATGGACAATCTTCATTGAATGTAGCTGGAGAGATTACCCCACCTAATTTTGGGCCCAAGTAGAACTGAATAATTTCGATAGCTAGTTCGCAATCTTCTCCTGGATCCTTGATTCTGAAGCGAATGGTACCCTCTTTAGGATAAATCATTCCACCACCAGATCCTTTCTTCTCCAGCTCTTTTTTTCTAGCCAAAAGTTTTTCCCTCATGGAAAGACCTTTCTTTTCTGTTTTTACTTTCTTCATGATATATTAAAATATTAATGATTGTTTTGTTCTATATAGATAACCTCTTCAATTGAGAGTACCACAAATTTAACTGATTCTAAAGAATATCCATTATCGAAAGAAATATCCTTTCCAGCGTAATTCCCATAAGTAACGATTTGACCAATTTCTAAATGTTTATTGATCTTTCTGTCTTGCTCCATTAATCCCATTTTTACGATTACCCCTTTTCTGGGATAATCCTCTGGTTTACCTGGAATGATTAAACCACTGGCAGTTCTTGCATCATCTTTGGGTACTGCTAAAAGGATTCGATCTTCAGTTGGAATACCCGGAATATTCTGAGATACTCTTAATGCAGCTTCTTTAGTAAGTAAGTTCTGAATAACATTCATAATAAATAATTTTTATGCGATTAATAAATAGTGTTCACTCTTTTCTGATATTGGATGAGAATGTTTGTAGTAGTTGAGCTTTCATTTCAAAAGCTTTACAGATAGAAATTAATTTATCCGCGTATTCCTTAGCTTCCAAAAATTTATCGTTTGCAACTTGATATTTTGTGTTAGCATTTGCTTTATGTGTTGCGTATTCTTTTGTAGCTTTAGGATTACTGTCTACCACAGAAACATAAACTTGAGAAAATATCCTATCCTTTTCCCTTTCTAATTGATCCCTCTCAGCTACTGCCTTGGATTTTAAAATTGAGATTAAGGAGTAGCTTGAAGGATTTTCTGAGATCAGTTTATTAATGGAAGTTTCATTAATTGCCAATTCCTTTGATAGGTCTATATCGAGTTTTTTACCTCTTACCCTTACTGTTAGGTGATTTATAGAGGACTCCCTCTTAAGTTCTTTTATACTGGAATCCTTCATAAATCTTAAGTGGTTATGGTATCTATCGATGTATTGGACCCATTATTCCAAGGATAATCTGGAAAGCTCTGTTTTATAGATTTGATCTTTTCAGAAGAAAGTCTCTGTTCAAATCTACAGGAAGAATTTGGGCATATAACAATCATCTGTTCAACGAAGTACGTATTAACTGGATGAACTGAATGGATTACATCCCTGGGACTCTGTACTTCAAAAGCACATCCACATTTTGGACAAATTATGGGCTTAGGTTTAGTTACCCTAAGATTAATTCCTCTCTGTACTATCCTCATCTTCTGTTCCTCCATATTGTTTAATAAATGATCTCATACTCCAGGTTCCTATTCCCACCAACAGAGTAATTATTACTCCAAAGGTGATAGCAATGTAATCCCCAATCTCTTTTAGGATTCCATCACCCATCCATCGAGTAAGGGTCATAAACATAAGTAAAACCCAGATTATCAGGGATATGATTATCCCTCTTTTTTCATCTTTCATAATATATGTATGTTTAAAATTTAATTTAATTAGTTCACTTGAAATACTCTGGGTAAACCTTTGGATAGTCCTTGATATCTACTGATTTACATTTGTTTACCAATGAAAAATAATACTCTTCTTCCTTGGACCCTTTCCATTCCCCTTTGAAATTTAATAATCGATTGTAATCATATCCCACTGCAAAGGGTAATTCTTCTCCCTGGGACCTTCCTACTTCAAAATCCATTGACATATCTATGTCATCGATTTGGAATCCAAACCATTCTTTTGTACTGGGATTTCTTGCCATATCCCAAAGTTGATATACTGTCTTTGGATTAATATCTTGGGGTAATGTATCAAAATATATGGAGTCATGGACAGTACCTACTTCCTGCAAATCTGGTAATTCCCCCTTATTTACTTTCTCATCAATTAATACTGAAGTAAATAATGCCATATCCGATGCAGCACCTTGACATGGGATGTTTACTGAAGCATGTTCTGCTTCTACAATCTGCATCTGATTATCTCCAAAGATTTCGGGGCATCTCCTTTTTCTACCAAAAAGTGTTTTTACATAGCCATGTTTATGCATGAACTTCATTTGTTTATCCATGAATTTTTTCACCTCGGGGAAGTCCGTGAAAAAATCTTCTAAAAATGACTTGGCTTCATTTGGGCTTACCACCAACCCTGTTTTTGGGTCTGAAAGCTCTTCTGCAAGTTTAGCTGCACCGATACAATATATACACCCAAAAACAATGTGTTTAGCTTGCTTTCTTCGTACTTTCCAAGTTTTATATTCCGGGTGTTGCTCATCCTTATAGATAGGCTCTATCTCATCATATTTAGCCCCATATTTTTTACATGCTACTGATAAGTGAGGATCCCAACCTTTTGCAAATGCTTCCAACAAACCTTTACATTTTGATAAATGGGCCATCAATCTCAGTTCACAGTTATGAACCCGGATACCATTGGGATTAAATTCATGTAAACTCTCAACTTCCATATCATATACTTCTCGTTTACCCACCTTTTCTATGTTAGTAATTTGCTCATACATAAAATCATCTTTTGGGTAAGCCCAAACCAATTTTGAATACCGTGATATGGCTAGTCCATGAACTTGAAATATTAACTGTAATTCTTGAAAGGATTTTGGATGGTTACTAAAATTTAACCCTCTAGTTAAAAGTCCTCCTATAAAAGCAAGCCTTTCATTAGGATTAGCTTTTAAAACCATATTGATCACATTGGTATCATTATCTGAAAAATTGAGCCCACAATAGAAAAAGTTAGATTCATTCTCGGTTAACTCATCATGACTGAAACCCTGTGGATAGCAATCCTTGGGATTTTCGATATATAATGTATCATTTAATTTAAGGTCTTTAGCTAATGTAAATCCTTGTTTGGTTTTTACTGGGTGTTCCTCTGTTAATATCAGTTGCCTACCAGTATTTGTTGTAATCCTTAGGCATTCTGCTTTACCCTTATTTGCAAGAACATTTATATTAAGGACTCTGTGTTTGTTTTTATGCTGGGGGTCAATCATACAAATTTTATCTTTCCCAGGAATAATCTCTTTTAACTTCTTTATTCCGGTATTACAAAAGATATAAGAATCCCCATCTATACATTGGCTATAATCCATCATCAAGTAGAGTCTACCAGTGGATGCAACTAAACACTTCCTAATATCGGGGTTTGTTGCTAATCTAGGAAACTGTTGTGCATTGGGGTCACTGTTATGATTCAATATGCCATTAGCCACATATGTGTGATCCTCTTGAACTTCTATATCGCATACTGTTTTTAACCCAATCGGCTCTATTGAAATAATTGATACTGGTTTATACATGATTTGATCTTTTTAAAAATTGTTTGTTCATCATAAGCTTTATTCAAAAGACTTTTAGAAAGTTTAATTCGGATTACTTTATATCCTTGATTAGCCGCTAACTCATCCTTAATCAGATCCCGATTGATTTCATGTAAACTTCCATCGAGCTCCAATAATAGATTAAACTTAGGAAAGAAAAAATCATACTTATAAGGACCTAAAGGAAATTGAGCTTCTACATCTAACTTTAGATGTTTAAAATACTTATAAAATTGGTATTCGATATTATTAGCAGAATATCTAATATTAAATCGTTTTATATGTTTACGATTTATCCTTTTTAACTTTCTAACCAGATTAAACAAAGTGTACTTAAAGTCATTTATACAATCGATGCCCTTAATGATGTCTGAAGAATTCTGAGAAAATAATAATCCTATTTGCTTATTATAAAACATAAGGCTCTTTAAAAGTTCCACCTCCTCTGTAGTAAGGGATAGGAATTTTTTACTCTTCTCTTTAGTTTCATTATAAGCTAAATTATAATATTGGAGGTGATGTGAAAATACATATTTAGACATCCCCAGTTTTTCCATAGCTTCCTCATGAGTGAGAGAAGTGGATATTGCTTCTTTAATTTTGTCAACCTCCACCAGATTAGCGGGCTTATACCAATTTACCCTGTTCGAATTATTTTCCCTCTGTATCCTAGCAATCTTCTCTCCCTGGGATCTTTTAATCTGGTCTTTTGTATAATACTTATACAGAGACTGTGTCATAATCCTATGGCCGATACCAAAATGAAATTTGAAATCTTCCCTGGTCATCCCCTGTTCAAAAAAGTAATGATCCAAATCTTTTTTTCTAATATAGGATTTCCCATCTTCCTTTATAAGTTTTAACTTATGTTTGGGGGATTTTGTTAATACCCTTTTTCTACTCATAGCTGTAAGATGTTAAAAGTTTAATAGAAAAAGTATTGGAACCTTTATTATGGTAATTGTTGAGGATTTCTTCTAGAGTTTTTTCTCCCTGGTCCGTTATAAATTTATGTTTAAGGGTACAGTTAATGAATTTACCATCTTCCAAAGTTACTTTATACATGGGCTCAACCCCTTTATTTATTCCCTTAAGTATGGGTTGATACTCTCCAGTATGGGTTCTTACAGATAACCCATCGATGGTATTATACCCCTCTGAGGGGGGTACTAAATCCCCAATAAAGATTAATCCCTTATCTGTATCAAGTAAAGAGTCAGGACTAATACAACTACTTAATCGCCCACTTACAGTACCTTGGATATGAAATTTTGGATGTAATCTACCATCATCTTGAACTAAGTTTGCAAACCCCTTTACAAACATATTATTAATCTGCTTAAGCCCCCTTAATTCTAAAAGCGTATCAATAAATCCAGTTTTATCTGTTTTTTGTAATTCCAATAATACTGCTTCTGATGAAGAGGGGTTATCCGTATCCTTTTTATCTTTTTGTGTATATTTTACTACTGGGAATCTAAATCCTTTTGGGTCTAAAAATAGAAGTTGTGTCATTTGTGAAGCTGACCCAAAATTTATGGGTTCTATTATGGCTTTTTCGGATTTAGTATTAAATTCTCCAGCCATTAATCTGGCAATCTTTTCTTCTCTATTTTTAATTGATCTTTCAGCAGAAGCAATTTTTCGAGAATCATCTGATGTTTTTATTACTTTCTTAGATTCTCTAATCTCTTCCTCTATCTTCGATATTGCTTTATCTAATCTCTGTTGGATGAGGGATTTCTCGAATCTCTTTACCTTTTTAAGGGCTCTTACCTTGGTTTCTGCTTCTAGAATTAATCTGGGATATTTTTCCATTAATTCCCCATGCCATTCTTTATCAAGTCTTTGCCCTCTTGTCTCTACCTTTGTTAGTAGATTAGAAGCAGGCATAATAAGATTTCTAAACAAAGGGTAAAATGCCTTGTCCATCATTTTCTTTTCGAAGAATAGGAATAATCTTAAACACATATCAGTATCTATAGCACAGTACTGGGATAATCCCAATAAAGGTTTTTGATCCCAAGGTAAATTACATCCTTCGTAATCTTCTTCGTAATCTCCAAATTTAGGAAGGAACCTCCTTACCTGATTCTTTAAATCATGGGGCCTTACTTCATCCAAAACATATTTAGCAAGCATCCCATCAAATAACCTACCTTTATGAAAGATACCATATTTGTGAAATACTTGCATATCAAATTTAGCATTCCATGCAACCTTAACAATATTTTCGTTAGCAATAACTTCTTCTCCAAATTTCTGAAGTTTTGTTTTCCAGGATTTTTTAAATTTCGAATCGAAATGACCTAAAGGAATTACTCCTGCCCTACCTGGTTCAAAGCATACACCTAAAATCGTAGGATAAAAATCATTATTATATATTCGATTACCCGTAGTCTCAAAGTCTACCGAAGCATATCCAGTTTTCTTACAAGCATCAATTAACATATCCAATTGTTGCTCATTCTCTAAGATGTGATATTTTGTTTTTGGTTTGCCCATATTCTTATATAAATTAAGAAGCCTCTACCAAATCATGATAGAGGCTAAAGTTTTAATCCATTCTTTTTCCCAATTATTCATTCATTCTGTGATATCATCCAAACATTGTTTGAGTAATACCCAATCCTTTTTATATGAATGTAGAGAATCGATAGTGTGATATAAATATCCTGGTTCATTCCCTGTTTGCTCAGCCATGTACTCCATAAGTTTCCATGCAAGGTATACATCATTACCAAAATGAGTTACCAAATCCGATGACCTTTGATGATAACAGATGTGTAATCTCTTTTTACCTTTTATTTCTCGGATTAAGAAGTCATAATACATTGAGCAAGGTACTCTTCTTTCTCCCCCAATATATTTTACATCGGTGGGATGAAAGATTGGGATTACTGCCTGGCGAGTATCTGGGTTTCTAATTAACTCATCCCTTACTGCTTTTAGAGCATCCCAGATTCGATCTCGGTGATTAATTCCTTTAGAATCAGTCCATCCAAATCTTAATCTTTCATTGTAGGTATAATCAAATTTCCCATTTACTAAAAAGGGTCTCCAAACATCTTCTCTGATAAGAAATGCTGATCCTGGGTTAATGTGAGAAAATTTATCTGGGCTATCCAAAGGGTCATGGATTCTTTCCTTGAATTCTTCTTCTACCCATTGTTTACTTCTCTTATCAGCTAAGAATAACCATTTTGGGTCTCCCAAAGAAGTTAAACAATACTGATGACAGATTACTTCCTTTGTAATGTAATCTTCTTGTCCTTCAATGTTTTTGTTCTGATAAGATTTGGGTCTAACTATAGCACCCATCTCGATACAATTTCTCATTGTTTCGGACATCAACTCATAACTTGAAGTGTAAATTCTCATTTCTTATCCTCCTTTTGTTTTAAATATTTCTTTTTAAATGCCTGACGAGCTGTATATGAAATACAGGATTCCGGGTATGGAATATCGTCATACCCTAATAGCAAATCCTTAGCACAAAGGGTTATCTCTTTCTTTCCGGGAACTTTTCCGGGTTGTATGCAGGCTAATGTTCTTCGATATACTTTATATTTTACATCCTTTTCATCACAAGTTTTAAAGAACTTCAACATCTTAAGGACCTTTTGAATCCAAACAGAATCAAGTCCTTTAGTGACCTTTTTTATCGATTTATGGGTATCATACATTACTAAGGTTTCCAAGGCAGCATACATCTGATTACAATTTAATTGAATCATAAATGTTTGGTCCTCTCCATATACGTATTCTCCCAATCTCTGTAATAATAAAAGGTCAAATGCCAATCTCTTTGTAATCTCCGAAGATCTTAAGTTTGCAATTATAATTGGAATATCCAAATCATCTCTTCTACAAAAAGAAGCTGCTATTAAACAACCTTTCCCATTAGAATGTGTATTATCAAAGTCGAATGAATAATTGTAATGGCTTCTCTTTAATTCAGTAGACCTAACTTGAGATCTCATTAGGTCCAACTGATTAAAGTTTACATAATTATTCAAAAGAAGGTTCCATTTGGTTTTCTGATAATTGAAAAGCTTACCAAAATCAAATTCTGGGTCCATCCAAGCTTTCCTAATATTAACAACAACATTATAGGCATAAATCGCAGAGGAGGAGATCCTTCCTCCTTCACCCTTGGTAAAAAGAATTGGATCCCCTTTAATAAATATTTCATTGATACCTTCCCAAGCAGCTTGTGAGGTAGGATAAAATACTTGCCTTACTTTTAATTGCTTATTGATTGTATCCATATCAATAACGACTTGCTATACGAAATTTGTTAACCATGTTTTTCTTGAAGTATACTGCAAATAGGGTTTTATCTGTATAACCCATTAATGCGTAAAATCCACATAATTTTACGAATGATTCACAAAGTAAATTCTGATACAGATTTTCATCGGTTAATTCTCCGGATTGTTTCCAGGGTTTGTTTTTAAGGCAATTCCTTGCAATAGATAAAGAATATGTCACATCCCATAATTGGATTGCACATCTTCTAACAAAATCTTCGCTAGTTTCCCATCCCACTGGAATACATTCATCTTCTTCATGAGCAATTCTGATAAGTGTTTTATTGGGTAGATCAATCTCTGATCCCATTACCATGTTTCTGGAAAAGATGAGTACCTGTCTTAAGCAACAGCAATCATATAAGGGAATCCCTAAATTCTTAGCTGTGGTTTTACAGTATTGGTAAATATCTTCTGGGTGTATGTTTGTGTAGATAAGCAATTCCATGAAGAAGTGTAAAGCATCCGCTAATTCTTCATTCAGATTTTGTGCTTCAGCTTTAATATAAAGGAATGTTTCTTTGTTATCCGTATCCTTTATGTAATCCAATCTCTTATTGAAAACCTTGAGCATAGATTCATATCCTTCTCCAAGTTCTTCGATTACCCTACCAGTAAAATCCTTTAAGATGATCTGACTCTTTTTGGAATTTACATCTATGGGATATGAAGGCAATCCTTCAATCTTAATGTAAGAATCCAATAATTCTTTTTGGAGATCATAGATTTTCTCCAAATGTTTTCCATCCTCTATTTGAGGAGTGGGTTCCTTGATGTTTCTGCTGTCCATGATTATTTCTTTAATGATTTATAAATGGTTCTTGTAGTTTTCTTATCTAGATTAAACTTTTCCATTGCAGCATGGATTACTTCTTTTTTCTCAGACCCTTTTCTTTTTAATCCTCGCATATATTTAGCAACAAGTTTAGGATCAACCATACTTTCCATATCCTTGAAAGTATTTTCTTCTTCTACCTGTTTGCGAGTCTTATTCATAAACTGAGCAAAACATACTGCACATAACTCAGAGTCTCCGCATCTTTTACATTCTGATGTAGAGAGGTCATATTCTTTGCCAAAGCAATCATCTCTTGTACCAATAATCTCTGATACATTGGTGGGAACTAAAACCTGAGCTCCTTTGATATCTGGTAATTTATTCTTCCTTGCCATTGTTATATTCTATTATTTTGATTTTCTTATCTATAGAAAGAATCTCTTCCTTAATCTTCTGTTCATACTTGGGATTAACCTTGAACAGATTATTAGAAAAGATAAGCTTATTCCTATCATAATATTGAAGGAATCTGTTACATCTCAAAGAGCATTGATCACAATGTAAGGTGCAATATTTGCAAGCACCCCGAGGAACCAAACTAAGTTCCTGATCAGCTTTACAATCAATAGGCTCATCATAATCAATCATTGATTCTGTTTCAAATTCCCTTAACAAATCCAATTTATTGAAGAGATCTTTTCTCTGTTTTTCAAGTTTCTCTAATTCTGTTTCCATGTATATTTAATCATTAATTCATCATTTCTTACTGATAACTCTAATTCATACCCCTTATTTAAAGGCTTTTTAAGAATTCCAAGTATATCTTTAGTGAGCAATGTATTGTACGCAGATATAAATAGACTTTGAATATCTTCTGAAAGCATGTTCTGTATCTCATTCAAACTGGTATACATCTTCAACCCAGCTGATTCTAAGTTTTCATATAAAATCATAAATGAATAATATACATCAACCATTTGAAAATTAGATTGAGCTAAACATTCTACATCAGAAAGTTTTTCACATTTAAAACATGATTGCCTATTTGAAGGAATATAAAATACACACCCAAAGCAATCATCATACATATTTAAATTAATTAGGTCCCTATTTCTATGATATAATTGGAGACCATCTGAAGATAAAAAATAATCTCCAGTATTCCTACTTGAAAGTGTTAATGTTTGTATCATATTTATTTAATGCTTTATTACATTATGTAATTTCCTTTATAAATGATAATAGGATATCCTTATATCCTTAATCTTTGATATTTGATATCCTATTTTCTTTATATTGAGAATTTCTATCTTTCTATTCTGATATTCTTTATCTATATCTTCTTTTCCTTCCCCCCAAAACTAACCTAAAAACCTAAACTTATTTAAAGCTTAGCTTTTTTGCTTAGTTTTAGTTTTCTCAGAAAAATTAAGGTATCTCAAAAGAATCATCCTCTTCATAATCTGGGATATCCTCATCATCCTCCCAATCCCAATCATAGCTTTCCATTTCGTTTCTTTTTAAGATTAATAACTTTCATACCCGTCCTTATATAATAATTGATACGATGTTTACTATGCCGTTCTAAATATTGCCCATAATAATACATATCATCTAAGTAGGATTTCTTTTTACCCTTAAATGTTCTTTCCATACGACCACAGATTTGGGAAATATCTTCCTCTGAATCCGAGCCCGCTGCATTCTGTAAATAAACAGCTAAAGGTAAATTTATACCTCTCTTTATAATATAGGTTGTGATTAATACATCAATTTTTCCCTGAGCAAATTGGTTAATTATGGATTCTCGGTTTTTTGATGTGTGATCGATTACCCTTATATTATAATCCTTGAGTTCTGGGTGATTAGTATAATATTTATATAAACTTTCCGCATGTTCAATAAATCGAGTAATAACAATTGCTGGTAGTCGATTATATTTAATATTATATAAAACTCTTTCAGCAGATTTCTTTTTTGCTACTGGATCTTCTATAACTGCCTTTTTAAATGTATCGAGCCATCCATCAGCCACTAAATGAGGATTATGGGAGTTTCCTTCTGTGATCTTAATTATCACTGGTGTAGAGTATCCTTTCTTTACCATATCCTGTTTGGTAATAATATGAATCTCATCACCAAAAAAACTTCGAAGGTTCATATTATGAATAAGATCCTTTTTTAATTTGGACATATAAATACTTCCAGATAACCCTAATCTTATTCGAACATTATAGAGATAACTTAACACAGTTTTGAATTGTTTATTATCAGCAACATCAGCTTCATCAACCAAAACAATATCAATCTTAGATAATTCATTTCGAATCTCTTTAATTTTCTGAGACATTGTTTGAACCATCCCAACATTGAAATTTCCAAATTTCAGATTTTTACCTTGAATAAATTGAATATCTTCACCGGGCAAATATTCCTTATACTCCCTCTTAGCTTGAGCAAAGATTTGAGAATTATTGACGATTATCAATGTTTTCAATTTCCTTTGAAAACACTCATGTATAGCTGACATGATAAGGCCTTTACCAAAATTCGTTGCTGCATTGATTACACCTATATAAAAAGGATGGCCCTCAACAGAATTATTAATAAAGCTTTTGATTACATCTTTTTGTATATCTCTTAATTGATAATTGCCTAATCTAGTTACCATCTTTGGTTTAATTGGTAACTTTAACCTGTTATCTTGAATTATAATTCTTACTGATGGGTCTAATTCCTTTAATTGCTTACAGATGTGATTTAATAATCCTATTTGGAAGTCCCCATAATCCGAGAGGTATTTTACATACCCATCCCATTTACCTCGGGTTCTTTGCATTAAATACCAAGCATTAGGATGTTTGATCCGAAGCCTATCATAGACCTTTTTCAACAAAACAGGGGGCCCAGATAGAGTCCCCTTATTTCCTGTCAATGTAATTTTAACTGTGTTCATGAGTTTAATATTTGATCCCAATCTGAATTCTTAGGTTGAGAGTTGGGATTATTATCCAATGATATGTTATATTTATATAGGTATTTCATTAACCTTTCCTTAGCTTTCATCCCAAACAGTTGTTCTGGTAAGGGAATCCCATTACAAAATGATAGAGCATCAAATTGAGCTTCTATCCAGGTATCATAATCACAACCTAAATTTTTTGCTTCTGTTGCAGCTTTTGCAAAGTAATTAAGTTTAACTGGATCATCCAAATATGTTTCTTGTAATCCCGTTTTACTAGCAATCATTGAAACATATGCAGAGTGCATCTCAATAGCATCATTGGTATCTATATTCGATAATTCTTGAGTAACCCTATACTCTTCGATTACCTTATCATAGAGATTAATAAGTTTCGAGAGATACCCATAAAAAGATTTGATATGTTTGAACGCAATCTCTAAGTATTTTACATAACCTTCTTTTTTATCAAGGTTATTTACTTCACAGAAGCTATTGCAAGCATTCGTTAATTCTTTTATCTGAGGCCACTCTCTCCCATTTTCTTTAATCTTTCGTACTCCCGTATGACCCTGTTTTATTCGTAACATTTGAATAATCTGAGCAACTAAGCTTGCATCTTCTTTATCCGAAGATAATAATGTATTTACTACCTTCCTTTGTTTTTGATTTGTAGCAACCATTGACCTTTTAATGCAAGCATACTTCTTAGCTTTTTTTGTAATCTCAAGGACTTTACCTTTAGGGATATAATCCTTGAGAAGCTCAATTAGGTCAGATTCTTTTATATGTATACTTGGATCTCTCATTAGAACATAAGCAATATTATGGTAAATGATATAAACCCAATCATACCTAAGCAGGCAACAGGAGCATAATAAGTAAAATAATCTTCATCTGATAATGTATCAGGGTCGGATTTTAAACATCTCCAAAGATTCTGTAATATTTCCATACCTTTATCCATTTTTATGTAAGTTCATGTTTTAGTTGAATTAATTCTTGGTAATTCATATATTTTGTATTATATATTAGATGCAAAGATTTCCTTAATCCAAGATCATTAGCATCCTTATCTTTTGGGAAAATAACTAGCTTGACTTGTTTGTATAAGCATAATTTAAGTGCTAATTGAATTGCTTGTTCTATTGCATCTCCATCTAAGCATAGGATAATCCTTTCTACTGGAGACTTAATAATCTTATTTTCTTGGTAGGATGAAACAAATTTACCCGCAGTACAGATTCCCCTATTTTGAGAAAGTGTAATAGCATTAAAAACTCCTTCACAAAGATAAACGGATTTATACATATAAAGAGCCTCTTCATTATATAGGATTTGTGATTTACCTAAAGAGGATTCTTCGATATCTGGATTTAAATATCTGGGTCCAGTTGAAAGAAAATTCCTTGCATTATAATATATAATCTTGTGATCCTTATAATATGGGATAATCAGATACCCGAAATGCTTTTCATCTGTAGAATATCCCCAACCTAATTTGGATAATTGGTTGGGATCAAATCCTCTACCCTTTATATAAGCTCTTGCTGACTTAGCTATTTGGGAAGTTCCTTGATTAAGTAATCTGAAACCTTCTGGGAGAATCATAGGGGCTAATTGCTTTAGCTCTACCCTTTCTTCCTTTATTCGATATCCAGAATCCTTATACTGTTCTAATACTTTTAATCCTTCATTAAAGGTTTCTAATCGCTCTAGAATTAAAACTAAATCGAGGAGATTTCCTTTAGAGTTACATCGAAAACAATGATAAAAATCGGTTGAAGGATTTACTCCAAGCTTACCCTCTCTACCACAGAAGGGGCAGCTAAAGTATGGACCCTTTAGCCAACCCCTCCTATAATCTTCAAATCCATGAGCTAAGAAGTAAGCACCCAATAATGATCTGAAATTTTTATTATACATAATTACCTAACCCATTTAGCAAAGTGAGATTTATCGATGAGTTTTAAAAACCTCTCTGGGATTTTCCCTTGATGCCACCAATCATTGGAAATGATTTTTCTCCCATCATTTGAAATAGCCTCCATCATTCTTCCTCCCATACCCATGAATCTTCGTGTTTTGTTGTTTGTATTGGGAACAAACGGATTAGCTATCCATGATTCTCCATCTATAATCAACCAATTGGGATTATTCTTATTCTCTTCATATAGTCTGATCCAAAACGCACAAGAATAGCAAACTCCATCTCGTTCCATAATAGACCGTATAAGACATTTGCGGTATTCTCCAGGATCCACTGCTTCGGTAGTACCACAAATTGAACATGTTGTTACCATAGCTTTAAATTTTAAGTTTTAAATAAATGTTTATGCAAATATACATATTATATATTATATATCTTTTGCTTTTTTCATTTTTTCTGGGTCAGCTACTGGCTTATCCCTTTTCTTGAATGAGTTTGAAGATTTTAGTTGCTTGTCTAAATTGGGAGCAACCTTTTCATCGTATGCTTTTCTTTGAGCAACTGTGAATTCCTGGAATCTCTGTTTTTCCAGGTCAATGTTAAATAAACATCTTCCCCAAGAAGGAGCATCCCTTGCAACTACTGTTTCCCATCTTTGAACTCCATGTTCTCTTTCTTCTTGAGTAGAGTTTAACCCAAAAACAAATGAAGCAGTACGAGAGATGTCCATACATTTTGCTATATCGGATTCTTCATACCTTGTTTCTCTTCTTACTTCTCCTTGACGAGTAACATGTTGAGCAGTCCATACGATATCAATATCTTTTTCCATTACAAGGTTACCAACCTCTATGTATACATTGGATATACGATTAAAATCATCCTCATGTTTTCCTAATGATCCCATCTTTCCCATGAAGTCGATTACCAATACATTAACCTTCATCCCAGTATCATTATATATTTCATCGATTGTTGAAGCAATATCAGAAACTGTCCCAACATTTGCGGGTAATTTCTTTACGATGAATTCTGAACCCAGTCTTCGATATTTCCTTAAATGTTTTTGTTCCAGTTTATCCACATCACCAGACAACAAATCATTTTTACTTCTGTTCAATGTTGATTGTTCCATACGAGTCATAATTTCACTGGCTCCATTTTCCATATCTATATAAAGAACAACCTTTTGCATTTTTAAATAACTTCTCGCAACATTAACCAATGTGAAAGTTTTGGTTGCTTTCGATTTATCCAATGCAACAATGATTGAACCTTTTGGGAATCCCCCCCCATTTGCTAAGTGATTTAATTGCCTAAATGGAGTAGGTAATACCATTGGATCAGATTGTCTCACAAATTGACGTTCTACCACATCTTTAACCAAGTATAATGGTTGATCTTTTCTTTCCTTTGTCCTTGAAAGGAGTTTAGCAATACGTTTGGAATATTCATCGTATTGATTAAAATCTGATAAATCGAAATTATCATTTAAATCCTTCATCTGAACAAACACAGAAAATTTCAAAACCTTTTCTCGGATATCTTCTCCATCCAATAAGGGTTCTGAATAAAGTTTTTCTACTGTATGTTTAATCTCAACCAAATCATCCTTAGTAACTAAATCTGCAATCCCTTTCACAGAAAGTAAATCCTGTATCTCCTGATTAAGTACTGAAGCATTTTTAGGGATTCGTTTATTCTTTTTAGAAAGCTTAGCTAACGCTTTTGCAATAACTTGATGATTGATGAGAGTAAAATAGGAATCTTTGACCTGGTTCAATGCAAGGATACCATTTTTATCTTTTATGATATAATGTAATATCTCTTGTTGAAAGTCCGTTCCAAAAGCAAATTTGTTCTTATCTTTCTTTGCCATGTTATCTATATGTTTGTTTTGAAAATTGATAGTAGTAAATTGTTCCTTAGGTTATCCCAATTATAACTCCCTATATATCAACTACTTCCCCGATTAGGGTTAAATTTTATTACCTTTAGCTTATAATAAAAGAATATTATTTATATATTTGCATAAACATTTATTTAAAACAACGGAATTATGATTGCAGAAGGTGAAATCAATAGGCTGAAAGAACTACCTGAAGATTACGATGTCGAACTCTTCAATTTTTATTATAAGAGCATGACACCTTTGATTAGGAAGTTAGCTAAAAACATTGACCCAAGAAGATTCAATGTTTCAAGGGATATAATAATCTCATATTTTTATGACAAGTTACTTTATGTATTTCGGAAGTATTATAATCTGAGTACTGAGAACCCAGAAAAATTTAAGGCTACCATCATTAGCTCTCTTCAATTATATAAGACTCGATTATTAATCAATGCTTATTCCAAACAATCTTTGGATTTTAATGTTGCTATTGCTTCTTTCGAAGATTGCTTTGAAGGAGCAAAAGAGGATTTATCAGACTTATCAGAAGATGAAAAGGTTAAACAAGAAAGAATATCCGAAATTCATGAATTTATGAGAGCTAACCTTTCTGCTGATGCTTACCTGTTATTTCAATTACAGATGAGTCCTCCTCCTTTCTTTTACAGTGAAGAATCTAAACCCAGGCTTACAACTAGCTCTTTATTAGATTTCTTCGAATTGCCTAAGACTAAGCTTTACATTAAATATGTCTCTACGCTTAACAAGGAAATTCATGAAGCTATCGAAGATATGAAAGAAACATGGGGATAATCTACAACAAAAAACCCAGGCCCTAATTGATAGAGTCTGGGTTAAATGTGTTATCTTATTATAGCGTTATACCTATTCCCGTTTGGGAGGGAAGATCAATTCTATTAATGGTTTAAGTATACTGTATAATCCGCAAGCAGAAAGCCCAGCAAATACTCCATATAGAATTACCATATACCAGATTAATCCCTCTAATACTGGAGAAATTTGTAGTATCCATCCGAATAAGCATGATAAGATCCCCACTGCAATTGAAACTAATGGTTTAGCCCATTTCTTTTCAGTAATTCCTGGAATTAATTTTGATAGCTGGGTTACTACCAATGAGACTAAAGTCATGATCCCGGTAAAAGATGCAAAGTCTGTTACAAGCCCAGGTTCAACAACTTCTTCACTTAAAACCATTGCAGTTTGAGCAGCAATTCCAACTGTGAACATTAGAAGCATGTTCAACATAATAATTAACTTCTTGAGTAACATTTTGTTATGAAATTTTAGTTTAACATAGGATTTACATTAAAAAAATAGTAAGGAGAAGGCCTTTCACAAGGTACCTTCTCCCACCAACATATAAAAAACCTAAGAACAGAAGAGAACTAGATTATGATCGTAAAGTCCACACTCTTCGATGTAGCATCTATGATTGCAGCAGCAGAGCTGTTAACATTAGTTACTACTTGATCATCCCATTGTCCATTATGGTAATGGGCAGTTGTGATTCGGGATGGCCTTAAGTTTTCTAACATCAGGTAAACATTGGTACCAACTACCAGTTCCCAAGTACCTAAGGTTTGCATCTGACCATCTTGTTGAATTACATCTTTACCCAAAGATAATAACTTGTTTGCTCCACCCCAAAGCATTACTGTCCAATTTGCCTGAGAAACTTTTCCTCCAACTGAAAGTCTTACTCGAATCTTCGGATTAGTAGCTTGTTTACTAACAGCTTTAATATCGATATCCAATGCTCCAGGAACTACAAATTGAACTTGATGATCCGTAGTAGCAGTGTACTCTCCATTAACTGTATATTCCCATTTATTGAATTCAGAACTACCATTCTGGCCTACTACCTGGATTACGGCACCCTTAGGCAAATTCCAATCCTTAGTTGTAATAACTCCAGTTACTCCAGTATCTGGAACTTGACTTCCACCAGAAGCAGTGCTATGTGAAAGAACATATTGACATTTTCCATCGGTACTTACTTTAATATGTACTGGATATGTCTCTTCTGGTTTCTCCTCGAATACAGCCCAATAAGTAGTACTGGAATTAGCAGTGAATGTATAACTAGCAGATCTAGATACTACTTGTCCATCCCTACCTCCAAGTCTCCATTCAACAAACTTATAATCTGACCATGGAGTAGCGGTAATGGTTACCCTTGAACCCTTAGCATAATATTGAGACATTGGTTCAGTTAAACCACCTCTATCAGAATTGGTTTTAATCAATACCTGTTCTGGTTCTGGTTCTTCATCTTTCATGAACAGAGCATAGAAATAATAATCACCAGTAACCGTATGCTGGAAGCTTGCAGGATAATCCAACTTAATACCACTAGGCCCTCCAGCTCTCCATTCTAAGAATGAATATCCACTAGCGGGCTGAGCTGTGATTCTAATTGTAGTACCCTCCTTATATGAATTTACACCAGCAGGAGATGTTGTACCACCAGCACCCGAGCTTACTCTGATTTCGAAATAATTTTCTATGATCTTTTCATTAGCTGAAGCATATAGAACCAAATCCTGATCCGGCATATTGAATGAGTATGTAGCGTTGGTAGATACCAAATTAGAGGGTATAACGGAATCTCTGTACCATCCAGCAAATTCGTAATCCTGAGAAAGAAGGTTTGCCTTCACTGTTACTGGGTCATTTACAGAATAAGCTCCCGCACCAGATAATTGGAAGATACCACTTGGAGAACCCAATAATGTTAGATCCCGTTTTGGTGGTACCAATTTACAAATAACATTCGTAGTTTTAGTTACACCAAATGTTAAAGGATTAATTGTGTATCTTACTCCATCGATTTCCCAATAATCGAATCCATACCCAGTTACTGGTACACACTGAAGTGTAGCTTGAGTATTAATAGAATACATCCCTTCTCCACTAATCGTAGCCTTACCAGCGGGATTAACTGTAACACTAACTTTTACCTTTGTAGAAGAACCATTAAAGATTGCCTTTAAATTTGTATTCTTCTTTACTTCTATTCGATAAACTTGTTCATTGGAGATCAAAGCATCACCCTCATACCATCCCACAAATCCAGAACCACTGGCGGGAGAGGCAACTATGGTTACAAGAGATCCCCGTTTATATCTACCTGCTCCAGTTACTTCACCTGAACCAGTAGTACCTGCCGCAGAAACAACTTCAATGTTCAGATCATACATATCAACCAAAGATATCATTCTTGAGATATCCATTGTAAAATCTGCCTTACAATGTACATCCGAAGCAATAAGATTTGGATTGGTATCTTGATCTCCAACTGGGTAGAACTGAAGTACTAATTGGAAATTACTTTCATACATATTCAACAGCCCATATACACTGTAATTGGTTTGTTGAATTTTTTCTCCAGTATCTTCATTCTGTGAGTTGTTCCTTAACCAGTTAAAAGCTACTGGAGTTTGGAATTTAACATTGAGTGGAGTAGGCATTATATAATCCATGGTTGCAGAGAGCTCGGCAACTAATTGATCTTCTAAACTCATTTGAAGAGAAGAGAAATCCAAATGGATACCCCCCACTAAGTTTACTGCATCACCCAGAGTATTTAGTGTAAGGCCTGGGTCTTCGATAGTAACAATGTTGGGCTTATTAAATTGAGTAAGTGTTCCATTAGTATATTTTCTCTTACTTACTTTTTGAGTGAAGTTTGAGAGTCCTATTGACCTTGAATCGTATTTGGGGATTAATAGGTTTAAGTTAGCCATATCGGCTTCATATCTTGATAAAGGTACATAATCTGTTTCTCCCCACAGATAATTATAAGGATTCATGATATCCTTGATAAGGTAATTTTCTCCAACAACTTCTACAGAGAACATGGCAAGTACTACTTCTTGGTTCCTTCTAAGAGTACCGCTTAATAAGGATAGCCAAGTTTCCATTGTGGAGCTTGATTGTTTTAATTTAGGTGTCCAAGCATCTTGCTGATCTGGGTTTACATAAACTCTGTAAGATGTAATTGTACCACCTTCTTGTTTGGAGAAGAGATGAGTTGCGATTAAAGCTACCTCTTTTACTCCAGTAAATTTACCTAAGCTTAGAGGTACCTCCAATTCTGAGGATTCTAAGGTTAAAATCCCATCTGGTGTGATACATGCAGATTTGGGATTAACCAATACATTTCTTTCGTTTGTTAAGTTATGACGGAAATTCTTTGTATCATCTGCTGAAATCAACAGAGTAGTTCCATCATAAAAGATTACATTATATCCAAATAATGGTCCAATTCCAATTGGAATAGCAACAGCTTCACTAGCTTTCTTAGACCTGATCTCGGATAAGTAATCATGATACCGAATCTGTCCCATAGGTTTACTTTTTTAAGTGTTCATATACATATTGGTTTATACCTTCTATCCCTTTTATCAGAGATTCACAGAAGGCATTATTTATCTTTTCATCCTTTAGCATACTTACCTCTTCTCTGTTATCTTGGAATAACCATTCGATAAGCATGGCATAATAATTTCCCATTAATACGGTGAAGTTGGCATCCTTATCACAATTATGAGGATCGAAAGACCCATATCTGAATTTGAGTTTAGGGAAATCCTTTTTTAATTGCCCATACATCATTGAAGAGAAGATATCGGATTGTGTTTTTCCCGGAGAAGTATAAATCTCTACTCCAGAGGCAGTGTACCAATTACTACCATCTCCCGCTGCATTATTATGCAAAGAGATAAGCAATTTTACATTTGAAGTTGGGATACTGTTAGCTTCCAACTTTCGTTTAGATAATCCGGGTTCCTTTAAACCCTGGGTAGTAAAATGTACCTCATATCCGAGGGTGTCTAGCTTACTTGCTAGCTTTTTACAAATTTCTCTACTCCAAAGATATTCTTTGTGAGTACCATCTGGAGAACATTTACCCTTTACATCATTTCCATGTGCAGGGTCTAAGATAATACATAATGATTTGGTGTTCATGAGTTTTCTATTTTAGTTACATAATTCAATTTCAAACCTTGCATAAATAATTCGATTGATTGGTCCATTTGAGACAATTGAAAATGTTCTTTTGGTATGTAGATTTGTTCCAACATCAGATTAAATAAATTTTCAGTATCTGATTCCACATCCAAGTATACACCAAGAGGTTTAGACTTATATCGAAATTTATTTAGGAATGTTGAAGTCTCGGAGTAGATGTTCTTAAGGATCCTTTGAATCTTTAATTCTGTGTTTTCTTTGTCTGAGATACGGTTCTCTGACCTTACCCTTAATATATAATACTTAATAAGTACTGAATTGTGATTTAGAACTTCCCTGATCATCGAATTAGCTTCTTCCCTACCAATATCGGATTCTGATAATCCTTCGAAATAATTATCAATTTTATCAGATACATCAGAAATTCCTTGAACCTTTTTGATTAGGAATACTGATTGAGATACGAATACCAATACGATTAATAACATCATCACCATGAAAACACCAAAGATAATCTTTAGTGCCCCATAGTTAGATGCTGCCTCTGCAAGTTCTAAAGATACCTTGGTTAGTTTATCAATATCTTGAAGTTGTTGTAGTAATATCATAAGTCATCTCTGTCATATTTTGCGATGATTTGAGTAGATTCTGTTACTTTAAATGTATAAGAAAAACTTGTAGAGAGTAGTGTTCCTTGGTTATCATACCAACCTAAGAATATGATATTGGATTCGTAATAGATACTAACCGTATGATCATATCCTCTTACTGCTTTATCTGTATTACCAGTAACAACCACCATGCCCTCTTCGATTGATGGCCCTTGTGTACTTACGATAATATTACAGAAAGCATAAGCAACCATTAATTGAACATTGATTGGGGCATACTTAGCAAGTACCCTTTCCAATCGAGCTTGCTCTTCTGGTTTAAGGGTTGAAGCTACTGATGTTAAATCAATGATATAACTTGAGCAAGCTTTACAATCTGTGGAATCACCATCGTATTGATAATTGCTGTCATATGTTAATGATGTATCATATCTTGCTTTACCAACGATAGTGGTTAATAAGTTTTCCTCTTCTAATGTGTAACCTTTGAGTTTAAAGTATGCAGTAAGTAATACCCTGTAGAACTTTTCTGTTCCTCGGATTTTATATAGGGATACTGCATACCTTATCAACCTTCGGTCAATAGCTGAGTAGTATTTTACTACCCTTTGAGCGTTCTCTGGTTTGTATCCCAGTTTAGTAGAGTATTCCAACTGAACATTGTATTCCAAGTACCATACATAGAATGGAGGATTATGTAAAAATTCTCCTTCGGTTACTGGAGTAGTATATTCTTGTGGTGGAGCCCCTAAAAAATCATAGATATAATCGAGCAATCCCGCTCTGGTAGTTTCTACATCGATGATGTCAAGGATATTATCTATATTGGGCAACATCGATGAATTCCTATCAGTATCATCAACAACAGATTCTCCGATTAATTCTAAGAACCTTTCTAATACTCCCTTATCATTTTGATCCTTGTAAGTATCGAAGGCTTTAAAATAAGAGGGGAGTAAATCCATTAAAGCATGAAAGTTTATCATGATGTTTCGATTACATTAATATGTACATTGCTTGCAATGATTCTTGGTACTGAGTAATCATTAATAACCTGATCCTTACCGTTTGGTATCACTTTCATTTCCCAAGTATCTCCAATTTTGTAAGCTCCTGATAAAGGATTACCAATTGTGAATGTAAAGTTTACTCCTGCACTTTCTGAGATGATAGTGATTGGAGAACCAAGGAAAGTAGAATAAACTTCTCCAAATTCTGAAGCAATGGTAAAGGTATCTTTCTCCAAATAAGATATCGTATAATTTACTTCATCCTCTATGGATTTAACTTTAAAGTTACTCAGATTTAAATCTGTTTCTGTGTCCTCGGATTTGTTTGGGTAAGGGATTGTATAAATACTATCGATGGTAAGATAATCCACTGTACTCAAATTATCGATGAGGGCATATAAATCGGATAATCTGATTACCTTGTTAATATCCGAATTACTGTAATCATAATTCTGAACCAAAGCTCTCAGTATATCATCAGAAATAATATTACTTCTTAATGATGGCATACCAGTTACTGTTAAGTTCAAAACTACATAGGAACTACCAGCAGGTAATACTCGAATGTTTGTAGTGATGATTTTCTTACTTGAAACATATCGATAAGTGGCATCCCTTAAAGATTCCGAGGCAACCCCTCCTCCATCTGGGATAATATAGATATCCACAAATTTACCACACCTAAAATCGATGTATGCTTTATCTACCCCAGGAGCAAGTTTAGTTACATCTATGTAATCTTGTTTAGTAATTGCTACTCCAAGGGTTCGGATGTTTAAAGGAACATGTTCCTTGAGCATATCAAAGTTTTCATAATTAGAACCACCCGTGATCCTATTTGGGTTTGTGATAGTCATATCCTTGATACCAAGATCTCCATCTACTGAGGTAATGGTATTCTCTGCATCATTCCCAGCTTCACCTTTTGTGATGAAGTAGCTGAGTAATATTGGGGAATTCACTGCAGGTTTTTCACCATACATTCCATCACCAAATACAATGTAGGGTTTTTGATCCTCAGTTAATTCTACCATATAATGCTTATCATTGGGCCCAGAGTATCCTAATGTTTCTACTAAAGTCCAAAGAATTCCACCAAGTTTTAATACTGCAGAACCCTCAACATAGAACCCATCTGTTTCATCAATATAAATGATAGCATTGGGATCTGAGATTACTCCAAGATCTTTTTCTGGTACCAATGTTTTTTGTTCTACTGGGACATAAACTCCATAGGTATCTTTGTAGAAAGTTTTCTGTTTTGTGGAGATATATGTTAATCCATTTGTACCATTAAAGGTTGTACCAATAGGAATGATATAATCTTCCTTAGCCATGTCTCCATTATTGATTTGGATTAATACATCAGTAGAAGCTGGGATTGCTGCTTTAATGTGATAATCCACCAACTTCGAATGTTTAACTAAGGATGAGTATCTTCTTGCTGAGATGAAGAAGGTTTCCCTTGCCATGTTATCCAAGTAGTAATGAATTACTTCTGCTACTGAAGACCACATGGAAAGTAAGATAATAAAAATGTTACCCTCAGAATAATCAGTAACTTCGGGCAACTTAGTTCTCATGTTTTGAACCAACTGGCTCTTGATTGATTGGTAAGATCTTGAAAAAACATCTAACCAAGGATTCTTTAATATTGCCATAATTATGCCGATTTTTGATATGAAAAATCAAGTTCTCCAACCATCTGATTAGTTAAAATTTGGTATCTTAACCTAATCTGTATTTCTGAAGGAGTGAATTGTATTTGGGTTTCCAAAAGTCTTACTCTTGGTTCCCAAGCTTCGATAGCTTCTTTAGTAAATCGATATACTAATAATCGAGTTGCATTTATGTTTGGTTCTTCCAAGCATTCATAATTTCGAGTACCAAATATCTCTTGCCTTAATCTAAATCCGATTTGATAAACCAAGATAGAGATAATGTTATCTTCAATTAATTCCAATGAACCTTTTTTAGGTTTCCATGAACCACTTGTTAGTTGGATGGGAAAAGTTGGCCCTGAACCAATTGACTTTTCCAATATATTTTCACTCATTGTTTTACTGTTTGATGTTCAATATCAGCCATTACTGTTTTAACTAATGGAGTATTAGCATACCCAGCTAAAGAGAGGAATGCGGCTTTACCACCATCCATTGGGGTAGCTACTGCAGCTGCTTGAGTTAATCCAAGTTTAAGGTTATTAATATCATCCTCAATCTTGTTTAATCTCTGAAGGAGTTTATCAGTCATCGTTGTACCAACTTCCCCATCATTGAATATCACAAGTTTTCCTCGGATATTATGATCCTCTTTTGCAGTCTGATCCCAAGTGGATTGTGTTTCTTGAGTAATAGGTGTAGGAGTTTTTATAATTACACCATCTGGGCTCAATGTAATCTCATGAAATTTATCCTCGGATACCTTCAACAAAATTTTCGTAGTGTTTGTTTCATCATCTAGAAATATTTTGTTACCATTTGGAGTAACTATTCCGATTACTTCCTTCTTTTCTAATTCCAGTGGTACTTGAGTTTTTGCCCATCCACAGTATGACCAGAGAGGATAATTCGGGTCTCCAGATTGGAATTCCACGAAAACTACATCATTGATTTCTGGAGTTAAATACTTAGCCCCTGATTGCAAGGGTCCAGGCTGTCCTTTTGGGTAAGCCCAAACCAATGTTTGAGTTATATCTGGGACTTCGATTTGTAATCGATTAAGTTTTAAAGGATCCTCATTATTAATTACTATTCCACGGTAAGTAGAATAGAATCGACCAATTCCTTCCAAACCATTTTCCCTTAAATATACCAGGCTCATTTTGTTTTATCTTTTAGGATTTGATCATTCTTGTTAATATTGGCAGTCTGAGTAGCTTTATTTAAAGATACTGCATCTTGACTTGCTTGTATCTCAGTATACTCTCTTCCCTGTTCATCTGTACCAGTAATTACTGTAACTTCTCCCATATCTTCTGTTTCTTTTAGAATCTTTTCCTGGAATGCCTTTACTTGTTCAGCTTTAGCAATCTCAGCAGGAGTAAGGTCATTAGCAATTTTCTGAACCTTCATTGCTAAGGATTGAGTATTTACTTTTACATCCGATTGAACCACTGTACCATTTGAAATGGTTTTCTTGATTAATTCGAATGTAGTAAGGTACCCAGTGGAGGCATCTATTCTATGAGAAGCTTCTTTAATGTACCAATCTCCAGAGTACTTTTGAGAAACATTCTGAATAGAGAGCATTTGAGAGCTCATTAGAGTTGGTTGCCCAATTGTAACCATTGTAGCTTCAACCTGTTTTTGTAAAGCATCATTTACTTGATTGAATGCGAGTATCTTGGAAGAATCAGCGTCCCCTGCATATCCTAAAAGGTCCTTAGCAGAGAGATTTAATTCGATTTCCTTTTCTCTAACTACTTCTGGGTTATCCCAATATTCATATTTTGACCCATCACTTTTTGGAACTATCTGAATGGTTTTATCCCTTTCCAATGATTGCCATCCAGTAGTTCTATCATAACCCGCTGAAGAACTTTGATAATCTTTTGAACCAAAGTCTTCTGGGTTTACTGTTTCCTTTACCTTAGCCTTTACCTTTACTGTATAATTATCCAGAGAGATAGCAGCTAATTTCATAGGATCATTCCCTGCAGCTTTGTATTCGTTTACAACTTTCTCAAGATACTCAGGAGCATATTTCCTAAGGTAATTGGGGTCTTTCTCTAAGAGTTTCTTAGTTGCTTCTTCATCTTTATATTTATCTGTGCTGGGTCTAGTTGCAGCTCCCGTGATACCATCTACTCGAGAATCGTAAGTGTTAGGAGCATTGGAAGGAATGGTTTCTCCAGTAATACCATCTACTGAATTATCTGGCAAAGAGCCATCTGTTTGGGTTACTCCAGAATCTAAGGATTTTGTTTCACCATCAATTTGAGATTTCTTGGCAACATCTAAAGCCTTAAGCTTTTTTCGAGTGGTTACATTAAATGATACAATTTCTCCTGTTTCTTCATGCCATGTAAATGAAGCTACTGGAGCTTGATTGAAATTAGTAGGATGGATTGATACTGTATCATCTCTTCCATCTACATGATATGGACCATTTGGGATATACTTTGCCGCATCCTTTAATGCAGTATATGGAGTCCTACCTACTTGAACGAATGTTCTTCGTTTTATAAGTTTATCATTCCCAACTTCCTTCATCCCATAGAACCATCCATGATCTGTTGTTGGAATGGTTATCCCAGTTATAGAAGAGTAACCAGTATAAACATATCCAGGAGCAAGTTCCTTAGATTCCTTAACATCATAGATATAGGATTTAAATTGAACCTTTCCCTTTAGCTCATCTTCAATCCATTTGAGAAAATTATCATCAGCATTCTTTTTAAGTTGCTGGGATTTAAGGATTGAAAATCCATCTGTACATTTTAAAGTAATGATAATACCTTGAGCGGAGAATCTTATGTTGGTATCCCTTACCATTACTTTTCTTGGAGCACTTGGAGCATAGGATTTATCTGGGTAAACGATTCCCCATTGTACTCCCAGATACTGTTGCTCTCGGAATTGGGGTATATCTATTAGGTTGGGATTTTCTGTAGTGATAGTGATAAAACATTCATCATCTTTTTCTTCTCGGTATGTATATTCGAACCCAGTAACAAAAGTACCTATTGGTAATCCTGATAAAGGGTCTATGATTGGTTTATTCTGTGAGTCTGTTACCTTAACAAAAGGCATACCGAACCCCTTGGGTAACATTGACTTTTCGTTACTCATGAGTTCGGTATGATTAATTGTTTACCCCTATACACTTCTGTAAAGGGGTCAATGATATTATTTGCATCAGCAATATCAGCCCATAACCCAGAATCACCATAATATCTGAATGCTACACTTTGTAAAGTTTCACCTTCCAATAATGTATGAACTTTTTCTTTCCCTGTAAGGCTGAAAGTACTGGGAATCCTTTCTAATGTACTGGTACCATCTGGATATTTAATCCTTACTGAATTAGTGTAGGGATTTCTTGTAGACTCTTTCATATCTTACACCTCCACTTTATCTGGATATTTAGGTTTACTTTGAGTAGCTATTGGTTCTTCTGGCATGGGTTGAGGAACATTACCATGAACCCTTTGTATATCTGCAGTAGTTAGGTTATGTTTAGTAACCCTTTTGAATGTTAGCTTTTGTGTAGCAGCATTAGGCAATAATCCCAAATCTGTAATTGGTGAGGTTCTGTTAGCCCTACAGGCATTCTGAAAATTACTCAATACATAAGGTGCTGATACCAAGATAAATGAGTAATCCTTAAATAACTCTGCTGAACCCCAAGATATCCAAAGTTCAGGGGGAGAAGCTGCATAAGCATCAGCCTTAGACCAGGATTCTAATAACCTACATTTTTTGATTACATCCTTTCTATCTGATTGTGTAGAATACCAAGAGATATCGAAAGATATGGTATCTTCTGAACCCGTGTACATATAGAAAGGATTGTTTCTTCCATTTGTCCTTACTGCTACCCAACTGTTCTCCGATTCGATGTTTACTTCGGAAGGTTTACCCTGAATAACAATGGATTCATATGTACCATTACCATCAGCATTTGTATTTGGATTGATAATGATAATCTGATTCTTTACTGTGTTAACTGTTGGAGTGGCTTTAAGTTTAGGCTTGGGTACCTTTAGTAATGCTCTTCGTTTTGTAGCTTGTAAAGCACTTACTCCAGTGTTAATATTTTTCTTAGCTGGGTCAATCTCTGTAGGCAATACAATTCTCTGGGCTTTGAGAGAAGTTAATCTGTTTGCCAAGATCCTTGCTCTCCAAAGGTAAGTAGCAGGACCCACAGCAGCTTGACCTACTGTAGAATTATCGAAAGGTTTAAGGAGTGCCTCTTGTAGCACTCCATGTATTTTATTTATTGCACTTGCCATGTTACTTTCCTCCTACCTCAATTACTTCATTTTGACTGTGTTCATTGATAGCTTTGCTACCAACAAGGTTGCCATCCAAGTAGATGTTAATTGATTTGGTACCTGGTTGAGCATTAGCAAAGTTCCTTTCCATATTGGCATTGAATTTATCCAATGAGGTGTAGAACTTTACCAAAGCATCTGTATTGAGTACCTCTCTTTCTGCTGTTGTAAGGTTTGCGGCATCGATTCGTTGTTGCCTTTCTTCTTTGGAAGTCAGGGTAGCTTTAAGAAGAGAATTTGTTTCTGATGATTGATCATTGTTTTTATTCAATGCTGTAATGATCATTGGTAGGAATGTGATTATCGCTGAAAGGGCTAATCCCCACGGTCCTCCAAAGAAAGCTAAAGCTCCTCTCATTACTGATGAAGCTCCGAATCTTAGGGCAGCACCTCCTGCAGCAGCACCAGCAGCTCCTCCAATCAGGGATAATGGATTATACCTTTGAGCATATCTGGTAGCAACAGCTTCTGAGATTCTTCTGGTTCCTCCTGAAGCAGTTTGAGCATAATATCTCATCCTACCAGTTTTATCTTCTTTGCCCATTATCTTACCAAGATATTGGCCTTGATGTGATCTCATCCATTCATGGTAGAGCATTGCATTACCTACACCTCTACCTGCTAAGCCAGCCTTACCTTGAGCAATGATGGATCTTTGCATAGCAGCATACTCAGCTGCAGAGATTGTAGAAGCTTTCCAACCTTGTTTCATTACAAGGAACATATTCCTTAGTGAAACTGTAGAATCATTGAAAAGCAATCTCATCGAGGACTTTAATGCAATTACTGAAGCATTAATTGTACCTAATACTACAGTACCAGTTACTAATGCCGAAACAAATGGGCCTATTGGAGAATCGAATATTGCTTGAACACCTTCTAAGATTTTACCTATACCTCTTAACCAGGGTGTTAAAGTCGGTCCCAGAGATTCAGCAAAAGAAGTAGTTAAGTTCTCCCAAGTTGATTGTACGGTTTCTATAACTCCAGCCAATGAAGCCATTCTTTGCTCACGAACAGAAGCAGCAGCTCCCTGGGAATTATTATTTAATTCATCCAGAAGATTGGTATAATTCTGAAATGCTCTGATCATTGTAGAACCCGCTCGTTCACCTCGAACACCCAAGATATTAACCAATAAGTTATACTGATCCAGTTCTCCAAGTCCTCTACTTGCATTAGCAATCTTCTGTAATGCTAAGCCTAAATCGATTAGTTGGCCATTAGCATCTATGAAATCGGATTTAGATAATCCTAATTTAGCTAAAGCTTTCCCACCTTTGAAATTTGGGTCTCCAATGGATTTCGATAAATATCGATAAGCATTAGCTAATGCGGTACCAGCCATTGAACCCTGGATACCAGCATCACCAAGTACTCCAATTGCAGCAGCAGTTTGTTCCAGGGTAGTCCCTAAGTTTGTAGCGGTAGTACCAGCATACTTAATTGCTTCACCCAAATCATACAGATTCGTATTTGATCTGGTTACTGCTCTTGTTAAAACGTCAGAAACTCGAGTAGAATTGGCTTCTGTAGAATCAATCATAAACATCTTCATGATGTTGGTCATGATATCTGCAGCTCCCCCTTTTCCACCGAGTTCTGACATTGTAGCATTGGCTAAGTCAGCTGCAGCAGTGATATTATTAAATATCTCTGTTGTTCCCTGTCCTGCCATTGCCATATATTGCATCGCGGAGCCAATATCCTGTGAGGTAAACATTGTATCTTTACCTAAAGTCTTAGCTCTTTGAGAAAGAAGCGAAAAGTCTGTACCTGTATCCTTTGCAATTGCTTTTACAAAGGTCATGGTATCAATGAATTTTGCTCCTTGTAACACAGCTTCACCTATACCATAGGCAGCTGCACTACCAATTGCCATTCCCGCTGTTGCCATTCTATTAACAGCATTGAGGTTAGCATTGGTTATATTTTTAGCCTCTTGATGTAGTCTTCGGATTTCTTTGGAGGATTCTCTTGCTTGATTGGAAAATCTATCCTCCAATACCAAAGCAATACCGATTTGTAGTTGTCCCTGATTTGGGGACCCTGAAGTGAAAATAAGGCAGTCCTCCTATAGTTTAAGTGAAACCATTATTTCATTAATTTTTTAAGCTGAGCAAAATACTGATCAGCATTTTTGAGAAGTCTCTTTCTTTTTGAAAGAGGGAGTTTGTATAGAGTGAGATAATCTATTTGGATTTTAGCTCTGTTGATGTAAGCTAATTCATCCTCTAATATCCCATGATATAAAAAAAATCGGGAGTACCCATAATAGAGAATCCAGCTTTGTATCCTTTTGTTGGATGTTCCAATTCAATAAGCCCAGTATAATATGGATCATTCTCAGCAACTGATTTTCTGATCTCTGCCATATCCCTGGGTGAAAATAATGCAAAGCTTTGAACTGTTTCCCATTTATCCTCTACCTTTAATTTGAGGTCCCTGGCTTTTAATTCCAGGTTCTTAGTTTTAACTGGAGTGTTCATCATCATTGATTCACCTTTACCAGTTAACAAAGAATATGAAACTTCTTTTCCGCTTTGGAGTGTGATTGTGAAATTCTTTGTGTTCCCATAAGGATAATATGGAACTGCGAAAGGCTTTGCATTCAATTCTTCTTCTGTTGGTGATTGATGATAATCATCGAAAAGAAGTTCTTTAAGATCCTGCTCATACCGAATCTTATCCCCATTTGGCCAGGTATATTCGAATTCCATTACTTGACCCAATGAAAAGATTCTAGAGGCCAGTAATATGGCATATCTAATGTTACAGGGTAATTCATGTGCCTGTTGTTCTGTGAGCTTTCTGTTTGGAGTAAGATTGGTATCTACTACAATCCTTGAGATGAACTCAGAAAAATTGGAGAGTGTTTCTGATTTTATGGGATTCGATAGAATATCATCATCCTCACCATTCTGTTCTCGGATATAAACATAAGAATTCATATCTGGAAGGTTTACCTTCATAGCATTGCTGTTTACTAATGTTTCCATCTTTTCTGTTTTTTTATATGTTGTTACTATGAAAAAACGAGGGATTTCACAACCCCTCGTTCTCTGTTCAGTTTTCTACACTTTAAATTTTCTCGATTTGATCAACTGAGAATTCCAAATCTTCCAATGTGTTATCCGAACTCATACGGTCCAGATTTTGACCATTTACTCGGCAAGGCCAAACTCCAGTACAAATCCAAGAGTTAAGTACTGAACTACCATCTTCAGCTAATTCATCAATCTTAACTGATTCCTTATACTGATCAGGTGTAAGACCTCCCCCCACTAACAAATCCTGGACGGACATAAGCCAATTCCACATCCATACATCTGAACCTGAAGTAGATTCCAATTTCTGGCAAGTAAGATTACCTACTTGTACTCTACCTCCTGTTTTAACACTGTAATTGATATCCCCATGTTCTGTCTGGTCAATAGAGATTTCAGGAAGTGTAACATTCTGAAACAGGTAAGGATTCAATGGATGTTTTACGAATGTAATTTGCCAAAGAAACTTTTTTCTGGGATTAGAAACTTTTGCCATATCTTTTTGATTTAAGCTTGTTCGATATTAATTGCACCAGAAGAAGCATCCAGCACAATTCCAATGTTAATCTCTTGCAAAGCAACAACTTCTTTGATAACCAGGTTGGCTTTATACTTACCCTGGCGTACATCCTTTTCGTTGTTAACCTGCAAATCATCAAAAGAGGTTGCGAATTGATCACCTTGCCATTCATATGAATGAACTCCATTTCGATTCTGAAGATCCTGGAAATAAGGGTCTACTTCCAAATACATCTTACTCCAAGTTTCGAAGTTATTGGGTTCTTCCAAATAACGTTCCATAATGGGTCTCAAAACTTTCTTGATGTAGTAAATCAATCTTTCTACATTCAGGAATCTTTCAGAATTTGAAAGCATCGTAGAAGTGAAGTTATGCCATAACAATGTAGCTTTACCTCCAGAAGCAACTTCCTTGATAACAAAGATGTTGATACTTTCAGCAGCCAATTCATTGAGATCATCATATCTTCCAGGGCTACCAAAGTTTTCAGCTACTGGTCCATTGCCATCACCAACGATTCCTCGATTCTGGCCTGCAAATGAATACCAGGGTCCCCATTCTGTAGCAGCTTGAGCAGACAACCCAAATACAGTACCCAATACATCGGAATCCATAAGCATACCATCTTGGTTATACAATCTCAGACCTCCAGCGAAATAGGCAACATGCTCTGAGTTGATCCCTATATCCTGTTTTGCCTGTAAGATCGTAGCCTTAGTTGTGTTTACTTTTGGGATTTCGATGGCATAGGTGGCATTCTTGGTTAAATCAGCAGCAGAATACCCAGCCTGGTGTACCGCTTGAGCTTCTGATAAATGCTGAGGGATGTGAGAAGCGAAGAACATATAGAAGTCTGAGTAATCCTTCATAACTTCGAATCCCTGAACCCAGTCTGTAGCTACTGGAGTAGTACCTGCATTACCTACTGTACCAAGGTAATACAAGGGTTTATCAGCACTCAATGTTACTGGAGCAGTATTAGTACTCTTGATAGCAAGAGTAGTGTTGTTTACCTTCTGAGCATCATTCAAAAGATTGATCACATCCTGGACTGTTGAGTAATCCTGGGAAGGATCAGAGCCCACTAATACTTTTGTGATTGTTACATCGAAATATGGGTCTGCAGTTAGGAAGTTCTTGAAAAGAGCTGTATCGATAAAGATTGGATGAGTACCATCACCATTCTTGTAGGAAAGTACTGGATTAGTATTTACCAGGAATGCAGAAGTAAGATTATCTTTAGCATTCGTATTATACAAGCTAGAAATTACTCGATTTCCTACTTGTGTAAACACAACCATAAATTTACCGTTAGTACTTTGGATATCACCCCCATATTCTTTTGTTTCAAGTTTTAGCTGGATAGTGATAACCTTTGAATCGAATCCTGTTAATTCCAGGTTCAATGTTTCGCCAGTATCCGAAACATAGGCATTGCCAGAAACTTTACCAGCAAGCACTGTACCTTTTACTGCATCTACTTTACCTTGGTTTAAGTGGCCAATACGACAGATTCTAAGTTGTCCTCCCATGCTTAATGCACGAGAAATGTTCGAAAGGGAACCATCGGGAACTACCTCAGAACCAAATACCTCTGCAAATTGAGCTGGGCTCTTGATTATCTTTGAAGCATCAAAGAAAGGGCCCTTAGTTGTTCTTGCAAGGACAAATCCAATACCATTGTTTGGAGTGATGCTTGCAACATTGTTGTTAATGACTGTGAAGTCAACTTTAGGACTTGTAGGCATATTGTTAATAATTAGAGATTAAAGAATGTTTCGATATAAACAAAAAAAGGAAGGAGAAATGAAATGATTCATCACCTCCTTCCTCCTAATCTGAGTTTCGACTATGGAATGTGTATGTTATCCTTAAGTGGTTGTTCTGTATCCTTATTAAGGATATCAACGTTAATTTCATTAATCGGTGTTTCACTACCAACTTCAACTGGTGGCTGAAGTAAAGTATCTTGGATTTCCCAAGTATATACCTTTTCTATGATCCCTCTTTCATCATTCGAATTATCATAGAAATTAGAAGCAATTACAAAAATGTTTCCATCGAATGGAGCCTTCTCATAAATATAGGGTTTTAAATAGCCTCTCTGAGGAATTGAAGAATTCATGATAAGGTTTAGTAATCGTTGATCCTCTGAGTTTTTGGAAACTAACCTTACATTTATATATTGGTCAATTGCCTCGAAAGGAGTTTCACTAACCACATAACCTTTATTTCCTTGTTTCTCTCGATGGAATCGATTTAAACCTATACCTCCGGGAGCGAATCCTTCGGATTCTACTACAATTCTGGGAAAGCTTTCTTTCATACCTTTGGATTGGCTATTACCTACACCAAAGATTTGAATGAATTTGTTTTTGTTCTTTTTTACTTCTTCTACAGCTTGTTGGTAAAGAGCCATGCTCTCTTTCGTTTTCTCATAGAGATTAGGGTCTACTGTTAATCCTAATCTTAGAGTGTTTTCCATAAGGGCCATATAAAATGACCTCTCGATGATTTCTTGTGATGTTACCATAAGCCTCGGATTTGATTTGCCTTTAACACAGTCCTTGTCATAATGGATCTTCGGATTTCCTTCATTAGGATATTTCGAAGTTCTTTAGGACCTCCTGCACTTTTAAGCGAGGGTCTCCATAATGGTCTGGCTGGGATATTTTCGTTCCCATATTCCAATATGATAGCAAGCTGGTTTAAAGTTAATCCACTGTAATGTTTTGTTCCAGAAGGCATACCAACCAGGATTCTGTTTCGATATTTATAAACCCCAACCGCTTTATAATAATCACCTTTAAGGTAATATATTCCACCATCATGGTTCCTTTTTAATGGAGCCCATTGAACTCCAGAACCTGCTGGAGGTTTATGTGTATGGATTGCCTTTCGGATTATTCTAATGAGTTTATCTGAAAACTTGGCAACCCCAATATCATAGCCATGTTGAATAGCAGGCTGAAGATGTGTTAATCCATTCTCTACCTTTACCCAGTTCCCCGTATTTCGGATTTCGATTTTAGGAATGGGAGGCATATAAACACTAATGGAACTACGTTGTTTTCTAGCCATAATCCTTAGAATAAGTATGTTTACATAATAAAACCCAGTAGTATTGTAATATTACATTAATGTAACGTTACCTACTACTGGGTTACCCTTATCGAAGATTATTTATTTTGAAGCTTCTTCCAATTCTGTTAAGGCAGCCGATGCACCGTTAACCTCGGTTTTTAAATTGGCTACATCGGTTTTTAATGTGTTAACATCAGAAGTTAATGTATTAAGTTTATTTGTGATCTCAGTTGTATCAACATTGATCTCATGGTAAACTCCATCATCAGCTAAATACTTATTACCTTTACCATCGATTTTAAATGCCATTGCTCCAGTAGTAACTTCATACAACTTAGAAGTAGCATCACAAACAATAGCAAGTATATTATCAGCGTATCCTGATATTTGATGTTGAGCCTGGGAACTCTCCTCTACAGTGAGAATTGATATTACTATAAGGTAAGTTTCGTGACCACTAACAGCTGACTCTGGAAATTTAATGATCTCCATGGGTACATACCCAGTTCCCACTACCGTATCAGAAATAAACCCAGTAGAAACATGATCCTGAAAAGCCTTTCTAACAGCAGCTACATTTTCATCGGAAAGGTTACCTCCTTGTTGGCCCCCAAGGATAGCTGTAACATCCAGGAATTTATTTTCACCTCCTTCTGAGGTACCTCCCGAGCCTCCCCAAAATTTTTTGAAAGCATAGATTTGATTGGTACTATCCAAAAAGATCACATCACTTTGGGATAATACACCTTTTTCTATTTCTTGGTCGGCTTGTTCCTTAGTCCATCCATGGATAAGCCTACCATTTGCACCTTTTGTTATTATACTCATATTTTTTATCCTCCATTAAATTGTATACTATGAAGTTCGTTATCACAATCCACAGTACCCGTTCTACCCGATTGAGCAACTCCATCGATTCTCCAATAGGCCCTACTAGCTGTTTGATTAATTCCAAGGCATTCTTCTCCAGATATGGTTACTGACATAACTGTAGACTCTGTAGAATTTTGAATTATCCAAGTAGATTGGGTTGTTGGAGTAAAGTCCCCATACTCATCCCTAGAATTTTCCCTTGCTGTTTTATTAGGATACTTAAGGATAGAAACTACACAGTGATTACGGGAACCTTGTACTGATTGGAAATTAAGTGATACCACTGAGATACCTCCACTACATTGAATGGTACATGTTGCTATTGAACTCCTGTCTTTGTTTGCAGCAGATACAATTGCAGTCCCTACCTTTAATAAGGCAGTGATATTTGCAGTTTTATTGTTTGGGTAGGATACTGCCAAGAGATCGGATGGAGTAACACTCCAATCAATTTCTTCTGTAGCATCGGTAGGTTCCACTGTTGCAGTTAGTGTAAACTCATCATCAGCTAGCATTGATTTATTCTGTTCTGATAATGTTATTTTTTTACTGCAATGTTTGCCCTTTGTACAGTTACATCGAATTGCTCACTTATGGGCCCATTAGTAACCAATATCTGGGTAGTACCCAATCCTACACTGGTTACAGTATAAGTATCAGCTCCAGAAGCTCTTACTGAAGCTATGTCTGGGTTTAAAGATTGAACAGTGAAAGGGTTATATCGATTTGCATAAGTTGGTATTATCGATATTCTAAAGGTAGCCGATTGATTTTGACCCTCTATTACCATGTCATTTAACTTCGATATACCGGTTAACGTTGTGTATGCTTCCATATTAATTGTAGCTACAACTTCTGGATTACTAACCGATTTTACCTTTACTGTGAATGACCCGTTTATTGATTTAGCTGTTACTATGCCACTAGATGAAACTGTTGCATACTTCGAATCAGAACTTGATATCTCATAGGTTACTGATTTATCCGTAGCATTGTCAGGAAAAACTGTAATGTACTGTGATACGTCAATCCCCCCTATTATTTGTATCTATCTCTACCTCTGATTTACTGACAGATATGGATTCAACTGGAACATTAATTAGCAGGCTCCGAAGGTTGAATCTTTACGTTTAATGTTGCAGTATGAGACCCATCTACTGTAGTAATTGTAATCGTATAATCACCAGGTTCTGCTGTAATATTAGCAATTACTCCCTCATTGATTTCTACTGTTAATCCAGCACTAGCTTTGTAAGTTACTGTTTTATCTGTAGCATCAGTTGGGTCCCAAACAATTAAGCTGTAGATGTTTGTGGTATCACCAGTAATCCCACTTTCTGCAATTGTATAGGTTACTAAGGATTTACTTAGGGTAATCCCATTTACTGGCTTAATATCTCCTGGATTGGTTAATTCATACCAACTGAATCCTTCGGCATACCCAGAAACTTCACCTCCACCACCAGAACCAGTGTTTGTTTCTTTCCATACAGCAGAACCGTTTACAATGTTATATAATTGATAAATCTTGGGCTCTCCATCTACGATTGCCCTTACAAATTGACCAATTTTATAGCTAAAAGTTTCACCGTTTACTTGATAGGTTAATGTTGATGAAGTAGGGAGATTCTGTAATTCTTGGGCCTTCATAATCAATTGGATTTTTTCTTGGCCCTTTACATAAGCAAAACTACTTTGATCTGTTTCGTTTAAATTTGGTTGTTCCAAGTTCTGTAAATCATTTAACTTCTGAGCTTCCTCTTCTGTGATTAACCTTGAACCTGGGACTGCCTCTACCTTATTTTGATTTAACTGGTTGAAATTGGTGTTTAGCTTGGTTGCTTCATCTCCCCAATTTGTATCACCAGTTTTAATTCGTTGTATCTGTGCCATCTTCTTGTCTTCTGAGTAATACTTGAAATACTATAGGTTCATCTTTTGCCTGGGCTACTTGAGTATCACCTTTTGAGATGTATAATTCACCATTAATGATGAATCTATCTAATGCAGCATCAAATGTCCAATATCCCTTATTATTGGTGAACCCTTTTTCTACAAGCTGTTTTTGTGAGACTAACATAGCACAGTTAATCTCATCCAATTCACCAGAGGGTGTACCTACATTTAAAGGCCATGTCCTGAAAGCATTGTAATTGATTAGAGCTTGGAGAGGGATTCTTTCATAATTATTTTCATCATCATCTTCACCAAATGGTAAAGGATATTGAATGTGTTTTAACCAAATCACTTCTTGTAACCCTGCATCTTGGTCAATGAAGTTTTGTACGATATGTTTATATTTTTTCCATATCGAATCGTTAACTAAGAATGCCATAGATTAGGATTAAGCTTTCTCTACGTAGTTTCCTACTAAATCAGACAGATTATGAGATAAGGGTTGGCCACTGTCTCTTATACATTTATATAATACCTTGGATTGGATATAATATTTATCTTTGAATATTTCCATTGGAGGTGCATAAGGAATAGGATCATCCTTAGTTCCTGCATGTTCTTCATCAACCCGTTTCCAAAGAGAAGCTGTTTCCAAAGAGGGTTTCCAATTTTCCTGTGTTTTGTGACCTTGCAAAACTTCCCAAAGATCTTCACCATATTGGTATCTGTGTCCTTTAACGACATCTATGCCTATTTTCCATTTGGGGTGTCTTTCTTTTACTTGCAATGCTTCTGAAGGAGTTAAATTATAAGTGTTAATCTTCGAATTTGCTTCCAAGACCAAAGCATCCAATGCAAGCAATCTACTGAACTCGCGGTTAATTTCTGGTTCTTCACCATCTGGGTAAACCCATTCCTCGCTGTTTAATAACTTGATGAACTCGGGGTCACCAAACTGATACCTTGGGAATTCCTCATCTTCAAAAGGTATTAACATTCCCTCATGCAAGATTACCTTGCTCTGGTCTACACTTGTCCTCATTTCCGGTAGGACTTCTATTCCGTGGGACTTGCACCACATGATGTTTACAATTGCGTATTTCATATCCAATTAATTTTTAATGTTACTTTGATTTTAGGGTTTGGAGGTAGTTGTAGGCTTTGATACAGTCGTCTTTGGAGAGGATCTGATTGTTGTAGATGCCTAAGTTTTTTAGGGCTATTTTGGTAAAATTTGAGCTATAAAAACCTAAAAATAAACGGCTTGAAATATCAATATCACTTCCAATAGGATAAACTTTGTATTTATCCCATTTTTCATCATACACCCATCCATCAGAAGTCAAAGCGTTAATCTTTTTACAAGAAAAAGGATAGTTTTTTGAACCCTGTTTTAAATAAATCCTCATTCCTGTTGTAGCATTATAGATGTAAATTTGATTTGCTTTCAATAATCCTGCATTATCTTTTCTATCTTCCATAAACTTCCAATCACCAACAATGGTAAATTTATCTGCGAATTGAATTAGTTTAGCACTGATTATTTCATCATCCACCCCATCAGTAATGAGGTATCCTTCGTATTCGGGGATTTGCTCTATGGTGACATCACAATCACCCGTATACGAAACAAATTGAAATCCTAAATTAGATCCATTTTCTACAGCAGGAAGAACATAAATTCCGTCTGATGGGATATTCGTTAAAAAAGTATTATTACTCCCTCTATAAATCATCTCTTGACCAGACTGTATACCAGTAACTTTTATTCTGTACGATGGAATGGTTACATTTCTCGCAGATTCTGTAAAATTAACCCCTGCTGTTATAGACTTTGTAACGTGAATCGATGAATTGGTTTTTGTATAAACAGCTCTGTTAGTAATGGCGTATGAAATGTAATTTTGAGCATACAACCCATACCCGCTTCCTTCTGCAAACCCAAAGTTCGACAGTACAAGATCATTACCATTGCCCGTAATGTTGGCAATAGTAGCACGATCTTCGTCCTCGTTGGTTTTGCCTACCACTGTCCATGCTTGATCAAAGAATAACCAAGGATATTGCTTCTTATACCAATCAAGAACCTTTTCATCGTCTTCATCCGTAGAGTAGTATCCGTTACATATTATCTGACCAGCAATAGCTACTTGGCACCAGATACCACCTACATTTCTCCAAACGAAATATTTTCTTGGGTTTGGAACAAATTCTTTTGACTTATTTTGGTTGGATTTACCTGTAACCAAATCCTTTACATACATGGTTTGAGGACTTCTTTTACAAGCAACAAGTACAAATTCGAATAAATCAACAGGGATTGAACCAGACCAAGCATTAGCTGAATCAAAACCAATACTTTTTGAGGAAATAACAGTATTTAAAGAGAAATCTTTATCACTATTTTTACCACACACAACCCCACCATATTTTAACAATATTAATGGCGTGTATATAGTATAAGTATCTTCTAAATCTAAATTATTCTCTGTAACTGCAAAGTCATCTACTCCATCACCGAGGATAAAGCCTGGGTAGAGGGGTAGCTGTTCGATGGTGATGTTGCAGGATTCTTGGACTTTATTAAATTGGAAACCATAATAAGCCTCTTTAGCAATAAATTCAAAACTTGGTAAAGTGTATATGCCATCATTTTTAACTGTAAAGACGTGTCTTCCTTCGATGTCTGTATAGATGTATTCTAATACTTGCCCATCTGTTAAACCTTTTACAATCACCGTGCCGGAAGGAACTGTAAAAGGCTGTTCTCCGCCAGACGATTGATAATAAAACTGTGCTTGATTGATTTTAACAGAAGTTACATTAAAGGAATGATCAGTAAAAGTTATATCTGCTCTAACGGCAGATTTCGTCCATCTATTATAATTTTCTACATATCCACCTATTCCACTCATCCCACCCCAAGCGAAATTCTTCATCTGTAAATCATGACCATTACCTGTCTTATCAACCCATACGGGATTGGCAGCCATCTGTTCATTAGTGAGACCTAATGCTGAATATCTTGCAATTATACCAGAAATAGATGGGAAATCGTCATCATTATTACCCTTTTTACCTTTCATCATTTGATATGCCATGAAACTGGGATATCCAATAAATACACTCATAGCTTTAAATGTTTGAAGGATTTAATATACTGATTGGATTGGGACCCCCAATTGGTCCAGGTTTTCTTCGATTAACAACCTTAGGAACTTTAACTGTTCTAGGTTGAGTACAGATTGGGAGATAAATACATAGCCTTCCAGCAAGCATACATAGATTAGCCTTTAATGTATCGATTACTCCTCCAGGTTGTAATGCTCCTGTAATTGTTTTAGCCAAAGATGAAGCGGAGTCTCCAGATAATCCTTCGTAGAATTGAACTTCTGTTGGGCCTGTTGTGATTGCCTTTACTCTTTGGTTTGCATTAGCTTCTCCACCTTCTCCTTCTCCGGGTTTTTGTGTTGAGCTATTTGTTTCGTTTTGGATTATATCCGTAGCAGATCTCATCATGTTAATGATTCCCACTGTAAGGAAGTCATATGCGGATAACTCCATTATTAATTGGTTTTCTAGAGCTTCATAAGCAAGCTCATTGTTATATTCTTCTAATGGGATTTCTTTTCCACAAGGTCGACAGACAAGTGGTTGGATATATAATTGCCATTTTTCGATATAGGCTTGTTTGTCGATATCCGAAAGGTAAGGAAGTAAACTTTCTGGGATATAGGAATTGATAAGGTTATATATTGAATCCGAGAGTTGTGTTTTGGACATATCACTGATTCCTAACCTTAATTGTTTTTCACCTACTTGAGGTTCTTCTTCTCCAACTGCAGGAGCTGTGATTTTAAGGGTCACTATGTAAAACCCAGAGCTTTCATATTCATGGGTAATATTTCTCTCTTCGGACCCTTTAAAATCGCCAAAGTCCCAGTGATATGTACTACCATCTGGGACTCCGGTTGAAAGGTCTCTAAAAGATACTGATAACCCGTTTTTTTGGAATGAAAAATTTGTTACCATATTTTTAGGACTTTTAGGGCATTTGCCCCATTATGAATTTATATTGAGTATGTTGAGAGGGGTTTACTCTTCATCGGTTTCCTCATCGGTGGATTCGATCTGTTCGATGATGGCTTCTACCAAACTGGATTTTGTATCTGCTTCTTCTACTTCCAATTCTGCAGCTTCAGCAATCTTCACCAACTGAGCTTTATTGAAAGCATCAGCTAATTCCTTTGTTGATTTCCCAGACTGGTAGAGAGTATAGAATTTCTTTGAAAGGCTTTCTACGGTGTTGTTTTCGGATTCTGCCTTTACACCGTTAGCTTCTTCATACTCTTCTTTGGTTGCATAAATCAAATGACCACCCTGAAGAGCTCTTCTTGTTCTTTTACCTTGATTAATGTAGGCATCATTTACAGCAACTACATCTTTACCGGAAATTTTAAGGCCCGTCCCCATATCATAGAATGAGGTTGCGTTTTCGCCTAATTTCAAATACTTCATATCTTAAATTATTTTATATGTTGTTATGTGATAAATCCCAGCCCATGAAAATGTATGGGCTGGAATGAGATAGAAAAAGACTGAAGAAAAAGGAAATTACTCCAGATTTACTGACATCAGAGGATCCAGGTTCATATATTCTGGGAACCCATTGGAAGTGAATGCCTTGCTGGAATCCAACATAACGATTGCATCTCTGTACATCTTTGAGAAGCCAGTAGTAAGAGAAGCATACATAGCTTCAGTCTGATTAGAAACGATTCTTTCGGATTCCAACATCAGAGGCTGAGCAGTAAGCTTAATCATACCCGCAGCTTTATCGATAAGCATCAACTGATTTGCAGGAATACCTCCATGAATCCAGAAGTCTGCACGGTTAGGTACCGGAGTATGAAGATTCAGAGTAGCTTCTGTAGTACCGTTAGATCTTACCTTGAATTCGGGCAAATCAAGGATATCCAATGCTTCGTCTTCTCCACCAATCATTGATGTGAAGTTACGGCCCATACGAGAACCACGAATCCAAATACGAAGCAAATCACGATATTGGATACCTTCTGAAGTTGTACCCACGCCGATAACTGGAGCGGATTCTGAGCCATCGATTTTGTCACCATTGATACCCGTGTCAATTGCAAGGTTATCCATGGCATAGCCCAACTGAATACCAAAATCACGAAGGAAGATTCCCATCACATCCAGAGAAACGTAGTTTTTAACTTCATCAGTAATTTTGATACCCTTACCGATTTTGAAGATAGAAACTTGTTTCTGTCCGTAAGAGATGGTTCCCAACGGAATTGTTTCAGCTTCGTTTACTCTTGCAGGAGCAGCATCAGACATGTTGATGTATGGCATAGTTACCTGCAAACCATTTACCGGTTGATCACCAGCGATGATGTTCGGATAAAATGGAGCCTGACGAAGACCCAATGTGATAGCAGCACGGATAATTTCGGGAACTACCCAACGAACTGACTGATCTGGCATTGTGAAAAGGTTCTGCAATGTATCTTTTCTTGTATCGATACCCAAAGTAGAGAGATACTGATCCATTGAAATCCCATATCGTTCGTTTACTACTTCTGCCATAGAGATATCGGCAGATAATTCGGTATTCGTACCTTTTCTGATTGCATCAAGGTTTTTTCCCATTTCGGGCAATTCCTTGAGCAAGTTTTCTTTTGTTAAATTCTTCTTTGTTTCAGACATATCTTTCTGTTCTTTTTGTTATTTACATAATACCTGAATCAGCTCATCTTTTGCTGAAGCTTTTGTCAGGGAGATAAAATTCACGGGACGAGTTGCAGCATCAGCACCAGCCTGAGTGAAAGTTTTGAACTTAGTGAAATGGTTAGTATCATCCATGCCAGTACCAATTTCTACTGGACCCGCATTTAAAGCGGCTTCTGAGATTGCATTGATAATCATGAAACCCTGAACAGCAACTGTTACTTCCACGGGACCTGCATTTGCTGATTCTTTGTAAGCTGGGTTAGTGTTATCAGTAACTGCGATTCCCAAGTAGTTAGCTTCGTTAGCATTTGTCAGCAATTCGATTTTACCATCAGCGGTAATTGCTACAGGATTACCCGCATAAATCTTTACAGAATCTTTCACAGGGAATGCCTGGTGTAATTTGTGGGATTCACTTTTGTAAATCACCACTCGAGGAGTAGTTCCTCCGAATTTAGTGAAGTCTGCCATATTGATTGACTTTTAGAGATTATTTAAAAATGATTGACCCTTTGTTTTTGTTGCTTGCTATGTTGCGAGCAATATCCTGGAGAGATTTGGGTTTGTCTGTAGAGGTAGTACCTTCTTCATCCTCAGCCTGAGAAGAAGCTCTAGTTACATCGTGAGAGCCACATGCAGAACAAGTTAAAGGGAACTGTTTTTCCAGTTCTGCATCATAAGTTTTCTTTAATGCAGTTAACTGAGCAACATCGGAAGTCCCAGTGATCAAGGTTACAATTGCTTCATCAGCCTTTTCACCATAGATCTTTTTGTAGGTTTCTACTGTGCTTTCCTGCAAGCTCTTCAAATAATTGGCTCCCAGTTCTGCCATTACTCTGTTGACCTGAGCTAAGTTTTCCAATTCTGTTACCTTAGCAGTTAACTCAGTAACCTTGGATTCCAAATCAGTTTTGGAATTATTCAATTCCTCTACCTGAGTTTCTAAAGAATTTTTCAAAGCTACCAATGAAGTAACTGCCTCTTTAATGTTGTCAAGGTTAACTTCCTTGCCCTCGGCAAGTGTTAACATACCTGTACCTACTAAGAGGGCAAGCAATTCCTTTTCTTTCATATTGATAGAATTTTTGTTGTTTGAATGATCAGATGATTTATCGGATTTCATATTAAATACCGTAGTATTGTTAATACTCTCGGTATCTATGAGTTTTTTATAATCCATGAAATAATATTCGATATCATTACCTCGGTTTGCCGAGTAACTTTGTTTCGAAGCAAATTTCGGATCATTGATATTCCCATTTTCATCGATTTTCTGGGCAAATGGGTCAGCACCGTGAGATACCAAAGAAGTTTCGTAATATGATACGATTTCCTTTACTACCCTACAAATCAGATTACCCTTTTCATCGTATGTACCCAGTTTACTCCAAAATTCCTCTTCATCCAAGTTCGGATGTGATTTATCCCAAATGAATCTTACAGATACTGAATTGGAATGAATGCTGGGTGGGTCCATTAATATTCCTCTAGCAAGTCTGGGATTTGCCTTAGCATCGATTTTTAATACCCCGTTAATTCCCGCGGGGATTACGATGCCCTCCTGTTTAAAGGATTCTTGCCAGAAAGTTTGTTTTACACTACCGATTGCATTTGCTACATCAGTTGAATGATCACAGTTAACTGTTTGCCCTACCAACATTTTTAATGAAGCTTTTAATGCTCCATTACGACTGAAGTCTACTGGGTTCCATTCTTTGTTTACGATTACCTCTGAAAGCAATCGATAAACTGGTTCAATGAAATCAGTATCCTTAGGCATAAATTCCTCTTGGGTTACTCCCGGATAAAATGTGTTATAATTAATGGAATTACTCCAAAAACCATAACTCTCTATCCCAGACTTGTTTAAGCCAAAGTTTAATTCCGAATAGGCATCTGAAGGAATCGAGTTTGGCATATGCCCAAGCATTAGAGAATGGCCTTCTCCAATTACTATGGTATCCTGTTTTCCTTTTTTAAATTGTCCCATAATATTTACCTTTCTTTAGTGTCACCATCTTTTCGTTTGGGAACTGTTTTGGACTTATCCCTTTGTGATCTATCGGATTTATCCTTATCAGCTTCCCTTTTCTGTTTTTTAGCCCCATCATCACCATCTTCTAATTTGTTTAATGGAACTCTGGGTTCCTTTTCATTGGGTTTTTCATAACCCATTTCGAAGGCATATTGATCTTGGCTAATGATACCAGCTGCATATAGAGAATTCAGATTGCGAATCTTATACTCTTTACCCTGTTGAATTTTGACTTCATCATTAATCGTAGAAGTAAAGAATCTAACCTTACATCCTTTATTCGGGAGTCCAGCTAATCTCAATTCTAGTGAATAGATAAATTCAAGAGCATAAACTGCAAATTCTTGTAAATTCGCAAGCTGAGAGATCATTTTGGAGAACATGATACTTGTTCCACCCTCTGTTTTGTTGTCATTGGATACTCCGATAATAGAGCCCGAGATACCCAAACCATTAGCCACTGATTGCTGATTCATGTTCCAAGGTTTATCCAAGTTACTCATATCCTTGGTAGTGGAATTTAACTTGAATTCATGATCATCGATAAAGCCAGCTACAGTACCATCTTTTAATCCTTCCCTTGTGTTAACCTTTAACTCCCGAAGCATTCGATTTAATCGGGCTTCGTAAGCTTTAGGATTTTCATTTGGTAATATATCTGGCTTTGCCATTTTAGCTTCTAAGAATCCCATCATACCAACCAATTCCATAATATGCTTGGTATTAATTTTCATATCTGATTGGGTCTTTAATGAATCCAATGCAGCCATGAAAGTTGGAATCCCATAAGGTTCATCAGTATCATTGAACATTGAAAGGTAGATGTAGGTATTTAGGTTAAGTTCAATTAACCTTTCTGATTTACCATGATTCCAAGTTTTGTTCAATTGGTAGGGTCGATATTTACCATTTTGATCTCTTTGGAATACAATGTCCTCTGGTTTAATGAAGATAATGCTTTCAATCCCAGATAGGTCTTTTTTTGGTACTGCTTCCATACTCATGGCACCAGAAACAAGCATTTGAACAAACATCTTGTTTACTAAGCCAAAGATACCAGCTGTATAATTAGACCAGGTTTTAGAAACATCCTGGAGATGCTTCCTCATTTTTAAAGCTTCTTCCGGAGTATTATGTGGGAATTCGATAAAATGTTTCGTATTCCCCAACTTAAACATATCCTGAACAGCTATACCTACATCTGGGTTAACTTTATAAAGACTTCTGATAAGTGGGATGATTTCTGTACGAAAAGAGGGAGTAACAAAGTCAGCTTCTCCCTTTAATACAGATAACATATCAGTAGTATCATTAGACACAGAAACCCTACCTGGTGGGATAGGGGCTGTTGTTCTTGGATTGGGGTCAGACTTTGGTTTATCCTTATAGGCATTCGAATCATCCCTCCGAACACCAATTAAGTTTAACCACCAATTCCCAATTGATTGTAATACCATATATTTTGTTATTTAGGTTGAATTATCAATGAAGGTTTATAATTCTTCCTCACATGATTGTATATTGCTTTACCAAAAATACTATCATCCGAATAAGTTTCCTCATCCATATCAATGTCTGAGGTTTGATTGTTTCTGTTGTGTTTACCCATTGCTACTGGCCTGCCTATTGAATCATAGATAAAGGTATAAGCCTCTTGAACAAAGAATGGATCCTTAATTGTAATATTATCTTTTCTGATATCTTCTTCCAATCCGTCGATGATTAAGGATCGGTTCTTGGATGTGGTTATCCATCCAGGATATTGTTCTACTTCTGGCCTTGATTTTCCTTTCTTTTTGAGAAGCTTCTTATGATAATACAATTGAGGATATCCTTCGGTTTGAAGTAGAGTTGTTACTGCCAAACCAATATCATTAGTTTCAGGGGCAATTGTTGCCCAATTGAATTCTTTTCCCAGATTGCCCAAGATTTTAGCATATTTCTCTACTGGAATTCTCCCTTTAAATACTGCAGCTTCTTCTCCATTAGAATCACCCAAAGTAAAAGCGGAGTAGTCATTAGAACGTCCTGTAGCAACGTCAGCACCAATAAAGTATCTTACATCCTGTTTTGGTTTATCCATGATTCTTAACTGACCATTAAACCTTGTTTCGATTACTGGATACTCTGATAAAGTGTCTTCGATTGCCTTGATATCTGTAAGGTCAAATACAGTACTACCGGAAGAAAGGAAGTCACCATCAATCTCTTGAGCTGTTCTTCTGGGTCCAAGAGTTTTGGACATTGTATCATACCATTTCTGATCTCGCTCTGGGTGCATTTTCCAATATAATCGGATAGGATGAAAAGGAGAATCAGAATCTGTGATTGCTTCAACCCATTTTGAGTGATAGAAGCCTGAAATTCCATAGGGAGTTGAATTTAAGATAGCACTCCCGCCAGTGGAAATTGCAGGGGCCGCTGCTGCCCAAATCGTAGAAGCCCATCTTACAATTGCAGCCTCATCAATTACCAATAAAGAAAGAGATTCTGAACGTCCCGCTTCTTCTGAAGTTGGGATGGATTCTATAAAAGAACCATTGATAAATTCTGTCATCGAGGCGGTTCCTAGCTCACCCATTCTACCATTTACGATAGGAACTTTTAAGTGTTCTGGGAGATTCTTGTACATGTATTTGATTTTCTTTAAAACCTTCTTTGCTACAGAATCCTTGATGGAGATGATGTTCACCTTTTTGTTTGGGTGATACATCGTTAACCATAAGCAATAAAGAGAAATCAATTCTGTGATCCCAGCTTGCCTAAATTTTAAGATGATATTAAATCGATGTTTTAGGAAGCAATACAGTACTGATTTTTGGTATGGGTATAAAAGGAACCTTGTTTTACCTTTTACTGGGTGAACTACATAAGCAAATGTTGAGAAGTAAAAGACGTCCTTTTGTACTTGAACCAATTCTCTAAATTGTTGGGCATTCAGATGAGAGGTATCTATTTCCTTTTTCGCCATTTTCCTTTTCTTCTTTTAAAATTCGTAGGTTAAACCGATTGTGATATCCCATCCAGGATCACTCTTGAATTTGGGATAGTAAAATCCGTTTAGCCCAAGTTCGTAATTAAATCTTTTAGTCTTGAAATTTAACTTGAGATCAATGTCATGAAAATTATTTAAAATTCGATATTGATATCCAATGGTTGGATAAAATTTAAAATTAGGTTGTTTTTTGCTTGTTAAAGAATTTCCATTCCACCTATAGGAATAATTCTGAAGGTTTAATGGATAAGATATTCTAGAGGTGATCCCATTAATATCCAATAATCCCAAGCTCAACTGGTTTTGATTCAAATCAAGTGATAATAGTTTTGGATTCATAGGAAGATTCTTCAAGTAATTCAAATCAATAATCAAGCTGTCTAATCGATTTGGTGTGAACAACACCAAATCTTTTTCCCGTAGGGAAAATTCATTATACTTTGAAGTTGTATCCTTTCGATAGATTTCAACCTTTGAAGGATTCATAATAATTTCGAAAGGTTCAGGGATTGTAAAAATCTCTGGGATATAAATTGTGTCTGTTTTTTGGTTTTCGAAATTATTCGATGATTCCTTTTTAAATTTTCGTTTTGTGATTTTATAGGTCACCCAAGAAATCCCAATCATTGAAAATAAAATTAGGATTGCCATGACCCATGAAAAAATTTCATCTCTGTGTTTCATAGGATTGTGATAATTTTATGTGATTTTTAATTTTAACAGGATTTAACAATTCTGGGATTCTCCAGGATTTTGATTTTCTACCTCAGGAGTCGTTCATTATCAGCGAGTTGTGTAGGAAAAAATCCCGGAATTGTTAAATACAAATTCCCAGTTTTAGGGCATCTAATTAATTGGAATTCAACAAGTTACAAAGAAATTTCTCGTAAACCGAGTTTCCAATTTTAGTTTTTGTTTATTGTTTATTACCTTTTAGGTTTTTACCATTAAACCATTAACCATTTAGGATTTAGGATTTATCAATTGGCCAATTACCAATTAGCAATTGGCTATTGGCCAGAATATATAATATAATCCATATAGAAGGTTCCAAAATATATTGCCTTGAAAATTTAAGTACTACTATGTCACATCAAACATAAAATTTCAACATCATGAAAAAAGATAAATCATCATTGAAAGAAGAAAAATTATTAAAAGAATCCATTATCATTCGAAGAAAAGTATATGAACTTTCGAAATCTTTTATGTTTCTTCAGTTAGCAAATTTAAATCTTGCTAGAGGTGAAGATGAAGAAAAAGTTTTAATGGACAAGGTAATTAAATCTCAGAATATATTATCTTCCAAATTAAACGAAGCTATTGATTACATTGAACCTTTGGTTTCAAAAGGGAATCCAAATATTGATTTGGACCACTATTGGAAACTTCTTTTACTCTGGAAACATGAGGTAGAATGTTGTTAACGGTTTAATAGGCATTCTTTAAACCATAATCCGATTTCATAAGGGAAGGTCTGAGTAACGATTAACCTTCCCTTGTTTATCCAATAATTTTTCCTATCCTCTTCGATGTGAATTTTAAATTTATCGGGGATTCCCATTATCCTTGCAAGTTCTCTTGGAGACATTGGTAAACCATTCCATTTAAACTGTCTATCCGCTTTCCTAGCGGTCATTGGATAACCATTCGGTTTATTTCTATATACACCGGGTAATGTCCCTCTAGATCCTTTAGAATTAACCCAAGGCCATTTCCATTCATCTTTGAACTCATTTGTCCATAATCTTTGTACTTGTTTCAGGGATAATTTGGTTTTATTTTTATCATCCGGGTGAAACATTGAAACGATTTTATCCAAATCCTCGATTATATTACCATCCTTTGGAAGGTTAAATAATAAATCTTGCGTTGTCTTAAGAGCTCTCATTTGTTTAACAAAAAGGAATTGCTCTAATTCGAATAAAAGAGAGCTCTTTTTTACTCCTATTATTACTAATCTGTTCCTTGATATTTGAGAATTGCCCCATTCTGAAACGGAATGGTTGTGAAAAACCAGGTTATAATCTGGGAATATTTCCTTTTCCCATTGATTTTCTGGGATTACTTCTAGTAATTTAGGTAGGTTTTCCAATAAAAATACATGGGGTTTAAAATGATGAACACTTTCAATAAAATTTACCATTGTAGGGTCTGCCTTTTGCTCTTCGGTAGATTTAAAATCCTTTTTTCTACTGATTCTGAGGATAGATTGTCCACCGCAGGCTGGATTTGAGACAATTATATGTACTTTTTTACCTTCAAGGTAATTTTTACATCGATTTAAATCCCTGAAAAGAGGTATACCTGGGAAATTATCTATCCATTGTTCATTTTTTGGAGTAAAATACACTCCTCTAACTTCTAAATTACCTAAGATTTTGAATCTTTTGTCACCTTTAAATGGGAATAATCCTATGCCTTGACCATTGCATACTCCCAAAACTTTATATTGCTTCATATTTGATATGTTTTGTATATGAAAAATGCTATTAGTATTGCTCATACCCTGTAGAATTATGTGTTTACTATACAATATCACAATCAAAAATTAATCACATGAAAAAGAAATCTGTTAAAAAAGAGGATAAAAACATCAAATTGTTATCCAAAGATCAAGAAGTTTTAATCAAAGGCCCCTCACATTGTGAACTCTGTAGGGTAATCGATGTAAATAAAAATTCTGCCTTACTTTCGAATGGGATATCAGTAAATCCCAAATATGATCGAAAGATTAAATCCTTGACCCCTTTAAATTTAAAAGGAACCCAGTTCACGATATTGGTTCATGGAAGTGAATCTAAAAGAATTTGGAAAGAATATTGCTTAGGAAATACTGCTTCTAAATTGCAGAGTGCACTAGAAAACTTTAAAAAGGGAATCCCTAATAATTCATATTCTACAGAAGAATTAGATGGCTACTCTATGAAATTGAATGAGTTATTGGAAATTCTACAGAAGGAAACTATAAACGAATAGGTTTTGGTAAATGTTTTTAAAATTGAGAATTGATTTTTCAGCGTAATCAAAAAAACGTAATCGCGGACTCTTATTTATGGGTCAGGTTTTTTATCCCTATTTGCTTGAGAAAGTAGATAGGGATTTTTTATTATATTACAGCGTATTTCTCTTTTGGGAATACTTTATCAATCTGGCCAATATTATTCAATATAAATGTAGATTCATAATCTGCTGTATTAGTCTCTGCTTTAGCTTGATACATAATGTAAATATTACCATTATAATTGAAAAATCCGAACTGGATTATATCCGAACTAGAAGCAACATAATTTATGTATAATGGGCCATAACATCTATACCTTTGGCTATTTTCATCCCATACCAATAAGTATACTCTATAGCTAGTGGGATCTTGAAAAAACATGTAGTGATAATCTTTGTTATTGGTTTCATCTGTTTTTCTTAATATCCCAACCCAATACTTATTAACCGATTTACCTACCCAATCAGTACTAAAACCATCCGAGATTAATTGGTTAGTTTTGTAATCCCATTTATAATTAAATCGATCTGATAATACATAAAGAAACTCTTTATTCTCATCGAAATCTACATAAAGGTGTGGATCCCATGCAGTAGCTATAGAAACTTTTTCCCATCTGGTACCATTGTTTGTGAAAGTAGGAACTCCACTTTCATTAAGTTTTCCACTCCAATAATAAAGGTCCATGTTACCCATGTTACCACTAACTAACTTACAATCCCAAAACCAAAAGTTTCCTTCAGCATCCAATACTCCATCTGCATACCCTAAAAAAGCTCGGTTCTTACTGTAAGTTGTTCTATGTACTACTTCTGGTACTTCTTTGGTATGATCCAAGACATGTAACTGAACTTCGAATGAATCAGGGTCATAGATCTCCATATAATATTTACTATGGTATGACCTGAAGGGTTTTGGATCAGCCACTCCTCCGATACTGGGAGAAGGTTGAGAGATTCTGGTTTTTGTTTTCCCAGTTATTAGGTTGTAGATTGCCTCTAATGTGAAATAATTGCTACTTGAGGTATAATTTATCTCAGCAATTAATTGATTTGGTCCACAAATCTTTATCCATGGCCTTTTAAAAGATTGGAAATTATAAGTAACACTACCCTCTTGGTAAGTTTCTGGGATATCCCATCTTATAATAATATCTGATAATGTGGGAGAGGGAACAGAGCCTATGATCTCTGAAAAACTTGGTAAGGGTTCACTGGAAATCCCAACCTTCGAACATAAATCTTTTTTTACTTGTGTAATGTGATCTTTTTGATCCTGAATTCTTGATGTTAAACTCATTGTATTATTGCCTTAGTGATTAATATTATTAGTGATTAATATTATAAGATAGTATCTTATAATATTAACTTTAATACATCACAGATATGTCACTCAAATCAAGAATTGAAGCCCTGATTTTACAAATCAGTAATGCAAAAACCTCACTGAGATCTGCATTATCCAACAAAGGTGTAAGTGTACCAATAAGCCCAACCTGGGATGAAATTACTCAAGGGATTAATAATATCGAAGTTCCAGTATGCCCGCCAATGCCAGAAGTATCATTATCATTTTCATCTGGAATTTACTCAGCATACTTGGAGGGCAGTAATTTTAATACTTCCCAGTACACTGTTTATTATAATGGTCGGATGAAATTCAATCCAGGTACAATTCAAGACATTGTAAATTGGATGAATGAGGATTTAGTAAACAAAGTCATCGTTTGGTGTGTAGTATCAAGTCAGGTTAGTGCTGGATCTCCTAAATCCTTCCTGGCTATCTCAGAATTAAATCAAGGAACAAATTGGTCTCAACTAATCAAAGCAGCTAACAATGTGGAATGGAGAGGAGGTATAATGCGTTTAACTAAAGCCACAGCAGCATCCGGAGGAACCAAATTAACCTTCCAAGGCAATCATGTACTCATCTCCTATAGCAATTAAAGATTAACAAAGGGAGTCATAAAGAATCAAAAACTTCTTTATCCTCCCTATTTTTGTGTGATGTGATCGAATGTATTTATACTATAAATACATTATTAATTTAATCACATGTATTATGCCTACATTGAAAGAAAGGATCCGATCATTAACTTCTCACATCAACGAAGCAAAAACAAGTTTAAGGGATGCTCTGAGAAATAAAGGAGTAGACCCAGGAAGCAACCCATCCTTTGAAGCCCTAAGATTGGGAATCGAAAGAATCTCATCGGGAGATAAGTACAAAGAATTAATAGGAAAAGGTTCTATCTTTAGTACCAACTTGGATACTAATGAAACCGCTAGAAAGATGGTTATGGCTCCAGATCAATCTACAGTCTCCATAAAAGTAAATTGCCATCTGGATAGTATTCAATCAGCCTTAGATGAAATCAATGGAAGCTTCTATAAAGGCGATCTGGTAGTAATCGTAACATATGCTATGACCATAGATGGCAATTATGGATTATGTATTTATAATTTATCAGAAGATGTATTTTCATACTTTTTTGGATACGGTAGTTCAACCGGTATGGAAAATGGATACCCCTGGGTAGAAAACATATTATTTCTTGAAAGTGTAAACATCACTGCAGTTAATACTGGTAGATATAATTTTTCATTTACTGGGTACGCATTAAAAGTGGGACAGAGTCCAGTAGATTAAAAAATCCTTAGTGATTAATAATCCCCAGGCCTGAGATAAAAATATCTTGGGCCTTTCTTGTGATAATAAGGGATCACCCAAAACAATCACAAAAGGAAATCCTAAGAAGTAAATCCTTGAATCCCAGTAAAGGATAATCCCACCAAACCAAACAATGAAAAAAGGGAAATAAAAGATAACATCAGAGTAATCCTATTATATGAAAAGAATAAAGGATAATCCCATATGAATACAAAAGATATATAAGGATAATATGATCCGAAGATTCAAAGGAAATCTCTTATAAGCTTTATTGAAAAATCCTATATAAATTTTAAAGGAACAGGGGTTGTATTCTTCGAAGATTCTGGGATTTCCCTTATTGTGTTTTCAGAAAAAAGTTGTGGCAATACAAAAGGCACAGGGTTGCCCATTAAAGCAAAAAAAGAGTATATTTTATAGGGGACAAAAATATACTCTCTCTTTATTATTTATGAATTACAAGCGCACCAAATATATATAAGGAATAAGAGTGCAAATATTATGCACTCTTTTATTTTTTGTTTTTTCATTTCAAATTCTTTTTCACAATTTCAAGCATCTTTTTTAAATTCTCTTTTTTTAATTCGTCTGTATTATTAGATACTAAACTTTCTACCGAAAAATCGTTTATTCGATAAACTTGTTCATAAAATAATTTGAATTGTTTGCAATGATTCTCACAAATTGTTTTATTCTTTTCTGAACGAATAATACTACCGATAAAGTTGTCCAAAAGATTACGGATTTTACGTCTAACAGACTTTTTATCTTTATCTGTTAAGCAATCCGCATAAATAGAAGAGTTATATAAATTCTCTTTCTTTAAACCTGAATTGGTATGCAATCCCGTTGTGTCCAAAGTTTCGAGTAATTTAGAAAAAGAAAGTTTTTCAACTTCTTTTTTTTCTACTTTTGCACTTTCTTTTTTTGTGCTCTTTTTTGCAGTTGTTTTTTGTGTTTTCTTTTTTTCAACTTTTGCAGTATTTTCTACATTGTTGTTTACTTCATTTACTAACCCATTTTCATTTACATTTGCATTCATGATTTTTAAATTTTAAAAGTGAAACATTTTGTTGTTTTTCTGTATTGCAAATATACAACTGATTTTTTAAATACAAAAATATTTTGAGAAAAATTTTTATTGAATTTTTCTATTAAACAAATAGATTTTATTTATTAAAAAATCATTGCTCACCTTCTCCATGCCTTCACCCTTACCTACCTACCTGCCTAAAAAATCAAGGCCTTAGTTGGCTGGTTTTTGAAGGCCTTTGTTTAGGGCCATCTTTAGACTCGAGGCCATCAATGGAGATTATTATGGCCTTTTGGGCTTACAGGGCCTTGCGCTTGGTTAGCAGGTTTTATATAATATATCGTATAAAGATATCCTGAAAGTAGGATGGGCTCAAAGAATTAAGGCCTTAGCTAGCAGGTTTTACAAAGTAAAGATAAAAGAACACAAATAAAAAAGGTAGCCTACTTATCCCAAGTGAGCTACCTTATACAGATTTAAATAGAGTAATATTCCTATTGAGTATGATTAAGATTTATTTTCATAAGATAATTAGTATTCAATGTATCGAACAGGCTAGCATTAAATTTCAGCTATGAATGTGATATATAATTTCGTATTACCCAATCCTATATATTGAAAAGCATTAGATAGGTCAAGGTAATCCTGGATTTCATTTAATGTTTCCTTATAGAAGGATAATGCCTTATCATAATTCTCTGATATAATTTGGTCTCTGTTATCTGTAATCGATAATTCTAAGAACCAAACTAATTTCTCAGGATCATTAGGTAAAATTCGAACCATACTAGAATCAACTTTAGAAAAGCGATTAAAAATCTTTGACCAAAGGTTATAACCTCTAGGATCATCCATTCCTAAGGATTCATAAAAGAATTGTCTCAGATAAACATTTTTTACTGTTCCTTCGATGTTCTCTGTATCCTGGAATAGGATTGTGTTATTAAATAACTGATCTGTTGTGTTCATAGGGCAATAATTTTTTATATGATTAATATTACAATGCAAATATAATCATTATATATAATATATAATATAATACGCATATAAAATTTAGGATATGATTCAAGGCTCACTTTGAAGGATTATTTAAACTTAGGGCCATCAATGGTATATAATAAGGCCTTGAATCCTTACATCGAATTAAATGGACACAATGATCTAAGGCCTTATTATATTATACTTAAAGCCTTGAGCCAAATCATATACCCTCTTGGTTAGCCCAAAAACACATCGAAAAATAAAAATATCCTTGAACACAATGTAAATGGGATAATCCTTAAATCCCTGAACACATCGAATAAATCCCTAATCCTAATATAATATATATATATTATATATATAATAAGGCCCTAAAAAATCAACAAAGCTCTAATATAGCCCAAAAAACAAGCTTCTATCAAAAAATTAATAATCATATATAATATAATAAAAACATCATCAGATCACAGATCAAGGATTATCATTATATCCTTATATATAATAATATAATAATAAGAGCTATGAAAAAACAGAGATCACAAAAGAAAACACAAAGCTCATATAATACCATATTAATATAACATCAAGGATTATCATAATCCCAGATCACAGAACATAATCCTATATATTATATATAATATAATAATAAGGATTATAATAAAAATCTTCGAATCAGAGATCAAGGATTTAATAAATCCTAGACTGGGATTAAATAAAATCATCGAATCAATGATCGAATTTTATTAAAATCATCGAATTCAAGGCAATCATTTTATAATAATCATCGAATTTTATCATAATCCCAGACTTTCGATTAAATATTTAATTTAACATACCTCTAGTAAATTTTACTTTAATTCTAAGTAACTAGAAAGATTACCCTCTATTATGTTCTAGATTAATAAATAAGAGACATTATTTTTAGCTTCGATTATGATTTTAATTTATGCATGGATAACCCTAAAATTTATCCTAAAATCTTGAAGTTGAGAGTTTGATATTTTTTTCTAAAGCCGGCTATTTTTAACTTGTGCTCGAAAAAAAGTACAGTTTTGGATATGTTTTGGATATGTTTGTAAAAAATGGGTTAAAAAAGTCAAAAGAGCTAAAAGTGAGCTAAGTTGACAGTTTAGGGTAAAAAAGGCCCTAAATCCTCAAATCCCAGACCTAATTTTTCGAAAAAAATGTACACAACACATATGCAAATTTTAGGGCCTTAAAACGTGAAAACTCTATGGTTTAGATATACGTATATATAGTTCGTGCTGGTAGCTTAATTTCGCCCCCGTGTTATACCCATGTTATATAGATATGTATTTGATATGTATTCCATGATATGGATTCTTTTTTCATATTGGTATTATTTCATTATTTATATAAGGATGTTTATTTCATGTGATATTCCCTTTATTATATTATTATATATAATGTTTATATCTGAGATAAGGATTATCATTCTCTATGTGATTATATTATCATTGATATGATTTTTTCTTTTTTATTTGTTGTTTGTGTATATCCTTATTATCAATGATGTTATTATATAAGGATAATTATCCTTATGTTGTGATAGAGATATATTTTCATTTTATGTTTGTTTTGGGGGGTCTATGATAATATCAGGGATTCTATGTTCCTTTATTTTTCATATATCGATGATTATGCGATAAGGATTATCTTGTGTATTATGATTATCTTTTTTTATGTGTTGTTTGGGGTTATGAGCATATAATATAGGATCCTTGATCATTGTTATTTATATCATAGAGCTGGGATTTATTTTATTCTGTGATGTGATATTCCTTTTTATTTGTGTTCTTTTGGGATCCTAATGTATGTGATTATATTATCCTTATTCTATGATGGGTGTAAGGGATTCTTTTATTATCCTTGAAGTATGATGAGCTCTGATTTAAATTGTGTTTGTTGGTGGTAGTGTAAATCTTTTCATAGCTAAGGTGATGTTATTTGATTGTGATGGTAGTTAATTTCTTTGATATTAATATGATTTGTATTATGGAAGGATTTTCCTGGCCTTCTTTTGGTTGAGCGTTTAGGTGGATATGATATTCCTTGATTAATGGTGTTGGCTCATGGTCTATACATCCTTCCATCAGATATCTGATACGAGATATTATTGTACCTAGCTCAATTTCTTGTTTGGGTCTCCCTATCAATAAGAAGGAGATAATTCCTGGTATAGGCATTACCATATCTATTGTATAGGATTCTAGTAATGCTCTTGTTGTTGGATGAAGAATGGTTCTTAGAGCTTCTAAGGTATCCAGTAATTCCTTTCCTTTTAGTTGTTCGATTTCAGGCATTGAACCCTTACCAATAGCTTCCCAAAGCTCTTCTTCTTTTGTGAACTGCATTGTTTTGGTATAGAATCGGAATTTGTAATAGCTTGGTTCTGAAGCATCTTTTCCAAGATCATCTTTTAGGTAAGCTATCGCTTCATCTAATCTAAGTTGTTTCATTAGTTCAACAAATCCCTTACTATCGGTTGCAGTTCCTAAATATTGGGTTAAGAATCCCATATATTGGATCTCTACTGATTTGATCCATTCCCAGTTTTTGATTTCTTTTGTTGTCATAATGATGAATGTTTTTATTGATTTGATAATAAAACTGTTGATTGCTTAAGATAATTTGGTAAAGGATATACGTATACCATTACTTGAGATATACTTGAATGATTTACCATCCAAATGATTGCATCTTTCTGATATTTCTTGAAGCAAAGCTTAAGCTTCTCTATGAATTCTTCTGAAAGGTATTCCTCTATGTCAATGTGAGGAGTATATCCCATTGAAATAACATATCCAGGAGTCATAGGAGTTAATCCCTGGATTATTTTATATGGGTTGCACCAAAGGTTTGTGTCATCAAATGAATTTTTGATAGAGACAATGTTTTTGTAAACGTTGTAAATAAGTTCTTTTGGTTCCATGTTATTGCATTTTTATATGATTAATATTACAATGCAAATATAAATATTATTTTTAATACTGCATACTCTTTTATTAAATTAAAAAGGCAAGCTTGTTAGGCTTGCCCTGTTAAAAAGGATTCGATTGAAGGATATTCTTTCCAATGTTGTGACCAAGTATTCCTTTCATCATAATTATTGAAGTACATTGTGATAAGGACTAAATCATTGCCCTTGTATTCGAAATGTTCTTTATCTACATTGGGAAGATGTTCAACCTGGAGATCTAAAAGATCATTCTTGTTTTCAACCTTAATAGAAATCTCCATTTTACCTATTAGGTTCTTTGTTGAGTTCTTATAACCCATGATTTTGATGTCTTCTATGATTGGTTTTACCTCTTGGAGGAATTTTACCATTTTATTTCTTTTTGGCATACGTTCGATTGTTTATATTTACCTTGTTCATAATTATATTGGTTTCTCTCTTGAAGTTCTACCTGGATTTCTACCTCTTTTGTATAATCTAATCCAGTATCTCTCATCTTTTCGATAAGTTTTTTAATTCTAGTGGCATAGATTAGATTATGTTGCAAATATTCTAGTCTTCCAGATTTAATATCGCTAGAATTTTCTCCTGAATCCTTAATTATCTGAATCTCATCCTTTAATCTTGTAATGATACTTTCAGTATGTAATTCATATGCTTTTAAAATGCCATCTTGAACTATGAGCCTCTTTTCTTCATCCGTTAGAGTTACTTCTCTTTCTGTTTTTACTTCTCCATTAGGCCAAGTGTAGTGAGCATGATTTGCATTTGGCTTAAACTCTGTTTGATAAAGAGCATAAAGGATACCAGCTCCCATTGGGGAGAGAGCCAGTATCATTAATCCTATGAATTGTTTTACTTTCATCTGAATTCAATTATTGTGTTAACTAATGAAGTAACGAATAGCTTCTTTTGATATTTATCCTTAGAATCTTTTGAAGAAACTATGGTTACTGTTTGATTCTCGTAATATACATAGGCATCCTTGAAGTGCCATGAGTGTCCAGTATAATCAGTTCGTGATTCATTTGGGAATGCTCTTAATAGGATTTCTTGAGCATTTTTATCCAAAGCTTGTACTGTAACTGAATTAGAGTCCCTGTTTGATATAATCCTTAGCATGATTTGTGTAATTTTTATGAGTTAATGTTCCAAATTGTTTAGCCAATACGATTAGCTGTTGAGTAAAAGCCTTCGTTCTAATGTTATTAGATTGAAGTTTGAGTACGAGTTCTTTACAATTGGTTTCCCATCTCCAATTTGATTCGCTTGTAAGTTTAGGGTCTGAATGATCTTTCCTTGTGTAGTAATAGCGAATTACTGAGATAATGTAAAGTCTTTAGGAAAGATGAAGACTTCTTGACTGTTGAATTGATACTCAGATACCATATTTGTAATTGCATTTAAATGATTAATAAATTTTATTTTTATTCGACAATGCAAATATATACATTATATTTTAAATACAAATATATTTACATTATTAATTTGGGCTTAAAAAACAGCCCTAATAGCCACTACATCTTCAATGTATATCAAGGAGATGATTTCTTTTTGGATTGGACAAAAAGCAAAGATTGTGTTATCTACTTCTGATACCATTGTAGTAGCTAAATAGGTATCTTTTAAGTTCTTTGCATCTAGTAAGATATCTCCGGGCCTTACTTCTCTTTGTTTAATACAAAGCCAGGTTAATCCTTGAAAGTTTAATGTGTTGTTCTCATTAGATGAAAAGAATTCTAAGGGTCTACTAACTTTGTAGATATCAACCATTGATGTAGTTAATTGGTATGGATTGCATGAAAAGCTATAACATTGAAGGATTGCTTGGGATTTCTTTGATCCAATTCTTAGTTGAGTAGCTAATTCTCTTTTTCCATTGAGTTTTACATAGACTCTATAATCTGTAGAATCTATCAGTTGCTTGAGTAATGTAATCTGTGATGGAGTCATCGTTTTTGTTTTTTAATGATTAATATTTTATTTGCAAATATACTTTATTTGTATTTAATACGCAAAATTTAAATAGGATGGTAAGTAGCAGCTGGATATCTACGAAAAAGGGTAGTTTCCCAACTACCCAGTTCCAGTGTCGAATAATAAGATTATTAACGTATAAAACGAGCATCAAGATTTAGGTTAACATTACTGTTCTTGAACGCATAACATAATTACTAAAATGCTAAAACAACGAAATTTGTTTTTGTTAATGATGTATGTAAAACATTTAATTATAGTTGTCCATTTCTGGATCGTCTTCTGAATCTATGTTCATTTCTAATTCTCTTCGAATCTCATGAAAATCCACATCTTCAGGTTCTTCTCTATGTATCTTATAATTATCTGTAATCTGAATAAGTTCTGTCTTTACTGCATCCAGACCTTCTTTAGTTACATCCAATCCTTGTTGGGTTTTAGCAGATACATTGGGCAAAGCATCTAACTCATAATGTTCTTCTAAGAATTTAGCATCCTTTTCATTGAAGGATTCTTTCTGTTTAGTATGTTCTTCCTCTAAGATTTTTAGAGCATCCTCTTTAGTAACAAAGTTGTTTTGCTCCATTACTCCAGCAGAACTTTGATTGTTAATATTGAAGACATTAGTTGTACCACCCATGATATTCTTAATCATTGAAGATAATTGTGATCCAGCTTTCATCTTCAAATCTAAAGCTTGTCTAAGTTCTGCAGATATGAAAGGTACATAGTGATCTCCCTGGGATCTTTTTAATATTTCTACTTGAGAAGCAGCTTCCATTCGATCTTCCATTGCCATACTAATGGACATACCAGTAATGGCATTTAATATCTCTTCTTGATTTTGTTTATCCCAGATTCGATTATTTAATAACCTTTCTCTTAGGACCATATTGATATCTTCAATATCACATCCCAGATATGAAGCTAATGATGAAGGATTATGGATTACTCCACAAAGTAATCCATTATTAAGTGCCCATTGATTTACTACATGGGTAATGATGTTCTTCTTCTTAACGTCTTTTATTTCTGGACTTGCTGTTTGATGATATTCTACCATCATTGCGGTTAGACCTGTTACCCTTGGTATTCTTTTCATTGTAAAAACCCTTTCTTATGTCAAATTTATCAAAATGTTGAATAAACCCGATGTCATACATCCAATATACTTTATGATGTTCATTATATATGATAAGTTGATCATTTCCTCTTATGATAAGGTTAATATGTTCATCTTGAGTAGATGATGTAAGTATGGCATCCCTGTTATCCTGGAATAGTGGATAATCTGGGCCTAAAACATGGAAATCCATTATTTCATATTGGTTACCATGAAGGTCTGTAAATATATCGTTTATTTGCATAATTTTATGAGATTAATGTTATGAGATATCTATGTTCGTTTCCTATTGAAACCTCTCTTATCAGAAGGTTTTCATATTCTGATTTGAATCTTTGGAATTCTTCCTTAAGATTTTCGAAGTAGTTGGGTTCAATGATTTCTCTGTAGTCCAATATTTTAATTATTAAACTGTTACCAGTAATTTGAACATCCATGTTTACTTCTTTATTTTCTCCTATTTTAGTGAGAAGAAGCATCTTGGTAACAAGGTATAGCCAAGCCCCATTAATGTGTTGCCCTGAAAGTTTCATATCTGTGATATTTAAGGATTAAAAAAAGCAGAGCCTTCGGGGTTAGTCTCGAGCTCTGCTGTAATTTTACTTTTTATGTTTAAATTTCTCCATTTCTGGGAAATATTTATTCCGAATAGGGATTACCTTGATAGCAAAAAAGGCATTCCATAATTCGAAGGTAAAAGCAATTCCTTTTTTCTTATTTGAGATTGCCCAGAATTTATCATTAACTTGTTTGACCAAAATCTGAAAGATTCTGTAGGGCAAATTATCCTCTGTATAATTTCTCTCCCTCTCTTGAATTCTTTCCAAGAGCTCTTTTTCTAAATCCTTAAAGAATTCATCCTTTTCTAACTTGGATAAACTTTTGTTGTTTTTATCCAATCCATACTTTTTGATGTAATCAATTGTCTTCATATCCTAACCATTCTTTAGCTTGTTCTACAGTTTTGAATTCTTCGGTATCACAATGCCCAGTTCTGTTATCAAAGGCAATCACTTTATTGGTTTTACCATTAATGTAATACCCGTAATAACATTTATACTGAGGTTTGTCCCAAAGGAATTCATTATCCAGTAATACCTCTAAAATGTTATAAGCATTATTCCCTGTTACAAAAAATGTTTCTGTATTCATTTTCTTTTACGTTTTTTAGTGTTAGTATCTTTGTGATATTTTCGGCATCTCCATAATTCGTTTCGAATCAAAAGTTGAACGAATATGTGTATAGGTGTATAGAAATATTCGTGAATGTTTTTCTCTGTAATGTAATGTCCATATATTATGAAGAATTTCTTTCTGGACTTTAATTTGAGAGATCTTGATAAGAGGTAATTGAGAATAACTCGTTTGTGTAATTCATAAAGGTCTTTGTTTACCTTTTGAATCTCTTTTTCTGGTAATCCGATTATAAGTGCCATAATATAAACCTTTTAAATTTCGTTGTACATATTAGGAGGATATAGTAAGTATCCTCCTAATTTGGTATATTATTATATGGCAGCACCTTCTTTAACATTGGCAGAATAATATGCCTTGAGTTCTTTAGAAATTTTCAGATATTCCTTAGAGGTTTTATCTTCCATCTTGAAAAGTTGGTTCTCCATTTTATGGATTTTGTTCCTTACCTTTTGACGGAATTGTTTTCTGGCAAGCGTATCAATGCAATCTTCGGGATATATGTATTTGATCTCCCTTTTCGATACCACCTGTTCCATGAGAGCAGTATTGGTAACCGGAGTAACTTCCTTAGCTACCTTGGATTTCTTTTTCTCCAATTTGGTTGAAGGCAATTCTATCTTGGTTGCCTTTACCTTTTTAGGAGTTTTCACTTTAGCTTCTTCTACCTTGAGATTTGAAGCCTTTACTTTTTTGGATTCAACCTTTGTTGCTTTTACTTTCTGAGATGTTGATTTCGTTGTCATAGCTGTAAATGTTTTAATAATTAATAATTGATTTTTTATTTATTGCAAATATACATATATTATATATTCAATCCAAATAATATTCTATTAATTCTTGGATATCTTCTGGGTAGTAATCATGGGTACTTTTCTGAGATTGAATGTAGTATTCAAGATCTTTTGCTTGTTCCTTAGTAAAGTTCCCATTCTCATATAATTCGAAACTATGATGAGCTTTTTTGATTACTGTTTTAGTTGGCTGGGATTTGGTTTTTGGTGAAGTATCATATCTGTATCGATGATTTTTATAATCATATCCCAAGCACCATTTCCCAGATTCTGGCTTTTCCCATTTGGGTTGCTCTTTAACCTTTGAGGGAGTAGTTCCCAGGAATAAAATCCCAAGAACTACTGATAACGATATAAAGAATGTTTTCTTACTCATCTTAATCCAGGTACATGAACTTTATAAGTTGATTTCGCAGAAGGAATAATTTCTCGATTTAAGAATTGCCCTTTAGAGGGAGCTTCTCTGAATTCTTGATAAACCTTTGGATGAATACCCTCATAGATATAAAGAAGGCCAGGATTCTTTTTAAAGTTTACTGCTACATAAGGTATTTCCTTTTGATTTGCTTTATCATGGATGTAACCTTTACAGATTTTATATAGATTAGAAGAATCTACTCCTTCCATATTATCGGGTTGAAACTGGATTGTCTTTGCTCCTTCTAATTCGATTGTTGTTGATGCTAATGCTTTTCCCATTGTTTTGTTTTTTATTCGATTTGACCATTAATTTGATTTCGGGTGTTCTTTCCCTTTCTATGTAGAAGAAGATATCCCATAATTGAATAACTGCTTGTTTATTTGGATATTCTTCTTCTATTCGAAATAGGATATGCCGCATTATAGATAGGAATTGATTTGAAGTGATACCTATTAATAATGGTTCCCTTTTCATATCCTGGAAATGAGAGATTACAACCTTTGCTTCCCTTTGTACAGTTTGAATTGTAGCTTGATATTGCATTAATAATTCCTGATCCTCCTCATCAATTTGGTAAATCCCTTGTTGAATATTTAAGAGAGCCTTAATCTGTACATCTGCAATATGAGAGATTAACTCCGCTACCTCTGTACTAATGTTTAATTTCATCCTACGTAATTTTGTGAAATTGGGTTTACAGATTGATGTACCTTTTCAAAGCCTTCTTTTTTAGAGATTTCCTCTTGAGCTCTTTGGATATCCTTGGATAATTGAGCAACAAAGGAATCATAATGTCCTTTTGGTAATGTTTTTTCTTTGTTCTGTTCCATTTTTATATGTTTAAAATTAATAATAAATTATACCAATGCAAATATATAAAATTTATTCTTATTATAAATACCTTTTTTATACTTTATATGGTACGAAAAGGGGTAGCAGAAGCTACCCCTTGAATGTGATATCGAGATGTTTTAGTTTTTCTTTATGTGATTCGGGTAAAAGAATATCTGGAGCCCATCTGATAAAGAATTTTGAAGGTTTCTTTTCTGGGTCTAGCATTAATTGCCTCATTTCTGTAGACCATTTTAATCTTTCCAGTTCTTCCATATATGGAGGCATCTTCGCCATTTCGAATGAAGCAAAGGTAATCTTAGTTTTATCCGGAATATAAGCCTTCATTCGGGATTTGAAATCTTTGTAGAGATAGCCTACAAATCGGGGATTTCTTTCATTGAGATAGAATCCAAAGATAATCTGAGGATCATATTTATCAGATTTAGGATCTTTGGCCATTTTAATCCTTCTTACAAGCCATTGATAGGAATTTATATATTGGCCATTTCTGTTAGCTTCTCCAATATCCTTGGCTCTGAATTTAAAGTCTGGAAAATAATGTAAAAAATCCTCGGTTAATAGGAATACAAAGCCTAATGAACGAAGGTATTTAATTATCTCATCCTGGCTTTCAGTTTTACTCATCTCTTCAACCTTGAGATAAATATCCTCTCTTGGAGATTCCAATTCTTTCGAAGAAGTAGAAGCAGGTCTTCCTCGGGTTCCAATAACCTTTATGGGTAGATTACCTACTAGTTGATCTAAATAAGTTTTAAGTGATTCAACATCATTTTTAGAAGTTAATATTACTTCCAGCTTAATTGGATCAGTATGCTTTACTTTAGCTCCTTGCATGAATTCAGTAGCCTGATCTACTAATCTATCCGATATACATCGAAGTTCTGAATCCAATAAGGTAATCCTCATCTTGGGTTTTATGATGATTTTATTTTCTTCCATGATCAATAGTTTTTTAAAATGAAAAAGGGGAAGACCCAAATTGAGATATGGATACTTCCCCTTTTGGGTTTATATAAAAATGGCAACCAACTTAATCGTTAGCTTTTTTCTTTTTATCCTTACCCTTTACCTTTTTATCCTTTTTTTCCTTAGTAGCTTTTTCGGATTCTACCTTCTTGGTTTCTTTGGTAGTTTCCTTCTTCGGTTTAGAAGCACCCCCCTTAGCTTCTTTTCGCATTTTGATGCGATACTTTTTCTTTTCCTCTGAAGTCATTTCTCTACCATCCACTAAAGGATAATCGTATTTAGCTACCTTTCTACCATCCTTAGCAACCTTTACTGCCTTTTCAGCTTTAGGCTTTCTGTTTTTATCTTCGGATTTTTTGTGATGGATTTCTTGAGGAGTGGAATCCTTTACCTTTTTACGATTTACTTCCAAGATCTGAATCCATTTGGAGATAATGGCACCATGTTTTTTATCCTTGGTGTAATCCTTAGTGGGATCCAATTTGTTTTTCTTGTAGTAGGCTTCCATTTCCTTCTTTACTTCCTTTACCTTTGCCAAAGCTTCCTGGTTTTCTGGAACTGGGATCTTTGATTTCTTTGTTTTGCTTGCTTTTTCCTTCATGTTCTTATGAATTTTAATGTGTTAATGATATGTTTTTAATTAGTAGATATTTCCCTGATCTGGGTATGATATTTTTCGATTCTTAGGATTTCATAGTTTGATGAAGCAGTAAAGAATTTTCTAACTTCGAAAAGTTTCTTAATCTCATCTTCATCTAATCCTATGAATTCTTCTTCGAAAGTTTTAATTCCTTCAGAATTTTTGATAACATAGGTAACTTTCGAAATGTTTCCTTTCCCAACATTTGAAATATCTTGTACCATATCTCTGATTCTTCTGAGAAGGATATTAACCTCTTTTTGAATAAGGGATTTCCCTTTTGGGGAAGCTTTGTAATATTCTTCTCTTCTGAGTCTTACTAATTCGATGTTATCGATGATCCTTTGTAGTTTAGTTACCATAATTTTTTTTATTATTTTTTTCTTTATGCAAATATAAATATTATTTTTAATACTACAATATAATTCTTTATTTTTAAAAGGTGGGTCTGGGTATGGTATGGGATGAAGGTTCTTTGGGCATAAACCTATCCAAAAGACTTATACTCTCCTCTATGATAGACTCATAAATCTCTTTTTCCATTTCATCTTCATATTCATGGTTTTCTAGTTTACTTTGATAAATCAATATTTGATTGCTTAGTGCCATGAATATGATTGCTTTTTCTTTATCTTCCATGATAAGATGTTTATACGAAAAAAGGGAACCCAGTTAAGGATCCCCTTTTCCCAAAAATTCGAATATAGGTTATTTTTACTTAATCGTTTTTCTTAGATTTCTTTGCCTTGGAAGCTTCTTTAGCTTCATCTTTCTCAGTATCAGTATCTTCTTCTTTTTCCTTCTTAGATTTTACTCCAGTGATGATACCATGTCCTTTCTTTGATTTGATGGTAATATCTCCCGGAACCCAAGTTGAAGCAGTAGAGATAACGTTACCATCTTTACCCTTTACAATTGTGGTAGTAAGAACTCCGATGTGTTTACGAGCAGCAACCACTGGATAACCCCAAGTTTCTACTGTGCCGTTCTCTGTTTCGATTACATCGACCTGTTTGCTGTTGCATCTTTGACCAGCAGGACGATTTTTGATAGCTTCTTGACGAGCTTTTTTCTTTGCTGCCTTTTCTTCTGCAGACATAGCTTTCTTAGTTTCTTTAGCTTTTGCCATGATAATTTAAATTTTGATTGTTAATGATATGTGTTAATTAAAATGTTCGTTTTTTACAAGGTCTGGGATTACTTTTTGTTAGACGAGATAATTAGAGATGATGAATAATGTGTTCATTTTATCCCAGACCTTGTGTTATCCTATAGTTGGGTTATTTCTTTCCCTTTTTACCTTTTGCCTTAGTTTCTTTCTTAGCCTTCGGTAAAGTGATACCCAATTCCTTGGCGATTGCCTTGCGGAACTTTTCGATGTCTTCTTCCTCGTAATCATCTGGATCTACATCCAGGGAGTGATCATCGCAAACATCTTCCAGTTCTTCGAAGTCCATACCAGCTAATTCTTCAGGAGAAGGAGCAGCGGCTTCTTCATCTTCTTCTTCATCTTCTTCTTCATCATCATCTTCTTCATCATCAT
>ERZ1673741.197-NODE-197-length-81868-cov-10.718431_pt1 | contig 81868 bp, 75 predicted proteins | sample MGYA00580209_ERZ1673741 | MGnify/ENA primary metagenome ERZ1673741 (study PRJEB41218, sample SAMN15661754) | gut metagenome | host: Homo sapiens | place: Canada: London | collected 2015-08-20/2019-03-30 | study: EMG produced TPA metagenomics assembly of... | reverse complement strand
CTAACCATGACAAAAACCATGATTAAGAAGTCACTTAGAGCATACATCTCCGCTGGCCAGCTTGTATTTTTTGTACTGCTTGACAGCAAAGCAATTCGGCTTGCGCTTTTCCAGGCCCTTGAACATATAGTCCACGGTGTTTAGGAAGTTTTCATCGTCCTCCTTGACCTCCATGCCGGAAATCATATCCACCAGCGTATTCATGTTCCGATCCTCGGCGGGGCCCTCGAAAATGATATAGGACAACAGGGCGCAATACAAAAGCGTTTCCGATTTTGTCCAGAACGGATCGCCCTCCTTGCCGTCCCCCTTTGTGTTAGCTATGAGCGTATCCACAAATTTGAGAATGTCCGCCTCGTTTTTGAGATAGGCCAGCGGGTTATAGTGCATGGATTTTGAAAAATCAATGCTGTTAAAAATCTTGATCTTATACTCCCGCCGCTGTAAAAAGCGGCCTACCTGGGAGAGCACCCCGCCCTTGGGATCGACCACCACGAAAGAAGAATGAGCCTGGAGAAGCTGGGGCGTGAGCCAAAACCGGGTTTTGCCGGAGCCGGACGAGCCGATGACACAGCAATTCAAGTTCCGGGCGTTGGCCGGATTTTTCGGGCGCGTGTTCATGGTGAGAAATTCCGTCCCGGTGAGAATGACGTTATTCTCGAATTTGGGATCGACAAAGGGCTTTATATCCTTTTCCGTCCCAAAGCGGGCGGAGCCATACTCCTCATCCCGGCGGTATTTTTTGGCGTTTTTGCTTTTCGTGTAGATCAGCAGGCGGAACGCCGCCGCGCCCCCAATGCCAACGAGCCAGTCAAAGGGAGCAAGCCCCGGCGCAAAGTCGGCAAAAGCCGGGCCGATGGTCTGGCCCAGCCCCATGAGCTTATGAGCAACATCTGCCCCCGCCGCCAGCCGGTAGGCCGTCCCCAATTTCAGACAGGCCCACAGGATAAACAGATAGGGGATGTTGGGTATCAAATACTTTTTGAGCTTATCTGTCCTCACGGGCCGCCTCCTTTACTCGTTCTTTCTTCCGGGGCTTTTCCTTTGCAAGCTGATCCTCAGCCCGCTTGAGCTGTTCCCGGATGGGGACACGGCTGGACTTGGAACGCTTCAACAGGCGTTTGGAGTATTCAGAAAAGCAAGCTGTCACCGCGTCCGCCTGGCCGCTTTTGAAAAACAGCAGGTATTTGTCCGGCCCGGTTTTATAAAAGGCATAGTCCACATTGAAGCGGCGGGCCACCCGGTCAAACTGCCGGGGAGCTTCAATTTCAATGCTGTTTGTGGCGGCTCCGTGGGCCATGAGCTGGCGCACCGTTTGTCTGCCGTGGGGCGTCTGGTGCTCCCGGCGGGTTTTTGCAATTTTGCGGCCCGCCGCCTGGAGAGCCTGGGCCAGCACCCTCGCCGTCAGCTTGCTGGCCTTTATGGATAGTGCTATGGTACGTCTGGAAACATCCTCGTCAACCAGCTATATCCCTCCTTTCCCCGGCGCACCTTGGGACAAAGTGTCTCCAAGTGCCGCCGTTTTTTAGGCCCGGCGCGTTAGTGGCGGCCCTGGCCCTTGACCGTCAAAATGCCGTCCAGGGTGGTCGCCGTGATCCCCAGCCGCTGGGCCACCGCAATATCATTTTTCATCGCCTCGGTGATAGAGTGGCCGCACACCACCAGCACACGGGAACGCCGGAGCAGGTCGCGGGCCATGTCGATGCCGTTCTTGTGCTCCTCCGGCACCGCATCATTGAGAAACAGGGGCAGATACAACGCGGGGCAGACAGGCGAAAAGCCCGCCTCGTACACGATGCGGCAGTACCGCGCCGCCCGTTCCATATTGTCATCGTCATCGCCGCACCATGCGGCGGTGATATAAGCAAGGGGTCGTTTCATCGTCAAAACCTCCGTAACTGAATTGTTGGGCCGGGTCAACCCTATCCCCCCGCCCTTTCCCTATCCAGGGAAAGGGGGCGGCTCTGGAGGATATACCCCCGCCGCGTGGCCGGAGATAGCACAGCCGGGGCAGGCCGTCAAGGGCAAGCCGCCGCAAGCGGCGGGGCGTTCCGCCCCCTTGACAGCCCACCTCCGTCTGCGCTTTTTTATCCCCGGCGACGGGGGATATATCACCACAGAGCCCTGCTTTACCGGGGCCCGGCACCTTGGGACAAAGTGTCTCGAAGCAAAGCCCCGTTACTTTTCCAGAGTGTTCTTTTTCTCCGGCTTTGCCAGTTCGGGCGGCTGTTTCTCTTTCCAGTCGTCCAGCAGGGCCATAATCTGTTCTTTCATTTTGGCGGGAGTGACCTCCTTGCCAAAATACTTCGACAGTTCAGATGTTGAAATAATCACGCCGCGATCCTCCTTCTTTTCTTCACTCAAAATCCCGTCAATCACATCGCCGTTGAGCTTGCCCTCCTTGTCAAGCTCCCGGAGCCGCTTTGCCTGGTTGACCGAGGGGGAGGACTGCTCCCCCTCAATGGAGACAGCGATCAGCCGCTGGTTTTCCGGGCGGATATAGGACAGCTCCACCGCAGGCATAAAACCCAGCTTTTTGGCGTCCGCCATATCCAGAAGCTCCGGGACAAGAGAATTAAGCCGGATATAGCGCATGACTTTTTTATAGTTCATGCCATGATCCGCGCCCACAATCTCAACAGAGCGTTTCCCCAGGGCCTGCTCCTCCTGGCTGTTGCCGGGGCGGGCCCCCTGGTGCTTGATAGCCTCCACCTCCAAATCCAGCAGGCGGGCCAACTCGCTGGGGAGGGGCTCCCCGCGCTGTTTGTTGCTGTTCCGCATTTCCCGGACGGCTTCAAAGTCCGTCATGTTGCGGACAATACAGGGCATTTCATCCAGCCCGGCCCGTTCACTGCCATGATGACGGCGATGGCCCGCGATGATTTCATAACCCTGGCCGTCCTTTTCCGGGCGGACGGTGGCCGGGGTCATAACGCCGTGCTCCTTGATCGTCCCCACCAGATCATCCATCGCTTTATCGTCCTGCACCTTGTAGGGATGCTCCCGGAACGTGTGGAACGCATGGAGCTCGGACAATTTCAAATAGACAACCTTGCCCTCCTCAACCGGGCGGGGCGGCTCGGCTGGTGTAGGCGGCAGGTTGATCTCTGGGACAGGGGCCGCCGTAGCTTTGACGGGCCCGGCCTTGCCCTTTGGCGGAGACTTGGGCGGGGCCATCCCGCCGGAGCCCTTTTCCGGGGTTTTCTTTTTACTTTGGGACACTTTGTCTCGCGTGGACGGCTGGGCCTCGGCGCGGGCCGCCTTGTCCCCCTTGGGTGGGCGGCCTGCGCGGGGCTTGGCCGTCTTTTCCACTTTTGGAGACTTCGGCTCCGCCTGTTCCTTTGGCGGACGGCCCCGGCGCTTTTCCGGCTTTTCCGCTTCAACGGCGGGAACGGCGGGAGCCTTGCCGCTCTTATCATCATCACCCCGCACATCCGACAGGTTGATGACCTTACCAGACGGAGCAGGGCCGCCCTCGCCCATACCGGGGAGTGTCACCTGTTCGGCCTGTTCCGGCGCAGACGGTGCGCCGGGCCCATCCGGGGCCGGGGACTCCGGGAGCTTTTCTCCCTCCGGGCCCTTGTTCAATGTTTCATCTGCCATTCGCTAACCTCCTTTTTTGTGGCATGAAAAAGGGCCAGACCATACGGCCCGGCCAGCGAAAAATATTCCCCCTTTCCATTTTTAATTTTTGATTGATACCACTCCTTTCCCTGTCGAGCCATGAAAAAAACGCCGCTTTTGTTGATACAAAAAGTGGCGTTTTAGTGTAGGTTGGCTCGGTTTTTGTTGTGATTTATTATTATACCTTTGTCAAAGACGGTTATTTATTATCGGAAAAAAATATTAACATTCTTTTGAAAAACAAAGTAAAGCATATTGCAATTACGATTGATGGATTAAAAAAACAACACGATTCTCTGAGAACATTAAAAAATGGAGGTGGAACATTCGATAAAATTATTGAGAATTTAAAATATATTCGTGATAATGTAAAAACAAGAACACTTTCGATTTCCTTGAGAAGCAACTTAACGATAAAAGCATTAGAACATATAGAAGATTACTATCATTTTTATAATGACTTGTTTGGTGACGACAAACGCTTTTGCTTATTTATTAGACCAGTAAAAGATATGGGAGGGGAAAAGATCGATCAAATAAATGATTTACTATTTGAAAACAATACCATGGATTTTGGAGTTGTTTTTGACAAACTTGGAAAAATAATTGACAAAATAAAATTCGATGCAAATTTTGTTGATATTAGTGTAGGCGGCATGCGTTGTTATTCAAATAACTTTAATCGTTTTACTATAGGAGTAGATGGCTTAATTTCAAAATGTGATGAATCTATCGATGAAATTGGTATTGGTCATTTGACTTCTGAAGGTGAGATGATAATAGATAACAATAAACATGTGGAATGGCTATACCCGGCACGTTGTAGTGAAAAATGTGATGATTGTTTCTACAGTTGTTGTTTTATGGACCCATGCCCTAAAGCTCGTATAACGCGAGGTACAGAATCATGTCCTACCGCTATCTATGAAATTGACTCCCTGCTGAAGTTTTGTGCAAAATCATATGAAGTACATAGTATATAGGAGGTAACAATGTGGAATTTGATAAAGTAAAAACTACGATTATTAAATTGTTAGAGAATAATGGCATAATAATCGAATCTGGTGAAGAAGATTTAGATTTGAGAAATTATTCCATAGATTCAATTTTGTTTATATCCTTTATAATTGATGTGGAAAATGAATTTGCTATCGCTATACCAGATGAATATTTAACAATAGAATTATTACAGTCAATTGACGGATTAACCAATCTGATAATTGAACTAACAAACTTTGATGTAGAGCAACGTAGAATTCCCAATAAATAAATTAGATAAATTGGGGTTGTATAAAGTAAAGTAGGTGACATGATGAAACAACAGCTTGCCAAACCGCAGTCAAAGCGCACTGAAGCGTTGACCAAAGTTCGCATTATGGACACAAGAGGAAGTGAAAGTGAGACTTGTTCTCAACCAGGGTCTAAGTATCAAGGTTGTCAAAATCCACGTGGCTGTGGATGTGAAGCTTGCTAATCGCTAACAAAAAAGGTCTCCTTGAAAAAGGGGACCTTTAACCTAATTCAATTCATTGAGGACATGCTGTATGAAGAAAATTTCATTATTTCTCAAATATAATTTTTCTTGTTTTCTTTTCTATTTAAAAACCGTTTGGGCTACTCGTAAAAGTGTTTTTTTTGTTACATTTATTGATGGTGCGTTGGGGGCAACTGTTTCGTTTATTTGGACGTTTTTCTTTAAATATCTTCTTGATTTCTTATCCTCAGAGGAATATAACAAAGCTGTATTGTGGGTTTTATGCTGTATTTGTTTTAGTGGAATGATTGAACTAATTAGGAAATTACTCCACTTAGTTAGAAATAATGCTTATTTTGATATTAATACATTTCTTGAAAGAAAATTATCGGAATTAAGTTTCAAAATTCCTTATGAAAAAATGGAAAACGCTGAAACTATTCAAGAGTTTGAAATGGCACATAAATTTATCGGTCGTAATTATTTGGACAAATATACTTTGGGATTAACAAATATTATAGCGTGTATTATTGTGTTTTCGGGTGTGGGAATTATTACTTCATCATTGAATTGGTGGATTACATTAATGTTATTTTCTGTTATTACTGTAAATACCATATGCCACGCAATTCAATCCCAATATGAAATGGAACAGTTTACAGAAGAAACCACCGTAAGTAGACAACTTGAGTATACAAGATTTTGGCTTACGGAAAAAAGTCGAGCCAAGGAAGTAAGAACTTATTTGTTACATGATTTTGTCATTGATAAACTTAAAGAATATAACGAGAAATTTTTTAATGTTCTTCAAAATTTTACAAAAAAGCACAAAAAAACATATATTGCAATACATTTAATTAACGGTATTCAAATGCTAATAGTGTATTCATACTGTGCTTATTTACTTTCAAAGGGCATAATAACTTCAGGTGATTTTATGCTTTATATCTCGGCATTATTTTCATTCAGTTCGGCACTCACAAACGTACTAAAATCATTAATTGATATGTATAAAAATAATTTGTATATTGATAAATTGAAAAAATGCATGGATCTCAGCGATGATGTGGTTGAAGTGGAACTTTTTAATGAAAAAATAGAGACAATTGAATTTCGTAATGTTTCTTTTTGTTATCCTGGAGAAAGTAAAAAGGCTTTGCAGAGCATAAACCTTGTCTTGCATAGAAACGAAAAATTATCTTTAATTGGAGAAAATGGTGCAGGAAAAAGTACATTGGTGAAATTATTGTTGGGATTATATACACCTACCAGCGGAGAAATTTTAATTAACGGGATTCCAATGGACACTCAAAGAAAAAATTATCTACCTTTATTTAGTATGGTGTTTCAGGATTATACTATATTTAATTTTTCGGTAGAAGAAAATATTGATATGGGTAAGAAAGCTTCCAAAGAAAAGAGTCAAGAGCTTTTAAATAAGATGGGGCTTGACAGCATTACTCCTGAAACTTATATCTCCCAACTTTTTTGTGATAAGGGCATAGAATTATCCGGTGGAGAAAATCAAAAACTTGCAATAACAAGAGCACTTTTTAAAGATGCTCCCATACTGATTTTAGATGAACCAACATCCGCCCTATCTCCTCAAAGTGAGTACAATATATATAAAAAATTTGGAGAATTAACATCCAATAAAATGGTAATCTTTATATCGCATAGGATGTCCAGCTGCCGAATTTGCGATAAAATATTGTTATTACAGGAAGGCAAAGTGGAGGCCATAGGTACGCATAATCAACTTATGGAATCTTGTCCTAAATATAAAGAAATGTTTGATGCACAAGCAGAATTATATACTTAATTGCTGACTTAAATTTGCAATAAAAAGGGAGTGTATAATATGAACTTTATTAATTATATTGTCAATACATTACGTAGCTCATATAAATTATCTAAAATGTTCATTAAAGATAATAAAAAACTTCTATTAATGGATATACTGCTGGGGTTTAGTCGTGAATGCAAAAGGATAATCGGCATCGTATTGCCTACCATGATAATCCAAACTTTTTTTTTGAAACAAAACTTTAATATAATTTTTTTATCTATATTGATTATCTGTGTCGTGACTATGTTATTAGGGATTATAATAGAATCGATACAGCGTAATTTATCTAACTATTCAGTCCGTGCAACAAATAGTCTGTACTATACCTTAAATGGGAAGTCTGCACATTTAGACATGAAGGATTGCGAAGATGAACAGTTAATTGATGATTATTATAAAGCATTTGATAATATATATCAATTTTCGGATGTACATTATAATATTTTTTGTGTTTTGATGAGTAAAATACTTTCATTCACCATTATGAGTTATGTGATTGTATCTATTGATTTAGTTCTCTATTTATTGGTGTTAAGTATACATATTACATTAATGCTTATTCGTGCAAAACAAGATAGAATTGATCATGAATTTGAACTAAAGAAATCAGAAAGTACAAAGCGATTAAAATATCTAAAGGAATTGATGTACAATTTTGAAGCTGGTCGCGAAATGAGAATTTATGATGCAGGGGATTTTGTTAGTAAAAAGTTATTTGATGAATCATATAGTGTTCATCAAATTGATCTCCAAATGCAAAAGGTGGATTTTCGATTTAGTATCTTACGCAGTCTACTTGGAATTGTTCAATTGTCACTTATATATATAATTTCAATAAAAAAATATATTATAGGCAAAATTGCTTTAGGAAATTTTGTAATGTATATCAATGCAACGGCCCTTATTTCCGCCTCTATTTCAGATATTACAAATGCCATAAGTTTCTTGTATAAATCATCAATTGTGTATAAGGATTTTGAAAGATTTTTGAACACTAAAGAATCATTAAGAGAGTCAGGAAACTTACAATCCACGTTTTCTGAAAAAGATACGCTGATAGAATTCAAGAATGTTTCATTTAAATATCCTAATAAGGAGGAATATGCGCTTAAAAATATTAGTTTTAAGATAAATAAAGGTCAATCTGTTTCTATTGTAGGAAATAATGGAGCCGGGAAATCTACATTAATTAAGCTTTTGCTAAGATTATACGATCCCACAGAAGGATGCATTTTATATAAAGGAGTAGATATAAAAGAATATGACTATGATTTTTATCAATCTATTTTTGCTCCAATATTTCAAGATTATATTATGTATGCATATACCTTGCGTGAAAATTTAATCTTTAATCACGATAAATATGAAAAAAATATTAATGAGTCGTTATCAAAAACGGGTATGACCGAAAAAATTCAAAGTATTGGACTTGACAGAAATTATAGCAGAAGATTTTTCAATGACGGTATAGAATTGTCTGGTGGGGAAGAACAAAGGATTGCAATTGCACGTGCACTTTGTAAAAATACGGAAATTCTAATTTTAGATGAACCAACAGCAGCCATAGATCCACTTTCGGAAAGTAAACTGTTTAAGGAAATTTTCAATGCCGTAAAAGAAGAAACTGTTATATTTGTTTCTCATAGGATGTCTAGTACACGATTTTCTAATAATATTTTGGTTTTTAATAATTCAAAATTGGTTGAAAGTGGCACCCATGAAGAATTATTAAAATATAATGGTGTTTATGCGGAAATGTATTTGCAGCAATCAAGTTATTATTCATAAACTATAAGTTAATATATAATAAAGGATTAGTGATGAAATACGATATAGTTATTGTTGATACAGGGTATAATGATTCTCATCCCAGATTAAAAAACAAAAGCATCACGGGTATAAAAATTTGTAAAAAAGATGTATCTGGATATGAGATTATAACATTACCAAAAGATAATGATGATGTGGGACATGGAACAGCGGTAAGTAATATAATTTATACCCATGCGCCCGATGCAAGTATATTGATGGTGAAAATTTTTGATAAATTACTATATGCTGATGAAGATTTGCTATATTTTACTTTAAACTATATCTTATCAAGGGTGGATTGCAAACTTATTAATCTTAGCTTGGGAATCCCAGCATTGAAAGATTATAAAAAAATGTATAATGTTTGTGATAAAATTAATAAAAAAGGAATCGTAATAGTTGCGGCGTTTGATAATGATGGGTCAGTCTCGTTTCCTGCGGCGTTTGATAATGTCGTTGGAGTTACGAGCAACAATTATTGCTATAAAAATGATGAGTATTTTGTTATAGACAATTCCATTGTTAATGTGGGGGCTAAAGGAAATATGCAAAAAATTGCTTGGTTAGACAATAAATATTCAATAGGTCAAGGCAATAGTTATGCTTGTGCTCATATATCTGGAATAAGTATAAAGCAACTAAATGAAATGTCATCATGTAATTGCCAAAAACTATTGGAAAAATTAAAAGCACATCAGTCTTCGGAAAAAGAAAGTCATAGTTATAAATATGACAATTCAATAGTTCCCAAACGCCATATGCATTATAAAAATGTGGCCATATTTCCCTTCAATAAAGAAATGCATTCATTGGTTAGATTTCAGTCCCTATTGCCATTTAAAATTGTTGATGTATATGATATAAAATACTCTCCTAACATTGGAGCATCTACTGATTTACTGTTAAACATTGCGACTAAAAACCCTTACACAATAAAGAAAATAGATGATATTGATTGGGATGTTATTGATACATTAATTATTGGACATACACATACGTTATTAAATAGTATTATAAAAGATTGTAAATTAATGGAGAGTCTTCTGTATAGCGCTCAAGAGCAAAACAAGAATGTTTTTTCCTTTGATAATTTGCCAATTCAATTCAAAAAAAACGAGAAGTTTTTATGTCCAGATTTACATGATAACTACACTCCTATACCGTATGGAAAATTATATCGTCAGACCAAACCAGTATTGGCTGTCTTTGGAACCAGTTCAAAGCAAGGGAAGTTTACATTGCAATTATTACTCCGTGAAAAATTAATGAAAAAGGGATATTTGGTAGGTCAATTAGGAACCGAGCCATCCAGTCTGTTGTTTGGTATGGACGAATGTTTTCATTTTGGTTATGATTCAGAAATGCAGTTATCACGATTTTCCGCCATAGCTTTTTTAAATAATGCTTTATATACAATATCTCAAAAAAATGTTGATTTAATTATTACTGGGTGTCAATCGGAATCAATTTTAACTGATGAAGGAAATTTGTTTAATTATCCAATTCCACAAATTGAATTCCTTTTAGGAGTTCTTCCTGACGCTATTGTTTTGGTCATTAATCCTTTTGATGAGCTTCAAACGATAAAAAGAACCATATCTTTTTTAGAATCGTGTGTTGAATGTAAAGTGATTGCAGTAGTTATGTTTCCTATGACCCATAACATTGAAAACCCATTTGGTCCTAAAGTGCATATATTCGATAGTGAATTTGAACAATTATCCACTAGTATTAATCAAATATGCGAAGTGCCAGTATTTCTTTTGGACAATAATTTACATATGGATTTTTTAATCAGCTTGATTGAAGAATATTTCTCGAATTAAATGTTTTGTTGAACTGATGATTATAAGAACAAGAATTAGATTTATTTAATTGCAGACCACAGTTTTAGCTTATAAGAATACTGCAATATTTACTTCTATTTTTTGTTCTTATGCGGGTATAAGGAGTTTCTTTGTAAATTACCTAACAATAAATACAAAAATATTTTTCTGGAAAATGAGACGCCGATTTTTCCGGAGGCAATAACAGCAGAATTGCTTAATCATGGAATTATTGTAAACTAAAATATTGATGAGAATCAAAGACTTTTTGAACAATTTGCTGAAAAGGTATGTATTATTGATCAAAAACTCTTTCGCCACATCCAAAAGAAATGTATAGATACAATTTGATCATTGAAAGAGATTGGAGGATCTCCTATGAACTTCCTCTCGCAGAACCGAAAATGAATTCTTTTCTGCTGACGGCGTTGCCTGAGGCGGTGATTCGGCGTGACCGATGGTTGCTTCCGTGGCTGTACGAAAATTTTATCAACATCTACAGTCTTCCGAACGGGATTCTGATGTACACCGGACTCTTCCTGCGTTCCACATTGGCACGGGAAAAGTCGCTTTTTCACTATGCGATTCCGCAGAACACAAAAGATCCCATTGAATTTTCCGTGGCGGATTTTTGTCGGAAACAAATCATGGAAGCCGGAAACTACATCTATGTCTTTTTGGATGAATCCAAGCTGAGTGCCATGCCGTCCTACGGGCGTGGCTCCCACATTCACGACTCTCTCCTGTACGGGTACGATGCCGACCGCAATGGATTTTTTTCGATCGCGCAGGTTGACTATTACAAACAGGAGGTCTTCTATTCTGCCGAGGAATTGGAGGAGGCTTACCGTTCGGGATATTCCGGTTCAGCAGAAAGAGGGCAACTGCTCGCTTTCTGCTGGTCTATGTGCTCAGCTCGGCATGACATGTTAATACTATTGGTTTTAAAAATTGTTTTTAAAGATTAAGGAGAGAGCAAGATGGGACAATGCGTTTTACCAGTTTCAAAGCCTTATATTACACATACACCGGTTATTGCAAATATGCTCTCCATTTTACAAACTAATCCAAATACAGAGTCGTGGATTGCAAACCACTTCGTAAATATATTCATAAACAAGGATAGGATTTTTGATAATTTTTATGATCGGAACATGTTCTTTTACGGATGTCCATGGTTGCAGGTCAATCAAATACGCAGAGAAGTTGTCCTCAGAATATGTCCGAGAATCATCGATTATGTAAAAGCACTGTTGGATGAGGGGTTTTATGTTTATGCTACCGGTAATACCGAGCATATTCCGGCATATCACAGCGAACATTATTGGGCTCATAATCTGTTTATATATGGGTATGACGATGAATTGCAATTGTTTTATATTTCGGACTTTTTTGTTAACGGAAAGTATGAAAGAGCAACATGTAGTTATGACGAATTGGAAATGGCATTGCAAACATCAAATATGAACCGTCATTTCGTAAACCTTATATATGGAATAAAACTCAAAGAAATTGACTATGTGTTTGAGCTTGACTGGCTCAATGAAATGCTGAATGAGCATCTGAACTCTGAAAATTTATTCTGTAAATATCGAACAAGACAGGATGAGGAATATTACAGCAACAAAGAAGGAAACAAATATTACCATTTTAGTTTTTCGGAAATTGAAACCAAGTATTATTTCGGTATTTCGTATTACGATAAAATAACGGAGATGATTCTTGATAATTCGCCGAAATTGAGGCGCCCGTTAGATCTTATTTGCGAACATAAAGTAATGATGAATAAACGAGTTGAATTTTTGTATCAAAACGGGTATTTAGATGGCGAAGACTACCTTTCACTATCCGAAGAATGTAAAAGATTGTCAGACAAAACGATTGTTTTAAGAAACTTATGGATTAAATACCGTATGATAGCCCCACAAATGCGAAAACATTTGTGTGTATCGAAATTATGGAAAAACGAGAAAAAAGCATAGATTTTATTATTAATTTATAGTATAATAGAATAAATTTGAATTTAAGGGAGCATGCCATGAATATCAAGCAAAAAACAAAAAATTTAGTCAGCTATTTTCGTCGAGCATGGGCAACATCAAAAACCTATTTATTCGTAAATCTGATTAGAAATATATTCACGGCAGCTATATCGCTTATCAATATTGTGGGACTTGGCACTGTCGTCGATGCCCTCACCTCCGGTAAATCTAAGGAAGACGTATTGCAGGTTATACTTGTGTATCTTTCCGTCAATCTTTTGATTACATTGATAAATCAGGCTTTGCTTTTGTGGGAAAACAGTGCAATGCGGAAAGCAAGTAATGTTTTGCCAGTATGGATATATGCACGACTGTCTTGACGTTGATTATCATTACGTTCAGGACCGAAAAATACTGAATTTAAAAAGAAAATCGATGAATTCACAGCCCGTCTTTTCGTTAAGTATTTACGGAGAATGTTTTAACTATATTATACAGGCAATAGGTGTTATATCAATATTTGCATTATTGAGTCCAATTTTTGTCGGGATAATTTTGGTTTTGTCGGCGGCACTGATCTGGCTTACAATATATACACAAAAATGTGATTTCGATTTCAATAATGATAAAGTAGAAGACGACAGAAAGCTTACATATCTTTATGAAGTAATGACCAAATACAAATTTGCAAAGGAAATCCGCATTAATAATGCAGGGGCTTATATAGAGAATAAATACAAAGATACATTCATGATACAAATCCGGAAGTTAAAGCAGCTTCTTAAAAAGAAATTGGGCGTAAATTTATTAAGTGTACTTTTCTCAGCCATTCAAGCAGCAATCATGTATCTGTATTTCACATATCAGGTATTTTCGTCACAGATCAGTATTGCGCAGTATACGGTAATGCTTGCATCAACAACTCTTTTCACATCCGTGTTGCTTGGTATTTTCAAAGACATAGGTATGATCAATAACAGCTTGAAAGCGGCGGATTTTTATCGTGAATATGAAGAAACATTAAAAAATAACAGTGTATTAAGTGACAGCAACCGGTTAAGTGAAATTGATCTCGACTTTTCAACAGCTTCTTTTAAATTTGAAAATGTATCATTTTGTTATCCGGGAGCATCGGATTTTACTTAAAAAAATATTAATCTTGAAATTCCGGCAAGTAAAAAACTTGGAATTGTCGGGCTCAACGGTTCGGGGAAGACGACTCTCATCAAACTCATGCTTCGTCTTTATACTCCAACGGAGGGACAAATTACATTGGGCGGCGTAAATATTGCAGAAATTCCATACCGGCAATACGCAAAGCATATAGGCGTGGTTTTGCAGGACTTTTCACTGTTTTCATACAGCTTTAAGGAAAACATTGTATTTGGCGGCGCTTATCATCCACGCAGGATGATTGAATGTATTGAAAAAAGCGGACTTTCAGATAAAATAAAAAAATTACCGAAAGGTATTGAGACCTCCATATACCGGGATTTAGATGACAATGGTGTCGAATTTTCGGGCGGGGAAGGACAAAAGCTGGCAATGGCAAGAGCAATTTATAAAGATGCAGATATGTTAATTCTGGATGAACCGTCAAGCGCACTTGATGCAATTGCCGAATATGAATTGTTTTCTCGCCTTAATGAAATATCTGAAAATAAAACAACAGTGTTTATATCACATCGTTTATCGTCCACTTTGTTTTGTGATCATATTGTGGTATTGAACGATGGAATGATAATTGAACAGGGTAATCACAGTTCGCTGATGCAGAAAAATGGATTTTATGCAAATTTGTATCATTCACAAGCAAAGTATTACGAAGAAAACGGGGTGATATACAATGAAATTAAAGGCTAAGCTCGTCAACTCAATTAACATATTCAGAATAATCGGAAAATACGAGCCGCTTTATCTTGTTTTTGTGGTGCCAAGTATTCTTATTTCATCTCTGCTGACGATTTTATATGTATATTTCCCGAAGCTTTTTATTGAACAGCTTACAAACGGAAATACATATAGAGAGATTGCAAAGCTCATCCTAATATATATCGGCATATTATTGATTTTGAACGGATTCAAGGCGTTTCTCTCTAATAAGATCACTTTTTGCGTTGATCATTTTTCCAAAAAGCTGCAATTGGCGACAGGAAGTATTACAATGTCAATGCCGCTCGCCGATATGGAGGGAGCAAATTTCAGCGACAAGCTGGCAATGGCAAATAATGTCGTTCAGGTCACGAATGCAGCCGGTCTTTTACAAAACATCATCGCCAATGTAATAACGATAATTGGGCTTGCAGTCATTATTACACGTCTGGATATTATTTTTGTTTTGCTAGTATGTCTAACACTGCTTGTAAAAATATGTTTTGTATATTTGACGTATCGGCACAATAAAAAACGCCGCAGAGAATATGCGGCGAATGATCGGATAGGAAGTTATTTAGACAGTACTGCTTATTTCAATCAAGGAGCTGCCAAGGAACTTAGGATCAATAACCTTAAAAATTGGTTTATGTCAAAAATCAAGGGTTATCGAACCGAAATGCTGAGGCTGCAATATGGCGATTTTAGACAATATGCCTTATTTGAAAGTATTACCGCCATTATTATGGCAGCACAGTCCTTTGTGATATTGTCTATGTTGGCCGCGCGGGTAATTGACGGCACCATCGGCATCGCGGATTTCACAATGTATTTTTCCGCTGTGTCTACTTTGACAGTTACACTCTCTGCGATTGTCGGCTCTATAGGAGAATATAACCGTCAACAGTTATATTTATCTGATTTTGATACGCTTTCGGAAAATCAAGAAATAAACAAAGAACATTTTCAAAAAGAAATATCTGACTTTGATATCGTTTTTGAAAACGTATCTTTCGCTTATCCCAATACGAAGAATTTTGTACTTGAAAATATTAATATCCGTATTTCTGCCGGAGAAAAGCTATCGGTTGTAGGAAAAAATGGAGCAGGCAAATCGACTTTTATTAAACTGCTTTGTCGATTTTATCGACCTACGTGTGGGAAAATAACGATAGGAGGAGTGGACATTTGGGAGATCGAAAGCGCGCAATATAATAAATTGATTTCGGCCGTATTTCAGGATTATCAAAATTTCTCTTTTACAATAAAAGAAAATGTATCTATGGGCCAAAGCGCAGAAAATGTTGATGAAATATTATCTGATATTGGGCTTGATAAACTCATAGAGAAATTGCCGGAGGGAACAGACACCTATCTTACCAGGAATTTTAGTTCAACCGGGGTTGAGCTTTCCGGCGGAGAAGGGCAAAAGCTCGCAATCGCAAGAGCTGTGTACAAAAATTCACCGATTCTAATTTTAGATGAACCGACCGCTGCTTTGGATCCCAAGGCGGAAAGTGAAATTTATGATAGCTTTTTCAAAGTTGCGAAAGGAAAAACCACCATTTTTATTTCTCATCGTCTTGCTTCTTCGACGGTCGCTGATAAAATAGCGTATTTTGAGAATGGAAGGATCACAGAATATAGTTCGCATACGGATTTAATGAAGGATCCGAAAGAGTATGCAAAAATGTTCGACTTACAGCGAAAATCTTATGTTGAGAATTAATTGCTTTGCAGCGGTACTCAATATATTTTTGAGGCAGTTCATTCGTGAAAATGTCATTCCGTAAGAATACAAAAAATGCCGGAATATTGCTTCAATTCCATCTCGCACTTTTCTCGCAATTTTCCGAGAAATGCCCGATAAATTGCGTGAAAGTGTAGATTTTCAGGAGATTTTGAAGACTATCAGGGATTATCAGGGACAATCCCTCAACTTCTTGAAAAACTATCGTTCTAATCACCACAGACTCCCCAAAACTCTTGATTTTATTGGGGTTCTCGCACTTTTTCTTGCACTTTGCGAGATGGGCATCTCGCAGTTTTCTCGCAAATTTCAAATAATTTTATTTACGGAGAGATGTCCGAGTGGTTTAAGGATCTGGTCTTGAAAACCAGCGAACGCGTAAGTGTTCCGTGGGTTTGAATCCCACACCATCCGCCAAATCGCGGGTAATAACCGCAAAATTAGCCGCAAGGAATTTTCCTTGAGTTTTTCTTTTTATATGGAGGTTTTATGCTTGACTTGAATGTTAAATTTCAAGAAGAATATAAACGCCTTGATCGCTTGTGCAAGGATTATCTATCGAGTACGGAAGGCGTTTCCGAATACATAAGTCAAATGGAGTTGGCGCCGTGGAATGATCGCCGATATGTTTCTACTTGGGAAGATGACTATAAACAGTTAAAGCATGTTCGATGGGTTCGCAATCAGCTTGCTCATGAAGTAGGCACATTAAACTCCGATATTTGTACAGAGGATGATTTGGATTGGGTTCAAAGTTTTTACAATGGAATCATGAATGGTAGCGATCCGTTTTCAATAATCCGCAAGGCAAAGGATGAGGAAAGGCGGCGGACTGCACAGCAGCGGAAAAATGAGAAGCAACGGCAACTTGAAGAACAGAAAACGCATTACGATCAGCCAAAGCCGAAACAATCATTTTGGAAGCGCGTGACCGACGGCTTGAAGTCACTGTTTCGTTAGGCTAATCTCCGCATCGTTCAAGCACCTCATTTGGTGCAGTGAAATTCATCTTGTGCAAGTTCTTGTTTTCCACAAGCAGGACACGACATATATGGAATTGCGTTTTCACTGCGTCCTCTCGTATGCGTGCCGCCTATCGGACATACGGAACCGGCATAAATGGTTGCGGCTGCTCAGGAAATGATCACGGAAATGAGCAGGATAACGGCGGTAACTTTACATGTTTTTATTGTAATATCGATCTTTATAATGTTATATATTTCGGGATAAAATAGAGCAATCAAAGTCAAGAAAAAAATTTAGATTTATGGGAAAATGGATTCCGGGGAGGTGAGAGCGATGAATTCAACGGTAAAGCAAATGAAAGCGTATATATCGGAACATCTACAAGAGTCTATAACGCTTAACGACATAGCAAAGGCAGTCGGTTACTCCAAATATCATGCTGCACGAATATTCAAAGAGGAAACAGGCCTGACTCTTTTTGAATATATTCGTCAAGAACGGCTTTTGGCATGTGCTCATGCTTTGCGAAATCGTAAAGGAAAAATAATTGATATAGCGTTTGATTTTGTATTTGACAGCCATGAAGGCTTTACACGTGCATTCGCAAACGGTTTTGGGATTACGCCGAAAAAATTTTCCGCGTATCCGGAACCTACGGGATGGAGGATTCTATATCGTTATCTCAATCGCCAAACAAAATCGGAGGATTTATGTATGGAACAAAAAACTGCTGTCATTTTCACGCAAATCATGGAGCTCCCGGCACGAAAACTGATTCTGTTCAGAAGCAAAAAAGCCACGAATTATCTTGAATACTGTGAGGAAGTTGGCTGTTTTACGAAAGAAAAACCTGATCCGTGGAGTATTCTCGGCACTGTAAAAGAATCATTGAACGAACCTATGGGCGTATGGTTGCCTCGGAGCATGTGTCCGGACGGGACAGGGATATATGCTCATGCAATCGAAGTACCGGTGAATTATTCGGGCGAAATTCCCGAAGGCTTTGATGTAATCGAGCTTGCGCCGTGCAAATATATGATTTTTCAAGGCGAACCGTATGATGATGACAGGTATCAAGAAGCAATCGGGGCATTTTGGAAGCATATATCGAATTTCAATCCCGAAATATACGGTTACGTTTGGGATGATGAAATTGCACCGAGGTTTCAGCTTGCCCCTATGGGTTGGAGAGGTTATATTGAAGGCAGACCGGTGAAACAAATCAACGGGTAATGCACAAAAACAGATGAGAATAATTGCCTAATTATACGTTCCTGACAAGAAAAGCTGTATTGAAGCTTTGGTGCGAATATATTGATATATTCGTAAACAGAGCAGCTGGCATTGCTGCAAAAAGGCGCCAATGAGAAAAAGAACAACGGAAAATCCGTTGTTCTTTTTCATTTATCGAGATGTAATATCGAATTTATATTGACAGAAGGCGCTTTTTGCGTGTAAGATAAAAGCAATGTAAAATCCAAATAGTCGGCAATCCGATTTGCCGAGAAAAAGAAGAATGCGATGAAAAAGACGGTGCTGTTTGTCATTTTGGAACGGTTTGCCGATTGGGAAGCCGCGTATCTGTCGTCCGCTCTGCATATGCTGGGAGGAGATGCCTTTGCCGTAAAGACCGTTTCGCTGACAAAAAATGCGGTCGAATCAATCGGCGGCTTCCGTGTTATGCCCGATTATGATATCGCATCGGTTCCGGAAACCTATGAGGCCGTGATTTTGATCGGCGGCATGTCATGGCGCACGGAGGCGGCGGGGAGAGTCGCGCCGCTTGCGGAGAAATGCTTTCGGTCGGGCAGGATACTCGGCGGAATCTGTGACGCGTCCGCTTTTTTGGGCACAATCGGGGTTTTGAACGGTATCCGGCATACGGGCAACGACCTTGAGGATTTGAAAGCGTGGGCGGGTTCGGCCTATATAGGGGAAGCCGGCTATGTCCGCGAGCAGGCGGTGCGCGGCGGCAACGTCATAACCGCCAACGGGACGGCGGCGCTGGAATTTGCAAGAGAGGTGCTGATGGCGCTGGAAGCCGCACCGGAGGATAAAATCATGGGGTGGTATCGGTTCCACAAGCTCGGCTATTATGAGGCGCCTTTTCCGGATATGTAGGCGGTAAGGTTCTATGTCGGTTTGCCGTGGGTAGGTTTTCCAAAATTCCGATGAGGGGAGAGGGATCAAATGGCTTTCGATTATAAAAAGGAATATAAGGAATTTTATCTTCCGAAAAACAAGCCGGAGCTTGTGACGGTGCCGCCGATGAATTTTGTGGCGGTACGCGGTCACGGTGACCCCAACGAGGAGGACGGCGCCTATAAGCGGGCGATCGGCGTGCTGTATACGCTTGCCTTTACGATTCGGATGAGTGAGCGCGCCGGTCATAAAATCGACGGATATTTCGATTATGTCGTACCGCCGCTGGAAGGCTTTTGGCGGCAGGAGGGAACGGCCGGCATCGACTATGCCCGTAAGTCCGCGTTTCAATGGATTTCGGTCATCCGGCTTCCCGATTTTGTCGGAAGAGAGGCGTTCGACTGGGCGGTGGAAGAGGCGACACGCAAAAAGAGCGCGGATTTTTCCTCCGCCGAATTTCTGACGGTTGACGAGGGGCTTTGCGTGCAGATGCTTCATGTGGGAGCGTTTGACGACGAGCCTGCAAGCATCGCGCGGATGGATGCGTATATCGCGGATTTGGGCTATGAAAACGATTTTTCCGATATTCGTTTGCACCATGAGATTTACCTGTCGGACGCGCGCCGCGTCGCTCCGTCTAAATGGCGGACGGTCATCCGCCATCCGGTCAAACGGAAAACACCGGGAGAAAGTGGGACATAGAGGCGCTTTGCCATGACATAAAGTGCTGTGAGAAAGGGAATTCTATATGGATTGGTTTGATCTTTGCGGATTTATCACCGTTGTTTTGCTCATAATTCCGACGGTTTTGGACGGAATTTTTCACCGAGGGACGTTTGAAAACCGTTTTCACAACTGATTCATTGAGATAATCGAGCAGGTGGGGCGGTTTGGCTGTCTTGCTTTTGCCGTTTTTCATTTTCCCGCCGTCTGCCATGTCTATCGGTTCGGCTGGGCGGAAACGGCTATGGCGGCGGTGAATGGCGTCCTCTTGGTTTTGTATTATCTTTTTTGGCTTTTGTTTCGCGGAAGAGCCTCCGTCGTCAGGGCTTGGGCGTTATCGGGGATTCCTGCGGTGCTGTTTTTGCTTGACGGATTCCTGCTCGGCGATATTCCGCTTCTTGCGGTGTCCGTGCTGTTTGGAATCGGCCATATCATGCTGAGCGTGAAAAACGCCGTCGAAGCACAGCGGACGGAGCAAAAAGGCGTTGGAGCAGGGTACGAGCGATGAAAAAGCGGATAAACGAAGGAGAATTTTATGAAGAACATCATTGAAATCCGGCATCTCTGTAAGAGCTTCGGCGAGGTGAGGGCCGTGCAGGATCTCAGCTTCCGTGTCAAGGAGGGCGAGCTTTTCGCGTTTCTCGGTCTCAACGGAGCGGGGAAAAGCACGACGATATCCATTCTGTGCGGCCAGCTTGCCAAGGATGCGGGAAGCGTTGTCGTCGACGGCGCAGACCTCGATCATGACGCCGACAGCATCAAACGCGAGCTGGGCGTTGTTTTTCAAGTTTCCGTGCTGGACAAGGCGCTGAACGTCAGAGACAATCTCGCGTACCGCGCGGCGATGTACGGCATTACGGGAGAGGCGTTCCGGCGGCGCCTCGCGGAGCTTGCGTCTATGCTGGAATTTGAAGCTCTCTTAAACCGCACGGTAGGAAAGCTGTCCGGCGGCCAGCGGCGCCGCATCGATATCGCAAGGGCGCTCTTTCACAGACCGCGGATTCTCATTCTCGACGAGCCGGCCACGGGGCTCGACCCGCAGACGCGCGGCGCGGTATGGCGCGTGGTCTCGGAGCTGCGGAAAAGCGAGGGAATGACCGTGTTTCTCACCACGCATTATATGGAGGAGGCGGCGGATGCGGATTACGTCGTCATTTTGGACAGCGGAAAAATCGCGGCCGAGGGAACGCCGCTTGAACTGAAAAATACCTATACCGGAGATTTTATCACGCTGTATGGCATCACGGGAGAAGATGCCGCGCGTTTCGGTCTGCCGACGGAGAAGCTTCGGGACGCATACCGTATCGCCGTTCCCGATACCGCGAGTGCGACGGAGCTGATTTTGAAACATCCGGCGCTTTTCACCGATTATGAAATCACAAAGGGCAAAATGGACGACGTATTTCTCGCGGTAACGGGGAAAAAGCTTGCGGGAGGTGAGGACAAATGAGGACGCTCGGCTATCTTGTCAGACGCGATACCAAGCTGTTTTTTAAGGATAAGGGCGTGTTTTTTACCTCTCTGATTGCGCCGCTCATCATTCTTTTGCTGTTTGTTACCTTTCTCGGGAACGTTTACCGCGACAGCTTCCGTTCCTGCCTTCCCGAAGGGCTTGCCGTGCCGGATTCTCTGACCCAAGGCTTCGTCGGCGGATGGCTCATGTCGTCTTTGCTTGCGGTTTGCTGTGTGACGGTCGCGTTCTCCGCGAATATGATTATGGTGCAGGACCGCGTGACGGGCGTCGCGGGCGATTTTTCCATCACGCCGGTGAAGCGTTCCGTCATGAGCCTCGGATACTATCTTTCCACGGCGATTGTCACGGGAATCATCTGTTATATCGCGACGGGCGTGGGCTTTTTGTATCTCGCCCTTGTCGGCTGGTATCTTTCCGCCGCGGACGTTCTGCTTGTGCTTCTCGACGTGTTTTTGCTCGTGCTGTTCGGCACGGCGCTTTCCTCCGTTGTCTGCCATTTCCTTGTCAATCAGGGAGGCATGACCGCCGTTTCGACGATTGTCAGCTCGGCTTACGGCTTTTTGTGCGGCGCTTATATGCCGATTTCCCAGTTTTCCGTTGGGATTCAGAACGTAATTTCATTTTTGCCCGGCACCTACGGGACCGCGCTTCTGCACAATCATTTTATGCGCGGTGTTTTCACCGAGCTTGAAACAACGCATTTCCCGTCCGAGGCGGTGGACGGCATCCGGGATTCGTTCGACAACAACCTGTATTTTTTCGGTGATCGGGTGGACATTTCCGCGATGTATCTGATTCTCGGCATCAGCATCGCGGCGCTCGTCGGAATTTATGTGATTTTGAATGTGACAAGAGGGAAGAAGCGCCGCTGAAATGCGGCGCAAGGCGCCGAATTTCATGTTGTCGGCATGTCTTTTGTCCGATGATTTTGGGAAAGGAGAATAGGATGCTGGAAACGGAGCGGCTCCTTCTGCGTCCATGGGAGGAGAAGGACGCGGCGGCGCTTTATGAGTATGCAAAGGATTCGCGCGTCGGACCTGCTGCCGGATGGCCGCCGCATACGAGTGTGGAAAACAGTCTCGAAATCATACGCGGCGTGCTGTCCGCGCCGGAGACCTATGCCGTGGTGCCCAAGTCCTTGGGCGAACCCGTTGGGAGCGTCGGCATTATGCTCCCGGGAAAGGGGAGCGCGCCGATGGCGGCGCATGAGGCGGAGATCGGATATTGGATCGGCGTGCCTTTTTGGGGGCAGGGGCTCATTCCGGAGGCGGTGCGGGCACTGCTTGCCCGCTGCTTTGGGGAGCTTGGCTGCGAGACCGTCTGGTGCGGCTATTACGACGGCAACGACAAATCCCGCAGGGTGCAGGAGAAATGCGGATTTCTCTATCATCACACGGAAAAAGAGATTCCGTCGCCGATGGGGGACGTTCGCACGGAGCACTTCACAAGGCTGACAAAGGAACGCTGGAAATCGCTGTGAGATTTTCCCCCCTTGTGAAAGGAAAAAATCCCGTAAAAGAGGGCAACTCTTTTACGGGATTTTTTGCGGGTTATTGAATTTTCAGAGTGCGCAGATAGGCTTTCCTCTCGCCGCTTATGCGGTCGCTTTCGATTGCCTTTTGGATCGCCTTGTTGTGCGTCCACCGGTCGAGGCGCTGCTCCTCGATATACGGCAGAATCTCGTCGTAGCGTTTGGCGAGCGCCGTTGCAAAATACCACGCGATCATCATGTTGACGTAATATTCGTCGGAACGGATTTCCGCGACAAGCGACGGATAGGCGGGCGTGAATTGCTCATCCAAATAAAACCGCATAAGAAGCCCGATGCCGAAGCGCACCGTATAGGTGTGAGCGGATTTCGTCCAGGATTTGATTTTCACATATAGCTCCGGCAGGTGAGCGCCGAACACCTTTGGGCAGAACATGTCGCAGGTCGCCCAGTTGTCGATATAGGGAAGAAACCGCTCCGTTTCTGCGAGCGCCCCGTCAAAGTCCCGGCGCTTTTCGATGAGGAAGCCGTGCAGGTTGTTTTCCTCATAGTAGCGGTGGGGCAGCTCCTTTAAAAAAGCTTCCGCTTCCGGTGTGCCGGCAAGCTCTTTTGCATATTTCCGGAGCGCCGGCGTGCGCACGCCGATTACCGCTTCCGGTGCCACATTCGGAATCAGCTTCGCATGAAAGCGCCGATAATCCTCGTCCTGCATGGCAAACAGGCGTGTCCGTATGGTTTCCGCCGGGGTCATAAGCTCCTCCTCTTTATTTCAGCGCTCTTTCCCATTCCTCGGGACGGAAGCCGATCAGAATCAAATCGTCCGAGACGACGAGCGGCCGTTTGACGAGCATGCCGTCCGAGGCAAGCAGACGGAGCTGCTCATCCTCCGTCATGGACGGGAGCTTCTCCTTTAAATTCATGGATTGATAAAGAAGTCCGCTCGTGTTGAAGAATTTTTTGAGCGGCATCCCGCTTCGGATATGCCATGCTCTCAGCTCGTCATAGGTCGGGTTCTGCTCCTTGATGTGGCGGTCGGAATATGAGATTCCGTGCGCATCCAGCCATTTTTTCGCGTTTTTGCAGGTGCTGCATTTCGGATATTCCAAAAAAATCATGATTTTGTCCCTCCGAGCTTTTGTATTTTTTCAAGGATTTCCACATCCGCCGGACAAAATTCGTACCGTCCGACCTCCTCCGGCAGAATCCAGCGAATGTCGTTATGTTCAAGGAGCTGCGGCATTCCGCGGACGATTTCGGCGTTGAAAAGGGTGAGGCGGATTGTGATATCGGGATATTCGTGCATGACCTGCGCAAAGATGCCGCACGGTCGGACGGCGATGCCAAGCTCCTCGCGGCATTCGCGGATCAGGGCTTCCTCCGCCGTTTCGCCGGCCTCGACTTTGCCGCCGACAAACTCCCATAGAAGCGCCCTTGTTTTGGTTTTCGGACGCTGACAGATCAAAAATCTGTCCTTGTCCCATATCAGTGCGGCTGCGACTTCGGTCATGTTGTCCTCCTTGGGTATGCGGATTTTTAGGTGCCGACGGTCGGTTCTTCCTGCTCCGGAAATGGCAAATTCCTGTCAAGTGCCTGCTTGCGCGCTTTCCAGTCCGGCATGAAAGACGTGAGTTCCTCCCAAAAGCGCGCCGAATGGTCGGGATGGAGAAAATGCGTAAATTCGTGCATGACCACGTATTCGATGCAGGGAACGGGACAGGCGGCGAGCCTTTTGTTAAAGGTGAGAATCCCCGCTTTCGGGCGGCAGCTTCCCCAGCGGGACGTCATCCTGCGAAACCGAAGCTCGGGATAGGGGACGCCGCGTGCGGCAAAGAGCGGGTATACCGTCTCGCAGATCTCGGTCACGGCTTCTTTGCACCTTTGATCGGCATATTTTTCAAGCGTCCGTTTTTTAAGCTCAAAATCGTCGGGATTTGTCACGGTGAGCGTGAGGGCCGTTCCGTCCTGCGCGGCGCCGTTTTTTGTGCCCTTCAGAAGATGCAGGGTCAGGCTTTGCCCGAAAAGAGGGAAGCGCTCTCCCTCCTCATACCGCGCGGGCGGGGGCATCTTTTTTCGTTCCTCTTCAAAACGGTCGAGCGCACGCAGGATAACGCCGGCTTTTTCGAGCAGAAATTCCTCGATTTTTTCTTCCGGCACGCCCCGGCTTGCCGAAACGGAAACCGAGCCGTCCGCGCGGATTCGGAGGTTGACGTTTTTCACCTTTTTCCGCTGCAATTCATAACGAATTTTCCTGCCGCCCAAAATGACCGTGCGCGTCATACCGCTCCTCCGTTTTTTTGTTTCGGTGTTATGATATCACAAACGGCTTGTCCTGTCAATCGGGATTTTGTCGGTTTGCACAAAACGGATTTTCGCTAAAATCATGATTTGTGCAGATTCCCGTTTTTGAAAAAAGTACTTGACGACAGGCTTTTTCGGAATTATACTGTCTGCATTATCCGATTTTGGCGCGGAAATTTTATGGGATGGGGTGAGGATATGTCCTCCGTAAAAGAACCAACAGAAAAGCCGTCCTTTTTCCTTCGGCTGAGGAGATTTTTCGATCCGATCGACCTTACAAAAGGAAATATCGTCAAGGTCTTAATCATGTTTACGATTCCGATCGTTCTGTCCTATCTTTTGCAGCAGATTTATACGCTTAGCGATGCGGCAATCTGCGGCAGAACGCTCAGTGCGCAAGAAGTGGCCGGCGTCAACGATACGTTCCCGCTGACTTTTATCTTTTTGCAGTTCGCTTTCGGCTGTACCTCCGGATTTACCGTCGTGACTTCCAACAAGCTGGGTGAGAACGACAAGGAGGGGGTGCGCCGCTCCTTTGCCTCGCAGATCATTTTGTGCTCGCTTTTGACGGTTGTCATCACCGTATTGTCCGTTGTCAGTCTGCGGCCGATGCTGGGGTGGATTCATGTGACGCCGGACAATCCCGAGGTGTATGAGGCGGCATATACCTATTGCTTCATCATTTTCCTCGGAATCTTTGCGCAGCTTTTTTACAATTCCATCTGCTGCATTCTGCGCAGCGTCGGAGATTCCCTGACGCCGCTTGTTTTTTTGCTGATGTCGACGATTCTCAATATCGGGCTTGATTTTCTCTTCATCATGGCGTTCGGCTGGGGTGTGGCCGGCGCCGCAATCGCCACGGTATTCGCACAGTTTGTCAGTACGGTCGGCTGCTTTGTTTATACCTTTGTGCGGTACAAGGACATGCGGCTTTCCCGAAAGGATTTCAAGGTTTCGGCAGAGGAGCTGGCTCAGCATTTGAAGCTTGGGATTCCGCTGGGACTTCAATTTTCTGTTTTGGCTGTCGGCATTGTGTTTATGATGGGCGGCATTGTCAAGTTCGATATCATGCCGAACGGGATTATGGTGGAGGGAGCGCCTGCGCAGAACGGCTTCGGTGCGGCCACAAAGCTCAATAATTTCCTGATGTCGCCGCTTACGGCACTGGGCACGGCGGTCGTCAGCTTCAATGCGCAGAATCTCGGCGCCGGCGACCGTGTCCGCGTCAAAAAAGGAACGAATCTTTCGCTCCTTCTGATGCTTGCTGTCTATGTGATTTTCGCCGGTATCGGCCTTCTTATGACCATAGACGGCGCCTATCAGTATTTATTCCTCAGTCCCGATAAGATTTCATCGGAATCCATTGCCTACGGAAATCTGTTTTTATATGCGGATCTGCCGCTGTTTTTCATTGTCGGGACACTCATCGTTCTGAGAGGGGCGATGCAGGGAATCGGAAAATCCGTTTATACGCTGATCGCCGGAACGGCGGAGCTTGTGGCGCGTATCGTCATCAGCGTGACGCTTCCGGCGCTTGTAAACGGCGCGCCGATCGATGCGCTGGCCTCGAAGGCTTCGTATTTTGCGCTTTGCTATGCGGACCCGGGCGCATGGACGCTTGCGGCGCTGACGCTCGTGATTCCGTATATATATTACATTCTTCATGGGAACCGGGCGTCCATATGCTCAGTTCTCGGCAGACGGCGCAAGAAAAAGCACGCATAAATTATGCTTTGTATTCGGCTTTGCGGGGATAAAAAAACGGCATCTATGATGCCGTTTTTTGACTTTTTCAGTTTTCTCTCTTTTTTCCGAAGAAGAAGAGCGCGACCGTGCCGGGGCCGGTATGGCTTCCGATTGTGGTGCCGATGCTGTTGATGACAACCTTTCCGTTCAGGTTTTTGAACCGCGCCTCGACGAGATCGGCGACCGCTTTCGCGTCCTCATAGCAGGCGGAATTGGAAATATAGCATTTTCCGGAGTAGTCAAGACCGCCCTCCGCATCCTCCTCCATCTTTTTGACGATTCTCTCGATGACTTTGGCTTTTGTGCGGATTTTTTCTCTCGGAATCAGCCTGCCTTTGTCGTCCATATTGAGAAGCGGGCAGATTTGGAGCACCGTTCCGAACCAGCCTGCGGCCTTGGAAACACGCCCGCCCTTGACGTAGAAGGTGAGGTCTGTCGAGAAGAACCAGTGGTGCACATTCAATTTATGCTCCTCTGCCCAGTCGCGCAGCTCGTCGATGGAAAGTCCATCGTCTCTGAGGTCTGCCAGCTTGTCCATGAAAAGCCCGTATCCGGAGGAGGCGCCGAGCGAATCCACGATGTAGATTTTTCTGTCGGGATATTTTTCGGCAAGCTCGTTCTTCGCGGCGTTGGCCGAGTTTACGACGCCGGAAATTCCCGAGGACAGGCATATATGGAGAATGTCATGTCCTTCTTCGAGAAACGGCGTGAAATACGAGATAAATTCGCCTGTGCTGATTTGCGACGTCTTGGTTTCGGCGCCGTCCGTCATCGCCTGATAAAACTTGTCGAAGGGAATGGTTTTGCCGAGATCGTCGGGATATTGTTTTCCGTCCAAGGAATAATGAAAGCAGATATACCGAATATCTCTTTGCTCAAAATGCTCTGCCGAGAGGTCTGCGGTGGAACAGCAGCTGAGTATGTATTTTCCCATGCTTTTACCTTCTTTCTTTGATTTCTTTTAAGATGACAGCTTTACAAAATACAATTACACATGTTATAATAATATAATAACGGCGTGTTTATTTCAAGTACAAAAAGAATCTGACGTAAAAATAATTATACAAATTATAAAATGTGTAAAGTTTATCCGTAGGAGGCCTGAAATGGGAGAGGACAAACGCGTAAAAAAAACCAAAAAGAATCTGAAACAGACGCTCATATCGCTTCTTGTGGACAAGCCGTTTGAGCAGATCACGGTGACGGAGCTGTGCGAGGCTTCGGATACCAGCCGCATCACTTTTTACACGCATTATGCCGATAAATACGAGCTTGTGAACGATCTGTTTTCCGATATGGCGGCGACGGCGGAGCAGAATTATGAGCGTTTGCAGCAGGAAAACAATCCGCAGCGCGGCGTCGCCGTCGGATGGTGCAACCTGCTCGACTGCATCCTGAACCTGTATTATTCCCATATCGCGCTTTTTTCCAAGGCGGCGCAGGCGGAGAATCCGTATTTGAGCTTTCTGTTCTATCAGTATGTGCTCCGGTATGTCGAAAAGCATATTGCCGACGCGGGCGACGCGCTGAATCTTAGATATTCCGCCAAAAAGACGACAGGCTTTCTCTGCTACGGACTATGGGGCTTTATCAATGCGGCGCATTCGGAAAAGGCGTCCGTTGAGCTTGTCAAACGGCAGGCGAGGGAGCTTTTGACGGAGCTGATCCGGTCCAATGCGCTGACCGAGATTCCGTTATAAATGGTTTACCTGATTGACCGGAGCGCCGGAGAGAAACGCCTTGATGTTGTCCGCTGTGATCTTCACAAGTCTTGTTCGCGCTTCCTGCGACGCCCAAGCCACGTGCGGGGTAACATAACAGTTCTTCGCCGTGAGATAAGGGTGGTCCGGCTTCATCGGCTCCGTGTCGAGCACGTCGATGCCGGCACCGCGCAGTCGGTTTTCATTCAGCGCCGCGGCGAGCGCCGCCTCTTCGACAACGCCGCCGCGCGCGGTATTGATCAGAACGGCGGAGGGCTTCATAAGGGAAAGCGTGCGCGCGTTTGCCGTGCCCTTGGTTTCCTCTGTGAGCGGACAGTGAAAGGTGAGATAGTCGGAGCGGGCAAACAGCGAATCCGTGTCCGTGAATTCCACGCCGTCACATGCGGTGGGACGGTGAGAGACGGCGAGCACGTTCATGCCGAATGCCGCTGCAACCTTGGAGACCGCCCGCCCTATGGTGCCGAAGCCGAAGATGCCGAGCGTTTTGCCGGCAAGCTCATAGGTCGGATAGGCGAGATAGGAAAACGTCTCGGAGCGCGTCCAGTCGCCGCGGGCGACCGATGCCGCATAATCGTCCGCACGGGAGGCGAAATGCAGGATCAGCGCAAATACATGCTGCACGACCGAGCTTGTGGAATAGCCGGGCACATTACAGACGACGATTCCGCGCGCATTTGCGGCTTCGATGTCGATGTTGTTGACGCCTGTGGCAAGCACGCCGATATAGCGCAGCGCAGGGCAGGCGTCCATGAGAGAGGCAGTGATGTTCGCTTTGTTGCAGACGACGAGCTCGCTGTCCCCGATGGCGGCCGCGAGCTTTTCACGGGGCAGTGTGTCGAAAAAGCGCACCTCTCCGAGCGCTTCGAGCGGGGAGAGGGAAACGTCTCCGGTCGTGACGGTGCATTTGTCAAGTACGGTGATTTTCATGGCGGGCTTCCTTTCATTAGACGGATTTTCAGGCTCTTTTATTATTATAGCATGAGCTCTGCGCAAAGAAAAGCGCTCCGTTGAAAATTTTAGGCAAAGCATGCATATATGCTGGGGAGAATTGTGATAAGCCTGTGAATGCGCATGACGCCATATATGAAAAAGCATTGACAAAATTCGACGTTTTTTCATAGGATACTTGACAAAGATGTATATTTGAGAGAAAATAAAAAGAAGAATATGTAAAGCGGAGCTGCGTTTTGTGTAAACAAAACGCTTCGATTCTTTGGGGAACGCATATTCGGTAAGCTTTGCCGCCGGAGCGGCAGATGGGGGATAAAATTGATATGAGAATCGCAATAATCGGAGCCGGCGCTATGGGCTGTCTGTTCGGCTCGTTTCTTTCCGAAAAGCATGAGGTCATCATGCTGGAACAAAATCCCGAGCGGATCGACGCGCTGAACCGTCACGGCGTCACGGTGGAGGAGATGGACGGCTCGAAGCATCATTTTTCGGTAAAGGCGGTGAGCAGCGGCACGCCGATTCCGGATGTGGAGCTTGTCATCATCTTTGTCAAGGCGACGGTGACGGAGACGGCGCTTTCCGCAAACCGCGGGCTTTTCAGTGAGAATACGGATGTGCTGACGCTTCAAAACGGCCTTGGGAATGACGAGATTATCGAAAAATTTGTGAGCAAGGACCATATTTTTGTCGGAACGACAAGGCATAACTGCGTCGTCACGGGTGCGGACAGCATCTTTCACAGCGGAAACGGCGTGACGAAGATCGGCTCGCTTTCCGGCAATCAGGAAAGGGCAAAGCAGATCGTCGCAGCCTTTGCCGAATGCGGGGACGGCATGATGTTCTGTGAAAATGTGCGCCGCCTGCTTTGGGAAAAGCTGTTCATCAATATGACGCTCAATGCGCTTTCATCCGTGCTGGAATGCCGACTGTATGAAATTTATAACAATCCGCATACGTGGACGCTTACCGGAAAGATTGTGAATGAAGCGGTGGAGGTCGCTGCGGCGGACGGGGAGGTTTTTGACCGGGATCTGGTGCTTTCTTCAATCAAGACACTCTGCGAGGATGCGAAAAACGGCTTTGCTTCGATGGTGCAGGACCGCCGTGCCGGCAGAAAGACGGAGATCGATTTTATCAACGGCGCCGTGGTGAAGCTCGGCGGAAAATACGGTATCCCGACGCCGGTGAACGAAACGGTCGTCGAACTGGTGCATGCGTATGAGGAAAGCGATTTCGTGCGCGACAAGCTGTTTGGGTAAATAAAAAAGAGAAACGGAAGCTTTCCGTTTCTCTTTTTGTCGGAACTCAGAATTTGACCTTGTGCTTTGGCTTTTTCACGGAGCCGGCGCCGACGCCGCATAGACCGGCGAGCGAGGCGACGACGATGGCCGCGGGTGCGCAGATGGCGAAAAGGGAAATGCGGATGCCAAGTCCGAACGCAAACGCGAGCAGAACGAGGATCCCGACGAGCAGAACGCCGGATAGTGCGCCGCAGACAAGACCGCTTTTTTTATGACTGCGGGCGGAGAGATATCCCGCGAGCAGAGCCGTTATGAAAAGCGAGCCGAGTGCGAGCGGCGGCGTGAATTTATCCGGATCGTCGAGGGAAAGTCCCAAAAAACAGGATGCGAGAAGAAGCAGAAGCCCGACGGCGAGTGCGATCAGCGTGCTTGTAAAGACGGAAACGAAGAAGCTCTTTTCCTTTTTGTCCCGTGTACGGCCTCTATTGGAGAGAGTTTTGTCCATAAATTACCTCCGAACCTTTTTGTTACATCATATGCGGTCCGGAGGTTGTTTATGATTATTTGTTTTCTTCTTCTGCTTTTTTCTCTTCGGCTGTCCCGTCGCCGTCCGCGATTTCGGCGGGCTTGTCCTCCGTCACGGGCGCGTCGAACTTGCGGTCGATGCGCTTGATGGCCGTGCGCTCGAAACGGATTCTCGTTCTTTCCTTGGTCGTTTCAAGGACAAAGGTATCCTCCTTGACGTTGACAACTCTGCCGATGATGCCGCCGATCGTGGTGATTTCATCCCCGACCGAAAGGCTGTTTCTCATGTTTGCCGCTTCCTTTTCCTGCTTTCTCTGCGGGCGGATCATGACAAAATACATGATGACAAGCAGGAGCGGGATCATCAGAAGCGTTAAAATATTGCCCAAGCTGCTGCCGGTATTCGTGGTCGAAGCTGCTGCATCCAAAAACATAGATAAACCTCCAAAATTTCATTTACGAAATGGGAAAAACCGTTTATATGCGTTTTTTCCGCTTATCAAAACAATTATCTATGTCAGTATATCCTATATTGAAAGGATTTTCAATAACAATTTGTAAATTTGCCGATAAAAACCAAAAGAATTTCTTGCTTTTTCCGTACATTGCGGGTAGAATATACATAGAATATCAGCTTTTTCCGAAAGGACATTTGAAACGATGAAGGACGGTTTTTTGATTGCCGCAACGGCCACTCCCGAAATCAAAATCGCGGACCCGGCGTATAACGCGGATAAAATCATAGAATATATGGCACAGGCAAAGGAGCTGGATGTTTCGCTGCTTGTATTTCCCGAGCTTTCGGTGACGGGGTATACCTGCGGGGATCTTTTTGCCTCCCGCACGCTCATCTGCGCCGCAGAGGAGGCGCTGGCGCGTATCCGTGAGGCAAGCAAGGGCTTCGGCGCGCTCGTGTTTGTCGGAGTGCCGCTGCGCCATCACGGCAAGCTTTATAATTGCGCTGTTGCCGTTTGCGGCGGTGAGATTCTCGGCGTGGTGCCGAAAAAGCATCTGCCGAATTACGGGGAATTTTATGAGAAGCGCAACTTCACGGCGGCGCCGGAGGGCGTCGACCGGATTTCTCTTTTGGGAGAAGATGTGCCGTTCGGGACAAACCTCATTTTCCGCGCCTTGAATATGCCCGAGTTTTCCGTTGCCGCCGAAATCTGTGAGGATTTATGGGTGGTGACGCCGCCCTCTCTGTTCCATGCGGCAGCGGGCGCGAAGATCATCGTCAATCTCAGCGCAAGCAATGAGATCATCGGCAAGGCGGATTACAGACGTGCGCTTGTCACCGGGCAGTCCGCGCGCACCGTCGGCGCATATGTGTATGCCGACGCGGGCAGCTCGGAATCGACGACGGACATGGTTTTCTCCGGTCACAGCATGATTGCGGAGAACGGCAGACTTCTCGCGGAGCGCGCGCCGTTCGACGAGGGTATGCAGACCGCCGTGCTCGATGTGTTCCGCCTTGCGGACGAAAGACTCAAAACGGAAACCTATGTTTCCGAATCCGGATATGCGGCGGATCACCTGACTGTTCCTTTTGAGGCGGAGATGCATGACGTTCCGACGCCAAAATTTCCCAAGCGTCCGTTTGTTCCGTCCGATAAGGAGGAATTTGAAAAGCGCGCGGAGAGCATCATCGGGATTCAATCCGCGGGACTGCGCCGCAGGCTCGCGCATACCGGCGCGAAAACCGCGGTCATCGGCATTTCGGGCGGTCTGGATTCGACGCTTGCGCTGCTTGTTTGTACGCGCGCGATGGACATGCTGAATCGGCAGCGCCGTGATATCGTCGCCGTGACGATGCCGTGCTTCGGCACGACGGTGCGGACGAAAAGCAACGCCGTGACCTTGGCCGAGGCGCTCGGCGTGACGGTAAAGACCGTCGACATCCGCCATGCCGTGGAGGTTCATTTTTCGGATATCGGCCATGATGCGGCAGTGCATGACGTGACTTATGAGAATGCACAGGCGCGCGAGCGCACGCAGGTGCTCATGGATATCGCGAATGCAAGCGGCGGCATCGTCGTGGGCACGGGAGATCTTTCCGAGCTGGCGCTCGGCTGGTCGACCTATAACGGCGACCACATGTCCATGTACGGCGTCAACTGCTCCGTCCCGAAGACGCTTGTGCGGTATTTGGTCGCCTATTTCGCAGGGAAGCTGTCCGGCGCGGCGAGAGAGTCTCTCCTCGACATTATGGACACGCCGGTGAGTCCCGAGCTTCTGCCTGCGGAAAACGGTGAGATCGCGCAGAAAACCGAGGATATCGTCGGCCCCTACGACCTGCACGATTTCTTCCTGTATTATACCGTGCGCATGGGCTTTTCGCCGAAGAAGCTTTTCCGTGCGGCATGCTGTGCGTTCGAGGATGAATTTGATGCCGCGACGGTCCTGAAATGGCAGAAGCAGTTTTACCGCAGGTTTTTCTCGCAGCAGTTCAAACGCTCGTGTATTCCGGACGGGCCGAAGGTTGGTTCCGTATCGCTTTCCCCTCGCGGGGACTGGCGGATGCCGAGCGACGCTTCCGCCGCCGCATGGCTGCGGGAAGCGGAAGATATCAAGCTTTGAAAAGGAAAAAGCCGACCGTAAGGTCGGCTTTTTTATGTATTTACGCATAAAAATAAGCAAAAACAATATTGACGGAATACAAAAAAGATGTTATAATGGAACGGACAACAAAATCAGAGGGGGATTTATGAAAAAATTTACATCGCTCATTCTTATACTAATCATGGCCGTCGGTCTTATCAGCGGATGCACGCATACGCCGGACCCGCCGGTGGATACGACTTTCTCCGATGCGATGTCATCGTCCGCGCCTGAGACGACGGAAACAACGGCAGCTCCGGAAACGACGGCGGAAGAGCTTACAACGCCGCCTCCCGAAACGACAGCCTGCGTCCACCGTTATGAAAAAAACATTGTCATACCCGCAGATAAGGAGCACGAGGGGCTGGCGGAATTTGTATGCGCCCTGTGCGGCGATTCCTATACAGAGGCGCTTCCAAAGATAAAATCCATCAAGGTCCTCGCGATTGGAAACAGTTTCAGTTCGGATACGATGGAATATCTCTATTTTATCTGCCGTGAGGCGGGCTATACCGAAATCGTTCTGGGCAATCTCTATATCGGAAGCTGTTCGCTCGACATGCACTGGGATAATATCAAGTCCGGTGCGGGCGCGTATATCTATTATAAAAACAATTCCGGCGTTTGGGTGCAGAACAAGGATAAGAGCCTTTCTTTCGGACTTCTTGACGAGGATTGGGATTTTATCACGCTCCAACAGAAGGGAAACGACAGCGGCAATCCCTCTTCTTATGGAAATCTCGGGAATATTGTGAGCTACCTTACCAAGAATAAGACGAATCAGGATGCGAAAATCTATTGGCACATGACGTGGGCATATCATCCGGATATGTTTCCCGGCCGATACGGTGCGACACAGGCGGAGATGTATCGGTCGATTGTGAGCACGGTGCAGAATGTGATTTTGAAGAAGCAGGGCATCGACGGCGTGATTCCGTGCGGCACCGTCGTGCAGAATCTGCGTTCCTCCTATGTCGGCGAAGCCCTCACGCGGGACGGCTTTCATTTGAGCTACGATTACGGGCGGTACTCGACCGCGCTCTGCTGGTTTACCGTTCTCACCGGAGAATCGATTGACGAGCTCGATTGGGTGCCGGGCAACCGCAAGTTCTTGACCGAGCATTTTGCCGTGATTCGAGAGGCGGTCAATAATGCCGTGAAAACCCCGTATGCGGTGACGCAGTCAAACTATAAGACCAAACCGTGAAAGCAGAGTATTACAGCGAAACATATAAAAGGGAGCGGCAATGCCGCTCCCTTTTATATGCAGGTGTGTTTTATGATTTCATATTTTTTCGATGATATCGGGATGCGCTTTTGTCGTCCGGCACGGCCCCGATATACGTGGGCTTCCGTATCCCGGAAAAAGAAAAACTCAAACCGTAGCACCATGGCAGGTGTAATCGATTTGAGTTTTGGTGGTGACCCGTACGGGAATCGAACCCATGTTTTCGCCGTGAGAGGGCGATGTCTTAGCCGCTTGACCAACGGGCCATATCATTTGAATCAGGCGCGGTTTGTATTATATCACAGATTTTCCCGTTTTGCAAGAGGTTTTTCATATTTTTATGATTTTTCTTTTAAAAATTCTTCAAGACAGAGTCCCGTGCGGTAGATTTCCTCCGCGGCCTCCCGTCCGACATACCGAAAATGCCACGGTTCAAAGGCGATGCCCGTGACGGATTCCTTGCCCTCGGGATAGCGGAGGATATAGCCGTACTTGTGTGCGTTTTCCGAAAGCCAGCGGTATTCCGCCGTGTCCGCAAAGGCGAGCGTCGCGCAGGACAGATGATGGATGTCCGCGGCAAGTCCGCTTTCGTGCTCGCTTTCGCCCGGGAGGGCATAATAGCGTTTTGTGAGCCGCAGCGCCTCCTTTTTTGTCATGCCGCGCGCAAGATAGCTTTCGACAGCTGCATCGAACAGCTGCTTCTGATATTCGCGCGAACGGTAGGCGCTGGTGACGGTGATATCAAAACCGGCTTCCCTTGCGGCGGAGAGCATTTCGTCAAGTGCATGTGCCGCTTCGCGGCGCATTTTTTGTATCGGCCTGCCGTCGTTTCGCGTGAATGCGATTTCGACAAAATCATCTTGATGGATTTCCACGTAATCCTCGGGCAGAGGATGCTCGGCATTTATGAGAATGAACAAGCTGTCCGCTTCTCCGGCCGATGTGGGAAGGGAAAAGAAAATTATGCAGAGGGATAAAAAAGCGATGAGTTTTTTCATATTGTTTCTCCGAATCATGATAATCTGCCGTTAGTTTGCGCCGTCTGTCGGTTTTTTATGATATCTATTCATTTTGGCTGTGTTTTTCGCGGGATTTTCTTGAATCTTCTATTGCAATCCGTAGTCAAAGCGGTTAGAATAGAAGCATATTAGGAATGATTTCGGAGGATTCTGATTTGAAAAACAATATTTTATTCCGCGGGATTCTGCCCGCGCTCGTCAGTCCCGTGACCGATGACGGAAAGGTGCTTGTCCGCGAAACCGAGCAGCTTGTGAAATGGCAGCTCTCACAAGGCGTGGATGGTTTTTATATCTGCGGCTCCACAGGAGAAGGTCTTTTACTGAACCCGAATACAAGAAAGGAGCTGCTCGAGGTGGTGCTTGATGCCGTGGACGGCAAAGCTCCGGTCATCACGCATGTCGGCGCCATCGATCTTCCGACGACGCTGGCGCTGGCACGGCACGCGAGGGGGGCCGGTGCTGCCGCCGTGTCGTCCATTCCCCCGATCTATTTCCAGTATGGGGAGAAAGAAGTAATTGAATATTATCAGACGCTTGCCGACGCAGCGGAGATTCCGCTTGTCATGTACGGCGTGGGGCTTGCGAATACCAAACTGACGGTGTCGCTTGTCGAGAAGCTGATGAAGGTTGAAAATATCATCGGCATCAAATGGACATATCCCGATTATTATTCGATGGGACTGCTCAAAGACATCGACGGCGGCAATATCAATGTGATCAACGGTCCGGACGAGATGCTTGTCTGTGGTCTTGCCATCGGCGCCGACGCCGGTATCGGCACGACCTATAACGTGATGCCGGGACTCTTTGTCAAGCTCTATAACGCTTACAAAAGCGGACGTGTGGAGGAGGCAAAGCAGCTTCAGGCAGCCATCAACCGCGTCATTACGGTGCTGATCAAATATCAGGCGATCGCCTCGACCAAGGAGCTGCTTTGTCATATGGGCTTTGCGGTGGGGCAGTGTACCAAACCGCTGCGCCGTCTCGATGATACGGAGCGGGCGACTTTCCTTTCCGAGGTCGAGGGTTTTGTCGATTTTGAACGACAGGCGCTCTTGAAATAACCGCTTTTCGAGCGTGCGCAACCTCCGGTTGACAGTTTGACAGCCCCGCATGGTGGAATGCAACCGCCGATTCTGCTATGATGAATACATAAAAAGGAGGGATTGCGTATATGCTGTCTGAACAGATTTTGAAAAAACGAAAAGAGGCAGGCCTATCACAGGAGGCACTCGCGGAGCAGCTCGGCGTATCGCGGCAGGCGGTTTCCAAGTGGGAGGTGGGAGAGGCCAATCCGGATATCGCCTATGTGATGCGGATGTGCGAAATTTTCGGCATTTCGTCGGATGTTCTGCTCTTTGGAGAGGAGCGCAGACCGAAAACGGATGAAGTCTCTAAAAATGTGCAGGAAAAAAAGCCGCCGGAAAAACGCCTATATCCTTTTATTTTGGGGATGCTTCTCTTGGTTTTGGGGACCGGCGGCATTGTCGTGCTTGGAATTTTATCCGCATTGCATCCGTGGACAGCGATTGTCGGCCAATATGTTTATGAGGGGCTTCTCGGCTTTGTTATCGGCACAAAAACAGGCTGGCTTTTGATTCTGTGTATACTTTGTGCGCTCATCGGCGCTGTGTTGAGCATCATAGCTGTGTTTTGTCCTTGGATATTGGATAGGCGAAAATGACCTGAAATAAAAAGTAGGGCATACCATGTATCGTTTTTCTTTTTTACGGTATATATTCAAAAATACCGGAAGCGCGCAGAAATACGTGCTTCCGGTATTGGCTTTACTTGCATATGAATAAACTCCGTATGGCCGCTATGAATTTGTTTTTTTGCCCGACCGTATAAGCAACACCACGGCGATGCAGAGGCAGGCGATACATACCGCACCGCCGAAAACGGAATTCATCAGGAAGCGCAGGGTATCATCGTCTCCGAAGGAGGAGAACATCGCCGTTTGAAGGGCGAACATTGACATCAGCGCGACGGATAAGTTCAGCGCTCCGACGGCGGAGAAAAGAAGATGTTCGGAGCGGCGGTTTTTCACATATTGATAAATCACGATGACCAGACGGTAGAACGTATATGCGGCGGATACATAGATCAAGGTGCCGGGATAGCGAAAGACTTCATTTTTTAGAATCATTTGCATAGCCATAGCGGCGATGGCTATATCGAGTATGAGCAGCAGCCATCCGCAGGTGCGGCATCCGGTACGTTCTCTTTGCGCTTTTTCCTTTTCATCCGAAAGCTCACGGATTTGTTTCCTGCTTTTTAGCACATAAAACCGAATGATACTGAGCATGAGATAATAGACCGCGACAGCGCCGAGCCACAGGGAGCGATAGTATACGCCTGTGGCAAATTTAAAGACGACAAATGCAAGGTTGATGCCAAGCCCCGTATAGAGTCCGAGCTGCATACGGAATTCCGCGTCTGTTTTGTAGCGCCGGAAAATGTTGACGCGCAGCAGGGCCGCGTAAATTTTTTTTGCGATGCGCGGGGCTGCAATGCATAGGACGACAAGCGTATGGGCGGAAAACAGATAGGAAAAATATTGGATCCCCGGGTTCGGTGCTTCTCGTGTGAAGGTATAAATCAAAAGCACTGTCGAACAGATTATCAGAAGAATGAGTACGGCAGGGCTTGGGTCACGCAGCTTTAAGAGCAGCTTTTGAATCCGTTTCATCGGTTTTCTCCTTGGTTTTCTGTGTTTTTGTGTTGCAGTGCCGACGTGAAAACGGATAAATAAACGGGGCCGTTTGAAAAACGACCCCGTTTGTTTTCCGTTGTATTATTTGTCTGCGTAAAGCTCGCCGAGTTTCAGGAGTCTCTCGTATTTTGCCTTAGCCTGCTTCTCAGCTTCTGCGAAGAGGACTTCGGCGCGATCCGGGAAGGACTGAACAAGACGGCTGTAACGGGTTTCGCTCTTGATAAAGTCGATATAGCTTGCCGTGGGAGCCTTGCTGTCGATGGTCAGCGGGTTTGCACCGGCTTCTTTCAGTGCCGGATTGTAACGGAACATCTGCCAGTAGCCCGCCTCAACGGCACGCTTCATTTCCGCCTGACAGTTGCCCATGCCGCCCTTGACGCCGTGCATCTCACAGGGTGCATAGCCGATGACGATGGACGGGCCGTGATACGCTTCCGCTTCCGCAAGCGCTTTGATGGTCTGATTCATGTCGGCGCCCATAGCGATCTGCGCAACATAAACATAGCCATAGGACATCGCGATGTTCGCGAGGTCTTTTTTCTTGGTGGCCTTGCCGGCTGCCGCGAACTGCGCGACCTGACCGAGCTGAGAGGCCTTGGAGGCCTGACCGCCGGTATTGGAATAAACCTCGGTATCGAATACCATGATGTTGACATCCTCGCCGGATGCAATCACGTGATCGAGACCGCCGAAGCCGATGTCGTATGCCCAGCCGTCGCCGCCGAAGATCCAAACGGACTTCTTGGAGAGGTAATCCTTCTCCGCGAGGATTTCACGGCCGAGCGTGCAGGCGTCGCACGGGCACTTCGGAAGAACCGAAGCTTCGAGTTCTGCAATATAGGCCTTGGTCGCTTCCGTGTTGGCTTTACCGTCGTTATAGGTGTCGAGCCATTTCTGTGCGGCGGCTTTCAGATCCGCGTCGGTATAAGCGATTTCGATGAGGGCTTTCGTCTTGGCGGCGAGCTTCTCACGGATGGTCTTCTGACCGAGCGCCATGCCGAGTCCGTGTTCCGCATTATCCTCAAAGAGGGAGTTTGCCCAAGCCGGACCGCAGCCGCTCTCATTGTTCACCGTGTAAGGCGTGGAGGGCGCGGAACCGCCCCAAATGGAGGAACAGCCTGTCGCATTGGAGATATACATTCTTTCGCCGAAGAGCTGCGTAATCAGTCTTGCATAAGAAGTCTCGGCGCATCCTGCACAGGAGCCGGAGAATTCGAGCAGCGGCTGATTGAACTGCGAACCCTTGACGGTGGTATCCGCAAACGGCGTCGCCTTCTTTGTCACATGTGCGACCGCGTAATCGAACGCAGCCTGCTGGTCGGACTGGCTTTCCTGAGAAACCATTTCAAGCGCTCTCTTTTCGGGCTTGGTCGGGCAGACGTTGACGCAGAGTCCGCAGCCCATACAATCGAGCGGAGAGATCGCGATGGTGAATTTATAATCCTCGCAGCCCTTGCCGATCATCTTCGCGGTGAACTTTGTGGAAGCGGGCGCATTTGCGGCTTCCTCGGCGCTCATCGCGAACGGACGAATCGTGGCGTGCGGGCAGACGTAGGAGCACTGGTTACACTGGATACAGTTTTCCGGATGCCATACGGGAACGTCCACGGCGACGCCGCGCTTCTCATAGGCGGCAGCGCCCTGCGGGAACTGACCGTCGGGCATATCGCGGAAAGCGGAAACGGGAAGGGAATCGCCCTGCATTTTCGCAACAGGGAATACGATTTCATTGACGAATTTGACAAGCTCCGGTCTTGTGCCTTCCGCTTTTGCCTCCGCTTTGTCGGAGACGGCGGTTTTCCAAGCCGCGGGAACGTCGATTTTGACGATGGCGTCCACGCCGGCGTCGATGGCCTTGTAGTTCATCTCGACAACGGCTTCGCCCTTTTTGAGATAGGATTTCTTCGCCATGTATTTCATGTAATCGACGGCTTCCGTGATCGGCATGATATTGGCAAGCGCGAAGAACGCGGATTGGAGAATCGTATTGGTTCTCTTGCCCATGCCGATTTCACGCGCCTTGTCGATGGCGTTGACGGTGTAGAACTTGATGTCGTTGTTTGCGATATAGTTCTTGACCTCGGCGGGCAGATGATGGTCAAGCTCTTCGGGCGTCCACTGGCAGTTGAGCAGGAACGTGCCGCCCGGCTTTACGTCGTTGACGATCTTATAGCCTTTGAGCATATAGGACGGGTTGTGGCAGGCCACGAAGTCCGCTTTGGTGATATAGTAGGTGGATTTGATCGGGCTGTCGCCGAAGCGCAGGTGCGAAATCGTGATACCGCCCGTTTTCTTCGAGTCATACTGGAAATATGCCTGAATGAATTTGTCGGTGTGATCGCCGATGATTTTGATGGAGTTTTTGTTCGCGCCGACCGTACCGTCGCCGCCGAGTCCCCAGAATTTGCAGGAGATTGTGCCCTTTGCCGCGGTGTCGGGAGCAGGCTTCTCTTCGAGAGAGTGGCCGGTCACGTCATCGACAATGCCGATGGTGAAGCCGTTCTTCGGCGCATCCTTTGCGAGGTTCTCATAAACCGCGAAAATGGACGCGGGCGTGGTGTCCTTGGAGCCGAGACCGTAACGGCCGCCGACGATTTTCGCCGCTACGCCGCCCTGCGCGAGGGAGGTGACGACGTCGAGATAGAGCGGCTCGCCGAGCGCGCCGGGCTCTTTGGTTCTGTCGAGAACCGCGATCTTTTTAACGGTTTTCGGAAGCGCTTCGATGAGCTTTTCCGCAACGAACGGACGGTAAAGACGGACTTTGACAAGGCCGACCTTCTCGCCTTTCGCATTCAGGTAATCGATGACCTCCTCGACGGTGTCGCAGACGGAACCCATCGCGATGATTACGCGGTCGGCGTCCGGTGCGCCGTAATAGTTGAAGAGCTTGTAATCCGTGCCGATTTTCTCGTTGACCTTGTCCATATATTCCTCAACGATGCCGGGGATGGCGTCGTAGTACGGATTACATGCTTCTCTGTGCTGGAAGAAGATATCGCCGTTTTCAGCGGAGCCGCGGAGCGCGGGATGATTCGGATTGAGCGCATGCGCACGGAACGCGGAAAGGGCGTCCTTGTCGATCATGGAGGCGAGATCCTCGTAGTCCCAAACCTCGATTTTCTGAATTTCATGAGAGGTGCGGAAGCCGTCGAAGAAATTGAGGAACGGCACTCTGCCCTTGATGGTGGAAAGATGGGCGACCGCGCCGAGATCCATGATTTCCTGCGGATTGGATTCCGCGAGCATCGCAAAGCCGGTCTGACGGCATGCATAAACGTCGGAATGATCGCCGAAGATGTTCAGCGCGTGGGAAGCGACGCAGCGTGCGGATACGTGGATGACACAGGGAAGCAGCTCGCCTGCGATTTTGTACATGTTCGGGATCATGAGCAGAAGTCCCTGAGATGCCGTGTAGGTCGTCGTGAGGGCGCCTGCCGCGAGAGAGCCGTGTACGGCGCCTGCCGCGCCTGCCTCGGACTGCATCTCCATGACTTTGACACGTTCCCCGAAAATGTTCTTGAGTCCGGTTGCAGACCAAGAGTCCGTCATTTCAGCCATCGGGCTGGACGGGGTGATGGGGTAGATGGCGGCAACTTCCGTGAACGCATACGATACATGCGCCGCGGCGGTATTGCCGTCCATGGAAATCTTTTTTCTTGCCATGTCTTTTTATCCTCCGATACTATAAGTCTCCACATATGATAGCACGAAATTCAAAAAAAGTAAAGACATATCGGCGGAAAAAAAGAAAATTTAGAAGAATATCCGATTGTTTTTTACGATAGGAAAAACAACCGTGAAAAATTTGCGGTTTTCAAAATTTAGGTGAAAGAAAAGAGGGCGTTGACAACCTGCTCTTTCTCCTATACAATTAATTCGGAATATATTTTTGACGACATGAAAATGCGAAGCGATATGAGAGAAAGTGAGAATGCTTATGGGACATGCTGTCATTCGTCCGAGCGGCTGGATAAAGGATTTTTTGAAGCTTCAAATGGAGGGGCTGACCGGCAATATCGAGGCGGCGGGATATCCGTTTGACGGGCAGGTATGGGGAAACCCGGATTACCGGCCGGAAAAAACGGATTTAAGCGCATGGTGGCCGTGCGAGCAGACGGGATACTGGCTCGACGGCTATACGCGGTGCGCGATTCTTTTGGATGACAGGGAAGCGATTGAAAAGGCGAAGGCTATCATCTATGCGGTGATCGATCATCCGGACGAGGACTCCTATCTTGGCCCCGCGGCCTTGAAAAAGAATGGGGATACGATGTTTCGCTGGCCGCATGTGGTGTTTTTCCGGGCATGCATGGCGCTCTACGACGATAACGGCGACCGCCGGATTCCGGAGGCGATTGCGCGGCATTATCTGAACTGTCCGTATGACTATTCCGTCGACCGCGACGTTCTGAATGTTGAAATCATGCTGTGGTGCTATGGTGTTACCGGCGACGAACGGCTTCTGCGTCTTGCGGAGGCTTCCTATATCGCTTATAATGGGAAAGCGCAGGAAAGGTCGGTGAGAGGAGATTCTCTTGTCGATGCCGAGCTCCTTTCCAAGAAAAAAATGTTTATTCACGGCGTTTCGTATAGTGAATATATGAAGCTCGGCGCGATTTTGTACCGCTGCACGGGAAAACGCGATTATCTGCGCGTTTCCGAAAAAGCGGCGGAGCGGCTCGACCGGTATTATAAGCTTCCCGGCGGCTGCATTTCGAGCACGGAATTTACCTGCGGCAATCACTATTATGAAAGCTCGGAAACCTGCGATGTGTCGGACTACACATGGGCGCTTTCCTATTTGCTTGCTGCGACAGATAACGTGAAATATGCGGATGATATCGAACGGTGTGTTTTCAATGCCGGAATCGGCGCTGTGACGGAGGATTTCCGGGCTTTGCAGTATTTTTCCTGCGGCAATCAGCTTGTTCTCGACGAGCAGTCGAATCATAATCTGTTTAAAGCCGGAAATAAAATGATGGCGTACAGTCCGCACCCATGGACAGCCTGCTGTCCGGGCAACGTCAACCGTTTTATGCCGAATTATGTCCTGAATATGTGGAGAGTTGCGGAAAACAAGGTTTATGCCAATCTTTTGGGGCCGTCGGAATGGAAAGCGGATATCCCGGGCGGGGAGGCTTCCGTCTGTGTGGAGACGGACTATCCGTTTGACAATGCGTTTCGGTTCAAGGCCTTTTCGACGGCGCCGGTTACGCTTTATGTGAGGATTCCGGGATGGGCGACGGGCTTTGAGACGGATTTTCCGGATGCCCGCAGAGAAAACGGCTATCTTATCGTGCCGATAAGCGGAAGCGTGCAATTTTCGCTCACATTTTCGGATAAAATCGAGCGGCATGACGTATACGGCGGCGTGTATTTTACCAAGGGAGCACTCACATACAGCCTTGGAATGAAAGGCGTCCGTACCCATTACGAAACCGAAACGGTAAACGGAACGGACTTCCCGTCTTACCGCATGATGCCGGATAAGGACTGGAATTATGCCGTGACGGAAACCGCGGCGCCGAAATTTGAAGCGGGGAAGGATACCGTTTGGGATTTGGATGCGGCACTTCCGTGTATCAAAGTGCGCGCGAGAAAAGTGGAGAACTGGAAAATCCGTCCGACAAACCGTTTTAAATGCTGGACATGGCGGTATGAGGATGTGATCAAAAACGAGAAGCATGTCTTCACGCCGAAGCTGCCGAATATGAAAAAAGCGGTTTTGGCAGAGATGGAGGAAACCATTACTTTATATCCTTACGGAGCTTCTAAGGTGCGTATGACGGTTCTGCCAACCGTGGCAAAGCAGAGAAAATAAAAAAGCAGTACCTGTGTACTGCTTTTTTACTAATATAACCGCTTAGCCTCCGAGCTTTGCGGCGTTGATTTTGATGCCGGGACCCATCGTGGAAGCGACGACACAGCTCTTGATATACTGACCCTTTGCGGCGGCCGGTTTTGCTTTGATGACCGCGCCCATCAAGGTGTTGAAGTTGTCGGAGAGCTTTTCCGCGCCGAACGAGGCTTTGCCGATCGGGCAGTGAATGATGTTGGTTTTGTCGAGACGGTACTCGATCTTACCGGCCTTCGCTTCGTTTACGGCTTTGGCCACGTCCATTGTGACGGTGCCGGCTTTCGGGTTCGGCATGAGTCCTTTCGGACCGAGAACCTTACCGAGACGGCCGATGACGCCCATCATATCGGGCGTTGCGATGACGACGTCGAAATCAAACCAGTTTTCCTGTGTGATCTTCGCAACCATATCCTCGGCTCCGACATAGTCGGCGCCTGCGGCAACGGCGGCGTCAGCCTTGTCGCCTTTGGCGAATACAAGGGTTCTGACGGTTTTACCGGTTCCGTGGGGAAGCACGACGGCGCCGCGGACCTGCTGGTCTGCATGACGGCTGTCAACGCCGAGCCTGATATGAAGCTCGATGGTTTCGTCGAATTTTGCTTTGGATGTCTGGCAGACAAGGCCGATCGCCTCACCTGCGTCGTAAAGCTTTGTTTTGTCGATCAGCTTTGCGCTGTCCTGATATTTCTTACCTTTAAACATTTCCGTTACTCCTCCTCATCAGTCTGTGACCGTGACGCCCATGCTGCGCGCGGTACCCGCCACCATGCTCATTGCGGCTTCGAGAGAAGCGGCGTTGAGGTCGGGCATTTTGGTTTCGGCGATTTTCTTCACCTGTTCTTTGGTGATGGAAGCAACCTTTGTTTTGTTGGGAGCGCCGGAAGCCGTCTCAATGCCGCATGCCTTTTTAATCAGGACGGCTGCGGGCGGCGTTTTCGTGATGAAAGAGAACGAACGGTCCGCGAAAACGGTGATGACAACAGGGATGATAAGACCCATGTCGTTCTTTGTGCGCTCATTGAATTCCTTTGTGAAAGCAGCGATGTTGACACCGTGCTGACCGAGCGCCGGACCGACCGGCGGCTGGGGTGTCGCTTTTCCTGCCGGAAGCTGCAATTTGATGTATGCTACGATTTTCTTTGCCATGATTTACACCTCCGAATGTGGTATTTGCCGGGAGAATTGAAAGATTTTTCTCCCTCCCACAGGTTTTGTTCTCCTCTTATGGGGAACGATGAAATAAAACTTATTTTTCCGCCGCGATGCTTGAAACATCAAGCTCCACCGGCGTTTGACGTCCGAAAACGGACGCTGTGACCGTGACCTTTTTGAGATCCGGCGATATTTCCGATATGGTTCCGACAAAGCCGGACATAGGACCGCTCTTGATGCTGACGCTGTCTCCGACCTTGAAGCTTGTCGTCGCCGTTTTTGCGGCGGATTCGACGCCGAGTGCCTCAACCTCCTTATCCGTGAGAGGAACGGGACGCGAGCCGGGGCCGACAAAGCCCGTCGCGCCGGTGATCGTCATGACGATGTGCCATGTTTCGTCGGTCATGACCATTTTTACAAAGACATAGCTCGGAAAGATTTTGGATTCGCTTTCCTTGGTCACGCCCTCGGCGTTGGTCTCCGAGGTCAGCTCAACGGGGATTCTCACATCGGTGATGAGATGGGAAATGCCGCGGTTTTCGATGATTTTTTCAAGATTGGTCTTGACTTTGTTTTCATAGCCGGAATAGGTATGGACGACATACCATTTCGCTGCGTTTGCATTTTCGCTCATTTGCTTTCCCAACCTTGTCTCTTACGATACCGGGCGGATGAAGTCGATGAGGTCTTTAAATTCGGTAATTCCCTTGTTGAGACCGTAATCGACAAGCGCGAGGCAGGCTCCGACGACGATGATGGAAACCAGTACGACAGCAGAATTTTTCAGAAGCTGCTTCGGCGTGGGCCAAACGAGCTTTTTGAACTCGCTTCTGTAATCCTTGAAAAACTTTCCGATTCTTTTCCAGATGCTCGGCTTTTTTTGCTTGGTTGTTTCTGCCATTTTTTCCTCCTTACGGCCTATGATAGGCACTGATTTGGTGTGCGATCACTTTGTCTCCTTGTGAAGCGTGTGCTTGCGGCAGAACTTGCAGTATTTGTTCATTTCAAGTCTGTCCGGATCGTTCTTTTTGTTTTTGGTCGTGTCGTAGTTTCTTTGCTTGCATTCCGAGCAGGCGAGTGTGATTTTGACGCGCATTTCGGCACCTCCTGTTATAATTTGAAGCTCAATAAAAAAGCTTCTGTTTGCAAATGAAAAAACAGAAGCGAATGTAACAAAACACGGACGGTTGTCCACAGAGAGGCAATCGTCGGCGATTCTGAATTTACGTTCGGTCCGTTTTTCGTACCTCCCTCAAATCGGATAAAAAAACGGATATCCGCAGAGGTAATAAAAGAATATCACAAAAAGTGACGGATGTCAAGGGCTTTTGTGGGGATTTTTCATGCTTTTTGCTGTTGTGCGGAAAAGCCCGGTTCTTTTTTGTATAAATTTTTTCAAAGAAAGCTTTGGCTGCTGCTTGCATCGGCCAAAGCTTTTCATATTTAATCTAAAAAGTCAAATTCAAGCTCGTAAAGGCTCACCGTATCGCCGTCGCCGATGCCGAGGGCGCGCATCTTGTCGAAGATGCCTTTTTCGCGCAGCATTTTTTCAAAATACATGAGGGATTCGCGGTCGTCGAAGTTGATGCCGCTCATGAGCCATTTGAGCCAGTCGCCCTCGACGATCCAAACGCCGTCCTCCTTGCGCGCCGTGATGTTGTCCGGGGCGGAAGGCTCGGCGGTTTTCTCTTCATATTCCGGCTCATAGACGGTGACGGGCGGAAGCGTTTGCAGCATGTCCCACACGCGGCGGCAGAGCGTTTTCACGTTTTCGCCGGATGCGGCGCTGATATAGACGACTTCGCAGCCGAGAGAGGCGGCGAAGGCCTCGAACTTCTTTTTGACGCCGTCTGCCGTTTCAGGCTCCAAAATATCACATTTGTTTGCAGCGAGGATTTGCGGCCGCGCGGCAAGGCCGTCGCTGTATTTTTTCAGCTCTTCATTGATGAGCTTCACGTCCTCGATGGGATCACGTCCCTCGGAACCCGCGATATCGACGACATGGACGAGGAGCCGGCACCGGTCGACGTGGCGCAGAAAATCGTGTCCGAGGCCGAGTCCCTCCGAAGCACCTTCGATCAGCCCCGGAATATCCGCGGCGACGAAGGCATGTCCCTCATCCGCGCAGACGACGCCGAGCATCGGAGAAAGCGTGGTGAAGTGATAGTTTGCGATTTTCGGGCGTGCGGCGGAAATCATGGAAAGCAGCGTGGATTTGCCGACGTTGGGAAGTCCGACAAAGCCGACGTCCGCCAGCATTTTAAGCTCCAAAATGATCTCACGTTCCTCGCCGTCAAGTCCGTTTTTTGCGAAGCGCGGCGCCTGTCTTGTCGGCGTTGCGAAATGACGGTTTCCCCAGCCGCCGCGGCCGCCCTTAGCGGCGATAAACGGCTCGCATCGGCTCATATCCTTGATGATTTTTCCCGTTTCGGCGTCCCGGATGACGGTTCCGTCCGGAACGGGAATGATGAGGTCGGGCGCCGTGGCGCCGTGGAATTTCGCCGGCATTCCGTCGCCGCCGTTTTTTGCAACAAATTTTTTTCGGTTGCGGAAATCGAGCAGCGTGTTGGTTCCCTCGTCGATGGTAAATACGATATTGCCGCCGTGTCCGCCGTCGCCGCCGTCCGGTCCTCCGTGTGAGATATACTTTTCTCGGCGGAAAGAAATACAACCGTTGCCCCCGTTTCCCGCTTTGATGTATATTTTGACATGGTCATAAAAGTTTTCCATATTATACCATAATTCCTTTCGTTAAGTAAAATGTGTCGTATACTTATATTACAACTATACCACACGGTGCTGAAAACGTCAAGCAAAGGTTTTTTTCATATATATTATAAAGACTGTTTTTAGGAGGTATTGATGGTTGGACGCTAACGTGATTGAAATTTTTATAATTCTCACGTATTTAGGGGTAAATTATCCAGTCTATCAAGTATTTTGGCATGAAATTTTGTGAAATAATATAAAATAAATACAAAATGGATAAAAATCAATTAAACAAAATAAAAAATATCGTGGAGGCAAAAAACATGAAAAAGATGATGTTCACAATGGAAGGCAATCTATGCGCAGCGCGCATCAGAGAAGGGCGGTATCGTCATAATCCGCCGCTTACGCAAGAGGATTTGGCTCGTAAGATTCAGTTTTTGGGAAATGAGAACATGACGTCCTTGATTATTTCCCGTATCGAAAAGAATCAGCGGCATGTCTGCGACGGAGAGCTATGGCAGATTGCCACGGCTCTTGGCGTGACGATGGAATGGCTGGTCGGAAAGGAAGAGGAGAGCGTGGAATAAAACATGATGTTTGCTTTATGAGTTCTTGGGACTGTCGTTCCATTCGGAAAGCAAAATAAGAGAAAGAAGTCTGTTCTGATGCCGATCGTAGTGCAAATAAAAGTCCAGATCGGTCTGCGTCGGAACATAGTTTCCATCATCATGCTCGTTTTCGAGATCCGCCAAAAAATCCAGCATATCGCCGATATCGGAGAAGGAGGTGGCGTTACCTATGCGCTGATAATAGACAGAAGCTTTTCTTGCGTTTTCGTATATGATTTTATTTTCCTCGCACTGTAAAAGCTCGCTGTGAAGCCGAAAATATTTGAAAAGCCGCCATGCGGTCCGTTTATCGGTGCGTTTGACCCGATAGATGTATTCGTCTGTATTCATCATTATTTATCCTTATAACCTGTTATTTTTTGGAATTACAATAAAATTATAAACAATATTTATGAATAAAATAAATTTATTGAATATTATTCATAAAAATTTTACAATAATTATCTAAATTGGATAATCATTATCTAATGTATTCCATATTATACCAAATTTTACGATAAAATCAAGAAGATATATAAAAATTATATAAAAAGGATGGGATGATTTGCCATGAAGAAAAGCATGTTTATCATGAAAGGAAATTTGTATTCGGAGCGTGTCAGAGTTGCAAGAGCTATCCGGAATCTCACGCAGGAAGAGCTGGCGAGAAAAATACAATTTATGGGAGAAGAAAATATGACCTCGCTGATTATTTCTCGGATTGAGAAAAACCAAAGACACGTTTGTGACGCCGAGCTGCGTCTGCTTGCCAAAGCGCTCGAGGTGTCGATGGAGTGGCTTGTGGGCGATCTGCCGCTTTTTCCGCTCTGAACGGTTTGAGCTTCTAAAAAAACGGCGGACAGTCCCGGTTTCGGGACTGCCCACCGTTTCGGTCGGTTATATGAAGCGCTTTGTGTGCGCAAAGATATAAGAGAGCTTAGCTCTCTCCCGCCATTTGGAGCAGGGCTTCCTCGTCGATGATTTTCACGCCGAGCGCTTCCGCCTTGGCGAGCTTTGAGCCTGCTTTTTCCCCCGCGACGACATAGGTCGTTTTCGCGGAAACGGAGGATGAGGCTTTTCCGCCGTGGCGCTCGATGATCTCCGTCGCCGCGTCGCGGGAAAGCGTCGGAAGCGTGCCGGTCAGCACAAAGGTCATGCCCGCAAAGACGGCGTCGCTTTTTTCGGCCTCGTAGGTCGTTATGACACCGCAGATCTTCAATTCGTCGATAAATTCCCGCGTCTGTGGGTGAGAGAAATACTCGACGACGCACTGCGCCGTGATTTCTCCGAAATCGTCGATGGCGACAAGCTCATCGACGGCTGCCGCGGCGAGCGCGTCGAGGCTTTCAAAGCGCACGGCAAGGGCTTTTGCGGCTTTTTCCCCGACATTTCGGATGCCGAGCGCGTAAATCAGCCTTGCAAGGCCGCTTTTTTTGGATTTCTCGATTGCCGCGATGAGGTTGGCGGCGGATTTTTCGCCCATGCGTTCAAGGTCTTTTAAATCCTCCGCACGCAGGTGATAGATGTCCGCGACGTTCGCGACAAGCTTCTCGCGCATGAGCAGCCGGACGACCGCGGGACCCATGCCGTCGATATCCATGGCATCGCGCGAGGCGAAATGCGTGATGCTGCGCTCGAGCTGGGCGGGACAGTTCGCATTGGTGCAGCGCGTCGCCGCTTCGTCGTCGCGGACGACCGGCTCGCCGCAGGATGGACAGCACTCCGGCATTTGATAGGGAACGGCATTTTCCGGTCGGTCGGACATTTCCACGGAGACGACCTCCGGGATGATGTCGCCTGCCTTCTGAACGAGAACGGTGTCCCCGATTCGGATATCGCGCTCGCGGATATAGTCGATGTTATGGAGCGTCGCGGCGGAAACGGTCGTGCCGGCGAGCTTTACCGGTTCAAGAACGGCGCGCGGCGTGAGTACGCCCGTCCTGCCCACCTGAACGACGATGTCGGAGAGCCTTGTCGCCTTGCGCTCCGGCGGAAATTTATAGGCGACCGCCCATTTCGGCGTGCTGGTATTCTCGCCGATCTCGATTCGTTCCGAAAGGTCGTCGACCTTGACGACGACCCCGTCGATATCGAAGGAGAGCGAGCCCCGCAGCGCGCCGAGCCGCTCGATATGTGCGATGATTTCCTCGGCCGTGCGTGCCTGTATGCGGTGCGGAATCACATGAAAGCCCTCTGATTCGAGATATGACAGCTCCTCCGTATGGGAGGTGAAGCGCTTGCCCTCTATGCGCTGGACGTTGAAAATCAGAATATCGAGCCCTCTTTTGGCTGTGATTTTGGAATCGAGCTGCCGCAGCGAGCCGGCTGCCGCATTGCGCGGATTGGCGAAGAGCGCTTCGCCGTTTTCCTCTCTTGCGCGGTTGAGCGCTTCAAAGCTGCGGCGCGGCATATAGACCTCTCCGCGCACCTCCAAAAGCGGGAGCGCTTCGGGCAGGGAAAGGGGAATGGTCTTGACGGTTTTTAGGTTTTCCGTGACGTTTTCTCCCGTGATGCCGTCCCCGCGCGTGGAGCCGACCGTGAGCTTTCCGTCCGTGTATTCGAGAGACACGGAAAGCCCGTCGATTTTCGGCTCGACGGAATAGAGCGTGGAGCGCCCGAGGCGTTCCTCGGTCTTGGCGACGAAATCATGGATTTCTTCATAGGAAAAGACGTCGGAGAGACTTCCCATGCGCACGGTGTGCGCGACCTTCTCGAATTTGTCGAGCGCGGCGCCGCCTACGCGCTTCGTCGGAGAATCCTCGGCCGCAAGCTCCGGATACTGTTCCTCCAAAGCGACCAGCTCATAAAAAAGCTTGTCGTATTCGTAGTCGGAAATTTCCGGCGCATCCTCGATATAATACAGACGGGAATGGTGCTCGATTGTTTTGCGCAGCTCCGCCATTCTTTTTTTCGCTTTTTTGATGTCGTCCATGGGGAACCTCCGTTTTATGCCGATACCGCCCGATTTTACCGGCGGCATATCGCCGAATTGCGAATCTTCTTTCAAAAATATTATAGCACAAATGAGAGCCGGTGTAAACATTTTGCCGTCAGGTTGCGCCGGCTTTTCTTTTTGTGAATCAAATTTCACGGGCTAAATTTGTGAAAAATGACGAAAAATGCCGCAGGTTTTTAAATTAAATTGAATTTATTTTAAAAAGTGTTGATAAAAAATCCGGTTTATATTATAATGAAATCATTAAATTGGGAGAGAGCGGCGCGTTTATTTTGCCGCGGGGAGGTTTCATGAAGCAGATGCAGGTTGACCGCTTCGAGGAGGGGTTCGCCGTTCTTGTGGACGATGAGGAAAAGACCTACGACGTTCCGCGGGGCCTCTTTGGCTTCGAGCTGCACGCGGGCGACGTTTTGGATGTGGAAATGGAGGAGGGAAGGCCGGTATCCGCCCGCTTTCTCGCTGAGGAGACCGAATCCAGACGTGCGCTTGCAAGGGCGCTGATGCAGAAGCTGAAGAAAAAATCATAAGCGCGGCATACCAAATGAAAACGACGCATTCGGCGCGGCGGCGGCCGCTTGCCGGGAAAGGAAAGAAACGATGAGGACAAAAGCAGTCAGACTATACGGGGTAAACGATCTCCGCTTGGAGGAATTTGAGCTTCCGGAGATTGGGGATTCGGAAATCCTCGCACATGTCATTTCGGACAGCATCTGCATGTCCACCTACAAGGCGGCCTCGCAGGGCAGCGCGCACAAGCGCGTGCCGGACGATATCGCGGAAAATCCCGTCATTGTGGGACATGAGTTCTGCGGGGAAATCGTCGCGGTGGGCGCGAAGTGGCGGCATAAATACAAGGCGGGAGACCGGTTTGTCATTCAGCCGGCGCTCAATTATAAGGGGAGCCTTGCCGCTCCCGGCTATTCCTACCGCTATATCGGCGGCGACGCGACTTATATCGTGATTCCGAACGAGGTCATGGAGATGGACTGCCTTTTCCCCTATGCGGGAGAAGCGTATTTCTACGGCTCGCTTTCCGAGCCGATGTCCTGCATTGTGGGCGGCTATCACGCCAATTATCACGTGAAGCAGGGCACTTATGTTCATGAAATGGGAATCCGCGAGGGCGGCAATTTGGCGATTCTCGCGGGTGCGGGTCCGATGGGGCTCGGGGCTGTCGATTACGCCGTTCACTGTGACCGAAAGCCCGCGCTTGTCGTCGTCACCGACATCGACACGGCGCGTCTTGACCGCGCGGCGTCCATCGTGACGCCCGAGGAGGCGGCAGCGCAGGGCGTGAAGCTTGTCTATCTGAATACGAACGCCTGCGAGGATGCGGTGGCGTCCCTGCGCGCGCTCACGGACGGAAAGGGCTTCGACGACGTATTCGTATACGCGCCGGTGCGTTCCGTGGTCGAGATGGCGGACAGCCTGCTTGCGCGCGACGGCTGCCTCAACTTTTTCGCGGGACCGACCGACACGGCGTTTTCCGCGATGTTCAATTTCTATAACGTACATTATTCCGGCACGCATATCGTCGGCACGTCCGGCGGCAACAGCGCCGATATGCTCGAATCCATCGCTATGATGGAGAAGGGCGAGATCGATCCCGCGGCGATGATCACACATGTCGGCGGGCTTGACAGCGTTTGCGAAACGACGCTGAATCTGCCGCATATCAAAGGCGGCAAAAAGCTCGTGTATACCAACATATCCATGCCGATGACGGCGATTGCGGATTTCGCGGCGCTCGGTGAGACCGACCCGGTATTTGCGAAGCTTGCCGAAATCGTCGCGGGCAACAACGGACTTTGGTGCGCCGCGGCGGAGCGCTATCTGCTTGCGAATGCGAAACCGATCTGAGAATCCTGTTTGTTAAATATAAAAAATTCGTCCGACAGCGGACAAGAGGGGGCATTTTATGGAACTTGACGCACTTATTGCGATGTCACACCAATACGGCGCGGATGCGGAATTCGTTCTCGCCGGCGGCGGCAATACCTCGTATAAAACGGAGGATACCTTATATATCAAGGGCTCGGGCACGAAGCTTGCCGCCATCACGGCGGACGGCTTTGTGAAAATGGACAGGGCAAAGCTCGCCGAAATTTGGAGCATGACCTTTTCCGCCGATGAAAAAACACGCGAGGCCGAGGTGCTTGCCGCAATGATGGCGGCGCGCCTTGCGGGCGAGGAGGGGAAGCGTCCGAGCGTGGAAACGCTTCTGCACGACCTGTTCCCGCAGAAGCTGGTGCTTCATGTGCATCCTGCGCTCGTCAACGGCATGACCTGCGGGAAAAACGGAAAAAATCTCATGGCGGAGCTGTTTCCGGACGCCATTTGGATTCCCTCGACGAAGCCGGGCTATGTTCTCGCTTCGGTGTGCAGGGAAAAGATGGCGAAGTATCGGGAGAAAACCGGCAAGGACGCGAATCTTTTGTTCCTCGGCAATCACGGCGTGTTCTTCGCCGCCGACACGGAGGATGGCATCGACGCCCTTGTGACCGAGGTGATGGTGAAGCTGCGCGCGTCGGCGGAGGCTGTGCCGGACAGCAGCGAGGTCCCGTATGACCGCGACATGGCTTTGCGGCTCGCGCCGGAGCTGCGCATGCTTTATGCGGACGGTGCCGAGGCCTGCGTCAAATTCACGGCGCATCACGATATCCTCGCGTTTGCCGCGGAGGAAAAGCGCTTCGCGGCGCTTCGCGGCGCGTTCACGCCGGATCATATCGTATACTGCGGAACCTCTCCTCTTTATGTCAAAAACGACGGAGAGGACACACCCGAAAGGCTCAAAAAGGAATTTGAAAAGTACATCAAGCATAACGGCACCGCGCCGAAAATCGTCTTTGTGCAGAACGTCGGCATGTTCGCCTGCGGCAAAACGAAAAAGGAGGCCGATACCGCCGCCGCCCTCTTCGAGGACGCGGTAAAGATTGCGATTTATGCGGATTCTTTCGGCGGCCCGCTTCCGCTCGACGCGGAAATGACGGATTTCATCAAAAACTGGGAGGCGGAAAGCTACCGCTCGAAGGTATCGCTGAAAGCGGCCGGGTCCAAGCGTCTGTCCGGCAAAATTTCCATTGTGACGGGCGCCGCGCAGGGCTTCGGACTCGGCATCGCGCAGGCGATGGCGGAAGAGGGCGCTTATGTCGTCATCGCGGATATGAACGAGACGGGCGCCTCGGCGACCGCGGCAGCGCTCTGCGAAAAATACGGCGAGGGCGCGGCGATGGCGGTCGGCGCGAACGTATCCGACGAGCAGTCCGTTTCCGATATGATCGACAAGACCGTGCTGGCATACGGAGGGCTTGATATCTTCGTCAACAACGCGGGCATCGTGCGCGCGGGAAGCTTGGAGGAGATGACGAAGTCGAACTTCGAGCTTGTCACGGCGGTCAACTATACGGCGTATTTCCTTTGTGCGAAGTATGCGAGCGTGCCGATGAAGCGTCAGCGCGAATACGCGCCGGCGCGCATGTCCGATATCATCGAGATCAACTCCAAATCCGGTCTTGCCGGCAGCAATAAGAATTTCGCCTATGCGGGCAGCAAATTCGGCGGAATCGGGCTTACGCAGAGCTTTGCGTTGGAGCTTGCGCCCTATGGCATCAAGGTCAACGCGATTTGCCCCGGGAATTATCTCGACGGGCCGCTGTGGACGGACCCCGAGCGCGGCCTTTTCGTACAGTATCTGAAAGCGGGCAAGGTGCCCGGCGCGAAAACCGTGGAGGACGTCAAAAAGTATTATGAGAGCAAGGTTCCGCTCGGCCGCGGATGCCTGCCGGAGGATATCGCGCGTGCGCTGTTCTATATCGTCGAGCAGAAGTATGAAACCGGTCAGGCGCTGCCTGTGACCGGCGGACAGGAAATGCTGAAATAATAAGAGAGGATTGAATCGATTATGCAGCTTGAACGCCTCATTGAGGGACTGAACGCCCCCGCACGGGAGGACCGGCTCGCGGCACTTGCCGAGGTTTATGAAATGAGCGTGCGCGGGGAGATCCCGACCCCGGAAAAGACGGATTTCGTCAACAATCATATCCATACCATTTATTCATTTTCTCCGTATTCTCCGACGAAGGCGGTCTATATGGCGTGGCAGAACGGTCTTGCCACGGCGGGAATCATGGATCATGATTCGCTTTCCGGCGCGAAGGAATTTCTTGCGGCGGCGAAGATTGTCGGGCTTCCCGTCACGGTCGGCATGGAATGCCGCGCGTCCATGCGGCATACCAGACTTGACGGACTGCGCATCAACAATCCCGACCAGAAGTCGATCGCATATGTGGCGCTGCACGGCGTGCCGCATCAGAATATCGACGTTTTGAACGATCTTTTCGCTTATTACCGTTTCTGCCGCAACAAGCGCAATCGGAAGATGTGCGATAACATCACGGAATTGATGCGGCCGTATGGCATATCGCTGGATTTCGACCGCGATGTGTATCCGATTTCCAAGGCCGACGAGGGCGGCAGCATCACGGAGCGCCACATTTTGTTTGCGCTGACGAAAAAGATTACGGAAAAATACCGCACACCGCCGCAGGTTGTCGCATTTTTGACGGAGGATATGAAAATCCCCGTTTCCGACAAGGTGAAAAAGCAGATTCTCGCGGGCGAGGAAACGCCGGACTTCTATGAATATGACATTCTCGGCGCTCTGAAAAGCAATTTGGTGGAAAAGTTTTATATTCCCGCGGAGGCGGAATGCCCCGACATCTATGAACTGGAAAAGATCTGCCGCGAATGCGGCGTCGTGCTCGCCTATGCCTATCTCGGAGACGTCGGCGTCTCCATTACGGGCGACAAAAAGGCGCAGCGCTTCGAGGACGGCTATACCGACCTGCTTTTTGCGGAGATCGAGCGCATCGGCTTCAACGCCGTAACCTATATGCCCAGCCGCAATACGGAGGAGCAGCTGCGCGAGATTATGGAGCTTTGCGACCGGCATAAGCTCTTCCAGATCAGCGGGGAGGATATCAACTCGCCCAGGCAGTCGTTCCTTTGCCATGCGATGAAGGCGGATATGTTCGCGCATCTGTCCGATGCGGCCTACGCGCTCATCGGGCATGAGAAGGAGGCGACGAAAAACCTCGATAGGGCGATGTTTTCGCCCGCCGTGTGCCGCGAGATGCCGAGCCTCGGCGAGCGGTGCGCATATTTCAAGGGAAAAGCCTTAGACTGACAATCGGCATACAAAAGGGGAGCGGTATACATTCCCCTTTGTTTGTATGATTTTGGGAAAGACCGGTCATTGAGAGGACATATATGGAAACAATTATTCATTTTGACAATGAAGATGGGAAAGTAGATCGCTGTGCCCAGTCTGTTTATGATGACTTTATCGATTATGCATTTTCCGAATCGGATTTCTTTATGTTGGTATATGTCAATTATTATGGAAAAGGTTATACAAAAGTTATGAAAGCTTTCAGAGATGCCTTGTGTCCATTCAAGGTAAAGAGTCGGACAGACCCAAATTGGCCGGGAACTTTGGGTCAATATTGTCCCAATACCACATATAAGGTTGTATTTTATCGGAATGATGTAAAAGCAAAAGATGTGTTAAAAAGAGTGGATCGACTAAGTGCGTGGTCATGCCCTTCATACCCGCAAGATCTTGCATTTTTTAAGGGAAATGTATGTTGGGCTTATTCGGTAGGACATGAAAAAATTGCGGCGATTATCAATCCTACGGATAACGACATTTGCTTTTTAGAGGAACATGGTCTTGCGTCCCGTGCTGATATCGTTAAAAGCAAAGAAAATTATTATGAGGCTTATCATGAAAGTTTGATAAGTTAATGTAACAGGTGGTATTTGAAAAAATAATGGAACACAATACTTTTTGTCAAGAACTTATAGAAAGCCTTGGACTGACAATCGGCATACAAAAGGGGAGCGGTATACACTCCCCTTTGTTTGTATGATTTTGGGAAACGAAAACAGCAAAATTGAGAATAGCCTGCGAGGATTCATATCTTTGGTGGATTGGATAGAATGACTCGCGGCAAACTGGGAGGGATTTTGCGTATGATTTTAACAGTACACGGGGATATCCCGGCCGGAGAAACTTTTATGTTTTCCGTAGGCGGAGCTACAAAAGAGATAGATGATTCCATAAGGGATATTTCTTTTGTTTTAAATATACCCGGTGAATATATTCTTGAATTTGAACAAAAACCCAAAAAGCGATATCATAAAGTCATATCCACTCTGTTTTTTATCATAACAATGCTGATTCAAGGCGTTTTTCATATATTTTTTATGGATATTTCGTCTGAATGGTATAAGAGAGTACAGCCATATCGGATCAAAGGCCGTATGAAAGTGAATATGACTGAGAACCAGATGATCAGTCTTTCCTGTTCTGAGGCGCGCTATAATGACTTCGGCAGATGGATAAAACCTAAATGTGTTGTTTCTGAATCCAATGAGGTGGATATTATATATTTAAACAATGGAAATGATTTTAAAGACAAATATTTGATTTATATAAAACGACTTATCTCAGTTGCCGGTGTGGGAATCACTTTGTTTGTCTGCCTTTTGGTGAATTCCTTAAAAGCAAATATAATAAGTGCAAGCATCGTATTATCCATCTGCTTGATATTCACTGTGATCGTATCGATGGTTCTTATCATTTCTCAATATAAAAAGATGATCAAGCTATACAATGATTTTTGTGATCATTTTATTACGGATAAAGACTGAAATAAACGATTTTACAGGAATCATAACATTTTATCATCTTTCAAAATTTAATAAAATTGGCATATTTGTGCGCGTTTCATTTTTGTATAAACTTCCGTTTGCGTCAAATACTATGTGTGACAATCAAAGTTTGGAGAGAGAGCCTCCTGCAAAATTTTTATCCATGCTTGCTGTGTCCCGCCGGACTGGGTGCTTTTTCTCCGACTGACTGAAAGGATCATAAAAACAATCAATGAAACGCTTCATAAAAACACTTTCGCTCATTTTGGTATTTGTCATCGTATGCGGCATCGGCGTTTCCGCCGCCGGAAGCGTCAAGTATACGGTGGTATCCGGCGATTCCATGTGGAAGATCGCCGTGAAATATCAGATCGGGCTTTCCGAAATCATCTCGGCAAATCCGCAGATCAAAAATCCGAACCTGATCTATCCCGGAGATGTGCTGACGATTCCGCAGCTCGATACGTCCGTACTCTCCTTTGAGGAGGAGGTCGTCAGACTGACCAATGAAAAGCGTGCGGCCTACGGGCTTTCCGCGCTGACGATTAACTGGGAGCTTTCCCGTGTTGCCCGCTATAAATCGCAGGATATGCATGACCTCGGTTATTTTTCGCATACCAGCCCGACCTACGGCTCACCGTTCGATATGATGAAAAGCTTCGGCATCTCCTATCGTGCGGCAGGTGAGAACATCGCTAAGGGACAGACAACGCCCGCGGCGGTTGTGAACGCTTGGTGGAATTCCGCGGGGCATCGCCAAAATATGCTGAACGCTTCGTATACGCAAATCGGCGTCGGATACGTTGCCGACGGCAAATACTGGACACAAATGTTTATCGGCTGAAAAGATTCGGACCGCCGCGCATCGCGCGGCGGTCTTTGCGTCTGCCGGTTCGGCTCCCATATTTTATAACGGGAGACAATACGTATATTCAACCTTATATAAAAAATGAGTGTGTTGTGCTTGGCGCCGATATGAGGACGGGAAAGAGAAGTGAGCACGGGTGGCATTCTTGTGAGATGTTGTCGTGAAAAATAGAAAAACTGCCGAGAAATCCAATTCCCGGCAGTTTTTTTATGGCTTTTTATCTTATAAATCCCCCGTCCACGGTGAGTACCTGTCCCGTGATGAAGGATGCCGCCTCATCAGCGAGGAAAAACACGCTTTTGGCCACGTCCTCCGGTGTGCCGAGACGGCCGAGCGGCGTTTTTTCCGCAAGCGCACCCAGCGTGTCCGCATCATAGCAGGCGTTCATGTCGGTATCGATGACGCCGGGCGCTATCGCATTGACGCGGATATGGGAGGGAGCGAGTTCTCCGGCAAGTGCCTTTGTGAAGCCGATGACCGCCGCCTTTGAGGCGGAATAGGCGACCTCGCCGGCTGCGCCGGTGATTCCCCACATGGAGGAAATGTTGACGATAGAACCGCCGCCCGCGGCAATCATTTCCTTTGCCGCAGCCTGCGTGAGGAAAAACATGCCCTTCATATTGACATCAAAAAGGCGGTCATAGTCCGCCTCGGCGGTTTCGGTGAACAGAGCGGGCAGGGCGACGCCGGCGTTATTCACCAGAGCGTCGATGTGCCCGAATTCCATCATCGCCTTGGAGACCGTGCGGCGACAGTCGGAAAGGTCGGCGACCTCCATTTGAAAGGGAAGCGCACGTCCTCCTGCGGCGGAAACCGCACGGCAAACGTCTGCGGCGTCGTCCGCGCTGCGGCGGTAGCAGACGAGCACCTGATAGCCGTTTTTGGCAAATTCGAGAGCGCAGGCGCGTCCGATGCCGCGCGAGGCTCCTGTGATGATCACACTTTTAGCCATTCTTCAAATATTGCCGCAGGGGAACCCTGCGGCAACCTTTCTTTTGTTTTCAGTACATTTCGACGTATTCGTCGCGCTTTGCGCCGACGGATACATATTTGATGCGGCATTCGGTCGCTTTCTCGATATATTCGATGTAGCGAAGCGCCGCCGCGGGAAGCTCCTCTTTTTTCCGGCAGCCGGAAATGTCGCACTTCCACCCGTCCACATATTCGATGACGGGCTTGGCTTCTGCCAGCTTTACACGGTCGGTTGTGAATGCGGTGGTCTGCTTTCCGTCGATTTCATAGGCGACGCAGACCGGGATTTTCTCCATATAGCTGAGAATATCAAGCTTTGTCAGCGCGATTTCGGTCGCACCCTGCATCCGCACGCCGTATTTGGAAGCGACGACGTCGAATGGTCCGACACGGCGCGGTCTGCCGGTCGCAGCGCCATATTCGCCGCCGGCTTTCCGGAGCGCTTCCGCTTCGTCGCCGAACATCTCGCAGGTGAACGGCCCCTCTCCGACGCAGGTGGAATACGCCTTCATGATGCCGAGCGTATAGTCGAGGTGACGGCCGGGAATCCCCGCGCCGATCGGCGCGTAGGCGGCGATGGTGGAGGAGGAGGAGGTATAGGGATAAATGCCGAAATCGATGTCGCGAAGCGCGCCGAGCTGCGCCTCGAACATGATATTTTTGCCGGCCTTATCGGCCGCATCGAGATATTCGCAGACATCGCAGACGAACGGCTTTACGGTGTCGCCGTAGGTATGGAGCCATTCCATGATGGCGTCGACGGATTCGCCGTCCGCCTTATAAACGCCTTCGATGGTGAGGTTTTTGTATTCGACAAGCTCGCGCACCTGCTCGCGCAGAACCGCTTCGGGCGCGAAAAGATCCGCCATACGCAGGGCTTTTTTCATGTATTTATCGCCGTAAACGGGAGAGATGCCGCGTCTGGTCGAGCCGTATTTCTTGTCCGCGAGGCGTTCCTCCTCGAGGCAGTCCAGCCGGACATGATAGGGCATGCAGATGACGGCCTTATCGCTGATTTTGAGATTATCGGGTGTGATGACGACACCGGCGTCGGTGAGCTTTTTCATTTCGCCGCAGAGATGCCGGAGATCCACGACCATGCCGTTTCCCATGACGTTTACGACCTCGGGACGCAGGATGCCCGACGGGAGCAGATTGAGGATAAATTCCCCTCTGTCGTTGATAACGGTGTGGCCCGCATTGTTTCCGCCCTGATAGCGGCATACGATATCGCTTTTTTCGGCGAGAAGATCGACCATGCGGCCTTTTCCTTCGTCGCCCCAGTTAATTCCGACAACAGCTGTAAGCATAAATTCATCTCTCCAATCGACTTTTATTGTCCCCCGAAAAAGAGTACAAATTATTATAGCACAGTTTCCCTCGTTTGCAAAGATGGTTTTGAGAAAAATTTAAAAAATTGTGAAAAATATGCTTTTGGGAGCTGTCCCGTGTTGACTTATCGGGGCAAATATGATAAATTGTATAAGGAAACCGTCATATATGCGGCGTGAATGCCGCTCTTTCTGTGATTGGATATGGTCGTTTTTCCAAATTGATCGGGGAAGGGGGTGAGAATATGTTTGGAAAGAAAAAGAAGCTTCCCGGCTGTATTGCTTTTGTCGATTTTGAGCATTGGTATATTTCTCTCGAACGTCAGTATGGTGTAAAGCCGGACATCAGGGGCTGGAAGGCGGAGCTTGAAAAGAGCTTTGAGGTCGAGGAGATTGCGGTTTTCGGAGATTTTTCCAATTCCGGGCTTCGCGCGGAGCTGGATAAAATCCGCGATGTGACGCCGATGGTGTTCGATACGAAAAATCCGAGTGAGCATTATAAAAAGGATTTTACGGATTTTATTATGCTCGATTACATTTATCAGAAGGCGATGACGAGCCGCGACACCGACACATTCATTATTTTTACGGGGGACGGACATTTTTCCTCTGTGGTGCGTTTTATTATCAATCAGTGCCGCAAAAAGGTCGGTATATACGGCATTACGAACGCGACAAGCTCGCAGCTGAAATCCGCCGCGTCGTGGTATCATGAAATTCCCTCCGACACGGAAGTTTACAGAACGTATTACAAGCTGATTGCGCAGAACTTCGATTATCTCACGGTGCATAGGGAGTTCGGCACCGGATCGACGCCGGAAAAAATCGTCGAGCGCGTTTCCAAAAAGAACAAAATCGATCAGGTGGAGATCGCCAAGGCGCTTTGCCAAATGCTGGACGACGGCTATATTTATAAGGCCGTCGGCACCGATGAAAAGGGTGGGAAGCTTTCCATTTTGAAGCCGAACTGGGAGCTGCTTGCCCGCGACAAGCTGTGGAGCAGATGAGCTTCGGCGGCAGGCCTGCGTTTTGGCGACTGCCGCAGCATGATGATTTTCAAAAACGGGAGGAGGCGCCCGCTGCGGCGGGCGTCTCCTCTGCTTTGAGACTCACTTGATGTCTTTGGGCGGGTGGATTTACCGATAATATACGTAATAGGCGATGACGGTGCGTATCCGCCCGCCGCTCTCGAGGTCGGGCGCCGTGATGATCGCGCCCTCGAGGCTCATAAGCTCGGAGGCCTGCATCTCCGGAATCCGGCAGCGGAACACGACGCGGTTGTCCGCGGATATGATAAACTCGTCGCCGCGGATGTTGAAGCCGCCGTCGCGTCCGATGATGATGTCGGTCTCCCCGTCGCGCTCGGTGATGTAGCGCAGCCGGTGAGCCGCGATTTTCTTTGCCATTTGTGCTCGGAAGGCTGCGGTATCCTCCGGCTTTTTCTTTTTAAAAAGGCTCATATTTCCTCCGTTTGTCCGTTCCGGTGAGAAAAATCCGGTTTTTGAACGACCAATCTATCGTTATGGTAACAGTATAACACATTTTGGACGGAAATGCTTGATTTTTTCATTTTTGCCGAAAAATATGGAATACCGGACAGGCCGTTCTTGTTTTTTATAGGGTGAGAAGCGGAAAAGCGCCTGTTATTTTATCTAAATTTTGAATAATTTACAAAATATCGGTTCACAAACTATGATTTTGGTGCTATAATAGAACGGTGATCGACGGACAAGCGGCTCTTCCCGGGCCTCTCTCCGTTTTGTTTTATAAAAGAATCTTATAGATTTGCCGCCGTAAGGCGGCGGATGGAGGAAAATATGAACAGAGACGATTGCGCAAAGAATCCGAACTGTGAAAAAGACGCCCCGACGGTGCCCGCCGTGCCGGAATCTCCGGAGAACGGAAAAAAGCGCCGCCGAAGAGAGAAAAAGAGCTTCAACGGCTATTATCTGATTGCGGCATTCTTCATTCCGTTTGCCATTATGCTCGGCGTCTATGCGTGCCTTGGCAAGCATCCGTTCGGGAACGGCTCCGTTCTGACGCTCGATTTGCAGGCGCAGTACGTATATTATTACGAGGCGATCAGACGGCTCATGACCGAGGGCGGAAGCTGGCTCTATTCTTGGCAGCGCACGCTCGGCGGCGAGTTCATGGGCATCGTCGCCTACTACATGGCGAGTCCGTTCAATCTGATTCTGCTCCTGTTCCCGAAGAGCATGCTCGCGGACGCGGTCATGTTCATTCAGCTTGCCAAGGTCGGTGCGATGGGGCTTACCTTTGCGTATTATCTGCGCAAAACACGCAAAACCTCGGATATGCAGACGGTCGTTTTTGCGATGATGTATGCGCTTTGCGCGTATTCCGTCGTACAGCTGATTGACCCGATGTGGCTCGACGCGATGGTGTTCCTGCCGCTGCTTGTGCTCGGCATTGAATCCATGATCCGGAAGAAAAAATTCATTCTCTATACGGTATCCCTTGTGGCGGTCTTCGTGACGAACTACTATATGGGATATATGTGCGCGATTTTCACGTTCATTTATTTTCTGTATTATTATTTCCTTGTGCGGGACGAAATTCCGCAGAAGGAAAAGGCGAAAACGGGGAATTTTATCTCACGCATCTTTCATTCCCGCGGCTTTGAAACGCTGATGCGCTTTGCGCTGTTTACGGTGGTGGCGCTTCTCATTTCCGCGTTCATGCTGCTTTGCGCGTGGTATTCTCTCCAATTCGGAAAGACCGATTTCGCGACGACGGATTTCTCTCCGAATCTGCGCTTTGACTTCCTCGACCTGTTTGTCAAGATGCTTCCGGGCTCCTACGACACGGTGCGTCCGAACGGACTGCCGATGATCTACTGCGGCATGCTCGCGCTGCTTGCGCTTCCGCTTTTCTTCATGTCGCCCGTGATATCGAGAAAGAAAAAGCTGCTCAGCGCAGGTGTGCTTGCGGTGTTTATCATATCGTTCTCCGTCAACACGATCGACCTTGTTTGGCACGGCTTTTCCGGTCCGAACTGGCTCAATTACCGATATTCCTATCTGTTTTCCTTCTTCGTCCTGCTTTTGGCGTGCGACGCTCTGCGCGGGATCCGGAAAATCCGTTATGGGAAAATTCTGACGGTCGGCGTTCTTGTGTCCGTCATGATTCTGATTGTGCAGAAGCTCGGCTATGCCTTTGAGCAGAATAATAAAACGGTGGAGCTCGACGATGCGAAATGCATTTTGCTTTCCATCGTCCTCATCATCGCCTATATGATCGTTCTCCGTTTTATGAAGAGCGACGGGATGGAGGGCTCCGGCTCCTTTGCGCTGGCGGTCGTCGTCTGCGTGGAGATGTTCGCCGTATCGCTTATCAACGTGACGGACGTTCAGATGGACGTCGGCACCGTGAAGTATGGCAATTATCTTTCTTCCAGCGGCAAAACGGAATATTACGACGGCTATACCGGCTCGATCAAGCGGATTGAATCCGTGGTGAATGAGGTTCTCGAGAAAGATAAATCCTTCTACCGGATGGAAAGCACGGTCTATCGGAGGCTCGGCGGCGTCAATGAGCCGATGGCATTCGGCTTCAACGGCATCTCCCACTCCACCTCCACACTCAATGCGTCGGTCATCAAGCTGATGAACAAGCTTGGCTACGCTTCGACGGCGCACTGGACGAAATATCTCGGCGGCACGCCGGTCTCGGACGCGCTGCTCGGCATAAAGTACGTCATCACCAAAAACGACAAGCTCGACACCAATCTTTATACCGTCGCCGCTTCCGGCCCGGAGTATTATAAATATATTCCGTCGAACAATACGATTTACGCGATGCAGAACACCAAGGCGCTTTCCGTCGCCTACGGCGTCAGCCCGAATTTGGTTTCCGAAACGGAGGGCTTCCTGTATCCGCCGTATTATTCGTCGCTCGATCTTCAAAATAAGCTTGTCAATGCGATGCTTTCCGGCGTGATGGACACGCCGAACGTTCTGCGCGGTCTTTATGCGACGGTGGAAAGCATCAACTGTTCGCACAGCGCGCTTGCGCACAGACATTCTTACACCGATAAAAACGGCGAAACGCAGTATGCCGAGCAGAATTATTACTTTGTGGACGGCGGCGACACGGAGGGGACCTTCCGCTTTACCTTGACGGCGGAGGCGGACGGCGATATCTACGCGCATTTCCCGGGCGTGCTGTTCCAGGGAATGTCGACCGAATGCGGCTTTTATGTCAACGGCACCAAGGTCAGCGATTATTATACCAATGAAACCTGGGTCATTCAGAATCTCGGAACCTTCGAGAAGGGCGATGAGATAAAGGTGGAGCTCCGGTTCAAGAACGGCGACCTCTATATTTCCCGCGCATCCCGGTATTTCTTCTATTATGTCGATTATACCGCGATGAATGTGGCGTTTTCTCAGCTCGAATCCGCATCCATGTATGTGGAGGAGTACGGAAACGATTTCCTGAAAGGGACGATCGATCTCCCCGAAGGGCAGGACCTGATTTTCACGACCATTCCCTATGACGAGGGCTGGCGCGTCTATATCGACGGCGAGCGGGCGGAAATCACCGAGGTGCTGGATTCGCTGCTGGCTGTCCAGTCGACGGCGGGCTTCCATGAGATCGAATTCGTATACCGGCCGAACTGCGCCGTATACGGCGGACTGATTTCGATCATCGGAATCCTCGTGTTTGCGCTGCTTGTCATTTGGAGCCGCAGCCGCAAGGCGCGCGCGCTTGTGAAGTGCGATAACACGCGCACCGAACATTTCTTCTATTGCAAAGGCGACGACACGACCGGATGGCTGACGGAGGCCTCGGAAACAGAGGCTGCGGCGGCGGGAGAGAATCCGGATGCGGAGGTTTCGGAAGCTGCGGCGGAGATACCGTCTGAACCCGATGCGCCGGTCGGGCAGGCGGAGACGTCTTCCGAAACGAAGCAGGACGGCGGCGTTTCCGATGCGGAACAGGCGCCGGAAGCCGGCAGCGCTGTGGAAGAGTCCGCGGGGGACATGACGGAAAATACGCCGGAGAACGGTCTGCAATAAATTTTTCGCTGTCCTGCGGCATAGCCGCAGGACAGCTCTGTCATAAGCTTTGTCATGGCAGGGCAGATTGGAGGATACGACTTGAAAACGGTGCTTTTTGCATTGAACAGCTCCTATTCGCATACGAATCTCGCGGTGCGCGCCATCGGCGCCTCTCTTGCCGATGCCGGCTTTGAGAGCGTCGTTTTGGAGAGAAATTTGAAAGATCCGCGCCTCGGCGTTCTGCACGCGCTGTATGCGGAAAAGGCGGATGTGTACGGATTTTCCGTGTATATATGGAACGTTCGGGAGATGCTGCGCATCGCATCGGAGCTGAAATTGCTTTTGCCGGAGGCGGCGATTGTTTTCGGAGGACCGGAGGTTTCGTTCTCCGATGACGGCTTTTTTGCAGAGCATCCGTTTGTGGACTTCATCATCGCCGGCGAGGGCGAGGAGGCGTTTCCCGCACTCTGTCGTGCGCTGGAACGCGGCGAATCCGTGCCGCGCCTGTACCGTGCCTCGCCGTTTGCGGCATTCGCTTCGAGCGGAATCTATTACGACAGGATCGGAGACGCGCCGCATGGACTTGTCTATTACGAATCCGTGCGGGGCTGTCCGTTTTCCTGTTCGTACTGTCTGTCCTCGGTCGAAGAGGGCATCCGTGCGAAAACCGCGGAAAAGGCGCTGCGTGATCTTTTGGCGTTTGAAGCGTTTGACGGAATCCGCACGGTCAAGCTTGTCGACCGCACGTTTAATTTCGACCGTGAGCGCGCGAAGGTGATATGGCGCGGCCTTGCGGACGAGCGTTATACGAAGGAATATCACTTTGAGGTGTCGGCGGCGCTGCTCGACGAGGAATCCTTTGCGCTGCTTGCCCATGTGCCGAAAGGAAAGTTCCGGCTCGAAATCGGCGTGCAGAGCACGAATCCCGACACCATCCGCGCGGTGTCCCGCGCGTTGAATACGGAAAAGACGCTTGCCGCCCTGAAAAGGCTGCACGCCGCAGGAAATCTGCATATTCATGCCGATCTCATCGCGGGGCTGCCGTATGAGGATTTTGCGTCGTTTGGGCGCTCTTTCGATGCGGTTTACGGGCATGCGGACGTTTTGCAGCTCGGATTTTTAAAGCTGCTCCGCGGCTCGCATATGCGGGAGAGCGCTGCGGACTACGGAATCCGTTATTCGCCGGAGCCTCCGTATCAGGTCTTGGAAACGGCGGCGCTTTCCTTTGACGATATCATGCGTCTTGAAGGGATCGAAGGTCTTGTGGAACGGTTTTCAAACAGCGGAAAACTTTCCTATACGTTTCCGTATCTGCCGACGGCATATGGCTCGGCATTCGGCTTTTTCGACCGTCTTTATCGGTTTATGGAGGAAGCGTTTGGGCAAGAAGATGTCTCACGTCTCTCTCAGACGGATGCTTTCCGGCTTGTTATGACGTTTGCGGAAGCGATGTCGAGGGATGGAATGCCGCTTGATGTAAGGCAGATAAAAGAGAGGCTGGCGCTCGATTTTCTGCTTGGCGAGAGCCGCAGGCTGCCGCCGTTTTTGTCGGCGGTATTGGTGACGGCAGAGGAAAAGGCGCGGTATCTTTCGGAAATACCGGTCTATCAGCGCGCTTCTTCCGAGGTTGTGAGGCTGACATTTCTCTCCGATGCGCCTGTGGTCGTGGATCGGGCGGAGCACAGGGTGATAGGCTGGGATGTGGCCGGAGACGCTTCCGTTTGACCGGGAATCGTGGCGGCATGAGAAAAATAGGGTCGGCACAGATATCCGCCGCTTTTGTATGCTGCGGCGGACGTGCGGCTTTTTGAATGGAAATATGCGGCGGGCGCCGTATTTTGAAAGATTGCATTATGTGATGGAAAACAGACGGGATACCGGGAGAAAAGAGGAGATTTTATGGCTTATGACGCGGGAATGGCAAAAGCGGTCTGCCACGAGCTTTCGCAGACGGCGGTTGGCGCAAAAATAGAAAAGATTTATCAGCCGTCGGACGACGAGATCGTTCTGCTGTGCAGACGGCACGGAGAAAGCCGCCGGCTGCTCCTTTCCGCATCGCCGTCCGGCGCGCGCGTCTGCATGACGGCGCTTACAAAGGAAAATCCCAAGGCGCCGCCGATGTTCTGTATGCAGCTGAGAAAGCATCTGACGGGCGCTGTGATTGCCGGCGTTTCCACGCCCGGCTTTGAACGGGTGATCGAGCTTGCTTTCGACGCTTTTGACGAGATGGGCTTCCCCTGTCGGAAGCATATCGAGGCGGAAATCATGGGTAAATACAGCAATCTTATCCTGACGGAGGAAAGAGAGTCGTCGCGCAGGGTGCTGGGCGCTTTGAAAAGCGTCGATTTCACGACGAGCTCAAAGCGTCAGGTGCTGCCCGGCATGACGTATGAGCTGCCGCCGAAGCAGGATAAATCCGATCCTCTGACGGCGACGGAGGAACAGTTTCAGGCGGCGTTTTCCGCCTATCCGAAGGAACGGACTGCCGAAAAATTGATTCTCGACACGTATCAGGGGCTTTCACCGCTTGCGGCAAGAGAGGTCGCTTTCCGTACGGGCTGTCTCGGAACGCCGCTTGCGGAGCTTTCCGACGCAGGGGCGCTGTGGCGTTCGCTTTCCGCGTTCCGTTCTCGTATTTTATCGTGTGAATTTACGCCGGTCATGCTGTCCCGTGCGGTCGGAACGGTCGTCGAACCGTTTGAATATTGCTTTTTTGACACCATGCAGTATGGAAATGCGGCGGTAAAAACCGTTTTCCCGGATTTTTCTTCGCTTCTTGACGCCTTTTACGGCGCGAGAGAGGAGCTTGCCGCCATGAAATCGCGCAGCCGCGACATCGAAGCCGTCATCACGGCTGCCCGTCATAAGCTGGAAAAAAAGCTCCCGCAGCTGGAAGCGGAGCTTGCGGAATGCGCACAGATGGAGCAGTTCAAGCTGTGGGGGGACCTCATCACGGCGTCCATGTATATGCTGGATAAAAAGGCGGCGTTCTGTGAGGTGACAAACTATTACAGTGAGACGCTGGAAACGGTGAAAATCCCGCTGGATACCAAGCTCACGCCCGCTAAAAACGCCGCAAAATATTATAAAAGATATACGAAGCTGAAAACCGCACAGAGGATTTTGACGGAACAGATCGAGAAAGCGAGAGGCGAGCTTTTTTATCTCGCGTCGGTGGAGGAGGCGGCATCCCGCGCGGAGAACGAGAACGATCTTGCGGGAATCCGCCGGGAGCTTGCGCTTTCCGGCTATGTGAGGGGAAACAAACAGACGGCAAAGCAGCCGCAAAAGGAGACGGCACAGCCTTTCCGCTGTCGGACGACAGGCGGGCGGACGCTTTACGTCGGACGCAATAACATGCAGAACGATTATGTCACGATGAGGCTTTCCAAAAAGTCCGACTGGTGGTTTCACGTGAAGGGCGGTCACGGCTCTCATGTGGTGATGCTCTGCGAGCCGGAGGAGGATCCTTCGGCGGAGGATTTCACCGAAGCCGCCGCCGCCGCCGCGTATTATTCGGAAATGCGGGGCGGGGAAAAGGTTGCGGTGGATTATACCCAAATCAAAAACGTAAAGAAGCCGTCCGGTGCTGTGCCGGGCAAGGTCGTCTATTATACCAATTATACCGCATACGTCGATCCGAAAAAGCCCATGGCTGCCGATGAACCGTCAAAAAAGGCATGAAAAAAGGCAAAAATAGCAAGGCGGAGCGATTGACAAAAAGAAGAAGAATGTGATATAATGGGAAACAGCAAAGAATTGCTTCCGGCAATTCGGGGCGTTTTACGCGCACGAGAAGTGCGCGGGAAACGCCCCCTCACGGGGTACCCCCTCACGGGGTACCTCGTTTTTTGTTGTCAAGGAATGGGGCGCCTCCGTGAAAAAAGACAAAATATATATACATAGGAGGAAAACCCATGAAACAAAAGAAGAGGGGCTTTACGCTGGTAGAGCTCGTCATCGTCATCGCCGTCATCGCGATTCTTGCGGGCGTGATGATCGCCGTGTTTGCGAATGTCGTGAATAAGGCGAACGAATCCGCGAAGTTGCAGGATGAGAAGCAGGCGGAGATTCAACAGAAGCTCGAGGATATCGAGCAGAAGCTGAACAATCAGAACTGGCTCGGCTGGGAGGATTTTGAGAATGAGCTGGCGGCGCAGCTGGCCGAGGCGAATGCGTCTTCTCAGGCGGAAATGAAAATTGCGATCGACAATGCCTTGAAGGAATATGCAAGCGCCGGATCGAATACCGGACTTACGGAAGAGCAGGTAAAGACCATCATTGAACGCGCTCTTTCCGGCCAGCTCACCGAGGAGCAGGTGAAGCAAATCGTGACGACGGCTGTGAAAAACTCGTCCGGCTCAACGCTTACGGCTGCCGAGGTAAGCAGAATCGTGAGCACGGCGGTGGCAAACAATTTGACGGCGGATCAGGTAAAAACGGTTGTGAATAATGCGCTTGCCGGCATTACAACGGATATTTCAACTTTGAAAGCAAATGCTCTGACAGAAGAGCAGATTCAGGCTATGCTGGAATCTTATCTTCCCACGTCAAAGGATTATCCTGCCGGTACGGCGATCGATTTTGGTAAGCTGGTTTCCGGAAGTACTGTCAATTTGACGGGCGATTGGTCGTCTGCTACGTTGGATATCGTGTATGATGCTGCCAAAACCTTTACAGTTACCGGTTCCGCGGTCGGGACAGTCAACATCAAGGCTCCTGCCGGAACGGTCAATCTCTATGCCGATGCGGCAACGGCGAAGGTGACTGCGATTGCCAACAATTCGCTGCATATTTACAGCAAGGTCACATCACTGTCCGTGACGACCGGACGTGTTGTTCTTGAAAAAGGCTCTGTCGAAACTTTGACACTGGCTTCTGCATCTTCCGATGCCGTTACATTGGAAATTGCGAAAAATACAACGATTGGCACCCTTGCTGTGCAAGGCGCTGCCGGTGTTGTAACGGTCGAAAACAACGGAGCGATCAACGCCATCACAGGAACGGCAGGAAGCACGATTGTCGTTTCCGGTTCCGGCGAAACCATGACACCTGTCAACGGAGATAATTCCAATGTAACTGTCAATGGAACGGAAACACTTTCTTATAATGGGTCTGTCAATGTATTTACGGCAGCGAATAGCGGAAGCATCGTCAAGCTGACCGCGGATGTTACGACTGCGATTGTCATCCCCGAGGGTACGACGTTTGTTCTCGATTTGAATGGTCACAATGTTACGGTCGAAGGGGCACATGCCATTACCAATAACGGCACATTGACGGTTAAAGGTGAGGGAATTGTGGATGCTTTAACTCACGCAAAGGCGGCATTGTTTAATGCGCAGGGAGCAACCGCTATTTTAAACGGAGGTACATTCACCCGTAGCTTGGAAAACGGACAAGATAAGGAGGATAGTGGTGGAAACTCTTACTATGCGATTCATAATCAAGGGACGATGACCATTAACAGCGGAGTAACCGTATCGCAAAGCGGACATTATTCCAGTATGCTTGCAAATGGATGGTATGATGGAAATCAGAATGATTCTCATATTGAAGCGGTTCTTATTATCAATGGCGGTACTTTTGAGGGTGGACTTAATACCATCAAAAACGATGACTGGGGCGTTGCGACCATCAACGGCGGAACGTTTACTAACTTTACGCAGTATGTTGTGATGAACTGGAACAAACTCGATATCAACGGCGGTGCTTTCTATCATGGTGGTAGCACAGTCGTGTGGAGTGGATATGGCAACGCTCAAATGGATCAGGGTATTTTGAATATTACCGGTGGCACATTTGATGGAACTATTTATAAATACGGTGCTAATGGAAGAATTATCATCACAGGGGGTACATTTAACTCCGATGTTACAACCTATGTTCCTGCCGGCTATACCTATGATGCTACAACCGGAACGGTTTCCAAGAATTAAGAGGTGAAATACATGAAACAGAATAATAAGAAAAAAGGCTTTACGCTTGTTGAGCTTGTCATCGTTATTGCGGTGATTGCAATTCTTGCGGGCGTGATGATTGCCACATTCTCAAATGTGGTGAGCGACGCAAAGGAATCCGCAGCTATGCAGGAAGCGAAATCCAAAATCGATGCGGAATACATCGACTTTATCACAAATAATCCGGGTGAGGTTCCGGCTTCCATTTTCATCGGTGTTGCCGACGGCAAAGTGACGAATGTTGCATTTTCATCGAATCCCGATGAGCCGGGATTTATTAAGCTTGCAGGTGAGAATGATGATATTGTAATCCTGACGCTCGGTGAGGAAAGCTTGGTGTTTACATGGACGGAGAAGGGCTATACGCTGGAAACCAAAACGGGTGTTACAGCGAGGACGACAAACGCGACAACTGCGACCGAGGCTACTTCGCCGGAACAACCTTAATTTATACGACGATAGAAAGCGAAAGCTTTTTATCATATAGCGTGATGATCACGCACTCCTAAAGAAATGGCGGAAAGGCGCGTTGCGGAGCGCCTTTCCGTCTTTTTATAGAGATAGACACTCATTCCGATTTCGGGATGGGTGTTTTTGTTTTGTGTGAATGAAATTGCGAACAAATATATGAAATCAACTGAAATAAAGAACAAATGTTCTCAAAATTCGTTGACACACAAATGTTCGCATGATATAATGGCGTCGCAGGGAACAAAAATACATCGAGAAAGGAGGGCGGTCGCGATGGACGGAATTTTTGATGAAAATTTAGAGGATTCGATAGAAAATCCAAGCGATTATCGGGCGATTGCCTATTGTGATCACTGCGGCTTCGCTATTTATACGGCCGAAGAGGCATTGCTTGTAAAGGGAAGCCGCGACATCATCCACACCGATTGCTGGGAGGAATACGCAGCAGATCATATGTTCGACTTTGTGATGAAAGCGGACGAGGACGGCCGTTTCGGTCATGGGCTCTGAAAAGAGCGGACATGCCAAAAAGCAGGAGATCGCGCCGTCTGTTTTCGCAAGAAAGGCGGCGGCTTATTTTCGGGAATGCGACAGCGGCACGGCGACGGCGGCGTGCGACACGTGCGGGACGGAATTCGGAGACGCGAAGTGTGGAAAATGCGGCAAAAAACAGCGGCGTCCCTACACGCTTTCCGGCCTTTGCCTCGCGCTTGGAATCACCAAGCGAAAATTCGCAGCCCTCAAAGGCGATCAAAGCTTTGCGGACGCCGTAGAAATGGCACTTTTAAAAATTGAGGCGTATATTGAGGAAAACAGCATCACGGGGCATATCAGCGGGACGCTGGCGCTTGCGATTCTGCGCGAGAATTTCGGCTGGGGCGAGAAAACGGAATCCACGGACAGGATCGAGGTCGTGATGTCGGAGGAGGTCGGCTCTCTTGCAAAATGACGGCACCGAACGCCTCATTCTTGACATGAAGCCGTCGGCAAAGCAGCGGGAATTTTTTCTCTCCGAGGCGAAATTCACCGCTTACGGCGGTGCGCGCGGCGGCGGGAAAAGCTTTGCTTTGCGCTATAAGCTGATTTTATTGTGTCTTGGATATCCGGGAATCCGCGTGCTGCTTGTCAGACGCAGCTATCCGGAGCTGCGGGAGAACCATATCCGCCCGCTGTGTGCGCTGCTTTGCGGCAAGCCTGCCGCTGCGGTTTACAGCGAACGGGACAAATGCTTTGCGTTTTCCTGCGGTTCTCATCTTCAAATGGGATATCTCGCGGGGCACGGCGACCTGCTTCGCTATCAGGGGCAGGAGTACGACGTCATTGCCATCGATGAGGCGACGCAGATCGACGAGCAGATGTTTCAGGCGCTTTCGGCTTCTTTGCGCGGTGCGAACCGTTTCCCGAAACGCATGTATCTCACGTGCAATCCCGGCGGCGTGGGACACGGATGGGTCAAACGGCTTTTCATCGACAGGGAATACCGCGGCGCGGAAAATCCGGCGGATTACCGCTTTATTCCGGCCGGCATATACGACAATGAGGCGCTGATGAGGGCGGACCCGGACTATGTGAAACGGCTCGAAAATCTGCCGGAGGGCTTGCGCGCCGCATGGCTTTATGGCAGATGGGATGTCTTTTCCGGTCAGTTTTTTCCGGAGTTCGATGAGCGGCGGCATGTATGCGAGCCGTTTTCGCTGCCGTCCTCTGCCGCGCATTACTGCGCGGTCGATTACGGACTTGACATGCTGGCGGCGCTGTTTATCGCGGTTCTGCCCGACGGACATGCTTATGTCTATGATGAGATTTATGCAAGCGACCTCATTGTCAGTACGGCCGCCGCCAAAATCCGAGAGAAGCTGCCGGAGAGGGCGGTTGTCATCGCGCCGTCCGACCTTTGGAGCCGAAGCCGTGACAGCGGACGCTCCGCTGCGGAGCTTTTTGCCGATGGCGGCGTCTATTTTACCAAAATCGTTCCGGATCGGGTGAACGGATGGCTTGCGCTCAAAGAGTGGCTTATGGTGACGAACGGTACGCCGCGGCTGCGGATTTTTCGCGGCTGCCGCAATCTCATCCGCTGTCTTGCACAGCTGATGTATGATGAAAGGCGTCCGAACGACGCCGCCGTCGAACCGCACGAGCTCACGCACGCGCCGGATGCGCTGCGATATTTTGCGTCCTTCCGACAGGCGGTGCCGCCGGCGGAGCCGACGCTTCTGCGCGGTCGGAACGGAATCAAGAAAACAGAAAGGAATCGATATGAATTTTAAATTTTGGAAGCATGGCGCGGAAAGCGGGGTGTCCTCCTGTCATGACGCTTCCGCAAGGGAACGGCGGATTGCCGCACTCCTCGACGCCGCCAAAACGGCAAGGAGCGGGACAGAGGCATATTGGCGGAAAATGCGCGCCTATTATGACGGCACGCACGACACCGCAAAACAGACGGGGGATTTCATGGCCTCGCTCGACCTGCCGTGGATACCGGCGTCCGTGCCGGACGGATATATGCATGTCGAAAGTCAAATCGAGGCGAGCCCGCCCGATTTTGAATTTTCCGGCAGAGGTGAGTCCGACGAGGCGAAGGCGGATATCAGAGAGCGCGTGGTGCGCTATGTCGTGCAGAACAACGACTTTACGGCGAAAAATGCAGCAAATGAGCGCAGGCTCGGCATCTACGGCAGCGCCGCATGGAAGCTTTCCGTCGGCCGCGGAGACGCAGGCGATGCGGAAATCCTGATTGAGAATCCGCCGCCGCAGACGCTCTTTCCCGACCCCGCGGCGACGTGCGTCGACGACTGTGAATATATCGGCTGCGTCTACCGGATGAGCGTCACACGCGCCGCCCGCATCTTCGCGGCCGACCTCGACCGACTGGGACTTACGATGGAGGAAATCCTGCGCGAGCGGGCATACGGGCGCAAAAGAGGAGCTGGGGATTCCTTGTTCGAGGGCGGCGGCGATCCGTCGGAGACGGTCGAAATCACGGAGTGGTGGTTCCGTCAGCCGCGGGACGGCGAGGAGGTCTGCGGTCTTTGCGGCGACGCCGGCACGGAAAATGTGACGTTCCGCTATGAAGCGGGGGATATCGCGCTTTCGATTCTGATTGAAGGGGTCGAGGTGCGGTACGTGCCGAAGTATTGGACGAAAACCGCATGCCGGAAATTCCCGTTTGTCATCTACGGCAAAATTCCGGGGGACGGCTCGATTTGGGGAAAAAGCGAAATGGAACAGCTCATTCCGCTCATCGACGCCGCCGACAGGCAGCTCGCGTTCGCACAGCTCAACACGGCGTTTTTTGCCAATGATATCCTCGTATATGAGGAAAACGCCTTTGCGCCGGACAGCTATCCCGAAAACCGTCCGGGCGCAATATGGAAGCTGCGTCCCGGCATGTCGGATAAGGTGAAGCGGCTCGGAGGGCTTTCCGGCGACAGCATTTCCCATTATGAGATTGCGGACAGATACCGCGCCATGATGAAGGAGGCGCTCGGCAACTACGACTTTATGCAGGGCGACAGCTCAACCAAAGTCACGACGGCGACAGGGCTTGCCCTGCTCGGCGATTACGCCTCCCGCAGGATGCAGGCGAAAAATATCTGCAAGCGCGCGGGCTTTGAGCGGTTGTATAGGCTGATCGACTATATGGCGCTCGAGCTTTACGACTCCGACAAGGTGAAAGCCATCACGGACAGCGACACGGGATATTCCTTTGAAGAATATCTCGGCACGGTCGGCTATGTGCCGGCGCTCGATGTGGTCGTCCATATCGGGGAGGGCGTCGAGAATTCGCATTCGTTTACGCTTTCCGCTTTGTCGGAGCTGATGGAGACGGAGGTCACGGAGGCGAATTATCCGATGGTGCGCGCTTATATCAATGCACTGGGCATTCCGGAGCGCGCCTCGCTGATCGCGGCGCTGGACAGCAAATTTGAAGGAAAAGCAGAGGAGACAACGCATGAATGATAACATAACAGAAGAAGACAAAACGCCCGTCGCCGGTTTCAATCGGGACGACGGGGACATGGAATCCGCGGAAAACGGTGGGGTGGCGATGCCCGCCGCCCCGGACGGGGAAGCGCCGCCTGCCGCCGGTGCGGCTGGGGATTCCGACTTGCAAGAGGAGAACGCCGTACCGGCGGATATCTCTTTGGAAAACACGGGACCGGAAAGAGAACTCGACGATGCGCGCATCGCGGAGCTTTTGGCAAATCCGATGTTTATCCGTTTTGCGCGCGGACGCAGCGGCGGGCTTGAAACGGTCTGCCGCGAATTTGAGGAGATGCTGGCTTTGGGCGGGAAAGTGTCGGCTCCCCGCATGGCGGCGCCGATTGCGGCGAAAATCGTACCCGCATCCTCCTCCGCTACGCCGGACGTGGCGCTGAACGAACGGCAGCGCGCAATCGCGCGCACCGCCGGCATGTCATACCGGGAATATTATGAGCTGATTTCCGAGCTTCCCGGTTCCAATCATCAAAATTATAAAGGAGAATAAAAAATGAGTAACGATATTTATACTTGGTCAAATGATATGTATCCGCTCGTCAAAAAGCGTTTTGACGACAGATATGCTTCGAGAATGAATCTCATCGGCAATGTATGCGGCATTGTGAAGCAGAATGAGCTTTCCTATGAGCTGCCGGGGCTCGGCGGCTACGGCGAGCTTCCGGTGTATTCCGGCGGCACGCTTTCCTATGCGGACGGCAGCAAGAGCTTTCTTGCGACGGTGACGCCGGTGGAACGCGCGCTTGCCATTCCGGTTTCCTATAAAAGAGCGAAGATCGACATTGTGGGCGAGGCCGACAAAACCGGCGTCCGGCTTGCGGATTCCGCCTATATGACGGTGCTCGGCGAATTTTACCGCGTGTTTGGAAACGCGCTTACCGCGAAGGGTGCGGACGGCGTCGCATGGGCGTCCGCTTCGCATCCGGTGGATACGACTGCCGACAGCGATACGTTTTCCAACCTGATTACCACGGAGCTTTCCGTCGCGGCGATCTGCGCGGCACAGGCCACGGCGGCGTCCTTTGTGACGGCGGACGGGCTTCCGTTTGTGGCGAATTTCGACCTGCTTCTCGTTTCGCCGGAGCTGGAAGGCACGGCAAGAACCATCTGCGGCGAGGATGCGCTTCTCACGCCGGCGGGCGGTGTCGGCGGCAATCCCTACGGCATGAAATACATGGTGGTCGGCGGAGGCGGCGTCGGCTTCTCGGGCAAAAGATGGGCGCTCGCGGACAGCATGCTGCTGCCGGAGGTTTTGAAGCTCGTCTATATCACGGAGCCGTCCGTCGTGCTTTCCCCAAGGGAAAATCCGCTTGTCGCGGATTACATTTCCTATGTCGATTTCGCGTTCGGCTTCGGAGATGCAAGACCGATCATCTTCTCGAATCCCGCCTGAACGAATGAAAAATCGGAAATCCGGAGGAGCGGCCGCTCCTCCGGAGAAAGGAGAACTTTATGACTTACGGAATGCTGCGTGACCGTATTTTATCGCTTTTGGATATCGGCACGGAGGAGCTGGCGTCTGAGGGAAGCCTGCTTTCGGCGGCGGACGGCCTGCTGCCGCAGACTGTGGACGCCACAGCGCGAAAGGCAGCTTTGCTTTTGAAATGTATCGTCAAAACGGCAGTGCTTCATTTTGAGTATGGCGAAAGTGATGCCGTGGCGGTGCTGCCGTCCGATTTTATCTCCGCGAAGCAGCTTCGCTGCGGCCGGAAAACCTATGGAAGCGAGAGCTTCGAGGCGGTGGGCGGGAGGCTTTGGTTTTTTGCCGCAGGAGCGGGAACATATGAGCTTGTGTATTTTGCCTATCCTGCGCGGATAGACGGGAGCATCGACGGCGACAAGGAGCTGGAATTTGACGATTACGCGGCGGATATCGTCGCATACGGCGCCGCGGCGGAGCTTTCTCATAGTCTTTATCCCGGCGATATGAAACGGTTTATGCGCCTTGCCACGGAATTTGACGAAAGAGCCGCGAACGCCGCTCCGCGTTCCGGCGACAGCGCCGTCCGCAATGCCGTTTTCGGCAGAAAGCGGGGTGTTCTATGAGCCTGCTTCGAGTGAGAGGGAAAACGGGAACGGCGGAGGCTTATGACGAATTTGCACGGTATGACGAAGCATACCATGAATATGCGATGAAGGATTTTTCGGGTGGTGTCATGACGGGAGAGCTTCATTCCCGTGCGGATACCGTTTCGCAGGCGGTGAATGTGCGCACGGATAGCAGCGGCGCTTTGGTTGCGATGTCCGTGCCGGTCACGGCCTTTGACGGGACGGTGGGCGCGGGGGAGATCGTATTCTCCTGCTATGACGACGGCATTTTGCTTTTCCGAAAGGGAAATACGCTGTATGCGGTAAAGGACGGCGCGCTCTCCGTGGTCGGCACCGCGGGCATGCTCCAATCGGAAAAAAGCGCCGTTTATACGGCGGACGGCCTATTCTGCATCATTGACGGCGACAGCATTTATATGGTTGACAGAGATCTCACCGTTTCCACGCCGGAGCCATATATTCCGACCTGTTATACGGATGTTTCCGCGGACGGCGCTGTCAAAACGGAGAGCGAAAAGCCGAACCTGTTCTGCCGATACATCGATATCATCTTGGCAGCGGAATCGTCTCCCACACGGAAGATTCCGCCGGATATCGCCGTCGATGACACCTATATTCGGATATGGGATCTGACAAACGGCTCGGAGCTCGGCGATCCCGATTTCAACTTCGACGGGGAAACCATTCAATTTTTCGGGCTGTATTCTCGGAAATTCCGCGTTCGGCTGAAGCTTGCCGATTCCGGCACCTCCTCACAGCTGTCCTATACTTCCCTTGAAGCGCTGCGTGAGCTTGTTTCCTGCCCGGAAAAGGTGCTTCCGATATCGCTGCCGTCGTCGAGACTTGCCTATCTTTCTTTCGGCGGTGAAAACGGAAGATGGATCACGGCCCTGAAAATGGAGGGCATATCGGATTTCTTATATCTTTCGGATGATAATATTATAAGGAAAGAATATCCGGAGAGGATCGCTTCGATCGTCGAGTATTCCGATGGATATTTTGTGTTTTCCGCCGGTGCCGTTAAAAAGCTGTTTATCACGGAGGATGAAAACGGCGTTCCGGTGTTTGAAATCAAGAGCTTCAAGAACGATTTCGGCTCGGATATGCCAGGCAGCATATGCGGCTTCGACGATAAAATTCTGTTTGCAAATTCGCGCGGCGGCGTGTATTATATCAACAAATTCGGCATTTCGGAAAAGGACGTGAGCCGGCATATTTCCCGCAATATCGAGCAGGGAGAAAACGGATTTTTTTCTCATACCGAGGCGGAATATGCGGCGGCCTGTGCGGTTTGTGCGTTCGGGCGGTATATGCTGACGGTGGGCGATATGACCTATATTTGGGATTATACCGCAAGGCTGCCGTCCGGCACGCAAAGCAGGGAGGATGAAGATAAAATGATATGGACGATGTGCGACGCCGTTTGCCCGTCGGCGTATCTGTCGGAGCTATCCAAAAAGTTGTATTATACGGATAGGACGACCGGAGCGCTCCGCTGTTTTTCCTCGGACGATTCCGAATCGGACCCCATAGCGATCCGTGTCGAAACGGCCGCCTGCGATTTCGGCGAGAGCGCGGAAAAAGTCCTTATTGGCTTGTCGGTGCGATATCGGGCGGCGGAAAATGTGACGCTTCGTCTTTTGTTCGACGGAGAATTTTCTCCGTGCGAATATGTCCTGCCGCCGCAGCCGCGGTTTGGTACGGTGAATTTGAAAATCCATTCGGTGCGGCTTGTAAAATGTGCGGCTATGCTGGAATGCTCCCGTTCTTTTTCGCTGGAAAGCGTTCATTTTCGCTATCTTTCGGCGAAATCTTAAAAAAACAGCCGGAAAAATTGATTTCCGGCTGTTTTTTTCCGTTATTTATGGTATAATTACCCCACAAATGCGGAGCATTTGTGTTAAAGGAAATAGAAACATGGCAGAAAGCCTAAAAGGGTATAGATCGCTTGGACGAAAGACACCCCACAAATGCGGAGCATTTGTGCCCATGGAAATAGAAACATGGCAGGAAGCTTAAAAGGGTATAGATCGCTTGGACGAAAGCTACCCCACAAATGCGGAGCATTTGTGTTAAGGGTAACAGAAACATGGCAGAAAGCTCAAAATGGTATAGATCGTTTGGATAAAAGACACCCCACAAATGCGGAGCATTTGTGTCCATGGAAAC